>JACCDX011888566.1_pt1 | contig 13000 bp, 26 predicted proteins | sample 7449681 | NCBI WGS metagenome assembly JACCDX01 (sample SAMN15323450, study PRJNA562643) | freshwater metagenome | isolation source: river surface water | place: USA:Blue River Watershed | collected 2017-08-18
AGAACTCGTGCTGGATGCCCTCGATGCGCACCGCGGTGACCGCGGCGCCCTGGAGGCTGGAGAGCAGCACGCGACGGAGGCTATTGCCGAGCGTGATGCCGAAGCCACGCTCGAGCGGCCGAACCACGAACTTGCCGTAGTTCTCGGTGCTGTCGCCGTCGCGCTCGATGCGCTTGGGCTTGATGAGGGCGCGCCAGTTGTTGGCGGTGATGTCGGTGTTCATGATGTGGATTCCTGCGAAGGCTTCGCGCGCCGTGGCCGTGCGGCACGCCTCGCCGATGCGGGGGCTCTCTGCGTGGTTCGCGCTGGCGACCACGTGATCCGGCCAGATCAAGGGAGAGTGGCAGTCGGCGCCCGAAGGCGCCGGTGGATCAGACGCGACGGCGCTTCGGCGGACGGCAGCCGTTGTGCGGGATCGGGGTCACGTCGGTGATCATCGTCACCTTGAGACCCGCGTTCTGCACCGCGCGGAGCGCGCTCTCACGGCCGGTACCCGGACCCTTCACGACGACGCCCGCGGTCTTCATGCCGTGCTCGACCGCCTTGCGGGCGGCGTCCTCGGCGACGAGCTGCGCCGCGAACGGCGTGCTCTTGCGGGAGCCCTTGAAGCCCTTCACGCCGGCGCTCGACCAGGCCACGGTGTTGCCCGCGGGGTCGGTGACGGTCACGATGGTGTTGTTGAAGGTGCTCTGGATGTGAACGACGCCGTGCGGGACGTTCTTCTTGACGCGGCGGACCTGCTTCTTGCCCGCGGCGGACTTTGCGCTGCTCATGTAGATACCCTCCCCTGCCTACTTCTTCTTGCCGGCGATCGCGCGACGCGGGCCCTTGCGGGTGCGGGCGTTCGTGTGGGTGCGCTGACCGCGCGCGGGAAGGCCGCGCTTGTGGCGCATGCCGCGGTAGGTGCCGAGGTCGATGAGTCGCTTGATGTTCATCGCGACCTCCTTACGGAGCTCACCCTCGACGCGGTACTCGCGCTGGAGCACGTCACGGATCCGAGCGATGTCGGCGTCCGTGAGGTCCTGCGTGCGGATCTCCGCCGCGACGCCGGCCTTCTCGAGGAGGCCGACGACGTTGGAACGGCCAATGCCGTACAGGTAGGACAGAGCGATGTCGACGCGCTTGTTGCGCGGGAGGTCGACGCCTTCGATACGAGCCATGGTGTCTCTCTCCTAGCCCTGACGCTGCTTGTGCTTGGCGGTGACGCAGATGACGCGGACGACGCCGCGCCGCCGAATGACGGTGCACTTGACACAGATCGGCTTGACGGAAGCCTTGACCTTCACGGGATCTCCTCGCCGGCTTTCGCCGGTTCAACGGATGGTGGGGATGGTACCCGAAAGTACCTACGCTACGAGACGGGTCAGGATCTCCGGACCCGCAGGGGTGACGGCGACCGTGTGCTCGAAGTGAGCCGAACGGCTACCATCTTTGGTGACGACCGTCCACTTGTCGGCGAGGATTTTGGTCTCCTCGCCGCCGCGGGTGATCATCGGTTCGATGGCCAGCACCATCCCCGCCTTCAGGAGCGGTCCAGTGCCAGCCTTGCCATAGTTCGGGACGCTCGGCTCCTCGTGCAGAGCCCGACCGATACCGTGGCCAACGAAGGCTTTGACGACGCCCAGGCCGCTCTTTCGCACGTGCCCCTCGACCGAGTGGCCGATGTCGCCGACGCGTGCGCCGACGCGCGCCTTCGCGATGCCGAGGTGCATGCTTTCCTCGGTGGCCTGGAGAAGCGCGGCGTCCTCCGCCGACCCGCCCTCCATGAGGACCGAGAACGCTGTGTCGGCAAAGTAGCCGCCGTAGGACAGGCCGAAGTCGAGGGACACCACGTCACCCGCCTCGAGGCGGCGGCGCGACGGGATGCCGTGGACGACCTGCTCGTTAAGCGACACGCAGATGGTCGCCGGGAAGACCGCCTTGCCAACCTTGTAGCCCTTGAACGCGGGCTTCGCGCCGGCCTCGAGGATGAGGCTCTCCGTGAGGCGGTCCAACTCGCGGGTCTCCATGCCGACCGCCACCTGCTCGCGCAGGCGTGCCACGATGAGCGCCAACTTGCGGCCCGCCGTGCGCATCACGTCGAGCTCCCACGGCTCCTTGAGGGCGATCATCGTTCAACCGAGGGCGAGCGCCGCGAAGATACGCGTCTGGACATCCTCGATGCTCCCCGTACCATCCACGTCGTGGACAGGGGCGTGACCGGCCAGAGCGCCGAGGACGGGCGCCGTCTCGCGAGCGTACGTCTCGAGGCGCGCGCGAACGACCTCTTCACGGTCATCGGCCCGCTGCACGACCTCCGCACCGCACGCGGTGCACGTGCCATCGGGTGCGGGGGGGTTCGCCGTCACGTGAAAGGTCGCACCACAGCCCAGACAGGAGCGCCGACCAGCGATGCGCTCGATGAGCATGGCGTCGGGAACCAGAAGGTTCACTACGGCGCCGATGGCCTTGCCACGCGCCGAGAGCCAGCCAAGGAGCCACTCGGCCTGCGGCACCGAACGCGGGAAGCCGTCGAGGAGGACGCCTGAGACAGCGTCGTCTTCCACAAGCCGGCTCGCCACGAGGTCGCAGGTCACCGAGTCCGGGACGAGCTGCCCCTTGTCCATGTAGCTGCGCGCGAGCTGTCCAAGCTCCGTGTTGCTCTTGAGGTGCTTTCGGAAGATGTCCCCGGTGGCGACATGGGGCACCGCAAGACGCGCGGCCACCTCTTTGGCCTGGGTGCCCTTACCGGAGCCCGGGGGACCGAACAGCATCGCGATCATCCGACCTCCCCGCCGCTGGCCACGCGACGACGGCCGGACCGCGGCCCACCCGAGGGGCCCGAAACGCCGTCATAGTGGCGGGTCAGAAGCTGAGCCTCAATCTGGGCAACCGTGTCGAGCGACACGCCGACCACGATGAGCAGGCCGGTACCCCCGAACTGGAAGGGCAGGTTGTACTGGCTCACAAGGATCGTGGGCATGATGCACAGCGCGGCCAGGTAGATCGCACCCGCACCGGTCAACCGGGACAGCACCCGGTCAAGGTACTCCGCCGTCTGCTTTCCCGGGCGCACGTCAGGGATGTAGCCCTGCTGGCGCTTCAAGTTGTCGGCCACGTCCACCGGGTTGAACATCAACGCCGTGTAGAAGTACGAAATGAAGACGATGAGGACGACGAAGGCGTAGTCGTAGAGCCACGCTCCGGGCGCCAGAGGACCGGCCAAGGCCGCGAGGACAGGGCTGTTCGGGAAGAACCCACCCAGTGTCGCCGGAAGCGTGAGCACCGTGCTGGCGAAGATCGGCGGGATGACGCCCGTGGTGTTGATCTTCAGCGGGAGGTGCGTCGTCTGGCCCCCATAGACGCTGCGTCCGACCACGCGCTTCGCGTACTGGATCGGGATGCGTCGCTGGGCGCGCTCGATCCACACGATGGCGGCGATGACAGCCACGACGCCGAGGCCGATGAGCGTCACGCGGAGCAGCGCGGAGCTGTCCTCCTTGACCTGCTCGAACAAGGCAAGCACGGCCAGGGGCAAACGCGCCACGATGCCCGCGGTGATGATGAGGCTCGAGCCATTGCCGATGCCCCGCTCAGAGATCTGCTCCCCGAGCCACATCACGAAGCAGGAGCCCGCCGCCAGCGTCACCATCGTGACCAGCCGGAACGACATCCCGGGATCGATGACGAAGGGCGTAGCCCCGTCGGCCGCGGAGCGCTGCTCCAGCGTCATGGCCAACGCAAAGGCCTGAACCAGCGCGATGACGATGGTGCCGTAACGCGTATACTGGTTGACCTTCGCGCGCCCCTGTTGCCCCTCCTTGGAGAGGCGCTCGAGCGACGGCAGCACCACCGTGAGGATCTGCACGATGATGCTGGCCGTGATGTAGGGCGTGATGCCCAGCACGAGCACGCTGAACTCTTCCAGCGCGCCGCCCGAAAACATGTTGTACAGGCCGAAGAGCGAGTCCCGGCCCCCCTGCTGCTGGAGCATGGAGGCCAGGGCCGCCGTGTTCACGCCTGGCGCAGAGACGTAAGCCCCGAACCGGTACACCGCGAGCATCCCCAACGTGAAGAGGATGCGGCTACGGAGGTCCGGCATGCGCCAGATCGTGGACAACCAGTTCACGCCACCGACTCCACGGAGCCGCCGGCGGCCTGCACCTTGGAAGCCGCGCCGGCCGAGACCTTCGCGAACTTCACGGTGAGGGACACGCTGAGCTCACCGTTACCGAGGAGCTTGACGCCATGCTTGCCGATGCGGGAAATCACGCCGGACGCGAGCAGCGCCGAAGCGTCCACCGTCGTGCCGGCAGAGAACCCGCCGAGCTGGCCAACGTTCACCTCGGTGTAGTCCTTGGCGAAGATGTTGGTGAAGCCCGACTTCGGGATGCGGCGCTTCAGGGGCATCTGACCGCCCTCGAAGCCGATCTGACGGGAGTAGCCCGTACGCGCCTGCTGACCCTTGGTGCCCTTGCCCGCGGTCTTGCCAAGGCCAGAGCCCTGGCCACGACCGATGCGGGTGCGAGCCTTCTGGGAGCCCGGAACGGGCTTCAGGTTGGAGAGTTCGTTCGCCATGGGAACCTCAGGCGTCCGCGGACGCGACTTCCTCAACCTGAACCAGGTGGAGGACGGACTTGACCATGCCACGCACGGAGGGAGTGTTCTCCAGCACGCGGAACCCACCGATCTTGCGGAGGCCGAGACCCTTGATGGTCGCGGTCTGCGTCTCGGTGAGGCCGTGCTTGCTGCGGCGGAGGGTGACCTTCAGGTAGTTCATCGGAAACTCCAGTGCGCCAGCGACTAGCCGGACGCGCGCGCCCAGACGCGCGCACCGACGTTGTGGTTGGACAGGAGATCGTCCACGCTCACGCCGCGGCGAGCCGCGACCATCTCCGCCGACTCCAGCTGCTTGAGGGCAACCATGGTCGCGCGGACGACGTTGTGGGGGTTGGACGAGCCGAGGCTCTTGGTGAGCACGTTGCGGTACCCGGCGGCGTCGAGCAGCGCACGGACCACCGGGCCGGCGATGACGCCGGTACCCGGGCTGGCCGGACGAAGCATGACGTGCCCGGCGCCGAAACGGCCGGTGGTGGTGTGAGGCACGGTACCGTCGAGGACGGGGAGCTCCACCATGGCGTTACGAGCGTGCTCGGTCGCCTTGCGGACGGCCTCGGGGACCTCATTGGCCTTGCCGGTGCCGACGCCGATGCGGCCGTTGCCGTTACCGACCACGACGAGCGCGGCGTAGCTGAAGCGACGGCCGCCCTTGACGACCTTGGCGACGCGATTGACGAAGATCGTCTTCTCGACCAGCTGGGCGTCGTCGGCAGGCTTGCGCGCGCGGGGCTTGCGGGTGTCCATGGATGACTCCTTAGAAGTCGAGGCCCGCTTCGCGAGCGGCGTCGGCAAGGGACTTGACACGACCGTGGTAGAGGAAGCCATTGCGATCGAACACGACCTTGTCGATGTTCGCCGCCTTGGCCTTCTCGGCGATCAACTTGCCGACCGCCGCAGCGGCCTCGCAGTTGCCGCGGTGCCCGTCGTGGGACTTCAGCTCAGGAGAGAGCGTGGAAGCCGCCGCGAGAGTGACACCACGCTCGTCGTCGATGACCTGGGCGTACATGTGGCCCGAGGTGCGGAAGATGGAGAGGCGCGGCCGCTCGGCGGTGCCGAAGACCTTCTTGCGGATGCGCTTCTTGCGGCGCTCGCGCGCAGCGACGTCAGTAACTGCCATGAGAACCTCTACTTCTTGGCCGTCTTGCCGGCCTTGAGCTTGATCTGCTGGCCCTCGTTGCGGATGCCCTTCCCCTTGTAGGAGTCGGGAGCGCGGAGGGAGATGAGCTTGGCGGCGGTCTCGCCAACGAGCTCACGGTCACAGCCCTTCACGACAAGCTTCGTGCCCTTGTCGACATCAATGGTGATGCCCTCGGGGAACGGGAAGTCGATCGGGTGGCTATAGCCGAGGGCGAGCTGGATGGACTTGCCCTTGGCCTCGGCCTTGAAGCCGACGCCCTGGATCTCGAGACGACGCTCGAAGCCCTTGGTCACGCCCGTGACCATGTTGTTGAGGAGCGCGCGCACGAGACCGTGGTTCGAGCGAGCGGTGCGGCTGTCGTCGACGCGCGTCACGACGAGGTTGCCCCCGTCCTGGGCCACGACGACCATGGTCGCGAGGCCACGGGAGAGTTCTCCCTTGGGACCCTTGACGCTCATGGAACCGTTGGCCTGCGTGAACGTGACCCCGGCGGGGACCGCGATGGGGAGCTTACCGATACGGGACATGGTTTCCTCCGCCCTTACCAGACGTAGCAGATGACCTCGCCACCGACGCCGGCGCTACGCGCGGCACGATCGCTGAGGACACCCTGCGGGGTGGTGAGGATGGCGAGACCAAGGCCGTTGGCCACGCGGGGAATCTCGTCCTTGCCGACGTAGAAACGACGGCCGGGGCTCGAGACGCGCGTGAGGCCCTGGATGACACCGCGCTTGGCGGCGTCGTACTTGAGGAACAGCTTGATGCTGCCGCGGACGCCCTCGACGGAATCGATGTAGCCCTCGATGAAGCCCTCGCTCTTGAGGATCTTCACCAGCTCGAGCTTGAGCTTCGAGCGCGGGATGACAACGGTCTCGTGACGCGCCTGCACCGCATTGCGGATGCGGGTCAGCAGATCAGCGATGGGATCGGACATGGACATGGGTCGCCTCCTGGTCGCTTACCAGCTGGCCTTCATGACCCCCGGGATCTCACCCTTCAGGGAGAGAGACCGGAAGCAGATGCGGCACATGTTGAACTTGCGAAGGAACGCACGAGCCCGGCCGCAGAGCGGACAACGGTTCATCTTGCGCGCCGAGAACTTGGCCGGGCGGGCGGCCCGGATCATCTGGGACTTCTTGGCCACGATTCCCCCTTACTGCCGGAACGGGAGGCCAAGGTGGCGGAGCAGAGCCCGACCCTCGACGTCGTTGGTGGCAGTGGTGACGAACGAGATGTTCAACCCGGTGACCTTGTTGACGCGGTCGTAGTTGATCTCCGGGAAGACGATCTGCTCGGTGAGACCGAACGAGTAGTTGCCTCGGCCGTCAAAGCCGCGGGGGTTGATCCCGCGGAAGTCACGGACGCGCGGCAGCGAGATGTGGATCAGGCGATCCAGGAACTCCCACATGCGCTGGCCACGAAGCGTGACGCGCGCGCCAATGGGCATGTTCTCGCGGAGCTTGAAGTTCGCGATGGACATGCGGGCGCGACGAATCTGCGCCTTCTGGCCAGTCACGAGGGAAAGCTCCTCGGCGGCCGTCTCAAGGATCTTCACGTTCTGCACGGCTTCCTTGAGGGAAGTGTTCAGAACGATCTTCTGGAGACGGGGGACCTGCATCACATTGCCGTACGTAAACTCGGCCTGGAGGGCCTGGGCAACCTTGGTGCGGTAGTGGGACTGGAGACGGGTTTCCATGGGTGCGCTCCTCAGACGACCGTGCCGGTCTTGCGGTTGACGCGAACCTTGGCGCCGCTCTCGTCGGTCTTGTAGCCGACCTTCACGCGCTTACCGTCGGCGTAAAGCGCGACGTTCGACACGTGGAGGGGGGCCTCCTTCTCGACGATGGAGCCGGCCTGCTCGCCCTGGGCCTTCACGTGACGCTTCACGCGATTGACGCCCTCGACGACCACGCGGCCCTCGACGGGGAAGACCTCGACGACCTTGCCGACGCGGCCCTTGTGCTTGCCCGCGATGACGACGACGGTGTCGTCGCGCTTGATCTTGAGCTTGACCTTCATCACAGCACCTCGGGCGCGAGCGCGACGATCTTCATGTAGTTGCGCGCGCGCAGCTCGCGGGCCACAGGCCCGAAGATGCGGGTACCCATCGGCTCACCCTTGTTGTCAAGGAGCACCGCGGAGTTGGTGTCGAACCGGATGTAGGAGCCATCCGCGCGGCGGAGCTCCTTCGCGGTACGGACGATGACGGCCTTGGCCACATCGCCCTTCTTCACCTTCCCGTTCGGGATGGCTTCCTGCACGGCGACGACGATGACGTCGCCGACGGAGGCATACTTGCGCTTGCTGCCGCCGAGCACCTTCACGCACATGACCTTGCGCGCGCCGGAGTTGTCGGCCACATCGAGCGTGGACTGCATCTGGATCATGGGTTCCTCCTGCTCAGCCGCGCGCAGCGTGGCGTTCGACCACGATCCAGCGCTTGTTGGCGGAGAGCGGACGGCACTCGCGGATCACGACGACGTCGTCCACCTGGCAGACATTATCGGAGTCGTGCGCCTGGAAGGTGCGCGTACGCGTGATGTACTTACGGTACTTCGCGTGCTTCACTGCACGCTCGACCGCCACAACCACGGTCTTGTCCATCTTGCTGGACACGACCTTGCCACGCACCTCGCGGCGGTGGCCGGCGGCAACGGTGTCGGACGAAACGTCGGACATGGGCGTTCACCTGGATGGGCCCTTCGGCCCGGGCTGACGGCACCCCACGCGCTGCAGAGAACAGCGAACGGAGCACCAGGAGAGGCTCGAGAGCGACAGTTCCGAGCGGAAACTCACAACTTGTCGCCAGGAGATGAGGACACCGGGGAGCCGGTGTGAACCACAGGTCTCCACGCAGCTCGGCAGGCCGGCACGTGGACGCAAGTGGTGGCCGCGGAAGCGGCACGAGGGGCTTCGAGGGTTGAGACCTCGAGCCCCCCGCTGAGAAGGCAGACGCCGTTTACTCGGCGCCCTCGCCCTTGTCAAGGATTCCGGAGAGGAACCCCTCGCCCGCCTCGGCGCCCGCCTTCACAGGCGCGGCCGGGACGAACGGGCCCACGTGCTTGGAGAACAGAGCGCCCTTGTCGAGGCCGTTCGCGAGCTCGCGGCCGGTGAGGACGGTCTTCACGCGCGCGATGTCGCGGCGGGTCTTGCCGATCAGGCTCGAGTTCTCGAGCTGACCAATGCGGTGACGGATGCTGTGCCCGAGCAGGGTGCGCTCGAGCTCCATGCCCGTGTGCACGAGCTGCTCGTCGGTCAGCCCGTTGAGTTCAGCGGTCTTCATCCGATCACCTCGTTGCGCACGATGACGCGGGTCTCGACGGGGAGCTTGTGACCGGCGAGGCGAAGCGCCTCACGGGCCACATCCTCGGTCACGCCCTCGAGCTCGTACATCACGCGCCCGGGGGTCACGACGGCCACCCAGTACTCCGGGGCGCCCTTACCGGTACCCATTCGGGTCTCGGCGGCCTTCTTGGTGACGGGCTTGTCCGGAAACACCCGGATCCAGATCTTTCCGCCACGCTTGATGTGGCGGGAGAGGGCGATACGCGCCGCCTCGATCTGACGGGAGGTGAGCCAACCGGCGGTGACGGCCTGGAGGCCGAAATCACCGAAGGCGACGTCACTCCCGCGGTACGAAAGGCCCGCGGTGCGGCCCTTCTGGACCTTGCGGAACTTGACTCGCTTGGGGGAAAGCATGTGCTACCTCTGCGGGCGGATGCCCGCGTGAGAGATCAGAGGGAACGGTCCTCGTCGCCCGGCATGATCTCGCCCTTGAAGACCCACACCTTGACGCCGATGACGCCGTAGGTGGTCTTCGCCTCGGCGAGGCCGTAATCGACGTCGGCACGCAGCGTGTGCAGGGGAACGCGGCCCTCGCGGTACCACTCGGTGCGGTGCATCTCCGCGCCGCCGAGGCGGCCGGAGCACATGACCTTGATACCCTTGGCGCCGGCCTTCTTGGCCTGCTGCATCGCCTTCTTCATCGCGCGCCGGAAGCTGACGCGCTTCTCGAGCTGGGCCGCGATGTTCTCGGCGACGAGGATCGCGTCCGTGTCGATCTTGCGGACTTCCATGACGTTGAGGAACACCTCGGTGTTCACCATCGCCTGGAGGTCGGTGCGCAGCTTGTCGAGGCCCGCGGCGCGCTTGTCGATGACCATGCCAGGCTTCGCAGCGTGGATGAACACCTTGGCCTTGTTGGCCGCGCGCTCGATGCGGATCTTGCTCACGCCGGCCACAAAGAGCTTCTCCTTGAGGTACCGGCGGATCTTGATGTCCTCGTGGAGGAAGCGCTGGTAGTCGCGCTCAGCGTACCACTTGCTCTCCCACGGGCGGCTGATGCCGACGCGGAAGCCAACGGGGTTGACTTTCTGTCCCATGGGTGTCTCCTACCGCTCGCCGAGGACGACGGTGATGTGGGAGGTCTTCTTGAGGATCGGCGTCGCGCGGCCCTGGGCGCGCGGGCGGAACCGACGGAGGGTGGTGCCCTGGTCGACCGTCACGGTCTTCACGAAGAGCTTGTCGATGTCCAGCTCGCGGTTGGAGCGGCCAGCGGCGTGCTCGGCGTTGGCAACCGCGCTCTCGATGAGCTTGCGGAGGATCGGAGCGGTCTTCTTGGGCAGGAACGTCAGGACCTCGATGGCCTGACCGGCGTCCTTGCCGCGGACGAGATCCGCGACGAGGCGAGCCTTCTGCGCCGAGATGCGCGCGTAGCGCAGCGTAGCAGTGCTTTCCATGGTGTCTCCTCAGCGTCCCTTGGTCTTGCGGTCGGCCGCGTGACCAAAGAACGTGCGCGTCGGAGAGAACTCGCCGAGCTTGTGCCCGACCATGTTCTCCGTGACGTAGACGGGGACGAACTTCTTGCCGTTGTGCACCGCGAAGGTGAGGCCGATGAAGTCCGGGAGGATCGTGGAGCGACGGGACCAGGTCTTGATGACCTTGCCCGAAGCGCCGCGGGCCGCGGCGGCCTTGGCGATCAGGTACTGGTCCACGAAGGGACCCTTCTTGACGGAACGCGCCATGTCAGGCTCCTACTTCTCGCGCCGCTTGACGATGAAACGGTTGGTGGGGTTCTTCTTCGAGCGGGTCTTGTAGCCCTTCGTCGGCTTGCCCCAGGGGGTGACGGGATGACGGCCGCCCTTCGTGCGACCCTCACCACCGCCGTGCGGGTGGTCGATGGGGTTCATCGCGGTGCCGCGAACGTAAGGACGGTAGCCGAGCCAGCGGGCGCGGCCCGCCTTGCCGAGCTGAACGTTCTCGTGCTCGAGGTTGCCGACCTGACCGACCGTCGCCCGGCACTCGCCGAGCACGTTGCGGAGTTCGCCGGAGGGGAGGCGCAGGAGGACGTACTTGCCCTCCTTGGCCATCACCTGCGCATAGCAACCCGCAGCGCGGCAGATCTGACCGCCACGACCAATCTTGAGCTCGATGTTGTGCACGAACGTGCCGAGCGGAATGGCAGACAGGCGCAGGGCGTTGCCCGGCTTGATGTCCGCGGAATCGCTCGCGACGACCGTGTCACCGACGTTGAGGCCGAGGGGGGCCAGGATGTACGCCTTGCTGCCGTCCACGTAGTGGAGGAGCGCGATGCGAGCCGAGCGGTTCGGATCGTACTCGATGGCGGCGACGTTCGCGGGCACCTCGAACTTGGTGCGCTTGAAGTCCACCATGCGGTAGCGGCGCTTGTGGCCACCACCCATGCGGCGGGACGTCATGCGACCGAAGTTGTTGCGGCCACCGGTGCGCTTGATGGGCGCGGTGAGCGAACGCTCGGGCGACTTCTTGGTGAGCTCGGCAAAGTCCGAGGTCACGAGGAAGCGGAGGCCCGGCGTATTCGGAGAGTAACGCTTGGTACCCATCTCAGGCCTCGAAGAAGTTGAGGGAGTGGCCAGTGACGAGCGTCACGTAGGCCTTCTTCCAGTTGGAGCGCTTGCCGTAGAAACGGCCGAAACGCTTGAACTTGCCACGCACGCGAACCGTACGCACGTCCTGAACCTTCACATTGAAGAAGGATTCGATGGCGTGCTTGATCTCGTGCTTGTTGGCGGTCTCGCCGACCTCGAACACGTAGGTGTTCGAAGCAGCCTCACCCGCGGCGGCCTTCTCGGTCACCAGCGGACGCAGGAGGATGTCGTGCATCGCTGCCATGTTTCGCTCACTCGGCCTGTGCGCCGAGGCGCGCGACGATCGGGGCGATCGCGGGCGCCGTGACGGCGATGTTGCGGTGCCGGAGGACGTCGTAGACGTTGAGGCCGGCAACGGGAAGAACCGTGACACCCGGGATGTTGCGGGCGACGCGGGAGACGGTGGTGTCCTCGGAGGGAACCACGACCAGGAGGCTCTCGAACGCGAAGTTCTTCATGAACTGCGCGAAGTGGCGCGTCTTCACCTCAGGAAGTGCGACACCATCGAGCACCACGAGGGCGTTCTCGCCGAGACGGCGGGAGAGCGCGCTGCGGAGCGCGGCGCGGCGCACCTTCTTGTTGAGCTTGAAGGCGTGGCTGCGCGGCTGCGGGCCGAACACGACACCACCGCCGCGCCAGTGCGGCGCGCGGGTGGAGCCGGCGCGAGCGCGACCGGTGCCCTTCTGCTTCCAGGGCTTGCGGCCACCACCGGCCACCTCGGCGCGACGCTTGGTAGCGTGCGTGCCCTGGCGACGAGCGGCGAGCTGGTGGCGAACCACCATGTGGAACAGGTGCTCCTTGACCTCGGCGGCGAAGACGGAATCGTCGAGGTCGACGGTCCCGATCTTCTCGCGGGCGGAGTTGTAAAGGTCGACGACGGGCATGATGTCCTCGTTTCCGAACTAGGAGAGCTTGATCTCGACGTGGACGCCGGCGCTGAGGTCGAGCTTCATGAGCGCGTCCACCGTCGCCTGCGTGGGCTCGAGGATGTCGAGCAGGCGGTGATGGGTGCGACGCTCGAACTGCTCGCGCGACTTCTTGTCCACGTGCGGGCCGCGGAGGACGGTCCAACGAGAGATGGTGGTGGGGAGCGGGAAGGGCCCGCGGATGGTGACGCCGCTGCGGCGCGCGGTGTCCACGATCTCACGCGCGCTCTTGTCGAGCAGCTTGTGATCGTAGGCCTTGAGCCGGATGCGGATCTTGTTCGTGGAGGCCATGGGTTCCTCGTGTCTTACTTGATGATTTCGCCGACGACGCCTGCGCCGACGGTACGGCTGCCTTCGCGGATGGCGAAGCGCAGGGCCTTCTCGATGGCGATGGGCTTGTCGAGCTTGACGGAGAAGGTCACGCGGTCACC
>JACCDX011231351.1_pt1 | contig 12999 bp, 8 predicted proteins | sample 7449681 | NCBI WGS metagenome assembly JACCDX01 (sample SAMN15323450, study PRJNA562643) | freshwater metagenome | isolation source: river surface water | place: USA:Blue River Watershed | collected 2017-08-18
GATTTTTTATAATATGATTTTTTATAATATGATTTTTTATAATATGATTTTTTTTAATAGGATTTTTTATAATAAGATTTTTTGGAGTTTTAATCTCATTTTTTAAACATTGCAGTCACACCCGCCTTTTTTAGTTTTACTTTTTTTTGTTCTTGACTTTGACCTTGATTTTTTTCTAACCATTTTTTATACATTGTGTTTTATTTTTTAATATTATAATAAATACAATTTGATCTAGGTGGGGTTTTTATTTTGTTTGATTTAAAAGTTTTCATAATTTATATATTGGTAAATAAAAATGATTAACACAAATGATTTAATAAATAAATTAAAAACAATTCCTATACCAGATGATGATAAAAAGGAATTTAGAAAACGAAGTTATAGTAATGTGATTGACAAATTGATAAAGTTAAATAAGTTATACATAACCCAAAATGATTTATCAAATTTAAACTTAACTGAACATATGATAAAAAAGATAAATGAAATAAAACCGGTTGGAAGTAAAATAACATATGACCAAGTTAAAAAAATTCAAAAAGTTTTAGAAAAATTTGGTAATGTTCATATAACAGGAAGTTTTAGAAGAAAAAAAGAAGAATTAAAAGATATTGATATTATGCTTGTTAATGAAAATGTTGATGAATATTTAAAATATCTTAAAAAACATTTTGAAGTTAAAATTGTAACAAAAGGAACACAAAGAATTTCAGCAGTTTTAGATAACTTTTATAAAATTGATATTTTTGTTGTTGATAAAAATGAGTTTGTACCACAGTTGTTATATTCAACTGGATCAAAAGAAAATAATATTTTAATGAGAAGTGTAGCTAAAAAATTAGGATACTTATTAAATCAACATGGTCTTTTTTATCTTTCTTCAGGTGAAAAAATTACAGGATTAAAAACAGAAAAAGATTATTATACAAAACTCAAAATGAAATATTTAGAACCTGAAGAAAGATAAAAAAAAGATTTACCAAGATTTTTTAATTCTTTGATTAATTATCCATGTAGCTGTAACACATACAAATAAAACAGCTTTTTGATGATCATTTAAGAAAGGTCTCATTTTTTTTAGTATATGATTATTTCAATTTTTAAATTTAAAAAAAAAAGAGAGAAAAAAGATAAGATAAAAAAGAGGAGAGAAAAAAGAGGAGAGAAAAAAAAGTGAGTGGTTAAGTGAGTAAAGATTTTAAAAATCATTGCCCATTTTATCTAAAAATGCTGAATACATTTCGTCACCTTTTGAATTATCTGCACCTGGTTCATTCATATCCATTTTTGGGGGTATACCTTGAATTTTTGGAGGATCTTTAATTAAATCCGGGTCATTAAAATTTACAGGATTTGGACGTTTTTTATTAAATTCATCTGTTCGACGTTTTAATTCACTTTCAGATACTTCTTCATTGTTTTTTTGTTCTTCACATGGAGCAACTAATTTTTTACCATCATTCTTTACACCTTCGTATAATAAATTTTTTTGCATATCTTCTAGTGTGTATTCATTATTTATAAATTCATTTGAATTATTTACTGGTGGTGTTGAATTAACTAATTTATCAAGATAGTTTATAATATCTTTTGTAGTTGTTATATATTTTTTTCCATGTTTTAAAACTGGTGATGATTTAATTTTTAATGCCTTAAATTCTTTTTCATATTTCTTATCTATAAGTCTAAACTCAGAAATTATTTTAGTGTGTGTATAAATTTTTTTTAAGTTAGTATTAAGAAATTATGTAAGTTCTTGATTACTTTGGTTGTTACAATTTTTAAAAAAAAACTCAAAAGCCACCATATATTTATAATTAAAAATTGAATTATATATTTATATTATAATAATGCAAGTAAAAAATATTAAATCCGAAGTTGTTGATTATTCACCTGTTTTAAATAAATATAAAAATTTAGTTTTAAAATACCAAGGTATAGACATTACTGAATTTAAATTTCGTGATGAAAAACTTAGTTTTGAAATTTGGGATTCTTATGTTGCATTTGCAAATAGTATAAGAAGGATTTTACTTGATGAATTAAAAGTAAAATGTTTAACTTTTAAAAATGAAGACATAGAAACCAATGACAAATATATAGTTAAAGAACTTTTAAGAAAATGTGTAAATATGATTCCAATAAATCAAGAAAAATTTGAAGTAAAAAATTTAAAACTTTATAAAACAAATAATACACCAAAAATTATAGATGTAAAAAGTGATGACATTGGAATTACAGAAAATATAACTATATCAAGGTTAAGACCTGGATGTAGTTTAAAAATTAATAAATTTTATATTGAAGAAGGATACCAGTATAAAGATGCTTGTAAATTTACATTATGTGAAAATGTTAAATATAAAATTTTAGATGTTATACCTTTTAATGAAGATACGGGAGAAGGTGTAAGAAGTGTAATGAGTGAACCCAAAAAATTTTATATAGAATTTACTGTATGTAAAGCAAGTTGTAAATATGTTATGAATGAAATGAAAAAAACAATTTTAGAAAGATTAGATAAGTATTTAATTGTTGTTAAAGAAAATGAAATAAGTAAAGATAATGAATTTATTTTTGATGATTATATAACTTTGACTAATGTTATATGTCAAAAAATTTATCAACTTGATAATAATATTTTATTAGTTACTTGTCCTTTGTATAATTATGATGAAAATAAAAGCGTATTAAAAATTATACATAACAATCCTAAAGAAATAATTATAAAGGCTATTGAAGAAATAAAAAAAGAATATATAAAGTTTTTCGAATCGTTTTAAAAGAGATAAAAAAAGATTAAAAAAAAAGAATTTTACTTTTTTGATTTTTACTTTTTTGATTTTACCTTTTTATCCTTTTTATTTTCTTCATCTGGTAAAGGTTTTAAAATAACTTTTGGTTGTTGTATTTCACTTTCAGATTCAGATTTTTCGCTTTCACTTTCAGACTCAGATTTTTCACTTTCACTTTCAGATTTTTCGCTTTCACTTTCAGATTCAGATTTTTCACTTTCAGATTTTTCGCTTTCAGATTCAGATTTTTCACTTTCAGATTTTACTTTTTTAGTATTTTTAGGTTTTTTAGTTTCTTGTTTAATTTCACTACTTTCAGATTCAGATTTTACTTTTTTAGACGACGACTTTTTAGAAGTAACTTTTTTATTTTTTTTACTTTCTTGTTCGCTTTCACTACTTTCAGATTCTGATTTTGCTTTTTTAGACGACGACTTTTTAGATGATGATTTTTTAGATGATTTCTCAGATTCTTCAGATTTTTTATTTATTTGGTTAACTTGATCATCAATTTCATCAAAGTCTAAATTATCATTTAAATTCATTCCTGTATTTAAATTAATGTTAAATACTTGTTTTTCTTCTTCTGTAAAAATTTCACGTGATAATTTAGGTGCTGTTTTAACTGAAATTTTTGCTATATGTTTATGACTCAATCCAGCTTTTGATAATACACATTGTGAATATTCCCAAATTACAAATAACATAGAATAAGACCTAACAATTTCATCAACTGTATCAGCATAAGGTAAATCAATTACAGTTTTATCATTTATTTTTCGTTTTTGTAAATAAACACATAATGGATCTGTAAAAGGATTTTCTATTTTTTTTGTTGGGTCTAAAGATGTACAATTTATTATTTTTGAGTCATCTTTATTTTCTTTATTTTTTTGAACTTTTCCTTTTTTAAGTAAATACTTAATTGTTGAATTTAACGCTTTATCATCGTACCTTTTTCCAATAAGATCAGAATTAAATAATACAGGTTGTTCATATGTATCACCTTTTTTATTTTTTCTGATATCAATAAATTTAGCAGCATATTTAATACCTTCAGTTTTTGAAAAAGAATTATGTATATAAGGTATTTTTTCTTCATAGTTTACAGGAACTTTTAACCTAAAAATTGGATTTACTAAATCTACTATTTCACCTTTATCTTTATCTTCGTAAGAAGTTGAAACCAAGTTTATTACATCTTTAATTTTTTCTAAAGTTTTACTAGGTTTTTTTTCGCCAATAAGTTTATGAAATGGATTTTCTGAAGGTGCTGAATTAAAAAGTTCATTAAAAGCTTTATCAAGGCAACTCATCGCAGTTACAAATTCTTGAGTATTCTTAATACATGTGTCTGTAAATAAAACTGATGATCCACTATTTGCTACATTAATGCTTTTGTAATGTTCTGATGTGTTAAGATAATTACGCATTTCTTCGGTATTTTGGATATTTAAACTATAATAAGGGTTTCTTGCAGCGTCAGCTTTTTCATTGTCAAATTTGGGAGGTTGTTTAAATCGACTAGCGTTAATAATGTTAGTAGCTAAAACTTTAATTTTAGGATGTTCAACTTTGTTTTTGTCTACGAAAGTAATATTATAGTAATAAGCACTGTCGTCTTTTGCTGAACTTACATGTGTAACTTTCAACATATTTTTTCCGTTAACTTCATATGATTCGATGATTTCTTTTGGGCTCAGGTTTTTCGTCATTGTCTTTTTTTGGTGAGGGTATTTTTGGTATATAGAAATTCAATTTTTATATATTAATAAAATTTATTATTTATATAAACCAAAAATGGAACCTGAACAAAATGAAGAATATGATAAATTACTTGATGAGATGATTAATGAGGATAATGAAGAAGAAAATGAGGATAATGAAGAAGATAATAAAAAAGTGAATGAGGAATTAAAATATTTTATAGGAATTAATAATGAAGAAGAAAATGAGGAAGAAAATAAAAGTAGTCAAGAAGAAAATAAAATTATAAAAACTGGGTCGTCATCTGGTGGTAATAAAAAATGTTTATTTGTATTCAGGAGAGATTTAAGAATTACAGATAATACAGGTTTAAATTATGCATTAAAAAATTACAATACAGTTTATTGTATTTTTATTTTAGATCCTAAACAAATCGACCCAAAGAAAAATAAATATTTTAGTGTTAATGCATTTAGTTTTATGTTAGAAGGATTAGTTTATTTAGGTTCAAAAATTCATTTAACAATTTTATACGGTAATCCACATGAAGTAATTAGTAAACTTGTAAAGAAATTTAAAATTGATGATGTTATTTTTAATAAAGATTACACACCGTACAGTACCCAACGAGATAAATTAATAAAAAATGCTATTACATTTGACGATATTATGATTAATCCGCCAGATAAACCTTATAAAGTTTTTACACCGTATTATAATTTTTATAGTAAGAAAAAAGTAAAACAACCAGTAAATGAAAAAACAAAAAAAATTAAAAAACTACAAGGAATAAAAAGTATTGATATTGAAAAAATTATACAATCGTTGAAACCTAATAAAGTTATTTACGGTGGATCTGCAAAAAAAGTTTTGAGTAATTTTTTGATTTTATTACACAAAAACAAAAAATATATTCATGATACTTTAAGTGTTTCAACTAGCAATTTATCAGCTTATATAAAATTTGGAATGATAAGCATAAGAGAAGTTTATTGGAGTGTTGAAAATACAGATTTTAGACGTGGTTTGTATTGGCGCGATTTTTATTTACAATTAGTTTATTTTAATCCGAATTTATTAATAGATAAAAAGGATCTACCAACTGAATCATATGAGTATAATATAAGTAAAAATTTGTATAAGCGAAAATTTTATTGGTCAAATAATGAACAACATTTTAAAGATTGGTGTAAAGGAAAAACAGGAATTCCTATAGTTGATGCTTGTATGAATCAATTAAATACAACTGGGTTTTTACATAATAGAGGTAGATTAATAGTAAGTAATTTTTTAGTAAGATTGCTTTTAATTGATTGGAGAAGAGGTGAGGAATATTTTGCTAAAAGATTAGTTGATTACGACCCTGCAAGTAATTCAGGAAATTGGCAATATATGACACCTATAGGTACAAATAGTTCAGGTAATAGAATTTATAACCCTTATACACAAATGGAAAATCATGACTCAGATTGTGTATATATTCAGCATTGGTTACCATTAATGAGAACTAAAACAGTAAATGAAATTTTAGAAATTAGAAGTCATTTATATAATTATGAAAAATTAAGGGAAAGATCAAAAGAAAAAACTGGAGGATCAAAAAAGTGAAAGGTTGAAAAGTTATTTATGAAATTTACTAATAAAGTTAAAAAAAAAGGAATAAAAAAAAGAAATACTTTTTAAAAATTGAAAATATAAATATAAAAGATAAAGAGATATAAAAAAAATGTCGTCTTATATTTTATGCGAATGTGGTAAATGTATTGGAAGATTTAGAAGTATAATTTTGTTAATAAAAGAATCTATGATTTTAGAAAAAAAAATTAGTGCTGATGAATATCTTTTATCACAAGAATTAACAGGTATAGATTTATCAGAAGTTTTAAATGATTTTAATTTAAATAATAGATGTTGCAGAATTCATACTTTAACTATTGAAGAAAATGATAAAAGATATAAGTAAAAAAAAAGAATATAAAAAAGAATATTTTTTTTAGTTAAATTCATCTTCAAACACTTTTGAAATATTTATATAATTTTGTAAATCTTCACCTTCATTAATCGGTATATCACTTAATTGAAGATTTGGGAGGTAACAAAAAGCTTCAGATCTTACATAAGAATAATTTATAATTTTTTGTAAATGATCATGATTTTTAGAAACTTCTAAATAAAATGGTTCACCTCCATAAATTAATTCAATTGAATCTACTAAAGGTAAATAAAATCCTTTAAAAAATTCATTATTTGTTTTACAAACAGATCTTCGTACAGCATTAACAATACGTAATTCAGCTTCTGCAGTTTTTAGCATAACTGGAATAACTGCACGTTTTTTAAATCCTAATTCTTTAAGAACACTATTAAATTTATCATTAAGTGTATTTAAATCATTTTCTAATCTTTCTGATTTTATTGTACTTTCACTTAATATTTCTTCTACATTACTTGTATAATCTTCATAACTTTCAATAATTTTTTTATATGCTTTTTTTTTATCACCACTTGGAACACCATCTTTATTATAACAAAATTCTGTACCGGGCACATTTTCTTTAGTTGTCATATATTTTATCCAATCACCAAATTTTTCTTCATCTAAATAATATTTATTACATTTGAAAGGTTGAGTTACAATTAAGAGAGTAGCATAATAATCATATGAATACAAACTACATACATCCTTTTGTAAGTCTTTATCTTCTTCATCTCCTAACATTTCATGTAAACTTACTAATGCTTCAAGTATACAATTTTCATTTGAGCTTTGATTTTCTCTTTGCTTCATAATTTTTCTTATAAATCCTTGTCTAGATCTTTCACTATCACTAAAATTAGCACCACCTTCAATTTTTTTATCAATCAAACCTGGTTTTTTACCTTCTTCTAATTTAAATAATTTTGGGAGTTCGTCAATGTTATAAACACAGAAATTTTTACGGTCTTTATCAGAAGAACTTTTAAAATCTTTAGGTTCAACTAAAGTAATTGGTTTACCCTTGTCAGAACTAATACCAGATTTGCTAACCTGAATACAATTTTCTGGATGATTTTTACCTACAGCAGTCATTACCATAATTTCAGTAGGGGTTTTTAAATGTGGAGCACGAACAATTAAAGACCTGAGTGACATAATACCTTTTTGGTATTCATCATCGTCATCGCTGTTTAAATCAGATTCTATTTTTTTCCATAATGATTTACTAGGAATTAAAAAAGTCATTCCATCAGTTGAAGTTCTAGCAGGTTTTTGGTTAAGAAGTTTAGTTAAACAATGTCTATTTAAACATTCATAAATATCAGGTTGTGTATCCTGTAAATAAGAAATAATGCAGCCGTATTTATTGGTACCCATATGTTTAATAAAAATATGTATATATTACAAAGGTTAAAAATAAATTTATATTATTAAAATTTAAAACCATAAATAAATAAACTTGTAAAAAATAAAGAAAGTAAGAAGTATAAAAATTTTTTTATTTTATTTTTTTTGTTTCTGCCTTTAAAGGGAGGGAGACCTATGAAGGGAATTAAAAACCGGGTTTATTATTTTATTTTTAAATACTGTTTTGTAAATAAGTATATATAAAAATACCATCATGGAAAATCAAACCATTGAAAAAATTGGAGCTTTGATAACTGCTGCTGGAATTTCTGGCGGAACAAATGAGGAATTATCAAAGTATACCGAAGAAGTTTACAGGCAAGATAAAATTGATAAAATTAAAAAAATTTGCAGAGCTATTTATCAAACATTTGGGCTTAAATTTAATGAATCTGATGACCTTGGTACAATTATTAAAAAATTACAAGATAAAATTCCAGGGTTTGGACCTAATATTTTTAAAGCTAATTTTAATGAAAATACCAAAGTACAAAAAGACCTTTGTGAAAAACTAGCTAATAGTTTTAATGATATATTAGGTGAAAATGTTGTAACTAATAAAAATAATGTTACACAAACTTGTAAAGAAATTAATGATTACATGGCTTCGTTATTCTCAGGGTTGAGATCTGAATTTTTACCTGTTGCCAATCAAATGCTCACAAGGTTAAAACATCTTATGGTACTTAAAAAAGCTTATGAAAGTTCTTATAATAAATTGATAGAGAATGCTAAAAAGAGCGGTATGGGTGAAATTGAAGTTAGTAGATTTACTGAATTAAATAAAGCGATGGGTAATGAAATGGATAAACAAATTGGATTATTATCAAATTTGTTAAATGTTACTCTTGATAATTCTGATGAAATGTTAATTGCTGCTCTTGCAAACAATCGCGAATTTGATGAACTAAATAATTTACTTAATCTTGGTAATATATCAGAAGGCGACTTAAGCCCAGTTAATGAAAACTTTAATAAGTTGTTCAAAGGGATTAAAACAGTTACAGTTATTAGTAAAACAGTTGCAGAAATATTAAATAAACTTGGGATTACTATTTCTGAATTTGAAAAAAATAAAACTGTTGAACAATTTAAAGAATTTTTATTTGATAAAATGATAAATGAAAAAGATAGAAAAAGTTTGGAAAATGCTTTTATAGCACTTCAAACTTTATACACTCCTGGAGTTGATCAAGATGAATTAGTTAATGACTTAAAAAAAATAAAGGGAAGTATGTATAATAATATGTCCATCAACGGAGAAGAAAACCAAACTTCTGGAGGTTTGAATATTGATGTTGCTGATAGATATAAATTGGATGAAGATGAAAAAAAATTATTACCTACTTATATGCAAAAAAATGCACAAAATTTACAAGTCAAACAACACCGTCAAGAATTTACACGAGACCTTTTACTTAAAGAATTTAAGAAATCATTAGTTAGACATTATAAAGAATTGGTAAAAACAACAAGACAAATAAGTAAAAAAGTTAAAGCTGGTGAAATTCAAGAAAGTGAAAAATTAAGAGAGTTTTTGGATTCATTTGCCGACTTGCCAAATTTTGATAATTATAAAGGTATTGAAATGGTTTTATCAGGGTTTAATTTGGATACAGAAAGTAAAGTTACACGTGATAGATTTATTAATAAGTTTAATTTGGTGTTAAAAAAAATTGAACCTTTTGGGAATGTTGACGTCTTCAAGAGTTTGAAGGATGTTATTACTAATATGTTGAGTATTATTGACAAAATGAAAAACAATTTGATCAATAATATCAGTGACTTAAGTTTTGGAGTTACTGGTAGAGGTCTTGACGATGATGATTTTGAAGTTGATGAAACAAGTTATGTACCTTTTTCACAAGTACAAAATGAATTAAAGTTTAGCATTCAAGCACAACAATTAAAGGAAAATATTAGTGTAACAGCTATTGATTTGGATAATTATTTAGAAAATTATAAAAGTATTTTAGGTGAATATGCTGGGCATTTAATCGACGAAATTAAAGAAGATGATAATAGTGTTATTGAAGCTGTAACAGCTGATTTAAGTAATCCTGGTGTGGATACTGCAGCAGCTGATATTAAATGTGTAAATGCAGTTAGAGAAAGAAATAGAAAAGAAAGATTAAAAAGATTTATACGAAATAATGACCCTGTACCTTTTCATGCTAATCCTAATCTTATTGATATTCCTGCTGCTGTTGCTGTTGGTAATCCTAATAGTATGCTTACAGCAAAAAATAATGCTGAAGCAATTGTAACATTTTTGAGAGCTCAAAGTAATGCTAAAGTTGCGCTTATGGAAATTGCGCAAGCTGTTGATTTGTATTTAGTTAAGTTTACAAATAATGTACACAAAAATCCAGATATGCTGAAGTCATTGGTTAAAATTTTGGATAGTGTTGAAATTGTTACTAAATGGGTTAGTGATAGTTCGCTTTTGAAATTTAGGTATTGGGTTGGAGCATTTAATTATAATGGTGCTAATGGTAATGCTGTTAATGCTGCTGCTGTTACAAATCAAGTTTTTGGTCAAGCTTTGAATAAAGATATTAAATTTAGTCAAGATCATAATTTAACTGCTGGTGGTGCTGTTGGTGCTCATAATGGTGTATTAAATTCAGCTGGTAATTTACAATTAATTTATCCTACTAATGATGCTATTAAAGGAATTATGAAAATTTCAACAGCTGCATTAGAATCAGTAAGTGCATTGACTAATATTATTAGTGTATTTAAATCGTTAGGTAAAAGCTTTGGTGAAGTTACTGACGTTGATCTACCTGGTAAACTTCAAAATGTTTTATCTGAATATATCAGACTTTCAAGTTTACAAATTGTTGCTGGTGATACAAATATAAGTTTTTCAATCACTCCAGTTAAATTAAATTTCTTAGGTGAAATTGAAAACCAACACCTAAATTATATTTCGTTTAAGAATACAGATGTTTGGTTTGACAAAATTATTAAAAGTATTGTTTCAAAAGTTTTAGTTGTAATTGACTTGTACAAACTTTTTAATGTTCCAGCTGAAAACGTACCTTATTCAATGAAAACTATTTTTGGTGCAGGAAGTTCGCAAATTTTACCAGAACTTACCGAATTGTATGTAAGGTTACCTTTACTTGCAGAATGGTACAGAAAAAATTTATCTGTTTTACAAAATTATAATCCTGCTGGTGCAAATGCTCCTACAGCTATAACTTATAATAATGCAGTAAATCCTATAACTCAACCTACAGTTGCCTGGAATTCTGAAAGTTATAAAATTTCTGCTATTCCTCCATTGAATGCACCATTTAATAATTTGACTCAAATGATGTTCGTTGATTTTAAATATTCTGATTTCCATGAATATTCAAATGGACAAATTGAAAGTATTATTGAAGAAATCAATAATATTTATTCTTATTTCAAATCACAAATTAAAAGTCCTGAAATGGTTACACGTCATATAATTAACGAGTTTGTTAAACAAGTTAATAGTGTTTACGGATTTATTAAAGTTAAAGACATTCAAAAATATCAGGGAACAGAAAACGAAAGGTATAAAACTTCTTATACTGAAAATTCTGAAGATAACGACGAAATTTATGACTTAAATAATTCTAATAAAGTTAATTCTAAAGTTGCTGTTCCATCTGATACTTATGTAAGTAAGTTTAATACTTCAGCTATGGTTTTGAAAACTAAAGTATTTCCAGATCTTGGTAAAGATTTAGAATTATTAAAGAATGTACTTGCTGAACAATTTAGGGTAGCTTCTTTAAAGGTAGGTAATGATAGATTATTTGCTAAGTTTGATTTATACAAACAATCAGCAAGAGCAGCAACAACAGAAGACCAAAAGTTTAATAATATTAAATCTTTGTTAAACTGTTTGGATAAAGCAGATAGTTTAAGTTCAGATTATTATTTGATGTTGTACAATGTGTTTTTATATCCTGCTCAACAATTAAAAGAAATTTATTATGAGTTGATGCTTTTAGGAAGTGAAAAAATTAATACTGCTTTAACTCCTGGTTCTGCTCTTTTTACACCTTCAAATTATTTAAGAAAAATGTTTTACCTAGCAAATACAGTATTTCAAAGTAGATATTTATCTTATGCTGATGGTACTTATAACCCTGTAGTAAATCTACAACCTGTAATGGGTGTTGGTACTACACAAGCAGACGCATTAACAGCCCAGCCAGGATTAAGAGCAAGAGACCAAAATAGGTTATATGAAAACTTTTTAGATTTGGATGTATGTACTACTCAATTAGCTATTGCTGCCAATGATACGATTAATGCTGTTAACATTGTTGACATGCTTGCAATTGTTAAACGTTTAGGATTTTCTAAAGCTATTGGTAATTTCAAATGGGAAAAAGTAGGAAATAATTGTAGTCTTGATTTAAATTTTACAGACTTACAAAAGTTTTTAGAAAAATCATTGAATCAGTTATTTGGGGTTTATTCAAAATTCAAATCTAACGAAAGATGTGAAAAACTTAAAATGGAACTTATGGAACTACATGAAGTTTTATTTAATAATAAATTTAAAACTTCAATTTCAAATTTAAAGTTGGATGTTCCTTTAATTATTGCTGATTATAATGCTTATAAAATTTTACCGACAGTTATGTTAATCGAAGATGATTTACAAAGAGGTTTAAATAAAACTCCTATACAAAATAGTAGTATTATTAGTAAAAATTTACAAGATAAAATAAATGATATTGAATATACTTTTTTAAAAACTAAAGATGAAGTTAATGGAAGAGTAGTTAATGTATTAGAAAAATTAGAAAAAGATTATAAAGAAAGTTTTAATGTATCTAAATATGGTTTAATTGATAATAATTCTGTAGATTATGTACGTACAAGAAATTTACTTTATAATATTGTAGATGAAATTAATAATGATATAGGTACTAATGCTACAATTGATGATTTAGTTAATGAATTTAATAGGGCAGGAGCAAGAGCAACTGCAGATAATGTTAGAAATGCTTTACGTATTTATGTTAATATTTTACAACCTAAATTAGTAGCATTTAAAACAGCAGAATCATTAATTAATAATTCAAATGCAGAATTTATAGCATTGACTGATAA
>JACCDX011597522.1_pt1 | contig 12999 bp, 15 predicted proteins | sample 7449681 | NCBI WGS metagenome assembly JACCDX01 (sample SAMN15323450, study PRJNA562643) | freshwater metagenome | isolation source: river surface water | place: USA:Blue River Watershed | collected 2017-08-18
GAAACAATATGAGATCGAAGATGCAACACAGTCTCATCAATGTGAGGTAGAAGCAGACAACTACTACCAAAAGATGCTTACCATTATTTACTCCAACAATCAAAACTAAAATGTTCACTATCCGCTACTTTACACCGTATCAGCAACAGTGGAGAACGCAGACATTCTCTACATTAGATGAGGCAAAACGTATGGTTGAGTTCTACAAATCATGTGGAAGTCCTGCTGAATTGATCAACAACTAAAACCAAGTAAAAGAATATGCAAACCATGGAACGTCCAAAGATTGGTGATACCAGAGTTTACATCAGAGAGTATAATAACAAGTTCTCAGTTCAGGTTGATGTGTTCAAAGAAAACACTCTGCGAGGTGATGCTTACTGGGTGACTAAAGAGTTCAAGACTTATACAAAAGAAAAAGACGCACTTAAGTTTGCGTCACGATTCTCCTGATAATTCTACACTCTTAAATCGAAATGTTACTCTCTAAAGCATCATTCAACGACGAACAAGTTCTGCCTTTTATTGTAAAGAAAGAGGCACAAAGAACGGAGGAAGGTAGTTACTCACTGCACCTATTCTCCCGAATTGTAATGACTAAGGAAGAGAATCGTTATGTTAAAAAATACCGATTTCTTCCCCTCCGCTATGAGAAAGAACTGGCACGATTTAAGACCAGAAAAGATGCAACTGATGCTGCAAGATACCGTCTTGGATTAGATCCAGAACCGACTAAATAATGATGCTTATGTTTGGCGACTAAGCAAATGAAGGGGTCACATAAGACCCCTTTTTTAATGCAAACTTGTATAAATAATGATGCCAAACATAAAGCAGTATGAAGAAAGAACATCCCCTTTATAAGGGTTACTATGTAACACCCTGTGGTCAAATCTATGGGCGCTGGGGTCGCATTAAAAAACAAAGAATTGATAGATATGGTTATTCAACTGTAGGGATACTGGTTGATACTGAAGACGGAAAAGTAAAACAAAAATGTGTTACTGTTCATAGAATGGTGGCAGAAACATATATCCCAAATCCACACAAGTTAGCAACAATCAATCACATCAATGAGGTGAAGACTGATAACAGAGTTGAGAATCTGGAGTGGATGAGTAATGCTGATAATATGGAATATTCTAGAGCAAAGAGATGGATGATTGAAGAAGTTTCTACAGGTAAGGTATTTGAGGTCTTCAATCTTAACAAGTTTTGTAAAGAGAATAACTACCCATATTCTACCCTAAGAGATAGTCATATAGAGAGAAGATGGCATAAAGGACAAAACAAATACAGGTTAATATCTAGACTGTGATATAAGACAGAGACCCTATGTAAAGGGTCTTTTTTTATGCTTTTATGCCAAAATAACGTTAAAAAAACAATAAAAAACGATTAAAAATATCAATTTAAATATAAACGTTCGAATGAAATGCCTGATAATTATTGTTATTGAAAGGTGATAATGATATGAATTCGTATCAATTAGAGGGTGATTTATGTCCTTTTAATGTCTCTGGGGGTCGTTATCTTACAGGTCATTGTATCAGCACTCCGCAAAAATGTCAATCCCACGGTCACAAAATCCTCACAATCCCCCCATAAAAATCCACCAACCCCTGATAAATACCCCCAGACCCGTTGACATTTACGCCCAGAAGTCTTATAGTACCCCTATACACACAGGAGCGCACTTATGTCCGTAGCATACAGTCAAGCACAGAAGCAGCGTTATAGGATTACTCTAGATCTATCAGTGTTCGGTGACTTCGACCCGCATCAGATTGATTGGGAGAAGTTATTCAAGTTGGAACCTGCAGAGAAGTGTGATGCCTACGTTGAGGACCTAAGTACACCTGATAGATGGTAATTTGGTAGCAATTTATACCATATAAGGGGGTTTTAGTTTTGCTAGCATAACCCCCCTAAATATCCCTAGTTATGCTAGCAAAACTATGAGACCTCTAAAGTATAAAAATCTAGGGTATGGCGTGATGATACGAGTGCCCGAAAGTGTCACTGCTATCCTACCTCAACTGCAAGACGTTATGCAACAACTAGAGGAGAACGGTGAGGATAGTCGTGAGGTGATCTTACAGGTCCTCAGTGACATTCAGGATCGCATCAGATAAAATAGCTCACCTCCAAAGTGTCCCAGTAATGTAGGGGGGACACAAACGACCCCCCGCTAACACTCACAACACACACAATGACTGCCACTTATCAACGCAACATCCTCTCTACTGAGTATAACGGTTGGGAGAATTATGAGACCTGGAATGTTGCTCTCTGGATCAACAATGATGAGGGTCTTTATAACCTTGCTATGGAGGCAGGTGATTACGAAACCTTCGTAAAAGAGGTCGGTGTTGGATACTCTACTCCCGATGGTGTTAAGTATGCTGACCCCAAGGTAAATGTGATCCAAATCAATAGCGATGTGTTCGACCTCTAAGTAACACCAACTCCTGTCGCATGAGTATAAACTAGGCACTTACAGTTCACAACACTTTTCTTCGTTATTATGTCTAAGCAAGTTATCCTCTCCATGCTGGCACAAGGTAACACTGGTGATGAAATTCTTTCCATCCTCGATGTTATCGTTTCCGACATTGAGCAGGAGGGTATTGATAGTTGTGCTGAAGTCTTTGCCAACTGATCAACACTCACTCATTCACTCTTAACTAACACACAAGAACACAACATGTCTAAGTCCGTGATGCTTTCGATGCTGGCACAAGGTAACACTGGCAGTGAGATTATGTCCATTCTGGATACACTCACTGCTGACAATGTTACTGAGGGTTATAATAACGAACCCACTGCAGATGTGATTGATTTCTGATAGCAACTGTGTGCCCCTTGGTTGACACTGAGGGGCACTTATGTTATGCTTGGTGATTATAGTGGTTCGGCAGTGTTTTGCGGTCGGTTTGTTATAGCGCCGCGCGGCGTTGCGGTTATAAAAATCGCAAACTACCCTAACCTACAGAGGTGACAAATCGACCGATAAATATCACACTTTTAAAAAATTTCCGGAAGTAAAACAATGGCTCCAAAGAAGAAAGCAAACTGTCATGGATGGGGGATTTTCGGAGGGAAACATAAAAGAAATAAGAGTTGTGCAACGGGTATTTTCAGAACTCCAGCGCAAAAGAGAGCATCATCAAAAAGAAAAAAGAAGTGAGACATAGACCATACTGGGGATTTTGGAAAGTTGTTTTAGCGGGATGGATGATACGTTATCCACGCCCCTTTTTTGTCGCACTAGGTTTTTGTGTTGTTGTGATATATAATGCAGTTACAAAATAAGAACTGAAAGAAAAATTCCGGAGATATTTTTATGACTGCAAATGAAAAAATATATCACATATATGCAAAGGGTAAGTGTTTATTTCATTCATTAAAAGAGGAGGAGTTTAATAGTACTTGGAATACATTGAAGATGCTTGTCGATGTATTAGACACTCGTTATGAGAGTAATGATTTAACGTATGAAGAACTCACAATAAACAAAAAAATTGTATTAGATTCTTCTCATTGACAAATACTAAATAGACGGATAAAATTGATTTTGAAGGTTTATTCAACTTATGGCAAAAGGATTTACTGTTAAAACTGTAGCACCAAAGAGTACCACTGAGGAGTGGAACTATGAAGCTATTAAAGAAAGGATGAAAGGTAAGAGTATTGTTTTCTGTTTACCTGGTCGAGGATGTTCTTTTATTTTTCTAAAAGCATTTGTACAACTTTGCTTTGATCTCGTACAAAATGGAATGAGTATTCAAATTTCACAAGATTACTCATCAATGGTGAACTTTGCACGTTGTAAAGTTCTTGGAGCAAATGTTCTTCGGGGTCCAAAACAGGTGCCTTGGGATGGAAAACTGGAGTATGATTATCAACTATGGATTGATAGTGATATTGTTTTTGATTCTCAAAAGTTCTGGCAACTCTGTGATGTAGCACTCAATCAGGAAGGAGAGGAGCGTGAAATTGTCGCTGGTTGGTACGCAACTGAGGATGGTCACACAACTTCTGTCGCACACTGGTTAGAGGAAGATGATTTCCGTAAGAATGGTGGAGTGATGAACCATGAAACTGTGGAATCGATCAGTAAGCGTCGTAAGCCATTTACTGTAGATTACACAGGTTTTGGGTGGGTATTAATTAAGAAAGGAGTATTTGAAAATCTTGAGTACCCATGGTTTGCTCCGAAGATGCAAGTCTTTGAATCTGGTGCAGTTCAAGATATGTGTGGTGAGGATGTTTCATTCTGTCTTGATGCCATTGAAAAAGGTTTTGAGATTTGGTGCGATCCTCGTATTCGTGTTGGACATGAAAAGACACGTATTATCTAATGGAAAAAACTTACAATCTTTTATATAAAGGGCGTAAAATTTATACAAATCTCACTGCAGAAGATTGTAGTGAGATACTTCAAGACTTTTCTGAGCGTTATTTCTCGGGAGAGGACATTGATCCTAATCTAATTGAAATGGAGGAAACTTATGGCTAAAGGTGGATCTAATAAGACTATATTTGAACCCGGAGCACCAAAGAAAACTCGCCAGGGACGTTCTGCTCGTACATTGTTGAGTGCAACTTCTCGTAATGGGCGTAAAAAAAGGTATCGGGGACAAGGAAAATAAAATATTTAAAGAGTGCTTAAATAGAATTAAGCACTCTTTTTTTTATGACTGAAAAAGAACAGCATATTTTTAATTGGATACATGAAGTATCAAAAATTAGACCAGAACTTAATGGATTTGCTATTTGTCCCTTTGCTTCTAAGTCCAAATATCGCATCGTAGAGTGCTCTGCAAGCGCCATAGAACCCATTGAGGGACTTGATGTGATCATCTATATCATTGAGGATCATTTTAATCTTGAAGAGGTGCAGAAATGGGTAAATATTTGCAATCACAAATATATGGGTTGGAAATTTTTTGAAGATTGTGGTGCATATGATACTTACATTAAAGGAATTCAAACAAACAACGGCAAATATAATCTAATATTAGGGCAACCAACAGAAAAATTACGTAAATTTAGAGAGAATTTGGCAAAAACAAGTTATTATGACATGTGGGATAGTGAATACTTGAAAGAAATTCTTGAAGATGACTATGATATAATTGAAACCGGGATAGAAACCCCGTAAAAAGTTCTGATTTTAACAAATCAGGAGCATAAAATGAATCAAAAACTACTTAGAGAGATTGCGAATGATGATTTGAACCCCAAAAAACATGATTTTGTTCATCAAAACGAAATTCATTCAAAAATTCGCAATGATGAAGACTATGATGATTGGGAATATGGAACAGAACCTCTTTATGAATCAAAAAATCCCTAATAAATAAGATAGAATTATAATAATCAATGCCTCTACAAAGGGTAAGTCAGGGATTTAAAGATATTAGTATGTCATTTCAGAGCAATCCTCTGACAAATGACCTGATTGCCCTTAAAAATGAGTCTTCGATTGCTCGTTCGGTTCGTAATATTGTATTTACTTTACCTGGCGAAAAATTTTTTAATGATAACTTTGGTTCTAGAATTGGTCGTTCTCTTTTTGAGAACTTAGATAGTTCTTCAGCTCTCGTTATAAAAGATGAAATTGAGAATTCAATTCAAAACTATGAGCCAAGAGTTTCATTAATAGATGTTCAAGTGAACCCCGATTTTGATAACAGTGCTTTTGATGTGATCATAACCTACAGAATTGTTGGTATAGATGTTCCAGCGCAACAATTACAATTCGTTCTGCAACCTACTAGGTAAATGCCATTAGTAAATCTTTCAAATCTGGATTTTGACCAGATTAAAACAAGTCTTAGAGATTATCTAAAGTCAAATTCAAATTTCACTGATTATGACTTTGAGGGATCCAATCTCTCAACTATTCTTGATGTTCTGGCATATAATACTTACATCACTTCATATAATGCAAATATGATTGCAAATGAAGTGTTCATTGATAGTGCAACACTTAGGGAAAATGTTGTTTCTCTTGCCAGAAATATTGGATATGTTCCAAGATCAAGAAAAGCAGCAATCTCAACAATAAGTTTTTTCGTAGATACTAGTAATATTACACCAGTTCCTTCATCACTAACCTTAAAAAAAGGTACTGTTGCTAGTACATCAGGAACTTTTGGAAATCAATCATTTGTATTTTCAATTTTAGATGATATTACAGTCCCAGTTGTGGATAATATTGCATCTTTTAATGATATTCAAATTTATGAAGGGGTATTATTAGATAGTAATTTTACTTATAATTCAAATAATCCAAATCAGAGATTTATTCTCCCAAACGTCGGGGTCGATACTGCACTTATTTCGGTCAAGGTAAGAGATTCTATAACAGCAACGGCATCTACAAAGTATAGACTTCAAGATAATGTATTTGATGTAAACAAAGATTCAAAAGTTTATTATATTCAGGAAATAGAAGATGAAAGATATGAATTAATTTTTGGTGATGGAATTTTATTTGGTAAAAAACTAGAAAATAATAATTACATTGAAGTAAATTATATTGTATCAAATGGTGATAGTGGTAATGGAGTAAGTCAGTTTAGTTTTTCTGGAAGACTTACTTATACTAGGAATTCTGTAGAATACACAGTTACATCTGGAATATCTCTCTTAACGACTGGTATTATTTCTCAGGGTGGGGAAAACATTGAATCTGTAGAATCGATTAAAAGGTATGCTCCTAGAATTTATGCTTCTCAAAATAGAGCATTATCTGCAAATGACTATGAAATCTTAATTCCAAACAAAATATATCCTGAAACTGAGTCAATTTCTGTATTTGGTGGAGAGGAGTTAATTCCTCCTCAGTATGGAAAAGTTTTTATTAGCATTAAACCAAGAAATGGCGACTTTCTTCCAAATTTAATCAAAGAAAATATTAAAAGAGATCTTAAAAAGTATGCAGTTGCTGGAATTATACCAGAAATTTTAGATCTCAAATATCTTTACCTCGAAGTAATCTCAAACGTTTATTATAATACAAACCTTGCTCCCAGTTCTGCATATGTTTCGTCTTTAATTCAATCTAACGCAAATAAGTATGCGGAGTCTACAGAACTGAATAAATATGGAGCAAGATTTAAGTATAGTAAATTCTTAAAAATTATAGATGATAGTCACGAATCTGTGACCTCTAATATTACTACGATACAGATGAGAAGAGATTTGAGAGTTGCTTTAAATACTTTTGCGGAATATCAAATTGGTTTTGGGAATGAATTTCATATCAAAAGTATGGATGGGTATAATATAAAATCTTCTGCATTTAGAGTTTCAGATTTACAAGAAACTGTGTATCTTTCCGATATTCCAGATACTAATAGAACAACAGGATCTATCTTTCTATTCACCGTTCCAAATGTAAATTCAACAACAGCAACAATCGTCAAAAGAAATGTTGGTAGAATTGATTACAAAAAAGGAATTATTACACTCAACCCAATTAATATTTTATCTGGAAAGGTAAAAGATGGACAAACGATTATTGAAATATCAGCAATTCCCCAATCCAATGATGTAATTGGATTACAGGATCTTTATCTTCAACTAGATATTAATAAGAGTGTTTTTGAAATGGTTCCTGATGAGATTTCATCAGGACTTGATCCTTCAGCATCTAACTATATTGTAAAATCAAGCTACAGCAACGGGAACCTAGTAAGATCATAATAAAATGACAGAAAAAAGAATTCAGTTTAATAACATCATCCAGAATCAACTTCCAGCATATGTTAGGGAGGAGTTTCCATTAGTTGCTGAGTTTTTAAAACAGTACTATATTTCTCAAGAATTTCAGAGTGCTTCAACTGATTTAATTCAGAATATTGATCAGTACTTAAAATTAGATACTATTAAGAATAATGCAGAATCAACAACTCTTACTGCAGACATTTCCTTTCTTGATGAAACAATATCAGTATCAAGTACTGTAGGGTTTCCTAATTCTTATGGATTATTGCAAATAGATAATGAGATTATTACATATACAAGCAAAACTCCAACTTCTTTTACTGGATGTATAAGAGGGTTTAGTGGAGTAACTTCATATAATACTCAAAATAAACCAGATCAACTTCTATTCAGTTCAACAGAATCTGTTGATCATAGCAATAAAAATACCGACGGAACTACTAAAAGCGTCATTAATCTAAGTTCCCTTTTCTTAAAAGAATTCTTCAAAAAAATTAAATATCAATTAGCACCTGGATTTGAGCAAAGAGAGTTCTATAGTTCTTTAGATAAGTATCTTTTCTTAAAGCAATCAAAAGATTTTTACTCTACAAGAGGAACAGATCTTTCTTTCCAAATTCTATTTAAAGTATTATATGGTGAAGATGTTAAAATTGTAAAACCACAAGATTATCTAACAAAACCATCAGATTCTCAGTACGAAATAACTAATGACCTAATTGTTGAAAGTATTTCTGGAAGTCCATATGACCTAGAGAGATCTACTTTATATCAAGACGCATATAAGGATATACCAAAGGGATATGCACCAATATCCAGAGTAGAAAAGATTTTTGCCAAATCGGATAAAATATATTATAAATTGAGTTTTGACGCAGGATACAATAAAGATATTATTGTTGATGGGTCTCTTTATGGCAATTTTTCAATTCACCCTAAAACAAAACTTATTGGAAATGTAGTCGCCGGAACCAATACCTTAGATGTAGATTCCACTGTAGGATTTCCATTAGAAGGTGAATTGTCCGTAACTTATAATGACGGAACTCAAGGGACTATTACATATACTTCAAAGAGTTTAAATCAATTTTTTGGATGTCAAAATATAACAAAATCAATCTCAGATGCAAGTGATATTTGGTTGAATGTATATGCCTATGGAACTTCAAATAGGAATTCAAATGAAGTTATTAAGGTAAGAATTACTTCGGTCCTTAAAGATATAGAAATTATTGGCGATACTTTCTATTATAATAATCAAGATAGTGGTATTATTAAAACTCTTGGGGTAAATCCAAAAGATACTGTAGTTTCTAATAGCTGGATTTTTAATACATCTTCTTTAATTGATATATCTTCAATATCGTTAATCGATAGTGTCAGTAGCACATATCGATTAGTAACATCAATTGATCATAGTTTTAGGATTGGTGATGACATAAATGTCATCTCAAGTGATGGAATTTCAACACCATCATCTATCACTAACATAGTTTCTAATAATACTGTCGAAATTAGTGGACAGGGATCTCTGAATTTAAATAAATCTTATTCGATTAAAAGAAATTTACTTAAAGTTAATTCTTCAAAATATCCATATCTAGCAAGTCAGACTACAGATGTTCAAAATGTTTACAAAATTGATGATAGAACTCTTGTAGCATCTTCCTCTTTGCCACATTATAATAGTCAATCATTGAATGCTTTTGATAGAACTATAACTTTCTCGGGAACGTTTGTCGGAGATACATTTACTATTAGTCCCGGGGAAGATCATGGGTTTTACACCGGTGATTCTGTTTATTATAGTTCAATCCAGGGGTCTTTGTTTGATAGTGGGGTATATTTTATAAAGAGAGTGAATTCAAACAGTGTAAAAATTGCCAAAAGTAGATCTAATCTTTATGGTTCAATTTTTATTAACATTACTAGTCCAATTACAGTATCGGGTAGTAAGTTTGAGGACTATGATTTTTATTTAAAAACATTAAAATCTCAAAAACTTTTAAGAGAAATTAATCCCCCAATTAATGATGGAAAGAATTATGAAACAACTCCCGGACCTGTTGGTATTTTAATTAATGGCGTAGAAATACTAAACTATAAATCCAAGGATAAAATTTATTATAATACAATTGAAAATATTGACATCATAAATTCTGGTGATGGATATGATATTATCAATCCACCAACATTGATAATATCAGATTCTGTTGGAACTGGAGCAACAGGATATTGTGCTGTTAGGGGTTCACTTCAAGAAATTAGAATTATTGATCCCGGTTTTGATTATTTGGAACCCCCAAAAATTAATATTAGTGGTGGAAACGGATCTGGTGCGAAAGCAAGTGCATCGATGAAATTAATTGATCATAAAGTATCATTTAATTCAGAATCTAAGTCTGCATTTGTAAATATTACAAACAACACAATTGGGTTCTCTACTTATCATAGATTTAGAAATGCTGAGAGAGTAGTATACAGAACTAACGCACAACAATCAGTTGGTGGCATTTCTACAAACTCCTCATATTATGTTTCTGTTCAAGATTCTTTTACAGTTAAATTACATAAAACTTTTGATGATGCTTTAGTGGGTGTTAATACGGTTGCACTTACATCATTTGGTATTGGTAATCATGATTTAGAATCTTTTAACAAAAAATCTGTTATATCATCGATCAATATTGATGATTCCGGAGCAAATTATCAAAATAAAAAGAAAACTGTAAGTTCAAGTGGAATTAACACTTCCATTGGATATGTGACAATCGAAAGTCACGATTATCAGTCAGGGGAAATTGTTAATTACACCACAAGTGGTTCTCCAATTGGTGGTTTAACTAACAATACAAATTATTATGTAACAAAAGTCGATGATAATAATTTCAAACTTTCTTTAGTCGGTTTCGGTACTGATAATCAAGATTTTTATTATCAAACAAATCAATATATTCAATTAACTTCGACTGGATCTGGAATTCATTTCTTTAACTATCCACAAATAACAGTTGAAATTGTTGGAAACGTTGGCGTATCATCTTCATTTAAAGCGGTAGTTCAACCAATTTTTAGAGGTGAAATTGCTTCGGTTCATTTAGAAAATAATGGCGTTGGATATGGATCTTCAGAAATTATCAATTTCAATAGAATTCCAGATGTATCTTTAAGTAGTGGATCAGAAGCACAACTTGTTCCCATAATCAACAGTGGAAAGATTGTTGATGTTTTGATTAACAATCCAGGAAAAGATTATAATTCTCCCCCAAATTTAAATATTTTAACTAATGGAAATGGATTGGGTGCAGTTTTAACTCCCATATTAGATAACGGACGAATTGCTGCGGTTAAAATTATTGAAAGTGGTGTTGGATATGATCCCAATAACACGTCTATTACAGTATCGCCCGCAGGTGTTGGTGCCGAACTCAATCCAAAATTAAAATCTTGGACTATTAATCTTTTTGCGAAGTATTTTAATAAAATAACCACTGATGACGGATCTATTTTCTATAATTCAAACTCAAAATATGGATTACAGTATACACATTTATATGCACCAAGAAAATTAAGAGAAACTACATACGCAAAAGAAGTTGGTGGAAAAATTCTTTATGGTACGCCAGATCTAATTAAACAAAATGGCATTGAAGTTTCTTCGACAAAACATTCGCCAATAATTGGATGGGCATATGATGGAAATCCAATATATGGTCCATATGGATTTTCAAATAAAGATGGAAAAGGAAATATATCTAGAATGAAATCCGGATATATTTCCATCCCTTTACCAAACAGACCACCATTTCCAATTGGTTTCTTTGTTGAAGACTTTGAATATAAAAATGTAACCGATGATACAGTTTTAGATGAGTACAATGGTAGATTTTGTGTTACTCCAGATTTTCCCAATGGAACATACGCATATTTTGCAACTATAGATGAAACAGCATCCAATTCTTTTGGAAATTATAGATTACCAATTTTTCCGTATATTATTGGAAATAAATTCAAATCTACTCCTAATGATTTTAACTTTAGCAGATTTTCCAATCAAGATGATATTGATCTAAACAAAACCACTTGGGCAAGAAATACATTTCCATACAATTTACTTAAAAAGGGAACATCATATCCTTACATATCTTTACCAAATAATTTAGATCAAACAATTGATATCAAATATGCATCTCCTGGTCCAATCGATAGTGTTGGTATAGTGACTGGAGGATCTAATTACAAAGTAAATGATAAGATAATTTTTGACAATGATGAAACTGCTGGATTTGGATTCACTTCAAAAGTTTCTAGGATTGGCGGAAAAATTGTAAACTCAATTAGTGTTGCAAATACTACTATCTACGGTACAGAAATTTATCCATTTGAAGGCAGCAAAAATTTACTAATCATCCAATCAGACTCTCCACATAACCTTATAAATACCGATCTTGTTACTATTTCGGGATTAAACACAACATCATCCTTGATAAAAGGATCGTATACTATAGGTGTTTCTACAAATATATTATCCCTCGCAAATCCTTCTGGTATTGGGACAGTTGGGGTAACCGGTATAGTTACGTTTATTTCTGTTGCGGGTAATCTTTCATATTCTTCCATAAAGGAAAATGACATTTACCAAATTGGAAATGAAAAAATTAAAGTACTAAACGTAGACAGAAGTTCTTCTAGAATTAGAGTTCTAAGATCTGTTGATGGTAGTGTTGGATCTGCACATAGTTATACTGATACTTTACGTGAATCTTCTAGAAGATTTTCTATAAATGCAGGCGATACTGTTTCATATGGGTATAAAGCAAATAAAGAAATTTATTTTAATCCAAAGGAATCTATCGGTGTTGGTACGATTTCTGGAGTAGGAATTGGGTCTACATTATCTTTCGTAAATCCGGGAGTAGGAATTACTCAAATCTTTATTCCAACAAGAACAATTTATATTCCAGACCATAATTTACAAACTGGTGATTCTTTAGTTTATTCAACTAATAGCGGTGATTCTATTTCCGTTTCAAATAATGGAACATCTTCTTGGCCTCTTGGCGACCAATCAACAATTTATGTTGCCAAAATCACAAATGATTTAATAGGAATATCAACAGTAAAAGTTGGGCTTGGATCTACAGGAACTTTTGTAGGAATTGCAACAACTACTTCCTCAATTAGTACCTTGTATTTTACTGGGATTGGAACAGGTGTATACCATAGTTTCAAAACATATTATCCAAAACTTTCTGGACA
>JACCDX011861063.1_pt1 | contig 12997 bp, 11 predicted proteins | sample 7449681 | NCBI WGS metagenome assembly JACCDX01 (sample SAMN15323450, study PRJNA562643) | freshwater metagenome | isolation source: river surface water | place: USA:Blue River Watershed | collected 2017-08-18
TACTTTTGCGCTTCACATAGTCATTTTAATAAAACATACTTATGGCAACAACATCAGACATCACAAGAGGAATGATCCTAAAATTGGACAATAGTTTATATACTGTAGTTGAATTTGGAGAAAATAAAACTGCTCGTGCAGCAGCTAAAATCTGGGCTAAATGAAAAGGTGTAGACAACACACGCTCTATTGAAAAAACATGGAATAGCGGTGAAACCGTTTACCCAGTGCGTGTTGAGAAAAAAACATCAAATTTTTGTTGAAAAATAACGGCAAAAAAAGCTGGTTTAGCCTATTTTTGCGCCATAATTAATAAATAGAGACTATGTCAGTACTAGTAAATAAGCAATCTAAGATCATCGTACAAGGTTTCACAGGAACAGAAGGTAGTTTCCATGCCACTCAAATGATGGAATATGGAACACAAGTGGTAGGTGGTGTAACCCCAGGTAAAGGTGGTACAACCCATTTAGACCGTCCAGTTTTTAACACAGTAGCTGACGCTGTTAAAGCAACTGGTGCAGATGTGAGTATCATCTTTGTACCTCCAGCATTTGCTGCAGATGCAATTATGGAAGCTGCAGACGCAGGGATTGCTTTGGTTGTTTGTATTACAGAAGGTATCCCAGTTCAAGATATGGTGAAAGCAAAGAATTTCTTAGCTGGTAAACACACAAGATTAATCGGACCAAACTGTCCTGGTGTGATTACTGCAGAAGAAGCTAAAGTAGGTATCATGCCTGGCTTTATTTTCAAGAAAGGAACCATTGGTATCGTTTCAAAGAGCGGTACGTTAACCTACGAAGCTGCTGATCAAGTAGTGAAAGCAGGATTAGGTATCACTACAGCGATTGGTATTGGTGGTGATCCAATCATTGGAACAACTACTAAAGAAGCAGTTGAATTATTAATGAACGATCCAGCTACAGAAGGTATCATCATGATTGGTGAGATTGGTGGTAGCATGGAAGCAGATGCTGCAAACTGGATTAAAGACAATATGAGAAAGCCAGTTGTAGGATTCATCGCAGGTCAAACAGCGCCTCCAGGACGCCGTATGGGCCACGCAGGTGCCATCATTGGTGGAGCGGATGATACTGCAGAAGCTAAGATGAAAATTATGGCTGCATGTGGTATCCACGTGTGTGCAAGTCCAGCTGATATTGGTAAAACAATGGCTGCTGCTTTAAAGAAATAAGCTGTTTCATTTGAATAAAGGAATCCCTTAGTATACCCATGCTAAGGGATTTTTTATTGTATTTTTGAACCATGAAATTCAACTGGACTATATTATTGACTACCCTATTGATTGGTGTCTTCACAAGCAAAAATGCAATTGCACAACAAAAGCCTTTGAGCATTCAATTTATCGCACCTACACAAATGTATCAAGGTGAATCTATTAAATTAAAAGTGCAGATCAAACATCAAATCACAAAAGAGCAAACAGGCCATTTACAACTTGCCTTATTCAATGCCGAGACAAAACAATCGGTGGATGGATGGTTCTTAAACTTTTTTCCTTTTCAATATTTTACAACACTAGCGAATGAAAATTTTGAAACCGAATTTCCTTTTACGGTACCCAATGATTATGTGGGCAAATTTGAACTCGAACTAGTCGCACAAGTAAATACTATTAAAGACAGTATCCGTATCTCCATCCCCACTTTGATTAAGCGATAAACATTGGACAAAACATTTACCATTCAAAAAGTGGATTATATCATCGTAGGCCAAGGCGTGGTTGGCACTTGGTTGAGTTATTATGCACAGCAAGCTGGCAAATCATTTGTGGTAGTGAATGACTCCCATGCACCTGCAGCATCTAAAGTAGCAAGCGGCGTGATTAATCCAGTGACTGGAAGACGCATTGTGCAGACATGGATGATTGAAACCTTACTTCCATTTGCCCTAAAAGCCTACTCAGATTTAGGCGCAAAATTAAATAAGGAGATTGTTAAAGAAGCACCCGTTGTTTTGATTCATCCATCTGAACAAATGCAAGAAAGTTTTGACTATCGTTTAGAGCATGAGAATGTTTATTTACAAAAAAACAATGTCGCAGATTTTGAAGCATTCATGCATGCGCCTTTTGGCACAGGCCAGATCAGTCAAAGTATTTGGATCGATCTAAACAAGATGATAGAAGGATGGGCGCAAATACTATTTTCAAATCAACAATTGATCGACGATCAATTTAAAATTGAAGATTTGAAAATAACGGAATATGGCGTTGAATGGAAAGGCATCCAAGCAAAACGAATTTTGTTTAGTGATGGATTGAACAGCATGCAAAATCCCTATTTTAAAGGCCTACCCTTTGCACCCAATAAGGGAGAAGCATTGATTGTTGAAATAAAAGCCCTACCCAATCAAGCCATTTACAAACATAATTTATCTATTGTCCCATGGAAGGATCAATTGTTTTGGGTGGGCTCTAATTATGAATGGCATTATACAGATACGACACCTAGTGCTGCTTTTAGAATGAAGATGGAAACATCCTTGGAGCAACTTTTGAAAATTCCTTTTACAATCGTTGATCATATTACAGGATTACGTCCAGCGAATCAGGAGCGAAGACCCTTTGTTGGCATGCACCCCAGCTACCCAGCTATTGGCATCTGCAATGGCATGGGCACCAAAGGCTGTTCTCTTGCACCTTATTTTGCGCAGGCATTGATTGACCACTGTGAATATGGTACTGCAATACATATTGAAGCAAGCTTAGAAAGATTTAAAGTAATTTTAGAAAATCAAGTCCCTCCAACTTAATCTATTGTATAAATAATTATCTTTATTTTCAACCACCATCATCACGGTGCTTTATCCCTACTATTCAATGGCAGAAGAACAAAACACTTATTATAATATTCCGATTGCATATCGCAAAATGGAAAACCTACATATTGTTTTTTGGATTTTCAAAGACATTGGCTGGTGTATGAATTTTAAATGGTTGGGTATTTTTATGATCATTCCTACCATGATTATCTCCATTGTGATTGCATGGAGAACCAGAAAAATTGTTTCAGAACTTTGCCATAACCTTGCCATCACCGTTTGGATTTCAGCGAACTCCTTTTGGATGTGTACCGAATTTTTTGGTGTAGACCATGTTGCCATTGGCTATGGTTTAAACGTAAAGCATTTGGCCATGATTCCTTTTGTCATTGGAATGCTCATACTTGGCTATTATTATATTTGGTATAAACCAAGACACCAAGAGGATCCACAAACCTTATAAGTATTTCTTTAGTCTGTAAGACTGAACAAATGTCACCAATCCTAAAATGGAGATGGATAAAAACGCCCATCTTAATCCTAATGCACCAGACAGGAAGCCTACAATCGGTGGGCCAATTAAAAAACCAAAGAATCCTATTGAAGATACAGAAGCCAATGCAATACTTGCTTGCCCTGGTTCTGCTGACTTTCCTACACTGCCATAAATAGTTGGTATCACAGAAGATACCCCAAAGCCGACCAACATAAATCCAATGGTGCTCGTATAAATAGATGGGTAAATAATGGCAATCACCAAACCAACTGTCACCAATAAACCACTCAACATCAATTGTTTTCTTGGACCCCAATAATTGATTAACGCATCTGCGAACATCCTGCCTGTGGTCATACATGCCATGAAACTAATATACCCAGTGGTTCTTTGACTTTCTGATACTTTTACAACAGTTTGATAAAATACCCCACTCCAATCAAACATCATTCCTTCACAAATCATATTACTTAAAGCAATCAGTCCAAATTGAAACATCAAAGGGGTTGGTTTAGTCCACATTTTTTTAAGCGACTGCTTATTCGATTCACTATGTAATAAGTGCTGATGCGTTGTAATGAGAAATATATAACCCAAACTAAGGATCACCAAAAACTGCATCAAGGGCGTCATCGATTTCGCAATAAAATAACTGCCTACCAATCCCCCAACAAATCCAGCCAAACTCCAAAATCCATGAAAGCTAGAGATAATACTTTTTTCAAATAATTTAGCCAATTCAACTGCTTGTGTATTGACAGAAACATTGAATAAATTGCCAATCATTCCAAATAAAAATAAGGCAATCGCTAAATGCCAAACAAAAGTATCAGCAGCCCATCCAATATTAACAAGCGCAATGGGATATAAAATAGAGGCAATTTTAAGCATTTTATTACTGCCATGTCTAGCAGTCAAACTTCCAGAAATAGGTATTCCTAAAAAAGATCCTAAGGGCAAAAACAAGAGCATCCCCCCAAACTGCGCATCGGTCAATCCTAGTGCCAATTTAATATCGGGGATTCTACTCGCCCAACTAGCAAAACAGATCCCTGTAAAGAAAAAATAACCAGATAAAATAACACGTCTAGCCTGTTTGGATATACTTGATTCACTCATGCCCCAAAGATCGGTATTTTATAGGATTTGGGCTATATTTGCAAACCATTCATTATAATAGTAAACTATGTATCGTACACACCATTGTGGTCAGTTAAATATCCAATTTGTCAATCAGGAAGTGACCCTTGCTGGTTGGGTTCAAACCATTCGTAAATTTGGTGCCATCACTTTTGTGGACCTAAGGGACCGTTATGGCATTACTCAATTATTATTAGGCGAGGCTTTACAAGCGCAACTAGACGCACAACCATTAGGCCGTGAGTTCGTGATACAAGCAAAAGGAACAGTCATTGAACGTTCAAGCAAAAATGCCAATATCCCTACGGGTGAAATTGAAATCAATGTCACTGAATTCAAAATATTGAACGCCTCCATTGTGCCTCCATTCACGATTCAAGATGACACAGATGGTGGAGATGATATTAGAATGAAATACCGTTTCTTGGACCTAAGAAGAAACGCAGTTAAAAAGAATATTGAATTAAGGTATAGTGTGAATCGTGCAACACGAAACTATTTACATGAAAAAGGATTCATGGATATTGAAACGCCATTTTTAATCAAGTCTACTCCAGAGGGAGCGCGTGATTTTGTGGTGCCAAGTAGAATGAACCCAGGTGAATTTTATGCATTACCTCAGTCACCTCAAACCTTCAAGCAATTGTTGATGGTGAGTGGATACGATCGTTACTATCAAATTGTAAAATGTTTTAGAGACGAGGATTTAAGAGCAGACCGTCAACCAGAGTTTACACAGATTGACTGTGAGATGAGCTTTGTAGAGCAAGAAGACATTTTAAACATGTTCGAAGGATTGATTAAGAGCATTTTCAAAGACGTTAAGAATATTGATTACACGGAGCAAGTACAAAGAATGACTTGGGAAAATGCCATGTGGCATTATGGTAATGACAAGCCAGACATTCGCTTTGGTATGGAATTATGCAACTTGAAAAAACCAGCCCACGTATTTTCAGACAAAGCAGACCAAGCTGCATTGATCGATGGTGTTGATTTTAAAGTATTTGACGAGGCTGAAACAGTGATTGCGATTGCGGCCCCAGGCTGTAGTGAGTTTACACGTAAACAAACAGACGAATTAACGGAGTGGGTAAAGCGTCCTCAGATTGGCATGAAGGGCATGGTATTTATCAAATGTAATGCAGACGGAACTTTCAAAAGTAGTGTAGATAAATTCTATTCAGAAGATAAATTAAAAGCAATCGCTGCTGCAGCAAATGCTAAGGCGGGTGATTTAATTTTAATCTTAGCAGGTGCTGAAGAGAGAACACGTAAGGCGATTAGTGAGTTAAGATTAGAATTAGGAAAGCAATTAGGTTTCAGAAAAGAAGATGAATTTAAATTATTGTGGGTAATGGACTTCCCATTATTTGAATATGATGAAGAAGGCAACCGTTGGGTAGCTAGACACCATCCATTCACCTCTCCAAAGCCCGATCATATTGATATCATGATCAACAATGCCCCAGAAATTAAAGACGCAGCTAAGTATCTTGAACATCCTTATGCCAAAATCAAAGCCAACGCTTACGATATGGTCTTAAATGGTAATGAAATTGGCGGCGGATCTATCCGTATTTTCCAAAGAAACTTACAAGAGAAAATGTTTGCAGCTCTAGGTATGTCACCAGAAGAAGCACAACATAAATTTGGCTTCTTATTAGGTGCATTTGAATATGGCGCTCCCCCACATGGTGGTATCGCATTTGGATTTGACCGTCTTTGCGCATTGCTTGGTGGAAGTGAAAGCATCAGAGACTTTATTGCCTTCCCTAAAAACAATAGCGGACGTGATGTCATGTTAGATGCACCAAGTAGTATTGACGATAAACAATTTGACGAATTGCATATCAAACTAAATTTAAAGTAGTCTTATGCAGCAACCTTCGAAATTATACATTGTATTGTCTTATATATTGCTTCCTATTGCGTTGTTCTTTGGTTTTATGGACAGCCTTTTACTCCTTTCTGCATTAGCAAATCCAAGCGCGTTGATCTTGGTTTTTGCAATGGCTTGTATTGTGATTTATAGCATTGCTAGTTTTAAGTTTTTAAAACTAGGCATAGAAAGAGAGCAAACTCAAACTACTAAATTAAAAGATTGGATCAAAGTCAACGCCTATGTAAGCCTGATGATGTTTAGTTTGATTTTCATAAATGCGGTAAGTATTTTAATTTCAAATGATGCTACATTAATTAGTTTCATAGATGAAATTTTAGCACAGCAATCTGGGCTGCCACCTGAATTTAACAGTCAATTTGTATTGAAGATCATGCGCACTGCCGCTTATTTCTTATTTGTTATTGGAGCCGTAGGGATTTTACATATACGCATGACTTTGAAATTGGTAAAAGAATACGACTACCTCTTCGAATAGTAAATGGTGTAACTTTATACCCATGAACCAGCACATTCCCTTAGCAGAAAGATTACGTCCGCATACACTAGCCGACTTGATTGGGCAAGAACATTTGTCTGGGGAAAATAGTGTGTTGCAAAAAGCAATTCAAAAAGGCAAAGTCCCCTCTATGATATTATGGGGCCCTCCTGGCGTAGGAAAAACCACCCTTGCTAATATTATTGCCACTACATTTAACAGCGACTATTATCAGCTGAGTGCCATTAGCAGTGGCGTGAAAGAATTAAGAGAAGTGATTGAAGAAGCGAAGACCAAAGATGGCGCGATTTTATTTATAGACGAGATTCACCGTTTCAATAAAGGACAGCAAGATGCTTTATTAGGTGCAGTAGAAAAAGGAGTCATCACTTTGATTGGCGCCACGACTGAAAATCCTAGCTTCGAAGTCAATAGCGCCTTACTAAGCCGTTGTCAAGTTTTTATTTTGAAGGCCCTAGACAAAGAAGCACTTACAAAACTAGTAGCACAAGCAGTAGAAAAAGATCCACTCTTCAAACAACACCCCATTGAGATCAAGGAAACAGAAGCTTTGTTCCAGTTATCAGGAGGTGATGGACGTAAACTATTGAATCTTTTAGAGTTAGCTACTGAAGCTTTAATTGGTACTGCTACTTCTAAGGAAGCACCCCTCCTTTTGACCAATGATTGGGTCATGCAAGTTGCACAGACCAATATTGCCCTCTACGATAAAAATGGGGAGCAGCATTATGATATCATCTCTGCATTCATCAAAAGTATGCGTGGTTCAGATCCTAATGGTGCCATTTATTGGTTGTCCAGGATGATTGCAGGAGGTGAGGATGTGAAATTCATCGCAAGGCGTATGCTCATTTTTGCAAGTGAAGATATTGGCAACGCCAATCCAAATGCCTTTTTACTAGCCAATAGCTGTTTTGATGCCGTCAATAAAATTGGGTATCCTGAGAGTAGACTCATCTTATCGCAATGTGCTATATATTTGGCAAGCTCGGCTAAAAGTAACGCCGCTTATGAAGCCATCAACAATGGATTAGCCTTGGTAAACAAAACAGGTAATCTACCTGTGCCCTTACATTTACGCAATGCCCCTACAAAACTCATGAAAGATTTGAATTATGGCAAAGCATACCAATACTCCCATTTAGGCGAAAACAATTTCCTTGAACAAGAATACCTGCCTGATGAAATAAAAGGCACTACCCTATACCAACCTCAGAAGAATGCAAGAGAAGAAGAACTAAAGAAGTTCTTGCACGAACGATGGAAAGATAAATATGGATATTAGGATATCTTTTCTGGAACCGCACGTCCTACAATACCTGAAGCTGCGCCTCTGTCTCCACCTTCATGGTATTCCGCGTCTTCGTTCACATCCCATAGGTCAAACAATTCCTTGCCTGCTATAATATTTTTTGCAGCTAACATCGCTGTCATCATACTATGGTCTTGGTTATTGTACTTATGCATACCATTACGGCCTACCAAATACAATCCTTTATATTCCTTTAACGCTTGACGTATGACATTCAAATGATCCTTGTATTCATGATCGTATACTGGGTAAGCTTTAGGCTGTCTCACCACATAACCATCCACTACAGCAGAAGGCTTGGTTAAACCAATTTGATCAATCTCTTTGGTTCCTAATGCAATTAATTCCTCATTGCTGCTTGTCCATAAACCATCTCCTTCGAAACAGAAATACTCTAATCCATAACAAGCCATTTCTGGATCTGGAACCATGAAAGGGCTCCAAGACTTAAAGTTTTGAATACGACCCACTTTTACATTGGGCTCGTGAATATAAATCCAGTTATCACTGAATGCATCTTGATCCTTACAAATTAAAACTACTGTTAAGAAGTCTCTATATTTTAATTGACTTGCTGCATGTAAAACTGGTGCACTGAATGCAGGTGCAACTGCTGGAATTAATTCACGCATCGGTGCAGAAGACAACACATAATCAAAGCCTTCTAAAACAGCGCCATTCGAAGTGTATACTTTCCAAGTCTCCCCTGTTTTCTCGATTTTGTTTACTCCTGTATTCATCTCAATCTTTACACCTAGGGCTTTACTCTTCACCACACATTCTTCCCACATCATTCCTGGACCACGCTTTGGATAACGGAAAGAATCAATTAAAGTTTTAATCACGTCTCCCTTGCTCTTTTTACCAGATGGCTTAAACAAAGCATTCCAAACCGCACTACTCAAAGACAAGCCTTTAATACGTTGTGCTGCCCAGTCTGCAGAAATTTCCTTACAAGGAATACCCCATACTTTTTCAGTATAAGTTTTAAAGAAAATATTGAACAAACGTTTTCCAAATTGATTGGTTACCCAATCCTCAAAATTCTGAGGATCTTTAATAGGAAATAATTTTGCATTTAAATAACTCATCACGCATAAGAAGCTTTCAAATATGCCCAACTTCATTAAAGCTTCAAATGCAGCTAAAGGATAAGAGAAGAATTTTTTATTGTAAAATATTCTTGAACTTCTTGGACGCTCTAATAATTCATCTGATAAAATCTCTGTCCAAAAATCTTCTACTTCTTTTGATTTTGAGAAAAAGCGGTGACCACCAATATCAAAATGATACCCTTTATATGATTCAGTTCGAGAAATCCCTCCCACATATTGCGGATCCTTCTCAAATACGGTTACATCTTGTGCAGCTTTTCCTAATAAATAAGCAGCAGTTAAACCTGCTGGACCGGCACCTATAATGGCTACTTTTTTGCTCATGGAGGGTTATAATTTGGGCAAAATTGCAAAATAAAGTTGGGATTGCCATCATTAATCAACAATGAGTTTGGTTTATCCCCTATTTTTGTGTCTATGTCAAACCATTCTAACATAATATGGGTCACAAAGCCCTTTTCAGCACTTACAGTAGACGAGCTTTATGCAATTTTAAGACTTAGATCTGAAGTATTTGTGGTAGAACAAAATTGTGTGTTTTTAGACATGGACAACAATGACCAAATTGCCTACCATACCATGGGTTGGATCGGCCAAGATTTAGTGGCTAGCACGCGATTGTTTGACAAAGACCAGTCTTATCCTGGATACCAAAGTATTGGACGCGTTGTTGGCTCACCAAAATACAGAGGCATTGGTGCTGGCAAAGCTTTAATGCAATACTCGATCGCGGAATGTGAAAGACTTTTTGGAAAAGGTCCCATTAAAATTGGTGCTCAATTGTACCTTAAAAAATTCTACGAAGAACAAGGGTTTGAAAAATCAGGTGATATGTATTATGAAGATGCTATTGAGCATATTCCAATGATCAGAAAATAAGCTTACTTCATTTCGATTTCCAAAAACTGTGCAGTATGTGTTTTTGATTTTTTAATCATCTGCTCTGGCGTGCCAATGAATTGAACCACACCACCGGCTGAACCACCTTCAGGACCCATGTCAATAATATGATCGGCCATTTTGATCACATCCATATTGTGCTCAATCACCAAAACAGTGTTACCCCTGTCCACCAAGCGATTCAATACCCCAATTAACAATTGAATGTCTTGAAAATGCAATCCAGTAGTAGGCTCATCTAAAATATAAAAAGTTTTACCTGTATCTTTTTTACCTAACTCAGTGGCCAACTTAATTCGCTGCGCTTCTCCTCCACTCAATGTCACTGCGGACTGTCCCAATGTGATATAACCCAATCCTACTTCTTGTAATACTTTTACTTTTCTGTAAATAAATGGCACAGCTTGGAAGAATTCACAAGCTTCCTCAACTGTCATATTCAACACATCACTAATTGATTTGCCCTTGTACCTAATTTCCAAAGTCTCTCTATTGTATCTTTTGCCTGCACATTTTTCACAGTGCACATAGACATCCGGTAAAAAATTCATTTCTATCACACGCATGCCACCTCCTTCGCAGACTTCGCATCTTCCACCTTTTACATTGAAAGAAAAACGTCCAGCTTGATAGCCTCTAATTTTCGCTTCCGGCACTGCTGCAAATAAGGTTCTGATATCTGTGAAGAATCCGCAATAGGTTGCTGGATTGCTTCTTGGGGTACGTCCAATGGGCGACTGGTCAATCTCAATCACTTTGTCAATATGTTCCAATCCGCTCACCGACGCATAAGGCATTGGCTTGGTCTTGCTATTGTAACAATGTTGAGATAAAATAGGATATAAGGTTTCATTGATTAAAGTGGACTTACCAGATCCACTCACGCCTGTAACCAATGTCAAAGTGCCTAAAGGGAAACTTGCATTTACTTTTTTCAATGTATTGCCTGTAGCCCCTTTAATTTCAATATGATGTCCATTCCCTTTTCTACGTTCTGGAGGAAGCGCAATCGATTTTTTCCCTGCTAAATACAATGCCGTATCCGACTTTAATTTCAAGAATGATTTAGGTGTACCCGCTGCCACCACATGCCCACCATGAATACCTGCCCTAGGACCAATGTCTACTAAATAGTCCGAAGCCATCATGATATCCTTATCATGCTCTACCACCAGGACGGTATTGCCAATATCTCTTAATTGTTTCAATGCTACAATCAATCGCTGATTGTCTCTTTGATGTAAGCCAATAGATGGCTCATCTAAAATATAAGTAATGCCTTGCAATTGAGAACCAATCTGTGTAGCTAAACGAATGCGTTGTGACTCTCCGCCACTCAATGATTTAGAGGGTCTACTTAAAGACAAATAAGACAAACCTACATTCATCAAAAACTCTATTCGATCGTTGATCTCTTTTAAGATACCACTTGCAATTTGCGTATCCTTTTTGTCTAATTTTTTTGGCAGGTCTAAAAACCATTGTTGCAGCTCATTTAAATGCATTTCATTCAAGGCTGCAATATTGAGTTCGTTGACTTTAAACCAAAGACTTTCTTTTTTTAACCTTGCCCCATTACATGCAGTACAGGTATTTAATTGCATGTATTGTTCCACCCATCCCTTTAATACATCTGAACTCTGAGAAGAAGTAAACCATCTTTTTAACATCGGCACAATGCCTTCATAACTACCCGTATAAGTGTCTGGTATATTCTCGTCATTTAAATCCAAGCCTAAAGAGGAACTAATATTTTTATCTCCAAACAAAAGTAAATCTAACTGCTCTTTGGTTAAGCTATCAATGGATTTATCTAAATTGATCTTATGTTTTCTTGCAAATTGTTTCACTTGTGTAAATACACTTGCCTCACGCGCTTCTCCTAATGGAGCGATACCGCCTGCATTCACACTGATACCTGCATCTGGAATCAATAAATCCATATCAATGGCATACACATTACCCAACCCCTTACAGGTTGGACATGCACCATAAGGTGAGTTAAACGAAAAACTATTGGGAGAAGGTGTCTCGTAACTTAAACCTGTTTCAATACACATTAATTGTTTTGAATATTGAACTGTTTTTTCCTTGCCTTCTTCTAACACAAATAATAAATCCTTCCCCATTTTCAAACTCTGTTGTACACTATCCGCCAACCTAGTTTTCATGGCATCGGTCACGGGAATTCGATCCACTACAATTTCAATATCATGAATCTTATAACGGTCTACTTGGAATTTAGGTCTTAACTCAATGATCTCTCCATCCACTCTCGCTTTCACAAACCCTTTCTTTCTAATCTCTTCAAACAGTTCTCTATAATGCCCTTTTCTTCCTCTCACCACAGGGGCTAGTAAATTAATTTTTTTATCCTTGAACTTCTTCTGAATATCCTGAATAATTTCTGCTTCAGAAAACTGCACCATCGGCTTCCCTGTTTCATAACTATAGGCCTTGCCCGCGCGGGCATACAATAAACGCAGGAAATCATACAATTCAGTCACTGTTCCAACAGTTGATCTTGGATTTTTATTGGTTGTTTTTTGCTCAATCGCAATTACAGGAGACAATCCTGTTATTTGATCTACATCCGGGCGCTCCATATCCCCCATAAATTGCCTTGCATAGGCACTAAAGCTTTCCATATAACGGCGTTGGCCCTCATTATAAATGGTATCAAATGCCAAGGAGGATTTGCCACTTCCGCTCACTCCAGTAAAAACCACTAACTGATTTTTAGGAATAGACAGATCAAAATTCTTCAAATTATGCTCTCTGGCACCTATTACTTCTATATTGTCGTTGACTTTACTCATGGGATGGCGAAAAGTTATAACAACCA
>JACCDX010143125.1_pt1 | contig 12996 bp, 13 predicted proteins | sample 7449681 | NCBI WGS metagenome assembly JACCDX01 (sample SAMN15323450, study PRJNA562643) | freshwater metagenome | isolation source: river surface water | place: USA:Blue River Watershed | collected 2017-08-18
GACGATCTAGTGTAATTATCTGTATACGTTGAGAAGATGTAATATTAAAATCTTTCATAGGATCTAATTCAAGTATAGTACTACTTAATTCATTTAGTTTTTGATAAAATATGTCAATTTTATATTCTAAAAATTTCTTTTCATATGAATCTTTTAAATAATGAAGAACTATTTGAAGATACTGATAAACACGACGAGAATTATTATGCGTTTGAATTGCATTAAATAGAAATTTTTCATTTGTCACCTGTTCTAATTTCGGAACAAGTTCTTTGATACGTTTTACAGTTTGTTCAGAATTTTTAAACAGGATATAGTAATAATTATATTTGTTTAATATTTTACTATTCTTTTTTATAATTTCTGTTGATTTAATAGATTCTTGACTTTCAGTACATTTACTAGTCTGATATCCATGAATACTCCAATCTTGTAAACAAATCCAACAAAAATGAAAATTACATTTTTTACAAGTCATATGCTGACATCCAGCATTCTTTTGAATTCTTGATTTACATTTAGGGCATTCTTTTGTACATGCTTGTAACCATATTTCTGTTGCATCTGTAGATTTTTCAATAGATTTCCAGTTTTTATATAAATCACAAGGACATGGATAATGATCCTGAGATTTACATCTAAAACATATTTTATCACCACATTTACAAACATTTTTTTCAGAATTAAGTATTAACGTTCCGCAATCATGCCAAAATATCTTTGAATTTACACTGCTTATTCTGTTGAATATAATTTTAAGGAAAATTAAGAGTTTATCTTTTGGCAAATATTGCAAAAATATAGATATTCCTATAGTTTGTTTACATGATGTATTCATACATTTTGATTCTAAACACAACAAACCATCATCAATCTTTGATCCTAGGTATCCTGTTAAACAATCTTCGCAAAAAGAATGTCCGCAATCTAATTGAACTATTTTTGTATCAGGTTCGCAGTATGGAATCTGACATGTGTCTGAGTGAGTTATTATCTGGTCGTAGTTAGAATCCCATTGATATATATCATCAGATTCATAATTAATTTTAAAGTCTTTTTTAACTAAAAGTCTAAATGAATCATCTATGGATATATCTAAAAGATCTGATAATATTTGGAGTTCATTTATAATATATTGAATTAAGTCTTCAGTTTCAGTTAAATAATCTTTAGATTTATTTTTAATTTCTACAGAATCTTCGTATGAGTCATAAGACTCCCATGAATCAAATTCGTAATCCATTTTTTAAAAAAAATACCTTTAAAATAAAAAAGTCACTTTAGAGTATTTTTTTCTTTTTATATTAGTAATATATAAAGATGAATAAAAAAATAGTGATAATTTGTGTAATCGTTGCAATTTTTGTATATTTTACAATTGGAAACAGAAATGAAAACTTTGACACAGATTTAAAACAAATTGCACCTAAAGATGGGTTCTATTTAATAAATTTTTCAAACGGTAAACCTATGAATGCTGTAGCTTTTACAACTGTTGGATGCAAAGAATTTTCACTTGGTTCAAGAGTTCCTAGAGATCAAGCTGGATGGATTCTTCAACAAGTTGTAGGATCTCAAGGAGTATTTTTAATTAAAAAAGCAACAGCTGATGAATGTCTTCATGCTGGATTAGATGGACAACTTATGACTTATTATTATCCTGGATGTAATCGTAAAAGTTTATGTGGAGAATCTGAGACTAATTATAAAAATGAATTAGATCCTTATTCTACACGTAGTTATTGGAAAATATTCTCAACAGATTCAGGTTCTATTATGATTCAAAATGTTGAAACTAAAGAATTTATTAGTATAATTAACAACCGTGTTAGATTGTCAAAAAATCTAAAATTAGCTGATAATTTAACAATTAAAAAAGCTTTATAAACCGTGTTGAAAATTAATTTTTATTTAAATAAAAATTACACTTTTACACTCCAGATCGGCCCTTCGGGCCTCAGAGGGCTTCGGGGTCTTCGACCCCTCGGAGGGAGGCGATGCCTCCTGATCCGCCCGACGCGGCAAAGCCGCGAAGTTGTCGCGGTCTGTACACTCCAGAGCTTAAAATTCGTCATGCATGGATATACTAGGTGTATATGCGTCAAAAGAGTCTGTCTTAGGATCAAAACGTATTTTAGTATTTAATGCTGTTGCAATTTTACTAAAAATATTATAATCTAATCGATGTGTTTTGCATATATCTGTAAGTTTTGCAAGATCATAATTTATATGTTTAATCTGAACTTCAGGATATGTAACTTTAAACATTTTTCTACAAATTGTATGTCTTGTTGCTTCTAAGTTTATACCCGGTATATCTTCTATTCTAGAATATTCTTTAATAAGTCTTAATCCATTTACAGGTCCAATTTTATTAACACGACTTCCAGGATTATAATCACATCCCATCAAAATACCCCAATCAATAAGTTGTTCATCTGAAAGTTCTAAAGTAGATTTAAGTTGTTCTGTATCAATAAATACAATCATTCCGGTTACTGTGTCTAAATTTGTAATAACATATGGTGCTTGATGTATAATACAATCACTATCTTTACTAAGAACAGCTGTACCATGAACACTTTTTAAGTTTGCTAAAAAACATGCATAAGCTTCCGCTTCATAAGGTGCTTGTAACCATACAATACCACATGTCTTAATAAGTTCTTTTACAAGATTAATATCTTGCTGTGTAAGACTAAATTGAGATCGTACAAGGTTGCTTAATAATTTTTTAAGATCTAACACGTCTCCGTCTAACAATGTATTTTTTGCTATAGCTGTAAACAATAGTGATTTAAGTTCACGTTTACCATTAGATTCTAAACGTTCTAGTTCCAAGTTAAGTATGTTAAATACTTCATCAGAACGATCTCCTGATTCATATTTATTTATAGCATCTTTAAGATTTTCTATTCTATCAGTTTGTTTTTGACGTTGTTGTTTTCTAGAATCTTTTTCATCTTCTTTTTCAGGAGGAGATTCTCCGTCAAATATTACAACAGGAATAACTTTATTACGTCTAAAAACATACAAAAGATTAAAGAATGCGGTCATCCAGCGTTTATCATTTGTCCCATAAATAGTAGCATAACTATAGATATAACTAGTTATATCTATAAAAACTCTTTCATATGCAAACATAGAAACATGTTCAGTATGTATAAGATCAGGATGTTTCTTTTTAATAAAATCTGTGAGACCATTAATACCCATTTCGAGGACTTTGTCTTATAAAATAGTTATTTTTAAATATCAGTTTTTTAGTCTAAATATGCATTAAAACTTGGTTCATTATTTTTAATACGTTCAAAACATGCTGTTGCGTTACGTTTAACTCTTGAGTAAAATTGCATTAATCCTTTTAATTCATCTTCTGTAATTTCAGAATCTTGTTTTAAAAGTTTTATATTATGAGCTGTCTGATATAAACCTTTTGTTATTTCTTCACATTCTTTAGTATATAAATCATTATTTTGTCCTGATTTAGTAGTCTTTTTATTATACTTTCCTACAGTACTTAAGTTAGATGAAATAATTTGTTTTGCTTTTTCTAATTTTGCTGTTAAATCTTGTTTAAGCTCTATAAGTTTATCTATGATTTCTTCATTTTTAACAGGAGACTCAACCGGAGATTCAGATTTAGGAGATTCTACTGGAGATTCAGATTTAGGAGACTCAACTGGAGATTCAGATTTAGGAGTTGTTGGTATTTGTTCAAGTGCAATACTATCATCTGACTTAGGAGAAGATACTTGGGATTGGGATCTTGGAGATTCTGAAGGAGATTCTACTGGGGATTCTGAAGGAGATTCTACTGGACTAGCTACTGGGGATTCTGAAGGAGATTCTACAGGACTAGCTACTGGGGATTCTGAAGGAGATTCAACAGGACTAGCTACTGAGGATTGTGATCTTGGAGATTCAACAGGACTAGCTACTGAGGATTGTGATCTTGGAGATTCTACAGGACTAGCTACTGAGGATTGTGATCTTGGAGATTCTACAGGACTAGCTACTGGGGATTCTGAAGGAGATTCTACAGGACTAGCTACTGAGGATTGCGATCTTGGAGATTCTACAGGACTAGCTACTGGGGATTCTGAGACTAAAAACTGAGAATGAGATTCATCTGAACTAGATACAGGTGATTCAGTAGAAGATCTAACTGAGGATTGGGATCTTGGAGACTCTTGATCGCTAGGTGAAGGTAAGACAGCATTTAACATTTCAGGTGTTATTTCTTCGTTGTTTGCATTTAATTCAGCAATGTGATATAATTCAAGTTGAGTTATAATAGGAACTCTTGTAAATTGAACATTATATACTATATTAGCAATAGTTTCAACAGAATCTCTAGATACTATAGAACCTTCTTTAAGAACTAAAGGTTTGTGATCACAACAGAAGAATTTAAAGACACCTGTGAGGTCTTTTTCATCGGATACTGGTAATGGTTCTATAAAATAGTGTTCAGTATACTCATCTTGAGAATAACAAAAACTACTTATCATTTTACCTTCTTTAAAACGAAGGGCAAAACAATTAGGAAATGTTATTAACATAGATCTAACAATATTAATACTGTCTTTAATATTTACAGGGCAGATGTTACATTTTAAATTAGGAAAAAATTGTTCCAGTAAATCAGCAATGCAAGCTTTAGCAGAATTGGAATCTTTTTTACATTCAGCTAGATTATTCATATTTATTATTTGTTGAGAGAAAATATTTTTATTTGTTATAAAAATATTACTTTAATTTAAATTTACAGATTTATCTACAAATCGCGACGGATTGGGTGTAGAATGTAAATTTATGCTGTTTCTTTTTTTTGAGAAATAAAGTGTGGAGACATTAAAGAAGTTAATCTAAAGAAAGTTAATGGAACCCATTTTTCTTCTTTAGTTTCTTTATCAGTTTCTTTATATTGTGGAATTGATTTAAAGACTCTACCAGTTGGTTTAACTTCACCAGTTTCTTTATCTTTTTTCATTTCATGATAGTCTCTGTTTTCAGTCTTAATGTTTAATAATGCTTTTAATTTATCATCTGGGAAAATAATACGACCATCTTCTTTGTATTTTAAGTTATGAGATTCAATGTATTTACATACAAGAGAATTAACTTCAACACGAGAGAAGTTTTTACCAGCTTCTAAGCCAGCAAATTTAGTCATTTCTTTACTAATTGGTACTTGTAATTGTAAACCAGATTTAGTATTAGCACGATTTTGACCTCTGTTTAATTTGTTAATACGGACATAATCCATATGCATTCTTTCTAATAATTTTCTAATAGATTTTAATGCTTTAACACCAACTCTTTTAACTTTTTTCTTAGAAGCGGATTTTTTATCCCCTTTAGCTGCATCACCTTCTGCTGGTGCTTCAGTTTTAACTGGAGTAATTGCTACAATTTCAGCATCAATCATACCTTTTAATTCTTCAAAGTCGGTATTTAAAGTAGTTTTATCTGCTTTACGACGTTGTTTAACTTGTTCATCACCAGAATGTTCAGCATCAGTTTCAGCATCTGATTTAACAGATTCAGATTTTTTAGATGCAGATTTTTTGGAGTTAGATTTTGCTGGAGCTGGAACAACAGCAGCTGGTTTTGCTTCAGTTTTAGTTGAGCTAGATTTTTTAGATGCTTTTGCAGGAGCTGGAGTAGCAACAGGTGCAGCGACTTCAGGTTCAGCTTGGACAGGTTCAGCGGATTTAGTTGTAGATTTTTTAGTTGGAGCCATTTTTATGTTTTGTATTAAGAATTGTTGTCTTTAAGCTGTTTATTTAAAAATCCAAAAATCACTTTGCAACGGACAAAACAGTGCAAAAAAACTGTTTTTTACATTTTTTTATGTTTTTAACATTTTTCACACACAGACGATTTCGCTTTGATGTAAATATATTTGATATATTTATATTTTAACTTTGATCTCATCTCTGGATGTTCTTTATTTTGCTTTTACAGCTGCTATGTAAGCACTTTTTGTTTTTACAATTTTCTTAATACATTTTGTAAATGTTGTTTTACATAACTCATGTTTATTCTTCTTAATCCAATTAAGTTGTTTTATAATCTTAACATGAGAATCTGTATTAGCACCTTCATTTTGTTCGGCAAAATCAGCAAATTCTTCAGTAACTTTTGATGCAAGTTCTAATACTTTAGCACTTATATTTCTAACTATAATTTGTGATAATAGTGCTGATTTAACATCCATTACTACTTTTGAATTATATCTAAATGCAAAATTTCCAGATGATGCATTTGTTAATACAACTCTTGTTTCTATATAATCTTTAAAAGCAAAGCATATACCTGAAATACCATTTTTTAAAACACTAACTGTTAATTTGTTACCAATTTCAGCAACTTCAGAATCTATAATACTTGGTAATTTCTCAAATACTTTATTGTCATCATTTTCAATTTGAGTTTCTTGTTGTGAAACAATAAGAGATTTTAAAACACCAGTATTACTTGTAATATCTTTATACATTATAAGTTGTTGAGTAAGTTCAAGAACTTGCGATTGAAGTACTTCATTTTTAAGTTTAAGTTCCTTAATCTGTATTTCAAGTTCATCGCAGTTACAAACTCTTAATAGACTCATTTTTTATATTTTTATATTTTATATATAAAAATCAGTTTTTACACTTACAGACCGCGAGTGTAAATTTAGTTTTCATCTACATTAAGAGAATCTATGAATGAAATTATTGTTTTTATACTAGATTCATCACTTGAAATTGTTAATAATGGCAATGTATTTTCAGAAAATAACCATTTTTTATGATATTCTTCAAGATTTTTAAGATACTCTAGAGGAATACCTTGTTCACCTTCACGATTGCGAATTTTAATACGTTCAGCACATGTTTGATAATCTGTATCTATATACACTATACCCTTAATAGGTAATCCTGTAGCATACTTGTCAAACCACATTTGATAAACAGAATATTCAAGATCGCTAATATCTTTATCATCGTGTAACATTTTTGCAAATACATGTTTATCAGTAAGAACACCACGCTCTGATATTAATATTGTTTTTTTATCGCTTGTTAAGTTATTAATAGCAGTTTGAGCACCTAAATGTCTTGTTATAAATGCGGTATTTTGAAGAGTATAACTCCAACGTTTCTTATCAGTATAAAATTTTTCTAATAAACTTTTACCATCTTCAGGGTCTTTAAGTTTTAACCATAAATCTACAGGTTCATTAATAATTTGATATTCAGGATACAATTTAGATATCTGAGATATAATAGTAGTTTTGCCACTACCTATATTACCTTCTATACAAACAATTTTTGGCTCTGACATTTTTTATATACTTATAGTATATAAATTTAAATCAGTTTACATATTGATTTTATATGCAATTCTGACAAATTTTACAATTTTACTGTCGCGAGGGAGTGTAACAATTTATTCACATGTATAACATTGTTTTCTAAAATTGAAAGATCTATACCAGTATGAATTCCTTTAGATTCTGCCCAACGTATCAATTTGACAGTATCTAAATTTCCTGATTTTTTAGAACTATAAGGACATCCTCCAATTCCAGCAATACTAGATTGAAAGTGTCTTATACCCATTAAATAACTTTGTTCTATATTCAATATAGCAGAATTACCATCTGAGTCATGAAAATGACATGAAAACATATCAGGATTATATTTTATAAGTGCTTGATTAAACAATGCACATACTTGTTGTGGTGTTGCTGTTCCAATAGTATCAGCAATATCTATTCTTTGTATACCCAAATCTATAAACTTTTGAATAAATTCAATAACTCTTAAAGGATACACTCTACCTTCATATGGACATTCAAAACAGCAACTTATACTACCTCGAAGTTTAATATCATGTTGTTTTGCTAATGTTGCAATTTGTGCAAATCTAGCAAATGCTTCAGAACTTCTTGAATTTATATTCTTTTTATTAAATGTTTCAGACACAGATACAAATAAGACTATTTCGTTCACTTTACAGTTTATTGCAGATTCTAATCCTTTTAAATTAGGAACTAAAGTACTAATATATAACTTATCCCTTTTTACACTTGGTATACTTTCAATAAGTTTATCTGTATCTCCAAGTTGAGGAATCCATTTTGGAGATACAAAACTTCCTATTTCAATTTGATTTATACCTGTCTGTGTTATAAGATCTAACATATATTTTTTTTCATTAACTGATAATATCTTTTTTTCGTTCTGAAGACCATCTCTTAAACCAACTTCAAGTATATTAATTGAAGATTTTGCAAACTGTTTGGCATTACGAAACATTTTTTACACTTATATGTAAAAATACAATAAAATCACTTTCTACATTCCAGATCGTGTCTAGATTTAAAATATATTAGAATGTTTTGAATATAATTTAAATATTGCAGATTCTTTAGCTTTTGCTTCAACTTCTATATCAACTGGGATATCATATTCATAAGGTATTGTAAGTAGTTGTCTTGGAATTTCTGAAACAAAGTCATGATGTGCTCCTACAGCTTTACCTTGCGCTTGATCTGATATATGACATAACATTCTTCTAGATCCCCATGTTTCTATAACTTCGGGTATAAGGTCCCAAATAGGTTCTTGTGTTTCATTTGGATGATACTTGTCATAACATAAATAATGATGAGAATCATATATAACGGGAACACCCGTAGCTTCAGAAATTTCTAAACAATCGCGAAGATTATAATTTTTTTCACAATTTTCAATTGCTATACGATCTTTAACATTTCTTGGAAGATCATCAAATTGATCTATCCATCTTCTCATAGTATTTTCTTTATCACCGTAAGTTCCTCCACCATGAATACATAATATTCCATCTTGTGAAATTCCCATACGATCAAGTATTTCAGCATGCATTTGAAGATCATTGCTAGAATTTTCAAAAATAACAGGATCGCGAGCACTTATTATTACAAATTGTCCAGGATGCATTGTAATACGCATCCCACGAGAATTTGCATATTCTCCAGAACGCTTTAACAAACTGTCAGCAAAGTCCATAGAATATCTTGGAGTCTCAGGATCATTATAATGAGGAAACATATCACTACTCATACGATAATGATAAATACCATTTTGAGTACACCATTTAAGCATCAGTTCAAGATCTTTACAGTTTTGAGTAGCCATTCCAACAGCTTTATCAACTGTAAATCCTTTTCTAACTGTAGATCTGCTACAGAAAATTGGAACTTTTGATCTAGGACGATCTTTAATTATTTCATTTTGAAGAAGCCAATCTCTTGAATCATCGCGAATACAATTGCATATACAACATAATCCAAGACGAATATTACCTTTTGCACAATCATGAATCTTGGTAGATTGATCTCCAATATGTACTGTATTCATTTTATTTTTATATCTAAAATATAAAAAGATAAAAGTCAGTTTTGTAGGGAAACTACGTTTCCCCTACCACCCCTTCCTATTATAGACCACGACAGCTGAGACTGGAGGTAATATGGAGTGTACAAAGCATCCCATCTGGACTACACTCCAGATCCCTGTCGCGGTCTGTATAGTATATTTTAGTATAAAGGTGAGAAGTTCCAGCCTAGCTTTTCACAACATTTTTGATATATATCATCATGTTGACGTTTACGATTTGGTGTTTTAAGATGACTAAGATCATCTTCAGGAACTTCATAATTATATCTTCTAAGAAGTTGTCTTAATACATAATGAGAATTTAAAAAGTTTTTACGAAGAATTGTAGATATATCAAGAAATGCTTCAACTAAAAGATCAAAATCTTCATATAACATTGGAACAAATTTTGAAATATTTGGACATTTTTTACCTGTAATTATTGAAAATATTAATTGTAAATCTTCATAATTCTTTGGATTTTTTGTTTCTGATAAAAACATTCTAATATGATCTTTGGTAACACGAGAATATCTATTTATTCTATCCACCACGGGAAATTCTTCATTTGCTAATCCATGTTTTTCTATCATTTCCTCTATATCTTTAATAACTTGAGTATCTTTAAGATTTTTATGCTGTAACCCTTGATATTGATTAATAGTATCTCTAAAATGGCATCGTTTTTCATATTTATATTTTTGATTAAAGTTAATACGATTCATATCATTATATACAACATGAGTAGTTGAGAGATCTGCTTCAATGTTAGTATGTTTTTCATCACGTATAAATTTTCCTTGTTTTATAATTTCATGAATTTCTTTTTGTGTAAAAATATTTAAAATAACTTGATAAAACTCATCTTTTAACAGTTCTAATTGATTATCTTCAGGTATATCTTTTGAGTCTTTTTTCAAAAAATTAGTTGTTTTAATTTGAGTTATTAATTGTTTAAAACGTTCTATTATTTCAGTTGTTGATGTTTTATAGTATTCTTCAATATATTGTAATCTCTTAATTTCTTTTTCTGATTTTTGTATGTCTCTAATTATTCTAACTCCTTCATTATAAGTTATAGATTTTATATTGCTAGTTCCACTTGATAGGTTATAATTCTTAAGTATATCTGTAATTTCTTTATGCAATCCATAAGGAACAATACAGTTATATAATGTTTCTAAATTAGTGCTAATTGTATTTTTGTGATCATTAATAAGTTCTACTTTTGTTTTTATATATTTCTCTATTTTTGAGTTTAAAAAACAGAGATCATTTTCGGACTCCATTTATTATTTATTTAATAATTAAAATCTTTTAAATAGCAAAAAATTATTTAAATAATTTTTTTGTACCTTTCTAGAGAGTAATTGTTTAAAAATAAAACATTCTCATAGCTGGTGGTGCAGTTGATTCGCTTTTAGATTGAGTATACATATAATATCCTCCACCGACAATTGCAACAACTAATGCCGCAATCATAACTTTTTGAGCAGTTGTCATACCTTTTTTAACTGGTTTTTTAACTTGTGCTGGTTTTCTAGCTGGTGCAGGTGCTGGTTTTTTAACTTGAAAAGCTTCCATTTTTAGTTTATTGTCAAGAAAAAAATAAAAAATTAATTTAAATTTTTTAGATCATTAAGAAGATATGAGATATTTTCTAATTTAAAAATTTGTTTAAAATTATCTTTACGAACCTCATTGCATATTTCTTTTGACATTTCTTTCTTTTCTGGATTTTTTAATGATATCTCTTCGAGAAGTTTCATCCTTGTCTCATATTTCTTTTTACGTTCTAAAGTTGTTGTAGATCTAAGTTCATTTATATATTCTTCTAAATTTGGAACTTCAGCTTCTAATATACTTTGACATCTTGTATATACACTTGAATTTAACATTTCATCGCATCTTTTAACTTCAAAATGAATATCGTTTACAAGTTTATAAAAATTTTCAAGATCAATTATATAATAATATCCTGTTGTATTACATGGCACATTAAATACATATCCGTCAAGTTCATTGTTTCTAGTAATAAATGTTAAAAAAGAACTTCCAATGTACATTAATTTTATTTTAATACGATCAAATAGGGGTAAAAATCTTGATAACATTTTACTATAAAGTTGTTTTTGAACCTTCATACTTTGAAACCCTAACTGATTTAAAAATAAACTTTCTTGAGTATCTGGTTCTTCATCTTCTACCACTTCATACATTGGTAAACCAACAGAACGATCAGCTTTAACTTCATATTTACTTGGAATATATATACAAATTTCAACAGGTGTTGTTTCATAAGAAACAAGTATCATTATAACTCTACGTTCATACACTATTAACATTTTAGGATCTATTCTATTTTTTTTAAAAAATGTTAACAAGTTCTCTATTTTATATACTTTACGTTCTTCTTCATCTTCTTGATAATCTTGTGAGTCACTATCAATTTTATATGTTTTTTCCATTTTATAATAATAAAAGAGTTTCTTTTAACTTTTCTAATTTTAGATTTTATTATTAAAATTATTATACTTTGCTTTATATAAAAATGCAAAATAATGAACCATTTGGCGATTCAATTAAAAACTTAAAAGTAGACTCCGTTGTAAATTCAGCACAACAATCAAGTTTACAAGTTCTTAATAATATTCTCGAAACTATTAAACCTTCATCTGGTCAAGAACAATTTGCAATTCCTGAAAAATCTCAAATACAACAAAAACAGATCAAACCAACAGGAGTACAACAAGTTGTATCTCCAGTTCAAAGTAATTTTTCAAGTGTTAAAAAAACAGCTATTATTTCAGTATTATTTATTATTCTTAATACTGAAGTTTTTAGAAAAATTATATCTAGATTTACAGAAAATACAATGTTTCAAACATTAATATTAACAGTAATTTTTGCAGCTTTGACCTTGTTAGTTATCAGATTCTATAATGCTTAAAGTTTACTGAGTCCAATGTTCTGGTTTATTTTTAGGTGAATTTTGGACTGGATACGTCTTAGGATAAAATTTCTTTGTATATTTTAATTGAGGTTCTTGAGAGTATTCAAATATTCCATAATTTGATGAATCTATAAGTTCTGGATTAGAATCTACATGTAAAAAATTCTTTTTAGGAAGAGGTAAAAATGTTACTTGTGTTTTAAGCATCCTCTTTTTAAATTGTTAAATAAAAATTAAAAACAAAAAAATTTTATAATAATTTGTATCAAAGATGCTACATACGGCATTTAATATACTCCTTAAAAAAGATAAAGATCTACAATTAAGTGAAAAGAATCACGAAACTATCACTCATTTAAAATTTATTGGTACATTTCAACCTAATGAAAAAATTAATATTAGATCAATGACTATTGAAAATAATACAGTTCTAACACCTATTATGAGACTTTTCTATGGTGAATCAAGAGAAAAAACTCATACTTTTCTCAGAAATACAATTGACCGTAGTTTTGAAATTATAAACTCATTAATGTATTCTGATAAATTAATCGATAAAACAACTGTTAAAAACATTATAAAAGATTTAATGAGAGCTATAACAGGTATCAAAAATATTCAAAAAAC
>JACCDX010787229.1_pt1 | contig 12994 bp, 10 predicted proteins | sample 7449681 | NCBI WGS metagenome assembly JACCDX01 (sample SAMN15323450, study PRJNA562643) | freshwater metagenome | isolation source: river surface water | place: USA:Blue River Watershed | collected 2017-08-18
AGTTTGTTTGGAATGGGCCGTTCAAAATCAATGATTGATAGTGAGAGCATTCCATTTTACAGAAATTTTCATTACTTTTTACAAAAATAATATTTGGATTTCAATATTACAACCCACTCTTTTGATAGACTAAGGCGAATATTATTTGGTTTTTAAGTTTCAATAAATTGTAGCAAACCTCGAAGATATGCCATAATTCTGTGGACTATTGACTGCCGACCGTGGACTAATCAAAGCTCTACGCTTACATTTCGTTTGAAGGCTGCCCCAAAATCAATCATTGATTCGGTTTTTAGAATTCCTGCAATATGGTCTATTTTATCATATAACACACTTCGCATGTGTTCGTTCGATTTTGCCACAATTCTTATATAAAGTGTGTATTGTCCCGTAATATAATAGCATTCGGTTACTTCTGGAATTTTGCGTAATTCTTCAATAATTAGTTTAGAATCAGAGTCTTCCTTCAAAACTAAGCCAGTAAAAGCACTCCATTCGTAGCCAAGTTTGCGTTCGTCGAGGATAATTCCTGCACCTTTCAGAATGCCGATTTTCTTCATACGATTAACTCGCTGATGCACCATCGTATTCGATATATTTAGGTATTTGGCTATTTCGGAGTAGGGCTTTCGGCCATCTTTTTCGAGTTGAATCAGAATTTTTTTATCGTATTCATCCAACATATTATCATTTATCATAAGTCAATTTTTGCATTAATTAGTGCTTTATGAGATATAATTATTTAATTATTCAAAAATAAAGTAAATAATGCTTAAAGTAAAAATATATTAAGTCAATCTAACATATTTGAGTATTATTTCTGAATAAACCATTGAAAATTATGCTAACAGATATTTCACTAAGCGAACAACTAATCGAATTAGAAGAACGCTACGGGGCTCATAACTATCACCCAATTTCGGCCGTCCTTGACCGTGGAGAGGGCGTGTATGTTTGGGATGTCGAAGGCAAAAGATATTATGATTTCCTTTCGGCCTATTCGGCTGTTAATCAAGGGCATTGTCATCCTCGAATCATCAATGCACTTATCGAGCAATCGCAGAAACTAACACTTACTTCACGAGCATTTTATAGCTCAATGCTGGGGCGTTATGAAGAATATATCACCAATTATTTTGGTTATGATAGGGTTTTACCGATGAATACGGGCGTTGAGGCAGTGGAAACAGCTCTGAAACTTTGCCGTAAATGGGGGTATCAGGTAAAAGGAATTCCAGAAAGTAAAGCCAAAATAATATTTGCAGGAGGAAATTTTCATGGACGTACTTTATCGGTAATTTCGGCATCAACCGACCCCACCGCACGCAAAGAATTTGGACCATACATGACAGGTTTCGAGACAGTTCCGTATAATAATATCGAAGCACTCGAAGAAGCCCTCATGAATGACCCTTACGTAGCTGGATTTATTTTTGAGCCGATTCAGGGTGAAGCGGGCGTAGTTGTGCCAGATGATGAATATCTAAGAGAAGCCTACCGCTTGTGCAAAGCCAGCAATGTACTTTTTATTGCCGATGAAATTCAGACGGGTATCGCTCGTACAGGTAAATTGCTGGCTATCAATTATGTAGGCGTTCGGCCAGATGTAGTTATTCTCGGAAAAGCCCTTTCGGGTGGTGTATTACCCGTGTCGGCAGTTTTGGCTGATGATGAAGTGATGCTTACGATTAAACCTGGCGAACACGGTTCAACTTATGGTGGAAATCCTCTGGCTTGTGCCGTAGCAATGGAAGCCCTACAAGTAGTAAAAGACGAGAAATTGGCCAATAATGCCGATTATTTGGGTAAAATTTTCCGTACAGAAATGCAGAAATTGGTGAATGAAACAAGCATCGTTACACAGGTGCGTGGACGAGGCTTGTTAAATGCGATAGTGGTTGATTCACACGAAGATTCTGACTTGGCTTGGGATATTTGTATGAAATTTAAAGATAATGGTCTTTTAGCCAAACCAACCCATGGCAATAAAATTCGTCTTGCTCCGCCATTGGTCATGAACGAATCCCAAATGTGGGATTGTGTTGAAATTATTTCCGATGTTGTAAAGAGTTTCTAATACTTCTAAGATGTAGCGAACAGAAAAGCTCCAATTAAGGAGCTTTTTTTATGCAAAAAAATCCTTCACCTTGTTACTTTTTTACTTAATAGAGTCTGAATGATAGTACCACGAAATTTTAAACAATTACATTCAAGATGGATTTATTAGGTTTAGTTAAAGAACAGCTTACTTCTACTATCGTTTCAAAGATTAGTAGCTTTCTTGGTGAATCAACAGAAAATACAAATTTGGCACTTTCGAGTGCTTTGCCAGCTATCTTGGGTGGTGTGATGCAAAAAGCCTCAACAATTCAAGGAGCATCTGATTTATTAAATACCATTCGTACTGGCGGTTATGAAGGTAGTGTATTAAGCAATCTTGGAGGCTTATTAGATGATGTAAAAAGCACATCAACGCTCGCATCGCTCGGTAGTGGACTTTTAGGAAATATATTTGGTGATAAGCTCGGTGCTATAAGTGGAGTTATTTCTAAGGCATCGGGTATAAAAACAGGTTCGGCTTCATCGCTTTTGGGTTTAGCTGCCCCTATTCTGATGAATGTGCTGGGTAAGCAGGTTACTTCACAGGGCATAAGTACTTCGGGCTTAGCAAGTTTATTAATGAGCCAAAAAGATACTGTAAAAGCAGCTTTACCTGCGGGCATTGGTAACATCTTGAATGTTAGTGCTTTAGGCGATTTCTTAGGAAATTCGAAAAAAACAGTAACTAATACTTTTGAAGCAGATGATAGCAAGAAGCCTAATTCATGGTTGCCTTGGTTGCTTTTAGGAGGTTTGTTATTTGGTGCTTTATATTATTGGAATAGCTGCCGTAATACCGAAGAATTAGCAGTAGCACAAACAACGGCTGAAGCGGTTGATAGTGCTGCAACACAAGTAGTAAGTTCATTAAAGAAAACGCTTTCGACAGGAGTTGAGTTAAACTTTGGCGAAAAAAGTATTGAAAATGAATTGATTAGCTTTATTGAAGATAAATCTAAACCAGTTGATAAAACCACATGGTTTAATTTCCGTGACCTAAGATTCGAGACAGGCAGTGCTGTGATTGACTCGACATCTATGCAAGAAGTACGCAACATCGCCGAAATTTTGAAAGCGTATCCGATTGATTTAAAAATCGGTGGATATACTGATAATGTAGGTAAAGAAGCTGCTAACCAACAACTTTCGGCCGACCGTGCGACCAGTGTAGTAAATGCTCTCGTTGCGATGGGCATTGATGCTAAACGCCTGTCGCCAGAAGGCTACGGCTCACAATTCCCAGTAGCATCGAATGATACAGAGGAAGGCAGAGCCCAAAACCGACGTATTGCTGTAAGAGTTACCAAAAAGTAATTCCCGATTACCCCAAAACAACAAAGCACATACCCTCCGAGGCTACTTCACGAGAGTAGCCTCTTTTTTGTTTTAATTTTAGTAATCTTGGCCACCTCACTAATCTTTTTAATCCTACTAAAACCGTTTCTTACAAAATTCCGTAACTAATTATAGCAATAAAATAGGCGGAAGCGTATCTTTGTAGAATGAAATTACAAAATGATTTACTATTACGTGCCGCCAAGGGCGAGCGTGTTGAGCGAGTACCTGTCTGGATGATGCGTCAAGCTGGACGTATCTTGCCTGAGTACCGTGCTGTAAGAGAAAAAGCAGGAAGTTTTATAAAATTGGCCACAACTCCCGAAATGGCTGCCGAAGTAACGATTCAGCCAGTAGATATTTTAGGAACAGATGCTGCAATCATATTTTCGGATATTTTAGTTGTGCCAGAAGCTATGGGTTTACCTTACGAAATGGTGGAATCTAAAGGCCCAATATTCCCGAAGGTTATTCAAAATAAAAAAGATATTGATGCTTTACGTATAAGCAACCCCGAAAACGAGTTGGCTTATGTATTGAAAGCGATTGATATTGTAAAAAAAGAGCTAAATGGACGTGTGCCATTATTGGGTTTTGCGGGAGCTCCATTCACTATTTTTTGCTATATGGTAGAAGGAAAAGGCTCAAAAACTTTTTCAGTAGCTAAAAAAATGCTCTATTCTGAGCCAGAATTAGCTCATTCATTGTTACAAAAAATTACGGATACTACAATTGCCTACTTGAAAGCACAAGCCAAACATGGAGCAGATTTAGTACAGATTTTTGATTCGTGGGCAGGTATTCTCTCGCCTGACCAATACCGTAAATTTTCGTTGCCTTATATTTCCCAAATTTGCGACGCCATCAATGAAGTGCCAGTAACGGTATTTGCTAAAGGAGCATTTTTTGCGAGAAAAGAAATGTCGAAATTGAATTGTGATGTAGTTGGGCTGGACTGGAATATGGATATTACTGAGTCTCGCCGAATGATTCCTCACAAAACCTTACAAGGAAATCTCGACCCGTGTGTTTTGTATAGTTCTTTCAAAGAAATTGAAAAACATACCAAAAAGATGATTAAAAACTTCGGTGGACAAAAATATATTGCCAATCTTGGTCATGGTGTTTATCCTGATACTGACCCCGAGAAGGTAAAATGTTTTATCGAAACCGTAAAGAATTATACGATATAAAGTAGGACAAGTTTTCAACTTGTCTGTTAAGTAAAAAGCCCTACAATATTTAGTTTGTAGGGCTTTTTTGTGAGTTTTTACCGCATAATTAAACCTTATCAGGCACCACATAAGGTGCTCTGTACTTACGAGTAAGCATAGCGTTGGCTTCTTTATCACCAATGAATGTCTCTTTGGTTGGGTCGAAATGCAGCGTTCTGCCTAAACGGTAAGAAATATTACCCAAATGAGCGATACTTGCTGCTAAATGTCCTGTTTCAATAGGCCCGTTGAGCAGTGATTTATCTTTTGCTCGTACGGCCTCGACAAAGTTTTTGTAGTGGTCGCCACCTGCATTGCGAGCAGGGCCTGGCGTACGCTCTTTTCCGAGAAAGGTTTTATAATCATTATAGCCATTGATAACCATATAGCCTTTGTCTCCGTAGAAAATATTGCCTACTTCAATACCATCTTCTTTGTTGGTCATCCACGGACGCACTTCCATCTGAATCACTTTTCCTTGTTTTGGGTAGTTGTACGTCGTGCTCAAAACTTCGGGCGTTTCTTTGCAGTCGTTCCAAAGGTATTTTCCACCTGCTGAAGTAATAGTTTCTGGCAAACCTACATCCAAACCCCACATACAGAGGTCTGTTTCGTGAACACCTTGATTACCTACATCGCCATTGCCATATTCCCAAAACCAGTGCCAGTTGTAATGCACATAGTTTTTGCTAAATTCTCTCGCTTGAGCGGGGCCTTGCCACAAATCCCAGTTAAGGCCTTCGGGAACTGCCGATTTTCCTAAATCGCCAATGTCTGGTCGCCATTTATAGACTGTTCCACGAGCCATATATACTTTTCCGATAAGCCCATCTCGCAGATGTTTGATAGCTTCTTGAATGGCTACCGAACTACGTAACTGTACACCGTGCTGCACAATTCGGTTATACTTAGTAGCTGCTTCAACCAGTTTTCTGCCTTCAAATATATTATGACAAGCGGGTTTTTCTACATATACATCTTTACCCGCCTGACACGCCCAAATGGCTGCCAAAGCGTGCCAGTGGTTGGGAGTAGCAATACTTACGGCATCAATGCTTTTATCTTCGTAAACCTTACGTAAATCTGCTTCGGTGTTTACTTTTTTGCTATATTTTTCTTCAAAAGCTTTTGCTCCAGCTTTCAATACAACATTATCGACATCGCAGAGGGTGGCAACCTCTACATTATCTTGTTTCATGAAACCTGAAATGTGGTCTTTACCTCTACCATTAATGCCAATAACCGCCACTCGTAGGCGGTCGTTTGCACCAAAAGCAGTAGAAGGAATGATAGTAGGAATAGCCATCATGGCAAGCGAACTCGGAACGGTTGCTTTGAGCATATCTCGGCGAGTAAATTTTTTCATTGTTTATTGAATCGTTAAGGTTGAATATATATTGTCGAACAAGTTTCTAACTTGTTCGATGATTGAGAAAATACGATTTTAACCTACATAAGATAGAAACTACTCTTTTGCCCCAATAATTTGATAAACTCTGCCGTCGGCTTTGGTCATGATATACATTTCTCCTTTTGCATCAATGCCAAAGTGCAGGTCAATTCTATCATTTCCACACAAATTCCTAAGCGTTTCAGGTTCGCCGTTGAGTGTGAGTTTCCACTCTTTTATTTTGGCTGTTTGTCCTTGTTTTAGGTCGGCTACATTCAAGTAGAATAGTCGCCCCGAAGGAATATCACCGAATAAATATTTACCTTTTAATGCTGGAATTAAACTACCCGTATATTCATAACCGCCCGTAATAGCTTTGGCTTCATCGTGGTCGAAAGTCGCTACTGGATATGTTATGTTAAATGACTTATCATTACTCGGTAATGGATAAACTTGATTCATGTCGCCGTCGGTATGAATCACAAATTTGCCTTCTCGAATCGGCCAACCATAGTTTCGTCCCGCTTCGATTTTGTATAGAGATTCGATATTGGCGTGACCAATATTGGCGGCAAGCATATCGCCTTTGCTCGTCCACATGATTCGGTGTGGGTTGCGGAAACCACTGGCAAAAATTTCTTTCAAAGCCTTTTTATTGGCTGATTTTACATAAGGATTACTGACTGGAATACCATATTTGCCATTTTTACTATTTTTGCCTTGCGGGTCGATGCGTAAGATTTTGCCCCAGATTTGTTCTTCTTTATTGGTTAAGAACGCATAACCATTTTCGGCTGCTCCGCCATCGCCAATGCCTATATATAAGAGTCCGTAATCTGCATCGCCTTTTTTAGCCATTGGATTAAAGGTAATTTCTTGCACGCCATGAATGACTGAGACTACATTTACTCGCATTATTTCACGAGGTTTCCCCGAGAAAATACCCGAAGCTGGATTATCAATTTTCCATTCGGTGAGAACCCATTGCAGCGAAACTTTTATCGAATCAGCGTAAGCAAAATCAGCTTTGGCCGAGCCCGTTTTTTCGCTATGCGTGGTATAAAGCAAACCATTATTCAGAAAATCTGGATGAAAAGCAAAACTCCCCAAACCTGATGCCAAACCAGGTTGATGAATAAAGTTGGGCATTAATTGGGCAAAATCCATGTAAACAACTGGCGTATTACCCTCCATTTTATAGAGTTTCCCTCGTAAATCATTGACAAAAAGTTGACCTGTATTTGGCTGTGGAGCAAGTTTTGTAATGCGTGTCAGGGGATATTTTCCTGCTTCACTCGATACTGGAAACTGCGTAAATTGCTTTACATCAATAACAAGATTGGAAACTTCAATTGCTTCGGAAATCGGATTTTTTAGACCCTTGCCATAATCTTTCTTAAAGTTGTTTTTGATTGGTTTTGTGGTGGCTAAATAATCTACGATTGCATCAATTTCGGTTTCTTGTAAATGGCTGTACGAAGGCATGATTGCCTTTTTGTATTTCAAAAAAACTTGCGTAGCACGTTCGTCACCCGCAGCTATTAAATCTTGTGAGTTTTTAATGAATCTCTTTACCCAAGTAGGAGAGGTAAGACTTGTGATACCCGACAACTTTGGCCCAATGCCATCGGTTTTGATTTGGTGACAGCTGGTACAATTTTGAGTAAATAATACTTGACCTTTGGTAACAGAAAGCGAATCTATCGGTTGAGAAAATACTTCTTTTTTAGCAAAAACGTTCATATTTGCGTAGAAAAGCAGGAATAATGTGTAAATGATAATTCGTTTCATTGGGTAAATATTTAATCGAAAAACGGTATTTCTATAAATCACTATCGACTGTGGACTGTTGACCGTGGACTATTTTTCAAAGTCTCGCAATCGTCAAGCCTCCATCAATCATAAAAACTTGTCCAGTTGAATAGGGGAAATCTCCTTTGGCGATGGCTGCAACGGCTTTGCCAATATCTTCGGGAAAGCCCCAACGGTTTTGAACCGTAAGGCCTTCGGCAATGAGTTTATCGTATTTGGATGTCACGCCTTCGGTCATATCGGTTTTTATTACCCCTGGTCTTACTTCGTAAACAGGAATATTAAATTCGCCAAGTCTTGCTGCAAAAAGCTGTGTCATCATGCCTAAACCCGCTTTCGATACACAATATTCTCCTCGATTTACCGAAGCAACAGTGGCCGAAATTGACGAAACTGTTATGATTGAAGCCGCAAAATCTTCAATGGTATTTTTTTGCTCAATCATCCAATTGGCAGCTGCTTGAGTCAAGAAATACGTACCTTTCAGATTTGTCGAAACCACATAGTCGAAGCTTTCTTCGGTGGCTGCCAAAATATCGTTGCGTTCTTTGGGGGCAACGCCCGCATTATTGACTAAAACATCTAATCGGCCAAAATGCTTTTTGATTTTATCAAGCATTTGCGTGCGTGCCTCCTTAGAGGCAATATCGCCTTGGCAATAAATTACTTCTGCCCCAAGAATTCGTAAAAACTCCAACACTTCCTCGACTGATTGTTCGTCTCTTACGCCATTAATGGCTAAATTAAAACCATTTTGGGCTAAATGTTGGGCAATTCCTAAGCCTATGCCACGGCTTCCGCCTGTTACGAACGCTACTCTTTTCATATTCCGTCTTTGATGGCTTTAAGTAATTCAGCGTGTGGGTGATTTTTATAAACAGGGTCGAGCGGAAAACACCCCGAATATAAACCATTGCGAGGGGCGGTTGTACAATCCGAAAACGTACGGCATATGAGTTTACGTTGCGTTGGGCGGTCGTTTAGCATATCATCGGGCATAGTTGGGTATGACAGTACCATGCGACCAAAGCCTACAAAATCGGCTTTGCCATTTCGTAGCACATTTTGAGCGACATTCGGTAGCCATTCTTGCAGATAAGAATATCCCGAACCCACAATAACCATTTCAGGGAAAGCCCTTTTCAGTCCTTCGGCTACATCAATCATACGAGCGACACCTTCCAGTGGTTCTTCTGGTGGTTGATAGCCGTCTGATGGAGGAAAGAGGGCAGGACGTGTCACATGTGGATTGTAATATGGACTCGAAACAGTAACGCAAATTAACTGAATGCCCAAACTTTGGGCTAATTCTAAGAATGCTTTGGGCTCTTCTAAATCAATATTGATGCCAGAATCATCACAGCCGAAAGCGTATTTGTAAGCTTGATTAGGCGTTAAATCGGGTACTCCTTCGCCCGTTGCACTTTTCTTGAATGGCACAAAATCAATGGCACTAAGGCGGATACCCATTTCTAAACCTGGGGCTGCTTTTTTGATGCCTTCAACGATGTTTCTTAAAAAACGAGTACGATTTTCGAAACTTCCGCCGTATTTTCCTTCACGGTCGTAGGCACTCAAAAACTCGTGCCCTAAATATCCGTGACAATGCTTGATATCAACAAAATGAAAACCTGCTTTCTGAGCCAAAACCGCTGCTTTGATGAAGTCTTCGACCAATGTATCAATTTCGTCATCGGTCATGAGCGGATGATTTTCACTTAAATGAAATTTTTTATCGAGCTTCGGATGATTGTATAAAATCTTCGACTCAAACTTGGTATTATCGTTTGGCTTACAGAAACGTCCCGAATGTGTGAGTTGAAGTCCAACTAATAAATCATCAGCTGAGCCAAATTTTTCGGTATGTTTATCAATGACAAGTTTGTAGAGGTTTTCGTACTCCGAAAAATTAGCTTCATTCATGACTAACTGACGAGGATTTGCTCGACCTTCGTGCGAAACGGCCACTGCTTCGCAGCCCCAAAGGAGTTTTGCACCACTAATGGCAAAGTTTTCCCAACGGCGTTTCGTGAATTCACTCGGGCGACCGTCTGCCGTTCCATCCCAGCCCTCCATTGGTAAAATGGATAGTGCATTCCCAATTTTCTTGCCCGATTTCAGGGTAATACTTTTTTTGAATGGCGATGCTTCGCCTGTGATTAATTCTTCATCAAAATCAAGTTCGACATTGCTTGATGAAAGATAATTTCTTAAATCTTGAGCGGTTTTGAGTTGAGCTACTCGAGTATATTTTGGTTTAAATTTTTCTGCCATTATATTTTAATGATAAATGGTTAATGATGAATGGTTAATGAAAAAATAACACAAACCATTTGTAATCAATAAATTATGCTTTTTCTAAGCAATTATAAAAAGCATAATAAGGCTCTTGGTTGATGAGTTTCTGTACATAGAGAGCTACTTCTCTGAAATGATAATCGCCCCACATACTTGACTCACCGTTGGCAATTTTGCTACCTTCGGGAACATAATCCCAGCCGTTTGGTTGGTGATAAATGGAGTGAAGAAGCAAGCCTTGATGATTTTCGTTTGTACTTAAATACGGCTCATCTAAGAGCGAATTCAGCACCGTAAGGCCCGTTTGCCAGTATTTTCGACCAGTTTCGGTATCTCCTTTTCTCATTAAATACCTGCCCAGACGCAGCAAACCTTGCGAACCAATGGCCGCCGCCGAAGCATCAACAGGCTCAAAATCATTGTAAGGATTGGCTTTTTCGCTGAGATAATCGCCCAATTTATGAAGATTTGGAGCTCCAGTATCCCAGTACGGAATGCCATCAATCGGGGTATGTCCAATATAAAAATCACACGTTGCTTGGGCTGCTTTCAACATATATTTTTCGATACTGGCTCGACCACCGAAGGCTTCGAGTTCGGCATCTTCGAGAGTTTCGAGAAATTCTAATTCTTCGGGAAAACCACACATCGCCCAAGCCAAACCACGAGTCCAAGTGGAGAAGCCCGTGTAGCCTTGCTGAGAGTTAGGGCAACGGAAATTTCCATCTTTTACATTAAACACACTTTCGTGGGCTGTGCGTCCCCAAATATCATACGAGTCTCGCCCTTCGCCATAAAAAACCGAATAATCGGCAGTGGCTTTGATGTGCTGCAAAGCACGGTCAAGCATATTGATTTTTACATCATTTTCACCTTGAAAAACATGACCTAAACGATGACTAACCACCAAAGCACGGCACGAACGAATGGTATCAACAAAGAGCGAATGAGCTCCATTGAATGAGTGAATATAACCACCGTTTTTTATTGTAGTCCATCGGCTGGCTTGCACTGCTCCCGAAATTTTAAGAGCTAATTCGTAGAAGTTTTTCTCCCATTCGTTGAACGCAATTTTACCTTCACGCATCAAGCGTAATAAATTACCGTAGGTACTTACGTTATTAAATCCGTGGTCGTGAACGCCTATGTGGCTTACGTGCGGGGCCATTACATTGAGCGTGTTTTTACGCCCGATTTCAAGAAATTGTTCCTCGCCAGTGGCATCGAATTGTAAAATTGCTGAGCCATATTGAAAGCCTTGCGTCCATTCTGTCCAACCACGAGTAGTGTATTCCCCTTTACGGGTAAAAACAGGTGAGCCTTTTGAAATATCGTAGTTTTGCTCAATTGATTGGATTTTTTGTCCAGAAAGCTCCCAAAATCTTTTAAGTTTGGTGGTTAAATCGGAGGGTTGAAGGTTGTAATCAATCTTAATCATTTGTGGTTGAATATTTTTTATAATTATAGTATATATCCCGTAGGGATTTAATATCGGTAGAAAAGATAAATTCAAGTAAATAAGCTCATGCCGTAGGTATGAGACTCATATAAAATTGATGTTACATACCTACGGCATGCTTATGAGTTTGGTAGGGATTTGCCTACCGATATTAAATCCCTACGGGATAAATTTTTACGCCAGCCATGTTTTTAGCAATGTCAAATCCTTTTTCATGGCCGAAATAATTTCTTTTTTATCCATTTTGATAGTTCTCAGGCCGTTTTCGGCTCCGCCTAAGTCATATTCAAAGTGCATCGTTATCGGCACATTGATGTTATATTGTTTTAGCAAGGCCAAGAATTTTTTCCAATCCACAATACCTTCTCCTAATGGACAACCTACTTTTTTGAGTTTACCATCTTGCAAAATATATTTGAAGTCTTTAATGGCCAGCGATTTGATGTACGGAGCGATGAGTCGGAAACCAATTTCCCAGTTGGCACCGCTTTCGGCAGTAGCATGATTTACATCGTATTGACAGCCAGTCAATGGAGAATTAACACTTTTGAAAATAGGAAACAAATCCCAAACGGCTGCTCCAATGTTTTGTCCACCGTGATTTTGGTATTCGCCCGAAATTTTATATTTTTTGTTCAATATATCTAAACCTTTCATTTGTTGGCCAAAAGTATCTACTTGCTGCATGATGTCTTTTTGCACATCGAGATGAAACCAACCCATGCGATAATGCTCAACACCCAAGCCACTGGCAGTTTTTAGTACTCGCTCCGATAAAGCATCAGCTTGGAGAATGCTGGTGGTCATCATCGGGATTTTGATGTTGGCTTTTTTTGCTGCTTGCACTACTTTTGGCAAATCAGTTTCGACTTTCTCAGGCAGCACATGGCCGTCAGGACGCACCGTTAGGTCAATGCCATCGAAGCCCATTTCGGCGATGGTGTTTGCCAAAGTTTGGTAGTCTTCAATAAAGTGAAGTGTCTTTGAAAAAACACTAATTGAAGGGCTGGTAATGGGTTTTGCAAAAAGATAATCAGATTTTGCCAAAATAGTACCAGTTAGGGTTGTTGCGATGAAATTTCGTCTGTTCATGCTTAAAGTTAGAAAAATAATCTAAAATAAATGGTACTAATTTTATTAAAATTTTAATTATTTCGTGAGTTTTCTAAAACAAAAATCCCTCTACAAATTCATTGTAGAGGGATTTTTATGCAAATAACAAAAATGAATTACCTATCAAATGCCAATCTTTGACCTTTATTTATTTCATCAAATTTACCATTAGCAAAAGCCACATTTCCTGAAACAATCGTGTGGGTAATTTTCGAACTAAACTCTGTTCCTTCAAATGGTGACCAACCACATTTGGCATAAAGACTATCTTTC
>JACCDX010211430.1_pt1 | contig 12993 bp, 37 predicted proteins | sample 7449681 | NCBI WGS metagenome assembly JACCDX01 (sample SAMN15323450, study PRJNA562643) | freshwater metagenome | isolation source: river surface water | place: USA:Blue River Watershed | collected 2017-08-18
CCCTTGGGGCCGAACTGGTTGCCGTGGATGGCGTGGCCATAGAAGTCATGCACGGCCCGGAACATCTCGTTGGTGTTCAGGTTGGTCTGCGGGTCGACGAGGTTCAGGAAGTCGTGGGGGTCGCCGCCTTGGTAGACGTACATGTGGCGGTTGCCGTAGATGTCCTTGAGCATCTGGCCGCTGGAGGTGTAGTTGCCCTCGCCCTGTCGGTGGTACGACATGTTGATCGGCAGGGAGCGGAACTGCTTCTCCGTCTCCATGGCCAACTGTCGGTACGCGGCCTCCATCAGTTGGTCGTAGTTCTGTGCGCCGGTCTGCTCGACGAGGTCGGGGTACTTCTTGGCGTAGGCGTCGAAGACCGCGCTCTTGTACTTGGGGTCATCCTCTGCGGCCAACTGGAAGGTGCGACCAATGGCCGACTGCTTGGCCAGCGAGGACTCGGGAATCTTGGGAAGCTCATAGGGTGAGCCTGTGTACCGCTGGGCATAGTCGTCCGCTGTCTTGCGCACGAAGTTGCCCGGGTCGGCCATCATCTCCCGGATCTGCTCGTCCGATACTGACTGCGAAACATCGCTTCCAACTGATCCTGATCCGCCTTCTGGGGCTGGCCGTACTTCTTCGTGTATGCCGACAGGGCGTCGTCCGCTCGCTTCATCGCCTGTCGGGCGGACTCGGAAATATGGGCCTTCTTGGACTGTTTCATACTTGCCTTTCAGCTTGGGTTGCTCGGGTGTCGCCATCGGCTTGAGGGCCTCCGGCTTCGTGACGTTCAGCTTGGGAGCCGATTCGATCTTGGGCACCGTCTTGCCCATGCTCTTCATCGTCTTGGCTGTAGCCGCCGCACCGGGCACCATGCCCAGAAGACCAAAGCCGCCTTCAACGGCGGCATCGATCACATCTCCACGTTTCGCTGACTCGTAGGCCTTGCCGAGATCTCTCGCGGCTTCCTCGGTCTGCAGGCCTGTCCCCATGAATGGAACGAAGTCGGCAAAGCCCATGCCCATCGGCAAGTTGGAACTCTGCCCACCGGTGAAGGTCTGGGCCATCTTTCGTGCGCCGTAGCGCTTCATGCCCAGAGCCTCAAGCCCCGACTGAAGACCGGACGCCAGTCTCTCGCGCACCGTCGGGTCATAAGGCTTGATTTCACCGGTGATAGGAACATCAGCCATTAAATTCTCCTTGGTGAACCAATGTTGCAATCATACCGAGGACTCCTTGTCAAGTCCATCCTCGCGATGCTTGCATCCATGGCATCCCTCGTCGGCTTGGCCAAGCTCGCTCTTGGTGTACTGGCAGGCCTCGCTCATGACAAAGGGCACCTGCGCCAGCTTGGCGGTTCTCGCCCAGCCGTCGTGCCACCAGCCGTCCTGCACGAAGTAGCGCGGCCTGAAGTCTCGACGGTTGTGGCACCCATAGCTCATGGCTTGATGTAGGCAAAGCGCTCGTTGCGTTTCTGCTGGACATCCTCCATGGCCCGCAAGTCATGGATCACCTCACGGTGAATCAACTCGAGGTCATGGGCGCGGAGGTAGCTGTCGATCACGCTGAAGGTCTCGACCGACCATAGGATGCGCGGCTTGATGTGCATGCGCAGGCGCAAGCGCCACGTCTTGGCCTTGTGGGTGGCGAAGTCGTACCAAGCCCAGACGGCCACGAACCCGCCCGGTGCTCGGTACAGGTTCAGGCCTAGCTTGAAGTAGGCACCCTCTCGTTTGATGTGGATCATGACAGCCTCCTTATACGGCGTACGGGTTGACGCGCTTGCCACGGCCTGAGTCGACATAGTCGTCCTCGTCGTAGTCGTCGCGTGGTGGTGGGTCGACATCCAGCCAGCCGCCGTCGCGCAGGTAGCGCAGGGCCTGCGAGCAGGTGTCCACGAAGTCGTCGTGCGTGGTCTCGGGGAAGGAGCAGATCTGGCTCACGAAGCCCTCCGCCCAGTCCTTGACGAAACCCTTACGACGGTCTGACTCGGGGATCCAGACGCGGCCCCGGGCGATGATGTGGGAGACGATGTTCAGGCGCTGGATCTTGTCGGCCTTGCCGGGGTTGTACGGCATGACGGGCAGGTGCGCCCGCTGGAGATCCTGCACAAGGGCCTGACCGGCGCTCTTGTCCTCGATGAGGATCAGGTCGACGCGCTTCTTATCCTTGCCCTCACCGAAGATGATGTCGTACTCCTCGATCACCTTGGGGCGCAGGTCGGGGTACTGGAGCCTGTCCTGCCACGCATCGACCAGCATGACGGACATCGGGCCATCCTGCGGCTTGAACACGCCCCACGTCGTGGCCGCTGTCGGGTCGTTCTGGGTCTTCTCGGTGGCCGCGCAGTCGTAGCTCTGGATGATGTACTCGAACTTGGGGAACTCCCGGCCCGCGGGCCAGAGCCTGAACCAGTCGCGCTTGACGATGCCACCCTCTTCGGGGTCGATGATCTCGGCGTAGATCTCCTGCCTGCCCAGCTTGGTGCCCTCGTACTGCAGGATCTGCTTGCGGAAGTTGGCCGACAGGTTGTCGATGTTGGCGTAGGTCGAGGCGGTCGTGATCACCACGTCGTCGCCCTCGCGGGCCATCAACTCGAGGATCAAGTCCTTGGGCCGGGGCGTGGTGGTGCATATCGTGCGGGTCTTGGTGCCCAGACGTACACCGAACTGGATCTGATCCCATGCCTCTTGCAGGTATTCCCACGCGGCCAACTCGTCCAGCCATGCGCCATGGAACTGCGGGCCACGGAAGCGCTCAGGCTCGCTGGCGGGTATGCCGATCAGGATCGAGCCGTTGACCAGCGTGATGGTCGGGCGCGGGGCCTTGATGTACTGCTTGATCAGGTACTTGGGGATCACGGACAGCAGGCCCGAGTCACCCTCGAAGCAGGTGCCCTGCACGTCGGCGCTCGTTGGGGCGGACACCAGCCAGCGTGTCCCGGGCATCTGCCATGCCCACCAGCCCACCTGCTCGGCGGCTGTGCGGGTCTTCCCGGCTCCTCGGCCTGCCAGCATCAGCCAGATCGACCACCAGTCACCCTGAGGCGTCATCTGGTGGACGTGGGCCTTCTTGAGCCAGCCAGCCCTCCATGTGAAGGCTAGTTGCTCCTCAAGGGGTAGCAGGGCGAACTTCTCCTGCACCTCCTCGCTGGCAAGCATCTCCTCGGCTGTGCTCACCGCTTGGCCTTGGACAACTCCATGTTCTGGAGCAGGGCGCTGAACAGTTCCTTGGCCTCAGACTGGGCCTCGACCACCAGCGGGTTCTCAGCGTTGCCCGACAGTTCCAGCTTGTCGCCGTACTTCTTGGGCTTGAGCTTCATGGCCGTCCACTTGCGGGCCTCGATCCTCTGCTTCTGGTAGGCCACATAGCCAGAGTCAATCTTGATGTCGATCACGTTGCCCTGCTTGTCGTAGACCGGGTCAGTCTCGGGGGCCTCGTCGGCGATGGCGATGATCTCGTCGGCCAGCGTGTCGGCCTGCTCTTCGCGAGCGCGTGTGTATTTCTCCGCGAAGTCTGGGTGCTTCAGCAACCACTCGTACACCGCGCTCTGTGCTGGCATACCGTCATCCCGCAGGATTTGTCTCAGTGCTTCTCCTTCAGCAATCCTGATACAGATCACATTGGCGATGTGTGTGGAGTAGATGGACGGACGACCCATCTTCTTCTTTGGCGGCGCGTCAGGGTTCTTGGCCTTGCTTATGGCGGCGTCGGCCTCTCGGGCCACTTCGGCCTTCTTTGTGCGCTTTGGCTGTTTCGGGGTTTCTGGCTTGGCCATATTCCTCTCCGTTGTAGTTGCGTTGATTCGAGTGTAAACCGATTCGCTTTTATGCCGCCAGTCTGTAAACCTATCTCCCGGAGGTTGTAAACCTATTCGGGCGTCGCTGTAAACCTATGGGGTGTTGGTGGATGGAATTGAACCATCGCCTCCAACCCGGCCTGAGCCGAGCAGTTGCCCTACCAAACGCGCTCACCAACACGGATGAGGGCTGTTGGCCCACTGGAAACCCGGTACGAAAACCAGTGGCAGTCCTCATTCGCATTGGCCCCCGTTTTGTTTCATCGGGCGGGGAAACCGATTCGCTATCAGTTCGCTTCCAGACCTTCGATCTCAGGTTGCTCGGGCGCTTTGTACTGCTCGACAGGGGTGCCCTTGCCAAGCTCGTCCACGAGGTCATCCTGCGACGCCACGCGCACGGTCAGCATGCTGTTGGCCACATGGCTCAGGGCTTGCTGGCGCAAGGCGGCTTTGATCAGGCGGGTCTTGCCGTCGGGGGTGCCGACGAGGTAGATGCGTTGTTGAGTTGCCATGAAAGTAAATCCAGTTGATGTTGTGCGTGTAATTTTACCATGCATTTGGGGGCATGAGAAAGGCCGTCTTTCCGGCCTGTCAGAGTTTGATACGGCGATCTCCTCGCCACGATTACCGAATCGGTTTTGGTTCGCTTCAGACTCGCATTGGCTTCGCTATCCAATCGCTTTAAAGTAGGCAGATCATAACCACGAAGGCCACGAAAGCCAACCCTGCGAGGGCCTCGTCCCACCAGTTCGTTGCGTACCAGTCACGCTGACTGGGCAGGTCTCGCATCATTTCGTCGATCTCATGCTTGGTCATGCTTCTCTCCTTGCGCCTCGAATGAGGCCACAGTTGTCTCCACCAGTTCATCGAACGTGGCCTGAGTCACATCCGCCTTCCGCCAATGGCTGGAATACTCGCTGTCGGCCTGAGACCAGTAGGTTTGGCCAAGGCTGTAGGCACGTTTGAGCGCCTTCCTCAATTCGTCGCTGGTCATTTGCTCTTCTCCTTGGATGCCGCCTCGATGGCTCGCTCGTGCAACAGGTCATAAAGGTTTGGCTCACCCCTGAAAAAGAAGTTTGCCAAGACCACCATCAGCATGAAAAGAAACACGTCTTTCATTTGTTCACCTCCTTGCATTGGTGCCTTAGCATGGGAATTTTGAGCACCGAAAATAACCAACCCAGATACCCAACAAGCTCCCCGCAGTCTGTGCATATGTATCGCACCTTGTATGTTGGTTTCATGTGTTCCTCACTGTGTGCGCGGCGTTCATGCCGCTCATGAATACTGCGGCCAGTGCCTGCTGGAAGGTGCAACCCCCATTGACCATGGCCGTGAAGATGTCGATGGCTTCGGCCTCGATAAACTCCCGGGCCTGCCGGGAACCTAGGTGAGCCTTCTCCATGCCGCGAGGGTTGGATCTGGCCATGGTGGGCTTGATCTGGTTCATAGAAACCACGCCTTGATGTGATACCACGCGATGCACCCAACGATGAACCAGACAGCGATCAGGGCCATCCAGAGGTACACCATGGCCCATGCGCCCGCCTTGTCTCCTTCGGTCATGCGGCCTCCTTGACTTTGTAGTCATGAAACACGACGCCTTTGGTCGGGTCTCCAACCTTGCAGGGTTTTACCCAAACATTCTTGCCACTCTTGAGGCGGCGCAGGTGCCCACGGCGGTCGTGCAGGCGCGGGCTGGCATGGGTACCACCCAGAGAGTCCCTGCGGGGCGCTGTAGGCTCGATTACCACTGTACGCCAGTCATAGGACGGAACTTTGCCCTGAGCGATCTTGCGGCGGTTTGTGAAGGTCTGAGCCACACTGGGGATGTACACCTCACAGCGACGTGATAGCGACTCATACCACGCCGACACGAACCCGAGGATCATCTCGGCCTCGGTCTTGTCCATGGTCACACCCTCATCAACCGGGCCATAACGCACCTGCCCCTCGTCGATCATGTACACCATCACCGGCGAGGACACCGGCGACTGGTTAGCGGGCTGTCTCCAGACAGTCAGCACGATGCCGTCCTGCGGATCATCCCCAGCCACCAGCAACCACATCCGCATTCGCTGATGACTACGGGATTGACCCTCCCAGCAGACCATGCACCGCTGGAACGGTGGCCTGCTGTCGTGGAGCGGGGTCTGCGACTCCTCGCTTTGATCCATGAAGCACCCGGTCGCGTCAAACCAGTGCATCTCCACGGGATCAAGCCCGCCCTCGGCGACCATCTTCATGGTCTCTCGTACAAGCAAAGTGGTCATCCAGCCTCCACGATGCGGGTCAGGGCGGCGATCATCTCCTTGGCCTGCTCAGTTGTCAGGGTGCAGTGGGCGCGGCCACAGGCCACTTGAATGGACAGCCACACCTCGCCGTCGTCAAACTTGTCCACGAACACGGCGCTGTTGCGCTCGGTGGTGTCGATGCGGGTGCTCAGGTCTACGGTTTCCATGGTGTTCTCCTCAGTAGCAGTCGGCGGTTTCAAAGTGTTCGGCAATCTCTGCCTCGATGCGGACGATGTCGCTCTTGGTCAGCTTGCGCTCGAGCCACGCGGCCTTGTAGCCCTTGCGATCCAGCACCTCCCACTCGGCGTCGTTGTAGCCGTAGTAGTCCCAGTCGCTGGCGGCGTTGTGGCTATAGGAGCCGCTCACGCTCTCGTAGTGGGTCACACCGATGATGCAAGGGATGCCTGCGACGGTGGATTCGATCTCTGCTTGGTAGTGTGTCATTTCGCTGTCCTTCTCTGTTAAACCACATCACTGCGATGTCGTTGGTGTAATTGTACATTAAATTACCACCAACAACACAAGCCCCTTTTTCTAAGTGTTTTCCCTAGGTGTTTGACGCAGGTGGCGGAGCAGTTCGTCCAGCACCAGAGCATCGTGGCTGGAGGCCTTGCGGATGTACTGCTCGATCTCATGGCACAGGAAGTTGCACCCGGCGTCGAACCCTCGGATGTAGTCACCCATGACGGCCTCGGCAGGCGGGCTATACGGGCGCTGGGGCGGCTTTTGCAGGGCGGCGGGGTCTACCCCCAGCACCCACGTCACGCAGGCGTTTCCTGAGGGGTTCTTGCGCGTCAGGCCCTCAGGGTGGTGGCGGATCTGGCCAGCCTTCCACAGGTCGGTGAACCGGCGGCGGATGGTGTTGATCAGGCCCCCGTGCATCTCGACGAACTCGTCAGGGGTCAGGCCCACCTCTCCGGCCTGCTCAAGCTCGTAGAGGATCTTGGCCTTGATGCTCTTGCTGACCTTGTTGGCTTTCTCGAAGGCGAGCACCTCGGTCATCGATCCCTTGGCATGCGTGTGTGTGCGAAGCTCGGTCATGTTCACTCCTCAGAATGGCGCGTCAGGTACTGTGCTCAGATCGATGCGCGGCTTGCGCTGGCGCTTGATCTTGACGGTGATGAACTTGTAGTGGTCGGCGGGCTTCTCCCACACCCACCGCACCACCTTGCCCATGTAGTCGAGGATGCCGTACTTGATCATGGTCTTCTCCTCAGTAATTCTTCTCGATGACGGCCAGCATCTCAGCGACGCCAGCAGAGATGTCGGTGAACGCCTCGAGTTCGGTTGGATGATGTGCGGCTTGATCATCATGTTTGACGTAGTCACCCTGAATCAGGATGCGATCACCAGCCCAGCGACCGATCATTGGATGCTCAGGAAAGTCGCCGCCCCCACGACCGTTGCTATTGGCCAGCAGGGCGAACAGTGCGGTGCTGGTGCTACCGATGTGGCCGACCTGCTCGTACAGCTTCAGACCGTTGTCGATGTGATGCGGGTGGATGCGCTCTTTTTTGTCTAGGTTGTAGACCTCGTGGTATTGGCCCATGTCACACCTGCCCTTCGATGGCGATCACAGAGTTCTGCTCGAGCAGGGGCGCATGCACAGCCTCTTCGACAGCGGCTTTGGTCAGGGCGGCGTTCTGCTTCGAGCGGGCCACCAGATCCTCGGCCAGCACCGCAAAGATGCGGGACACGGTCATGGGTGACAGCACCACCTCCTGTTTGCCGGTGGTGCCCTCCAGCAGTACGGTGCCTGCCAAGGTGTTGGCGTAGTCCTCGTAGGACGAGCGCTGGCGGATTTCGAGTTTGGTTACTTTCATGGTCTTCTCCTGTTTCAGTTGCGTTCAACGATGTCACCAGCGGCAATCCAGAGGATGCGCTGAAGGTTCTGTGCGTGGTCGGCGAGTTCTTCGTCGTCCCATGCTCCGTACTCCCGAAGCTCACGGCGGAGGTCATCGGGTTTGATCTTCTCGAGTTGCTTGCGGATCTTCCGGTCGTTGGACAGCGCCAGCACGTCGGCGTCGCACTGCCCGGGGTGAGCGGCAGACTGGGCCTGACGCAAGGTCATCTCGATCTCGATGCGTCCGCAGGATGATGTGAACCACATGGTTTTCTCCTCAGTACTGCACCAGCGGTTGCCAGTGCTTTTTTTGGAACTCAGCGAAGTCGCGGTACTTAACCACCGACTGCCGGTCGGACTCACTTGCCCAGTGCGGGGCGAACGCCATCGCGGCCTGCGCGTCTTGTGCCTCAAACCCTGTGCCGGTTTGCTTGTTGGCCTTGTGGACGGTGCTGTACTTCACGCCACCCACGGGGTTGTATTGCACATACCCGATGCGGGTGCCGTCGGTGAAGAACACATACGAAGACAGCTTCTCCGGCCCAAAGACCTGCAGGCCCTTTTCCTTGAGGTTGTCGATCAAAAGCTCGATAGCCATGTCAGACCTCCGCCATTACGTCACGCGCCACCAGACCACCGAGGATCATGTTGTAGCAGTCACGCTTGGCCATGTAGTAGTCGTAGTAGCCCTCGCCCTTGCGGAAGTTGCTCCACTGGTTCTGTTTGGCGAAGCGCTCAATGTCGGCCTGCAGGCTGTGCTCAGAGTAGTAGCCGATGAAGCCAGCCAAGTTGTAGTGGGCGATGAACCCACTGGCGACGTTGATGAAGTCGTAGCCACGCTTGTTCAGCTTGGTGATGTCCTTGCATGCGGCCAAGATGTTCTTGGTGATGAGTTGCTTTTCGCGCTGTGTCAGGGGTTTCATGATTCGCTTTCCTTTCGCTTTTGAATGGGGCCGAAGCCCCGGGGTTTACTTGTGGATGATGTTGCTGAACCGGGTGTCGACCTCGACCTCCTTGACGGTGTCGTAGCCACGCACACCGCAGGTCTTGTCGTCCATGAAGACGTAGTCTTCGTCGAGGGTCACGATGATGCTGTTGCCGAGGTGGCGCTCGTCGTCGATGTGAGCGATCCAGCCACGCTGGGCCAGCAGTTTGTCGAGTGTCTTGCTCATGCTGGCCTCCGATTACTTGCTGGTGACTTTGATGCTGAACACAGCGGCGGTCTTGGTGTGCTCGGCGATCAGGTCGGCGGGAATGTCGAGCACCTTGGCGATGGCCTTCCAGTCGACGGTGGAGCGGTTGGTCTCGACGTAGGTGGCTTTGAACAGGTCGCCCTCGAATGCCTTCTGGCCGGAGAGGCTGGCCTCGTCCTTGAGGCTGTCCTTGATGGCATCGGCCTGCTTGGTCAGGTCGGCGATCTGTGCGAGCAGTTGGCCGAGGTTGTCGATGCTGTTGGTGTTGATGGTAGTGGTCATGATTCGCTTTCCTTCTCTGTTGGACGCTATCGAATTGATCGCGTTGGTGTAAGTATAACTGAAAAAAGGAGGGGCCACACAAGCCCCTTTCAAAAAATTTTTCTAAGTAGTTTCCCCTAGTAGTTGCCGGACGTCGGCCAGCAGGTCTGCCTCGTCGAAACCCCAGTGCTTAGGGAACCCCTTCGTCCCGAGGCCATGGAGGCCCGTACGGCCTCTGTGGTGCTCTGGGCATAGGGGTATGACGTCCATGTGGCTCGCGCGTCTCCCAGCCCCCGTTCCGGCCCTTGGATGATGGAGTTCCGCTGGGGTGCCCGGGTAGCCCATCCTCCGGCAGACGGCGCACCCCAGTTCGGCCACCCGGCCCATGTACTTTTTCTCAGCCAGCGTGGTCATGCTCCGCCCTTTCCTTGTGAGCCTTGAGGTAAACCTCGGCCATGACCTCGCTGAAGGGCCTGCACACCTCCACAACTCTGCGGACGAACTTCTCGAATGACCAGTTCCATGCGTTGTTGTGGCGGATCTGCGCCAGCACCAGCTTGCGTCGGCGTCTGAGCTTCATTCTGTGAACCCCACGAGGATGCTGTCGGGCCTCGGGATCTCCACCCCGATGGGCCTCCACAGGTGCAGGCAGTTGGGGTGGTTGTTGACGTAGTCCGCCTCGGGTGGGTGGTACTGCACCACACAGTCGTCCTTGTCCCAGAACATGTCCTTGATCTGGCACATCTCATCCCACAGTGGCGGGCGGTCTTTGCGCGAGACGCTGACATGCTCCCAGCCTGCACCGTTGGATGCGATCACGCGCACCTTCTGGCCATGCTTGAGCGGGATCACGAACCAGCCATTCTGGTCGTCGCCGCGTGGCATGTTGGCCACTACGACGCGGTACTTGTCGGGGCACTTGAACATCAGTCGTTCCTCTCTTTCGCCCACTCATTGCGGATGCCAGCCACCCAGCCAGCTTGGAAGTGACGGCGCACCTCCGAGTCGCTGGCCGAGCGCGGTGCGCCCGGGTTGTCGAGGTAATCGTTGAATGCATCCTCGAAGCTCTTCACGCGCACAGGCTTGTAGGCCTGCGGCACGTTGCGCTCGGCCTGCCTGCGCTCGAGTTCGGCCCATGCTTCGTCTTCTGGGTCGTCAATCACGCACACCTCCTTCGCGGTTGATTTTGAAGAAGTAGTCGTCGCGGGTCTCTGTGGGTGGCACAAAGCCGTGACGCCTCCATGTGCCCATCACGTCCGCACCTCGCGTCCATACCTTTCCCCATGGGGTGGTATGGGTCTCACGCTCCATAGGGGCCGGTCGCAGGTCTTCCACAAGTGCCAGTTTTTTCCGTGTCATGTCGTTCTCCTTAAATGGTTGCTTTGCCTTCAGCGCGATTGGTGGCCTCAAGTGAGCGCCACACCTCGATGCGAGCTTGTGCGGCCACAAGCCCCCAACGAATCTCCTCCTCGATCTCCACGGCCTCCTTGAGGGCTTGGAGCAGTTGGATGTACTCGGGGTCGCTGTAGGCCTCGCGCTCTTGCGCGTTGACGGCGTTCTCCAGTGACCGCTTCATGATGATGGCCTTCAGGCTCTTGCGATATTCCTCGCAGTAGATCCGGTTGGCCTTCGCCTGTGCATATCGCTTGCCGTGCTTGAAGATGTACTCAATCGCAAGCTCTGGGTTCTTCACGTCGCTGTCGCTCATCTCTTCTCCTTTTCTGAATGCTGTTCAAAATTCGCTGTGCCAGTGTCTTGAATGCCACGCTGTGCTGGTTGCGCTCCATCGACTTCTTGATCATTGCCTCGATCTCGTCGCGCTCCCAATCTGCGCCAGCGCGGAAGATCGGCAGTCCTGCATCGTTGATACCGAACTCACCGAAGATCTTGCCGAACGCCTCGTCGCTCGTTTCTCTCATGCTCTTCCTCTTCCATCAGTTCGGCCATGCGCCACGCATCGCAGGCGATGTCCTTGAAATTGCCGAGGTACTCCTCGTCACGCAACATGGCCATCATGGCCATGCCAGCCCACACCTGCTTCATGCTTGGTTCACTCATGCTTCGCTCCAAAAATCGCTTCACCGGCGGCGTCAGGGAACTTGGCTCCCCACGCGATCACCTGTTGCACGTCCATCTTCTCCATGAACCCGTCGACCGCACTGATGCGGTACTCGATGTCGCCGTACTCGGTGATCACCTTCACGATGCCCACGGTGCCCTTGGTGGTGTTGAACCACATCACACCCAGTGACCTTGCGTCGTTCATTCATCACCTCGGTCGATCTGGGCTTTGAAGATCGCAACCTTGGCCGCTGTCTCCGGGCCTTTCTCGATGGTGACGATCAGGTCGTCTCCCATGTAGATCGGGATGTTCAGTTGCAGGTTCGGGTTGACATTGCCCGCCTCGCGGATGGCCACCTCGGCCCCATGGCACAGATCCATGACGGCCTCATACAGGCGGGGTACGGGGCTGTCATCAGAGACTTTGCCGTGCGCTATTTGTTTCATACTTCACTCACTTTCACTTTCAACATTCCACCGACCATGTCGGCCCAATAGATGCGCAGGTCGACGATGTTTGAATCGTCTTCCCACACACCAGCATGCGTCATGCTGTCGAGGACAGCCTTCAGCAAGTTGTCCAGATCCCTGCGGCGGTTGTCGGGGCGGAAGGCCTCGATCTCCACCTTGAGCTTCTGGGTGTAGTGCTTTGCCCCGCGCTGGATCAGCACCTGATCGGCCACAGCCTTGCGGTATGACCGGCCCTCTGCGCTGATCAGCATGCGACCTTGAAAGGTGCGCCAGTACCGATTCGTGCTCGGTGGCCAAGGCAAAGTGATCTCGATCATTGGCGCTGGCTCGGTATGCGGTTGCGGATGCGCTCGGCCAGCATCTCCAAGACACCACGCACGGCGGTGTCCTGCTCTTCCATTTCAGCCTCAAGGATGCGGGCGCACTCATCGCGCTCGATCAGTAGGGCCTGCTTGGTCGTCTGGATGGCTACAGCCATGATCTCGGCCTTGGCTTGCGCCAGTGCGTCATCGAACTCTTTCGCGGTGAACAACTGTTGGCCAGTGCCCTGCGCGAAAAACCGTTTCTGAAAATCTGTCAATTCAACTTTGCTCATTTCACTCTCCTAATTTCTGCACACACATAACCGCCAGCGGTCTTCACCATTTCGCCGCCCGACTCTTCGCAGGCATTCGTTCTTTCTTGAAAATAAAAAATTGCCCACAAACAAAGCACAGTCCAAAAAACGATCAAGATAATTCCAAATTTTTCGGTTTTATTCATCACTCTCTCCTTTTTTTCTCGCGTTGCTTTTTGCGATAGTTAAGCCACCAGACCGCCAGCGGTAGCAGAACCACTACCCCAACGATTGATGAAACGATCTGATACAGAACATAGGTTTTGAAATCAATCATCTCCAGTCCCCGTATTCGCCTCTATTTCCAAGAGACCACTGTTTTCGAACATCTTCCTCAAGCCGTGACTTCGGATGAAGGTCATTCCATCCTTTGTGATGTCGGCCAGTGTGGTCAACGTAACCTCTGAGCCATCGGTGTGCGCCATCACGATCTTCAATGCGCTTTTTGATGACCCATCTAACGAGACAACGGTGAC
>JACCDX011670271.1_pt1 | contig 12993 bp, 10 predicted proteins | sample 7449681 | NCBI WGS metagenome assembly JACCDX01 (sample SAMN15323450, study PRJNA562643) | freshwater metagenome | isolation source: river surface water | place: USA:Blue River Watershed | collected 2017-08-18
CGACCAGGTGGCCACCGACGTGCGCCTGTGGTTGCGCACCGAAATCGACGGCCTGATCGAACTCTTGCGGGAACTGCAGCGCGCCCTCCTCAGTGTGGCCGAGCCCCACACCGAAGTGATCCTGCCCGGTTTTACCCACTTGCAAGTGGCCCAACCCGTCAGCTTCGCCCATCATTTGCTGGCCTACGTCGAAATGTTTTCTCGCGACGAAGAGCGCATGCGCGACGTGCGCCGTCGCACCAACCGATTGCCACTGGGCAGCGCTGCCCTGGCGGGCACCACCTACCCGCTGGACCGCGAGCGTGTCGCCCGCACCTTGGGCATGGTCGATGAACACGGCCAACCCCAGGTGTGCATGAACAGCCTCGACGGCGTCAGCGACCGCGACTTTGCCATTGAATTTTGCGCTGCCGCCAGCCTGTGCATGGTCCACATCAGCCGGCTCAGCGAAGAACTGATCTTGTGGATGAGCCAAAACTTTGGTTTCATCCAGATCGCCGACCGCTTCACCACCGGCAGCTCCATCATGCCGCAGAAAAAAAACCCCGATGTGCCTGAACTGGCACGCGGCAAAACGGGTCGGGTGGTCGGTCACCTCATGGGCCTGATCACCCTCATGAAAGGTCAGCCCCTGGCCTACAACAAAGACAATCAGGAAGACAAAGAGCCCCTGTTTGACACTGTCGACACCTTGCGCGATACCTTGCGCATCTTTGCCGACATGGTGGGCGGTCAACCCCATCCGACCACGGGTCAGAAAGAAGGCGGCATCCGCGTCAACGCAGCGGCAATGGAAGCGGCTGCTCAAAAAGGCTACGCCACCGCCACCGACCTGGCCGACTATCTGGTGAAAAAAGGCTTGCCCTTCCGCGACGCCCACGAAACCGTGGCCCACGCCGTCAAAGCCGCCGGCAGCCACGGTTGCGACCTGTCAGAGTTACCGTTGAAAGTCTTGCAAGGATTTCACCCTTCGATCGAAAAAGACGTCTACGACTGCCTCAGTTTGCGCGGTTCTTTGCAAGCCCGCAACACCTTGGGTGGCACGGCGCCGGCCCAAGTGCGGGCTCAAATTCAGCGCCATCAACTGCGGTTGCAAGCCTGAATCCCTGAGTAAGTTCTGCAAAACCTCATGTGCCGTGGCCTGCTCGCAGGCAGCGCGATTTGCAAAGCTTCCCACTGACCTTTCTGGTGACTGGCTTGGGGAAAATTCAGCCGCAAATCGGCCGCAAGCGCGGGTACACCCCCAGGGCATTGTCACGGTACAACCGCTGACGCATTTGCGCATCGGCTGCCGGTGATGCCTCGATGTAGCGCCGGGTGTGGTCGTAATGGTGGCCGGTGCGCGGATCAACCCCGTTGACAGCGCCAAAGGTTTCTGAAGCAAACAACACATTGTCCGGGGGGACCACCGAGAGCAACAAATCAATGCCCGGTTGGTGATAAACGCAGGTGTCAAAAAAAAGATTGCCAAGCAATTTCTCTTCCAGGGTCGGCAATCCCATGTCCTGAGCCATCCCCCGGTAGCGCCCCCAGTGGTAGGGAGCCGCCCCGCCGCCATGGGGCAAGACGAATTTCAGGGTCGGAAAGTCGCGAAAGATGTCGGACATCAGGCATTGCACAAAAGCGGTGGTGTCGCCATTGATGTAATGAGTGGCTACGGCGTTGAAATGCGGGTTGCAAGAACCACTCACGTGGATCATGGCCGGCACCTCCAACTCGACCAATTGTTCATAAAGGGGATACCACCAATCCTTGTCCCACAGCGGTGGATCGCTCCAGCGCCCGCCGCTCGGATCCGGGTTCAGGTTCACCCCCACAAACCCCATCTCCAGCACGCAACGGCGCAACTCGTCGATGACCGCCCCGCGCGGCGCCACGCCAGCGGCCTGTGGCAACATGCCTACCCCAGCGAACTGGCGCGGATACAACTTGCACACGCGATGGATCAGATCATTGCAATACCGAGCCCAGACCACATTGGTGGCCTCGTTACCCTGATGGTGATCCATGCCCACGGCCTTGGGTGAAAAAACCGTCAGATCGACCCCGCGCTCTTTCATGCGGGCCAACTGATTGGGTTCGATACCGGCTCGGATTTCGGCATCGCTGACCTCCGGGGGGTGCTGCAAAACCGTGCCGTCGCGCTGAAATTGCTCGATCTGGCGCTGACGGAAGTCGCTCACTTGGGGTGGCGTGGTGGTGTAGTGACCGTGGATGTCGATGATCATGCGTGAAAGATTCCAATAAATGAAAATCCGTCGTGATTTTGCCTGCACCGGCGATTGGGTCCGCCAATCAGATGCACGCCACGACAGGGTCGCAGGCCAGCTCTCAGGAGCAGACAGCGGGCGCCATGCGACCTCCAGATGGGTTGCCGTTGAATCCGCCGGGAGTCAAACCCAACCCAATACCCGATCGAACACGGCTTCGGGGTCCACCCTCCCCTGTCCGCGCCAGGCCACCATCTGATCAGGTCGGATCAGGGCCAGCGGAGCCTGATACAAATCCTGCACCTCAGCGGGCAACCCGCGCACCAACTCCAAAGCCAGACCGCGCCGCGCCGCGCTTTCGAGCCAGGACTGCTCCGCCTCTGCATCGGCTTGCAGAACCAGCAAAGACCAATCGCGGCCCAGGGTGTCGTACAGCGAGCGGCCATCGGGCAACCAGGCATGCGGAGGGCGACCCCCCGGTTTGGCGCTCGGCACATACGTGTTGGCCTCGTCGGGCGGGATGGCGCTGCCGTCGTCCACGATCACCGGGCTGCCGTCGTAGCGGCCGCCAAAGGTCACACCGGGGATGTTGAACTCCAGCCGGACATGGGCATTGAAATGGTCGCTGGCCTCGGTCCGCAGCGCCTCGCCTTGCGGGCTGTCGCTCTCTAACTCGGCCGTCGCCGGATACAGGCCCACCGAATCGGCAAATTGGCGCGCGTAACCTGTGTTGCGATGCCCCAACTGTTTGCGCTCGAAGGCATAACTGGCCAACAAAGCCGGTCCAGCCTGCCCCCGCAAGTCGGCTGCCAGCTTCCAGCCCAGGTTCACGGCATCCTCGATGCCGGTGTTGTAGCCCAGCCCTCCGGTGGGGGTGAACAAATGGGCGGCATCACCGATCAAAAAAACGCGGTCACGGCTCAGGGCTTGAGCCACCAGAGCGTGCCCGGCAGTCCAAGTCTGGCAATTCAGAATCTCCATCGGCATGTCGGTGCCCAGGGCCTGTCGCAAAACATCGCGCGCCTGCGCCTCGCCCCAGCCCTCGGCGTCTTCGCCTTCGTGCAGCGACGCATGGAATGCAAACTCGCTGACCCCGTCGACAGAAGCCAGCAGCGCCCGCCGCTCGTGGTTGACCGTCACATACATCCAGGCACGCGCGTGCGGCATGCGGTCGTAAAACTCGGGCAAGCGCACATACACAGCAAACATCTGGCCGCCCATGTAGGCGCGGCGCATGCCGGTTGCCCCCTCGTAGCTGATGCCCAACTGGTGCCGAACGGCGCTGCGCGGGCCATCGGCGCCCACCAGATAGCGGGTCCGCACCGTCAGCACCGGCCCGGTGCCGTCGCTGGCCTGAATCTGCGCCTGCACATGATCGCCATGTTCATCAAAACCCAGCAGTTTCCAACCGTAGCGGATGTCGTTGCGGGGCCATTTTTCGGCATGGCGACGCAACACCGGTTCGACATATTTTTGCGACACCCGATGCGGCAACTCGGCCGCGCTCCACGACCCGCCCAAGTCCTTGATTTTGCGCACCGCTTCAGCTGCAGTGGGCAAACTCAACCGCGCCAATTCGTACCGGGTCAGGCGCGTGAAGTAAGCGATGTCGGTGGGGTGATCAGCCGGCAAACCCAGGGCCCGCACCTCTTGCGCAAAGCCCAAACGCCGGTAGTGCTCCATGGTGCGAGCCTGGGTCGCGTTGGCCTGCGGATTGAAAGCGGTCGAGGGCTTGGCGTCGACCAACAGGGTCTGAATGCCACGGGGTCCCAATTCGTTGGCCAGCATCAGCCCGCTCGGCCCGCCCCCGACAATGAGAACCTCGGTTTCAATGGCAGGGTCACGGGAATTCATGGGGTCATTCTGGAGTCGAAAGTCAGGCGATCAAGTGTATCCTCACCCCAAAGTCACATACGGCATCCAAGGGCATGGTCTTTTGAGCCAGAATGTGCACTGCTTCACCCTCGCAGGGGCCATAGCCCCTCTATGACGGAAATCAAATCCATGGATCACCAAATGGAACAACAGTGGCGCGTGCGCCAACTGGTCGAAAACTGGGCCGTCTGGCGCGACGCCGGCCTTTGGGACAAATTCCGCACCGTCTGGCACGACGATGGCGTCATGATGGCCACCTGGTTTCAGGGTCCCTTCGAAGAGTTCATCCGGGTCACCATTGAAGGTTGGAACAAAGGGGTCAGCATCTTGCACTTTCTGGGCGGCTCATCCATCGAAGTCGAAGGCACGCGCGCCATCGCCCAAACCAAAATGACCATCTCGCAACGCGGTCCGGTCGAAGGCGTGCTCTGCGACGTCGTCTGCACGGGCCGCTTTTACGACTTCTTCGAGCAGCGAAACGGGCGCTGGGGCTTGGTGCATCGCCAACCGATCTACGAAAAGGACCGCATCGATCCGCTCGACCCGGCGGCCACCCTGCGGCTCGACCCGGCCGCCCTCGCTCAATTCCCTGAAGGCTATCGCCATCTGGCCTACATCCAGACCCGCATCGGCTATCAGGTCAAAATGGACATGCCTCAACTCAAGGGCCCCATCGTCGAAGACCTCTACCGCCGCGGAGCCAACTGGCTGGCCGGCAAACCCATTGAACGTTGATTTTTAGGGACTCATCATGCGCAACTTGAACCAACACAACATCACCGACGCGGTCTTGGCCAGTTTTGGCAACACCCCCGATCCGCGCCTCAAAGAAATCGTCACGAGCCTGGTCAAGCACCTGCACAACTTTGCCCGTGACGTCAAACTGACCGAAGAAGAATGGTTCCAGGGCATCCAGTACCTGACCGCCACCGGCCACAAATGCACCGGTACCCGCCAGGAATTCATTTTGTTGTCCGACGTCCTCGGTCTGTCCATGCTCACCATCGCCATGAACCAGGACAAGCCAGCTGGCTGCACCGAGGCCACGGTGTTCGGCCCCTTCTTTCTCGAAGAAGCGCCGCGCTTTGAATTGGGCGAAGATGTCTCTAACGGCGCCAAGGGCGCCCCCTGCTGGGTCGAAGGCCGCATCCTGGGCATGGACGGCGAACCGATCCCCAACGCCACCATCAACGTCTGGCAAGCCGACGACGACGGCCTGTACGACGTGCAATACGAAAACCTGGGTCACTCGCAAGCGCGCGGCATCCTGAAATCCAATGCCGAAGGCCGCTATTACTTCAAAACCATCGTGGCCGAGCCCTACCCCATCCCCACCGATGGTCCGGTCGGTACCCTGCTCAACGCCACCAAGCGTCACCCCTGGCGTCCGGCTCACCTGCACTTCATGGTCGAAGCACCCGGCTACCAGCGTCTGATCACCCATGTGTTCCGTGACAAAGACGGCTACCTCGACTCCGATGCCGTCTTTGGCGTGCGCCAATCGCTGATTGCCGACTGGGTGCAACTGCCTGACGGCAGCTACCGCATGGATTACGACTTCATCCTGCCCAAAATCGGCGCCCAATAAGCCACAGGCCCGTGTCGAGCTGGATCTACACCGACCCGCTGTTTTACCTGGCGGCGATCCCGGCCATTTTGCTGATCGGCATCAGCAAAAGCGGCTTTGGTTCAGGCTTTGGAGGTCTGGCCGTCCCGTTGATTGCCCTGACCGTCACCGTGCCCGAGGCCGCAGCGGTGCTCATGCCGCTTTTGCTGGTGCTCGATGTCCTTGCCCTGCGAGCCTACAAAGACGGCTTCGACAGAGCCCTGCTGCGCCAGTTGCTGCCGTGGTCGATGCTGGGCATTTTGATCGGTTTTTTATTGTTCAAATACATCGACACCCACATCGTCGAAGGGATGGTCGGCATCTTTGCGCTGGCCTTTGTCGCCCAGCGCCTGCTCTTTCCACCCAGCCCGCATGGGGTCATCTTGCCGCGCTGGATCGGGGTCAGCCTGACCACCATGTCTGGCTTCACCAGCTTTGTGGCTCACGCCGGCAGCCCGCCCCTGAACGCATACTTGCTGCCCATGCGCTTGTCGCCCGTGACCTTTGCCTCGACCATGGCGGTGCTGTTTTTTTGGGTCAACCTTGCCAAATGGGTACCCTACGCATCCTTGGGTCTGTTTGACACGCGTGGTCTGGTCACCGCGTTGCTGCTGATGCCCGTGACCCCCATCGGCATCTGGATCGGTGTGCACATCGCGCGCAAAATATCACCGCAACTTTTTTATTTCTTTGTGCAAACGGGAATGGTTCTGACCGGATGCAAATTGGTGTTTGATGGTTTTATCCGAGGAATGTGACATGCGCATCTTTCAAACCCTGCAAGAAGTGGTCCATCTGACCGGCCACGAACTGGCCGTCAGTGACTGGATCGAGATCACTCAGGAACGCATCAACCAATTCGCCCAGGCCACCGGTGATCACCAGTGGATTCACGTTGATCCTGAACGGGCCAAGGCGGGCCCCTTTGGCACGACCATCGCCCACGGCTTCCTCACCCTGTCGCTCATCCCCGCTTTTTTTGACTCAGCCCTGAAAGTCAACGAAACCCGCATGGCAGTCAATTACGGCGTCAACAAAGTCCGATTCACCTCTCCGGTGCCCGTGGGCTCGAAATTGCGCGCACGCATCACCCTGAAATCGGCCGACCCCATCGAACCGCCGGGTTTTCAGATGATTTACACCGTCGTGGTCGAGCGCGAAGGCACCGACAAACCCGTTTGCGTCGCCGAAACCATCGCTCTTCGCTACGCCTGAACACAGCACTGGTCGAAATGGGGGTCAGAAATTGGGGTCAGACCCCAATTTCGGTCCGCCGATTTGGCGTCTCGCCACTTGAACCATGCGTTCCACCCCCACCCACGGCTTGGCATCCGGTGCATAACGCGCCCGCATGTAATGAACGATGTCGGCGATTTGGGCGTCGGTCAAGCTGTCTTTGAACGCCGGCATGAAGCCCACCTGTCGGCTGGGTGGGTGCTGCAACCCCTCCAAGATCGTGCGGATCAGGTTCAGGGGTGATTCGGCCCGAACCTGCGAATTCAGCGCCAATGGGGTGTTGACCCCCAGGAGTTGGGCCCCGTCGCCATCGTGGTGGCAAGCGCCACAACTGCCTTCAAATTGTCGTTGCGCGGCATCAGGCAGTGGGGCCAGTTGGGCTGCCCGTTGCACCGCCTGTTGCGCCAGCGTCTGGCTGCGCAGCGCATCCATGCCGCTGCTGGCCGGGTTGAGTGAAGCCAAGTACGCCGCCATGTCTTTCAGCACCGCATCCGGCACTCCGGCCAACTGACGCACGATCTGCGCCATCGGACCACCGGCCACGGCATGCCAGGGGCTGTGGCCGTGGCGCAGATAACTGTAAAAAGCTGCTTCGGTCCAGGGGACTGCCGAGCGGTTCAGCGCATCCAGCGCCGGTGCGTGCCAGCCGTCGACTGCGGCACCCTGCAAGTGAGCCGACTCGCGCTCGGCACCCAGCACATTGCGCGGGGTGTGGCAGGCCCCACAATGCCCCAGCGTCTGCACCCAGTAGGCCCCCCGGTTTTGGGTCTCAGACAGATGCGGATCGGGCTGCCACGGCGCCGGCACATGAAAAAGGCCGTTCCAGACCGCCATCACGGGGCGCCAGGCAGCCAGTCCGCGCATTTCGGGTGCCGGAGTGGCTTGCCGCACCGGTTCTTGGGTCATCAGATGGGCATACAGATCCATCAGGTCGGTGTCGCTCAGTCCCGCAAATGCCGTATACGGAAAAGCCGGATAAAGGCGGTGACCATCGCGCGACACGCCCTCGCGCATGGCGCGGGCAAAAGCTTGAAACGACCAGCGCCCAAGCCCCGTCTCCGGGTCAGGCGTGAGGTTGGTGGTGTAGACCGTTCCATAGGGGGTCACGATCGGCCGCCCGCCTGCGTTGGGTACGCCCTGCTCGGCGGTGTGACAGCCCGCACAGTTGCCTAATGCGGCCAGTTGACGACCCCGCTCGATTTGGGCCGATCCAAAGCGGGCCGGGTCGGGGCGGGACACCTCGGGCAAGCTGGCGCGCCAGCCCAGGGAGGCTGCGACCACCGCCAACGCCCCCAGCGCGATCCCCGTCAGACGCCGCGTCCAGGTCAGTGTCCGGCCCCGCCAACTGGGGGCAGCAATCGGCACCTTTGCGCCGGCAGAAGGTTCAGGGTCGAGGCGTTCGACCGGCGCCGAACCGGCACTGCGGCCACGGTCCTGCCCATCGGTCAGCGGATGGAGCGCCGCACGCACCACCTCGGGGGTGAACGGCGGTTGCCTGAAACGCACCCCGGTGGCGTCAAAAATCGCATTCGCGATGGCGGCAGTGCCCGGCACCGACGACGACTCCCCCGCACCCAACGACGGCTGATCCGGGCGCGGCATCTGAAACACCTCTATGACCGGCACCTCCCGAAAACTCAGGATCGGGTACGAGCCCCACTCGGTGCTGGTCACCGCCCCGGTCGCAGAATCGGTCTGGATCTGTTCCTTCAAGGCCCGGCTGGTGGTCTGGATCACATTGCCATGCACCTGGTGCTCAACCCCGGCTGGATTGACCACCAGACCCGCATCATGCCCCACCACCACGCGCTTGACATGCACTTCGCCGGTACGCCGATGGACCTCGACATCGGCCACCCAGGCCGCCCAAGCCGCACCAAATCCAGGCCATTTGCTGTGCACATAGCGGGCGTAGGCAAAGCCCTGCCCTTGCAACCAGTCGCCCTCGGGCGCTTGCTGTTGCGCCTGGGTGTGCGGCTTCCAGCCGGCGCGTTCGGCCGTGGCCTGCACCAGCTCACGGGCTCTCGGGTCGCTCAGCCATTGCAGGCGGTATTGCACCGGATCCACACCGGCCGCGTGGGCGAGCTCGTCGATGTAACTCTCGTGGGCAAAAGAATTCGGCAAAGCCGACACACCCCGCAACCAACTGGCACGCAAGATCGGCGCCATGTCGTGCACAGTGACGCGCAAATCCTCAAACCCGTAAGGAGGCCGGGCGGTGCGATCGCCCATTTCGTAGGCTTGGGCGTTGGCGGGCACCCGCCCGGTCAACAACAATGCCAGCGTCGGTGCACCATTGGATGGATAGGCGGTCTCGAAGTCATAGCCCATCGGCTGGCCGTCGGGACCCAGACCACCGCGCACGTGCATCCACTGGGCCGCGCCTTTGGGCTCCCAGGCGTGCTCTTGTTCTCGCGTCAGTTGTACCCGCACCGGGGCACCGACAGCACGCGAGAGCAGCGCGGCATCAGCGGCGACATCGTCAGCCCCGTTGCGTCCATAGCATCCCGCCGCCTCCATACGCACCACATCGACCTGGGTGTCGGACAGATCCATCAACATGGCCAGATCGCGCCGCAAAACATGCGGGTTTTGCGTGCCGGCCCAAACCCGCAAGCGGATCTGCGGCGCATCCGGATCGCTTCCATCGATCCAGTGCGCCAAGGCGCACGATGGCCCCAAACTGGCATGCATTTGATAAGGCCAGACATAAGTGCGATCCATGCCCACGCTGGCCGTGCGCAATGCACCTTCAATGTCGCCCTCGTTGACCAACTCGCGCGGCGTGCTGGGGTTGGCGCGCAACGCGTTTTGTACATCGCTGACATCGGGCATGCGCGGCCAGGACTTCCAATCCAGACACAGATCCCTCATGGCCTGCTCAGCGTGTTCTTCGCGATCAGCAACCACACCGACAAAATCGCCCTGCACCACCACGGCTCGCACCCCCGGAATGTGCCCGATGCTGGCTTGATCGACGCTGCGCAGGGTGTGCCCGATGAAGTCGCCGTGGTCGGCACCGGCATAGGGTGGTCTGATCACACGCCCATGCAACACGCCGGGCCAATGCAGGTCGTGGACAAAAGCGGGCTCTCCGCTGGCTTTGGCCGGGATGTCCACACGCGGTACGCTCTGCCCCACCAGCCGATAGCTGGCCGGATCTTTGACCGGGGTGGCCAAGTCAAGCTGCAAACGGATCAACCCCGAGGGAGGCAGCCCCTGCGCCAGTTCAGCCTCGCACAGGGTTGAGCCTCTTCGGCGCACGATGCCCTGAACCAGGTCGAGTTCTTCCACCCCACACGACCAGGCTTGCGCCCAGTGCTGCAACAGATTGCGTCGCGCCTGCGCCGCCGCACGCCGCAAGGGCTCGGCATGGATCTGGATCGATGCGCTGGCGATGGTCGCCCCTTGATTGGGTGCGGCCTCGGTGCTGCCCATGATCAGGGTCACCCGATCCATCGGCACATCGAGTTCTTCGGCCACGATCTGGGTCAATGCGGTGCGCAAACCGGTCCCCAGATCCACATGCCCGCACAGACCCGTGACGCTGCCGTCAGGCCAGACCACCAGCAACGGCTCGGGACCTTCAGACGGATCGCTGGCGACAAAACTGGGTTGACCACGCACCGCCGGGGGCTGCGGCAAGGGCTCGCGCCACACGCACAGACCCGCCGCGGCCTGCCAGATCGCACGCCGCGTCAGATGCTGTTGTGCCATCGAGTTCATGCGGCGCTGGAGGCTTGCAAGCGCTGTGCCGCCAGACGCACGGCCTGCATGATTTCAACATGGGTGCCACACCGGCACAGGTTGGCCGACAACGCCCGAACGATATCGGCGTCGCTGACGTGGGGTTGATCCCGCAGCAAACGCGCCGTCACCATGATCATGCCGTTCAGGCAATAGCCACATTGCGCCGCCTGGGCATCGACAAAAGCCTGTGGCACCGCTTGCAACTCGGGGGGCAACCCCTCAAGGGTGGTGATCTCGCGCCCCTGCATTTCCAGCGCCGGGATGCAACAAGACCGCGCCGCCTGCCCGTCGACCCAAACCGTGCAGGCCCCGCACTGGCCCAGCCCACAACCCAGGCGCGGGCCATTCAAGCCACAGTCGTTGCGCAACACATGCAACAACCGGGCGGCCGATGTCACCTCAAAGGATTGGGTTTGCCCATTAATGTGGCACTGCAATGTCTGGATGCGCAAGGGTCGGTTCACAGCCGAAATCCGTCAGACACTCAGGTACTGTCGCTGTATGCCCTCATCGCGCACCAAGTCGCTCATGCTGGCTTCGTGCCGGATCTGTCCTTTTTCCAGCACATAGGCGCGATCGCTGACCCACTGGGCAAAGTGGATGTTTTGCTCCGACAGCAAAATGCTGACCCCGGCACGTTTGAGCGCCATGATCATGTCAGCCATTTGCTCGACAATGACCGGAGCCACTCCCTCAGAGGGCTCATCGAGCAAGACCAGCAACGGGTTGCCCATCAGGGTGCGCGCCACCGTCAACATTTGCTGTTCCCCACCGCTCATGCGCCCGCCCGGCCGATGCTGCATCTCTCCCAAATTGGGAAACAACTGAAACAACTTCTCGTGCGTCCACTCGGGTGCCCCGGACCCATCCGGGAACCGGCGCGGCGGCTGGCGGCCGACGCTGAGGTTTTCCAGCACCGTCAAGTCGGTAAAGATCCGCCGATCTTCCGGCACAAACCCCAAGCCGCGGCGCGCCACCTGATGCGGTTGTGCCCCCGAGATGTCTTGCCCCAGGTACTCGATATAGCCGCTGCGCCGCGGCATCATGCCCATGATGGCTTTGAGCGTGGTCGACTTGCCCGCTCCGTTGCGCCCCATCAGGGCCACCACCTCACCACGTCGCACTTGCAGCCCGACGTCAAACAAAATTTGGGCAGCGCCATACCAGGCATTCAGACCCTGGGTCTGTAACAAAATGTCGGCACTCATGCGTGAGCCTCAAATGTTTTACCGGAACCGAAATACACCTCTTGCACCTTCGGGTGATTGCGAATGTCTTGCGCCGTACCCTCGGCGATCAGTCGGCCACGTGCCAGCACAATGATGCGATCGGCGAATCCAAACACCACATCCATGCTGTGCTCCGTGAACAACACCGCCAGACCGCGCTGGGTTACCAAGTCGCGCGTCAGGGCCATCAGCTTGTTGCGCTCGGCCGGGGCCATGCCCGCAGTGGGCTCGTCCATCAGCAACAGGCGAGGCTCATTGGCCAACGCAATCGCCAACTCCAGCCGCTTGACATCGCCATAGGCCAACTGGCTGCAAGGGCGGTCGGCCTGCTCGCTCAGCCCCACCTGCGCCAGCAAGGCCATGGCATCTTGGCGTCGATGTGAAGCCGCCCGGCGCCAAATTTTGAACACCAGTCCGTCAGCCGACAGCAAAGCCATTTGCACATTCTCGATCACGGTCAGTGAAGCGAACGTCTCGGCAATCTGAAACGTGCGACTCACGCCCATCTGCCAAATCTGGCGCGGCTTCAAGCCGATCAAATCGGTGCCATCCAACTGCACGCTGCCGCTGTCGGGTCGCAACTGACCATTGACCATGTTGAAGGTGGTCGACTTGCCCGCACCATTGGGTCCGATCAGCGCCAGCAATTCGCCCGGAGCGACCTCAAAGTGAATCCCGTCCACGGCCCGGTTGCCCCCGAACGACTTGCCCAAATTGTGTACACGCAGCAAGCTCATGACGACTCTCCCCGGCGTTGCGACCACCAATCGCTGAAAAATCCGGCGATGCCCTGCGGAAACGCCAACACCAGCAGCAAAATGATCGCCCCCAGCAAGGCACGCCAATAATCGGTGCTGCGGGCAATGATGTCGGACAACCAGGTGAAACTGATCGCCCCCACCAGCGGACCCACAATGGTTTGCACCCCGCCCAGCAACACCATCACCAAGCCGTCGACCGACTTGGATACGCCCATCGCATCAGGCGAAATGCTCCCCTTGGAAAAGGCAAACAAAGCCCCTGCCAGTCCCGCAAACAAACCGGCCACCACAAAACCTGCCCACTGCACCTGTTTGACATCGATCCC
>JACCDX010997728.1_pt1 | contig 12992 bp, 12 predicted proteins | sample 7449681 | NCBI WGS metagenome assembly JACCDX01 (sample SAMN15323450, study PRJNA562643) | freshwater metagenome | isolation source: river surface water | place: USA:Blue River Watershed | collected 2017-08-18
ACTTGAACTACTAAAAAGAGATATCTTTGATAAATTTAGTATTCAATACTTAAAACTAAGAGCGTTCTCAAAAGATGTTCTTCCTCTTTTCTTATTGAGTGTTGCAATTATTGGAACTTCATTTTATGCATCCATCAATGGCGCTAAAGAGTTCTCATCAAAACAAGCAGTGATAGAACAAGAACAAAAAGAAACTGTTGATAAGTTCTCTGATAGTTTAACTACAGTTTATAATGTTAAAATTTCTGAAGTAGAATCTGAGATCAAGACAAACAAAGAAAAGATTGATACTAAAGATAAAGAACAAACTGAACTAGAAGCTATTCAACCACCTACTCGTTCTGCTAAACAAAGAATTAAAGATCTTAAAGATGAAAAGACAACTTTAAGAGGAGATATCACTAAACTTGAAGGTGATATTGCTACAATTAAGTCTGAGTTAGATACAAAGATTAAAGAGCATGAGGCAGAAGTAGCAAAAGAAACTGAGAATAAAAAAGAAGATAATAGTTCTAACTCATTAGCATTTGTTTTAATATCAACACTAATTGAGTTAATTATCTTGGCGGGTGTTTATTTTAATGAATACTATAAGTTCCGTTCATATAGAGAATTTAGAGATAAGATTGAAAAAGATCCTAATTATCAAAAGTGGATGTTATATGACCAAATGTTATCTATATTATATTCTGAAGATACAAAGATGAATCAAAAGTTACCTGCTAACAAAGGAATTGCTGAGATGTGTAAAGTCAATGATATTATTGTAATGCCAAAAGACATCACAGATTTCTTGAAGGTATTAAACGGACTCGGAATTATTAAAACTTCCGGCTCTACAAGATATATAAATAAACAAAGAGAATTATCTTTTGAAGTGTTAAGAAAACACTTTAATATTCAGTAACTTTTGTTATATTTATATAAAATGATAGAAACACCATTTAACTATACGGGAAGTAAATTCAAGCTACTTGAACAATTACTTCCCGTTTTTGATTATAGTAAACCCTATTTTGTAGACCTATTCACAGGAGGTGGATCAATATACACAAATGTTATTGATAAATATCAAAAGGTAATTGCTAATGACATTATCACTGATTTAATTGGAATACACAAAAATTTGACACTGGATGACACCATTATCTTAGAGACTAAAGAACTATGTCCCGGTAAAAATAATGCACCAGGATTCACCGAATTGAGAAATTCATATAATGAAAATCCGACTCCATCAAAGCTTTGGGCACTTCTCTTATCATCTACTAATAATATGATGAGGTTTAATCAGAAATTCAAGTATAATCAAACTTACGGAGACAGAGGTTGGAATGCCAACACTGACAAAAAAGTTGAAAGTTTTGTTAGTCATATAAGACAATATAAAGATAATATTAGATTCACTTCTAAGCCTTTTGACCAGATTGAAATATCTTCTGATAAAATTATGTTTTACTGTGACCCACCTTATGGAAGAATTAAAAATGAAGATGGGACAATAGGTAAAAAACAAATTAGTGAGGCAGGTTACAATGCGTTCTGGAAAGAAGATGATGATAAAAAACTTTATGACTATCTGATAAAGATAAATGAAAAAGGTTCATCATTTATGGTTTCTGGAGTTCTCAATCATGGTGGAAATACTTGTTGGATGTTAGATAAGTTAATATCTGATGGATTCAAATACAAAGAACTTAACTTTGACTACAACAAAGTATCAAGAAAAGGCACTAAAGAAACAACAGAGATCATCATCTACAACTATTAAGAAGAGAATGATGTGAATACCGTTTTTGGTTGAATAGGTATTTGATTCCAGTTTCTACTATTTGTTATATTTCCTTTATAACTCCAAACGGTTGCTCCCTCGGAACTATCAACCCAGTCAGCATCAACAAAATGTAAATCTTGAGTAGCATTCTGACTAACATTCATTTTAATATATCTACTTGCTGTAGCTGTTCCAGTTGAGTATGTTGCAATTATTGTTGTTCTTTCATGAGAATTATTAAAAGATAAAGTAGAACCTATATAGTTATTTATATCCATATTGAACCTACCACTTTGAAAACTAACTGTTCCAGTTTGTTGACTAAAAAATAAATTATTTATATTGAAACTTCCAGTAGCTCCATTAGATATATTATAATCATAGTTATCGAAATAAAGATTTTGAAAACCAATTTTACTACCAATACTAAAAGATCTACTATTGTAAGAATCTAAGATGTAATAGTTAGAAAAAGTCAATGTTTGTGTATTACCATATAACAAACCATCAGTACCATATAAGACACCTCCACCATAGTCTTTTACATTCAAGTCGCCTATCACATTACCTCCGAAATATCGGAAACTTGATATATACTGACTAAAAGTACCCAGTATAGCTATTGATTGTGTCAAGTTTAGATTTGTCAAAATAGAGGCATTTATCTTATCAACTCCAAAAAATAATGTTGCAAAAGTGTGTCTACCATAGACAAAAGAGTTTGGTTTTATGTAACTGACTGTACCACCTGAAATATTTGAATTAAAATAAATATTACCTTGATACTCACAATCAGAAAAGAAACTGAATGTTTTTGTGACTATACAAGTCTGAATCTTTGTAGTTGAAGCAACTGGCCAATATCCATCAGCTGTGTTATATTGATAGACGGGTGCTGAAACATAAAGATGTTCACAAATTAAAGCTTCACCGGAACTACCACCTCTTTGAGTCTCTACATCACCAGGATTTAGAATCTCAATTCTTGTAAATCTTGTCACGGAGTTTGTGAAGGAACTAGTGTTTATCTTTATCCCAGCTGTATCATTTTTACTATAAGCTCCTGGTGTGAAGAGTGTATATGTCTGATGAGGTGAAAAAACTAGATGCTTTCCATAAAAATTACCTTGAGCTTGAACAGTTGTTCTTACATAAACACCAAATCCTTGAGGATTTGTGCTACCAGTGGCTGAAATATAGACACTTGAAAAAGTTTTAGAGTCTGCTTTTATTGTAGTATGTCCCTCTTCTATCCACAAGACGTCTCCACCATAACCAGTTGGAACATTTGAGAAAATTCTATCTTGAAATCCAGATGAACCATTTATCCAAGAAAAAGTAGCATTGTTAAACCTAAATATATTATCATAAGTATACAATCCACCAAGTGGTGTCATATAATCATCAACTACAAATGAGCTAATATTTAATGAACCTGTAGTATTAACAGTAACATTAATATTTACCTCAGCAGTTCCAGGTAAGGTATTAGTAACACCCTGATAGAAATTATCCCACTGTCTAAAATGAGAAGTTCCTATATAAACATTAGATGTACCAACTCCGTTCTTTACACCACAATATATCTCAGATGTTCCATTCAAAACGACTGACTGAGCAGCTCCAAAAGATGTGTATTGATCGCCAACATAAAATCCAGTCGCTGTATAAATACTATAAGTTCCATTTATAGTAACTAGAGCACATCCTCCTACCAAGAACCTCTCACAGATTATATCTTCAGTAAGTGTTCTGACAATAGAAGCTGGTTTTTGATATCTGTGACCAATCTGAAGAATATCCCACTGGTGACCAGGCACATTGATGACAGCGGCAGTGTTATTTATTATTAAACGACTTTCTTGATATTCGGTTCCATAATAATTAGATACTGTTGCACCATTTACTAAATTACCAGCAGTTTTCTGAAATGTTCCTGTTTGATAATGTAAAGTACCTAAATATATAGTTCCTGTTGTATTAATTATTATGTTATTTCTGACTACAGTATAGAAGTCAGGAACTCCTATACTAAGGTAATTTAATAGAGATGCTATACTACCAGTACCTGACATTTCAAATGTTGTAGTACCAGATACTATAGTCGCTGGTTCTGTTGCTGAAGAATCAAATAATAAATTTCTATTTATAAATATTTTATTTGAGTTTACTGTTGTATTGAATGAACCACCAACTCTTAGGTCTCTTACATTAAGATTATAGGGAACTGTAAATGTTTGAGCAGCACCCGTAGGGTAAATCCATAAATCACCTACTAAATTAGATGACTCATTTTGAAATAAAACTGAACCTGTTGGATTACCAGTAATTACTACTGTTGTATTTGCAATTTCAAGTTTACCCTTAATATATAAGTTAGAAGCCAAAGTTACCGTTGTTGCTGAATTGTCACACAATACTCTATTCCAGTAAATATTTGAAGTGTCTAGTGTACAAGTACTTTCAATGTGAAGCGTGCTACTTGTTTGACCTATATTACTATTTACCGTTGTTAATCTTCTACCACCGTAGTAAACATCAGGTCCTAAAAAAAGAAAGTTAGATGGTTCTAATCTTAGATTATTTCTTATTGATCCTCCTAAACTTGACCAAGTGGCTGTAATAGGTTGCATAGAAAAAGTGGCTGTTCCTGTAGTTATACCAGCTGTAGAATCTACAATTACATTTTTCTTAGTAATTATATTACCACTATTAATTGTAAAAGTTGCTGTGTGTGATAGATATAAGTCTTCTTCAAATGTAATATCACCTGCTAGTGTTATTGTCTCAGTAGCACCAGACCATTGCCAAGGTGTCTGCCAAGGTCTATTATTTGTTGTAATCGTTGAAGTATCATTATGAATAACTCTACCTCTTGGTCTACCAGAGGAGTCAAGAGTTGAACTAAAACTCATAGTATAACTTTGGGTTCCAAAGTTGAAAGCTCCAGTACAAACAAGTGGCCAGTTAAATGTCACCGTATTTTGAAAATTTCTAAAATCGATGTTTTCTATTGTAGCGGTAGCTGAAATGACAAGTGGTCCAGATGTAGTGGTAAAAACTACGTTATCAGCTGTAGTTGAAGGCACACCTGTTGGTGACCAAGTTGAAGCACTAGCCCAATTTCCACCAGTATTACTTACCGTTTTAACCGCCATTTTCTAAAATATTTTTTTCAGAAATTAATCTATTGTTTAGATTAAAATATATCTCATCACTATTTATATCTATCATAAAATGTGGTACATCAATTGTTTTTTTAACACCATCAAAATCAAACTCAACAAGTGTCCAAGTTGTGAATTGATATAAAGTTTCAATAATTGGAGTATCATTATCTATCCAACCAACTTCCATATCTACATATCTATCTTCTTTTCTGCTTGAAATTATACTATAAGTCATATATTATATAATTAAGTTTTAAGTGTTGTTAATTCTAATCTAACCCAACTAGCTGTTGCTGAGCTTCTGACATTCCATCCGAAATAATCACCAGCTGAGAATGAAGTAGTCCACCCAGTAAGAGTAGTGGTTGAAAAAGTAGAACCTCCTGTTAATCCAGGATAATTAGTTCCAACTATTGAATCAGTCGAAGTTGGTAAACCACCTGTTTTCTTCCAAACATCAAAACTGACTGACCCAGTAGGACTTGCGATTATATTATATCCAGTTATTGTACCACTATATTGTGCCTGTAAATATCCTTTTTGTCCAGTAGAAACCACACCACCTTGACCATCTAATACAAGAGTAAATGTACCAGTTGTTGAACCACCTCCACCTCCACCACCTGATGTACCCGATGTACCAGAACTGCCACTACCACCTGAAATAGCAGTTGCTATAATTAGACCATTTGCGTCTGTTGCTAGTATACTATTTGGTAAAAGAGGTAAAATTATACCAGATTCAGCAAGTATATTATTACCAAAAGAAGCTGTAGATGAGAATTGTGATCCAGTTGCTGTAATAGTTATTTGTCTGAGTGGACCTGTTCTTCCTGAATATTCATAATTAAATAGCAATCTACTAGAATTTAATGAAATATAAGATTTAGATGACTGATTTACGGAGGCTATATCAATGTAACTATAAGTATCATTTGTCTGAGCGCTTATATCATTAAAAGGTGTTGATAAAGACGGCAACATATAAGCTGGAGGAAAGTTAATTGGATTACTATGTGTTGATGTTATCAATCTAAATCCACCTGAACTAAATCCAGCATTTCTAAGATCTAAAACCGACCTATTTATTCCAACCAACCCTTGAATACTATAGGTTCCAACTAAATCTCCAACAGCTAGAGTCTGAGCCAGACTTTGATTAGGTGAAGTTCCAGAACTACCATCAGTTCCACTTGTTCCAGAACTACCATCAGTTCCACTTGTTCCAGAAGATCCAGATGAACCACTAGAGCCAGAAGTTCCACTTCCACCACCTCCACCACCAGTATCAGCTAAAGTATCACCTGTATATTGAAACGCTATTACTCTTGGACCACCAGTAGTAGTGTTTTGAATATATGCTTTTTTTGCTGAGTTATTAGCTGCTTCAAAGTTAGTTTGATTAAATTGAAATCCGAGTCCATTTGACGCATCTTTAGGTGTAGCACCTTCCTGAAATCTTATTAATCCGGCAAAATAGTCTACTTCATAATAAGCACTTGAATATGCAATGGCTGTAGTTCCGTTAGGTCTATACATTAATAACTCATAACCAAAGGAAGGAGCTCCTGCTGAATTTGGAACATCAGAAGGATTGATAAGTGGTTTTACCCAGTTTTCAGAAGGAATGAATCCATCGGCCGCAGCTGAAGGTGTCCCAGAATCAATAAACCAAGTTTGATAATTTGTATCAGTAAGAGGATATAAATAAAGTGGATTACCCGTTACTCCAACCTGAGTTACTATGATTCCATCAGCATAAGCTGAAGCTGATGCGAATGTTGGTGCGTAGTTGATAGAATCTACCCAAACTTCACCAGATCTGACATTGTGAGCACTCTTATAAAGTTCATTACCAGCAAACTTATTTGTTTCTGTAATAACTTTACCAAGAGAATGGTAAAAACCAGCTTTTCTTTGTAAATCTGAATTACTATTTGGCATAATCTATATATTTTATTAATCTAAAGTTATATTATCATAGATTGATTTTAATCTAACGTAAACTTTTTCAAATTGATCCTTAGTTAAAGGAATATTATAATACTCTCCATCTATTTGAAAAGAAAGCATATAGATATCCTGAAGCTTGTTAGGGTCAAAAAACAATTTTGTAATCTTGATGTCTATCATATCTTATTTATTTTTTTATGCAGTTAAAGCTATATTTGTAATTCTTAAATTTTTACCCCTTACTGAGTTCTTATAACCAATAAACAACCAAACCTTCTTAATAACTGTATTCAGTGTTCCTTTTGAAAACTGAATTGTTTTAGATGACTCTGTACCAACATCTAAGTTATATGTAATTGGAGCAGTTCTACCATTATAAGTAACTGGATCAGCAGATATGTATAAAAATCTATCAGGTGTTGTATTAGTAGATGTTGAATCAAATCCAACAAGAAGAACTAAATCTCCAGTTCCAGCTATACTATCTACCCCATCATAATGTAAATCATTTTCAACAAAATTACTATTAAGTGTAAATATACCATTTGAGAATGAGTTAACATAAGAAGCATCTTTTCCATAAGAAGACACATGCCATCTGAAATCTGTAAATGTAACTGGTGTTGTATTTCCAGTGTTGTAATCAGTAATTATAGTAAATGATCTTGTGGAACCAGTTAATGAAGAATAATTCACAGAAGCTGTCCAGTTAAATGTTGGATAAAATTGTGTAAAATTAGTTTGTGGATAAATTACTCTACCGAAAATATATTGTAAATCATCTGTGCTGGTAATTGATGTTGTTGAACTAAAAGTTGCTGAACCATTACTTAACACTCCAAAACTTGAAAGTCTTCCTGACTCACTATCAAGTGGATTATTATTGTATGTAACACTTGAAGGTGAGTAAGTATCAAAAAGCATCAATCTTGAAACTGATTGACTACTACCAACTGTACTCCAGTCATATAAAGTAGCAGTTACATTAGATGTAGGTGACACGCTGATTGTATTATTAGTTGAATAACCAGGTATATAATTTGATGTTGTATTTACAGTTGCTGTTCTTGAAAAGGTCAGACCAGATGAATTCCAATTTATTGACCAACCAGTAAGTGCTGTTCCAACTCCTGACTTAGAACCATCAGCATATCCATTGTGTGTTGTAGAAACTGCTAAGTTAGTACAAGTCATATCAATTTGTTTAGTTGATGGAAAACTCATATCATTGATATTATTGATACCGGAAGCTGTCAGTGCAAATGTTGAACCAACAGCATAGAATCTAACACCGGAATACTGAACAGTGGTAGCTGATAGTTCATCAAAGTTTACACCACCTGATATACTAGCATTTGATGTAGAACCATCATTATCAAAGAAGAAATCACCACTTGTAAATGAGTAAATTCCAGCACCAGCATTTCCAGCACCTTCTCCATTATAATGTGTAACATTCCAACTAAATCTACCACCATTAGGGAAAACTGTAGACATTGCAATTGTTCCAGTAACATTTGCTTTATATCTATCACTATCTGCTTGAAAACTATTAACGGTTAGCGTTAGACCATTTGATGAAGTAGAACCACTTACACTCAAAACATAATTTTGAATTGAATAAAGAACAGATCCGTCTTCTTTATAAACTGTGAAACTCATAGTAGTTCCAGTATTATAACAAGCGAACTCAGTCTCTGTAAATGCTGTAAATGTTCCTGTAGTGTTTATTGTTGTTCTTGTTGTGCTTGCATTAAAATTTGAAAGTGTAGACCAGTTACCAATACCGAAGTAACCTGGTGTGCTAACTCCAGTAAAACCGTTTGTAGTTGGTTCTGAAACATATCTTGATGTTCCTGTACCAAAACTTGGAGAAAAGTAAGAAACATAGTTTGGAGCTGGAATCCAAACTGTTACAGTTTGAGACTCATTTGCAACTGAAACACTTGAGGCAGTTCCAGTAGGTGTACTAACCACTCCACCTTTGAAAATCATTGTTGAAATTGAACTAAATGTCTGACCACTTGAAAAGTCAACTACACTTAGAGATGAACCACCCCCACCACCAGTACCAGAAGTACCAGAAGATCCAGCAGCGCCAGTAGGTCCAGCGGGACCAGTTGCTCCAGATTGACCAGTGACACCAGCCACAAAAACTTCCCAGTTAGTTGGATCAACAGAAGGTGGTGGTGAGCCAATAGGCACTAAAGAAACAATAGGCTTGACAACATAAACTATGTTATCATAGTTCACAATTTCCTGTGCATAATAAGGTATTATACTACTTGTTGTGCCGGCCCATCCGCCTACCCATTCTATTGGCATAGTTAAATTTGATTTTATTTATATATTAAATGTTTGATTTCAAACCATGAAAAATCAAGAGAAAAACTGTTTTTAATATATAAACCATAAAAAATAAAAAAAAATTATGGAATACTTAGACAAATATGACAAGCTTGTTAAGATCCTTACTGAAGATTTTGAAATAGATGGTAAGAATTTTAACTTGAAAGAAGACTTTGAGAAATTTTTTGTTAAAGGTAACAAAACCGCAGGAACAAGAATTAGAAGAGTGATGCAAGAGCTGAAAAGATTGTCACAAGAAGTCAGAAATGATGTACAAGATTACAAAGGAAAAATCTAAATATCATTAAAAAAAATTGAAGAATGTCGGACCTAAAATCCGACTTTCTTATTTTTGTAATTTCTCTAATTTAACTTTAACTCTTCCAGATTGTAAGTTAGCAATAGAGTCAAAAGCACATATACTAAGGTCTATTTTATTTGCGGATTTATTACCCATTCTATCGGTTACTTTTACAATGACAAATTTATCATTTGATAAATTAGTAACTTTGATGAGAGTTCCGAAAGTAGCAAAGTTGTAAGCCGCGGTCAATGAATCTTTGTGAAATCTCTCACCAGATGCGGTATTTCTACCGTGAGCATTATACCAAGTAGCAGAGTGAATATCATCAAGTGTATTCTTCTTTTCTTCTGACAAAATAGGTTTAGCTATTTTTTTAATATCACTAACCACAACAATTGGGTTAGTAATAGAGGCTTTATCTAAATTAGTTTCATTTTGAAAATCATTTCCATTTACAATAAAAATACTAATAAGAAAAAGCGTCAAGGATTTAACATGTTTACTTTTCATATTTGTTCTATTAAAAAAAAGGATTGTTGTTTTAATATATATAGTACAAATGAAAAACCTCATAAAATGAAAAAGTTTAGTAAAATATCAGGATCAAAGGTTTCAGAAGAACCAAAAGTTGAAATAAAAGTAAATGAAGAAGATTTGTTCAAGACAAAAGTATTGAATCTAATGGACCAATTATTATCTATTAGAACTTATGGTCCTATTGATAGATACCTAAGAGCTGGTAATATCAAGATTTCTGGTAAAGAAATGTTCTTAGAAGCTCTTATGGACATTTTGAAAGACAAATCAAAGAAAGATGAGGTAAAACTTTTAGAGTCTCTTAAATCAAATATTAGAGACTGGGAATATTTAGACACTAAAATAGATGAGGCTATCAATCAAATTGAGGAATCAGAGTCTAATAGTAAGATTTTAACACATAGAAACAAGATTCAATATCTTTTTGACACTTACGGTCAAGATGAAGAGTTACTTATGAATATGGTAGAAGAGTCTTGTAAAAAGATTACCGATAAAGAAAAGTCTCACTTAAGAGGTTTAGCTGCTGAGTATATGGCTAATGAAGGTAAATATCCTAAAGAATTATTCACTAAGATTTCAGAAAAATTTAAAGAAAGAACTCAACAATTAGAGAATAATTAAAAATAACTCTATATGGGTGTCAATTTAAATTTGATTAGTGATGTTTTAGAAAAGTCTGTTGTTTCTTATAAAGAAATAATCGGTGAAACTTTATTTGTAGAAGAAAATCCAGCAAGAGTTGAGATTGTAAAAGTAAACAAAGTAAACTCAGTAGTCACTAAAATCAAAGAGGTCAATGAATATAAACTCATACACAAATGTCTTATAATAAAAGAATCAGACATTGATAAAGTATCTGACAAAGTTGCATCTTCAATAGATGATTTATTCATAGACTCAATAGACTCAGACTCAGTAGAAGAAAATATTGAATACTTTAATAAAGGTATTCTAAGTATTTTCAAAAGACAAAATCCAAAAATAATTTTAGATAATATCGGAGATTACAACAATTGGATTGTAACAAATGAGACCATATTAAAACAACTATCCAGAGTTAGTGGCTTTGAAGTTATCAATAGTGATAAAGAATCTAAAATTGAATTAAGAGGTGTAATTGGTAACATTTATATCTTCACAAAAGATAATGTCACAAAGAATGTAATATATGTCGGTGATAGTTCACTTACTAAATCAGTATTTCTTAAACATATTAATGTAGTTCCAAACTCAAATATATATGATATCGGAGTTGATTTTTTATTTATCAACAAAGGAATAAGAAAACTAGTTTTAGAATGACTAAACTAACCGATAAACAACTTGATATGTTGTGTGAAATGTCTGAAATTCATCTAAAGTGGTTTCAACTATACGCACCAGAAGCTGAAATGAAATATGAAGAAGTCTTAGAACTTAATCACATTAAAATGATGAGCATTATAGAAGGATGTTATGATACATCGGAAGAAATGATTGACTTGATATTTGAATCTATAATAAGAGATTACAAGCAAATGTTAAGAGACGAGAAAAGATAAAGAGAGTCATTAGACTCTCTTTTTCATTATCATAGAAATGCTACTGAAAGACCATTTAAGTAAATCAAATGACCAGATTGTAATAAAATACATCATCATATAGATGATTGCAAAAGGTGGTGCTAAAAGAGCACTTCTCATAGAGCGAGTCCAAAAAGGATGGTCAAAGTAACCAGCCTCAATAGAAGTTCTAAGAAAATACAAGTTCAAGAAGAACAGGGAAATAAGTAAAAGTAATGGTATCATAATAAAAGATTTAATTTATCAAATATACGGACAAATAGACAGATAGTTGTGTCACTGTTGAAAACTACAACTCAATGTTAATAACTCAAGTCAAATCATCAAGATTCTTTCTTCTTCTGTATTTTTGTTTAGATGTTTCTCTTTCTTGTTCTACAAATTCTTCAGTTGCAAACATATAGTTTCCATAATAGAGTAGAGTTGCATCTTCTAAATTTGTCTTGATGCACTTATCACAAATAGCAATAACAAACTGGTCACCATCATGTTTTGAGCCATATCCAGCATCAATGATATGAATGATACCATTATCAATCATTTCATTATTCACATTAACTAAACTACCATCAGGTCTTCTACCAACTTTCCAAAGAATATCTTCTTCAGTAGAAATTTGACTCTCTTCTTCTCTTACAGGTAGTGAAACCTTTACATTATTCTTTTTACAACAAATACAATACATTATAGATTAAATATCTTTTTAATTTTATTTTTTCTTATTATAGTTCTAGCAACTCGTTTAACACGCCTTGCATAAAAACTACTTCCTATATACTCAGACAAATTCACTTTTCTGCTACTTTTCTAAATTCTGTTAAGATTTCATTTCTAAGTTCTCTGAACTCATTATCTAATTCTTCCCAAGTCCATCTTTTACTTTTAATTTTATTCCAGATAAAGTTGGCACAAGAAAAGTCGACAATTCTACCAGAGGTTGCTATTTGAGTAGCAAACATAGGAATTCTTAAAGAGTGAAATAAAGATTTAACTCCAATATAATAATCATCTTGCTCTAACTTTTTTTTACACTTTACCCAGCTATTAGAACTAATATGTGATGTAGCGTGTCTCAGTTTCACCAGGTTCAATTCAAAATCATATTTGATATCTTCTTTCAACTTAGCCCAATCAGGTGCAAAAATACACTCTAAATTGTTTATACGGTGCCATTCCAAATCCGATTTAAACTTATCTGGAGTATAGATGTGAATATTAAATAAACCATTTTTAATTTCAATTGCTTCAACAGAGTTATTAGCAACCATAATTATATCCCAGTCGGAATCAGAATTGGAATTTCCATAGACTTGGCTTCCAAAAATATAAACATTAAAGAC
>JACCDX011380196.1_pt1 | contig 12992 bp, 10 predicted proteins | sample 7449681 | NCBI WGS metagenome assembly JACCDX01 (sample SAMN15323450, study PRJNA562643) | freshwater metagenome | isolation source: river surface water | place: USA:Blue River Watershed | collected 2017-08-18
GATCTCCTGCGCGTGCAGGCTGCGGCCCGAGGTCTGGATGTGATATTTGAGCTTCTGCGAGCGCTCGTTGGCGCCGTACTTCTCCTTCATGGCCACGGCCCAGATGCGGCGCGCCACGCGGCCCATCACGGTGTACTCGGGATCCATGCCGTTGGAGAAGAAGAAGCTCAGGTTGGGCGCGAAGTCGTCGATGTGCATGCCCCGCGCCAGGTAGGCTTCCACGAAGGTGAAGCCGTTGGACAGCGTGAAGGCCAGCTGCGAGATCGGGTTCGCGCCCGCCTCGGCGATGTGGTAGCCGGAGATGGATACCGAGTAGAAGTTGCGCACGTCGTGGTGCACGAAGTACTGGGCGATGTCGCCCATCACCTTCAGGCTGAACTCGGTGGAGAAGATGCAGGTGTTCTGGCCTTGGTCTTCTTTCAGGATGTCGGCCTGCACCGTGCCGCGCACATTGGCCAGCACCCATTCCCTGATCTTGGCGGTTTCGGTTTCGGTGGGCTCGCGGCCGTTCTCGGCCTTGAACTTGTCGACCTGCTGATCGATGGCGGCGTTCATGAACATGGCCAAAATGCTCGGGGCCGGACCATTGATGGTCATCGACACGCTGGTCGCCGGATCGCACAGGTCGAAGCCGCTGTAGAGCACCTTGAGGTCGTCGAGCGTGGCGATGCTGACGCCCGAATTACCGACCTTGCCATAAATATCCGGGCGCTCATCGGGTTCGTGGCCATAGAGGGTGACCGAATCAAAAGCGGTGGACAAGCGCTTGGCCGGCATGCCTTCGGACAGCAGTTTGAAACGGCGATTGGTGCGGAAAGCATCGCCCTCACCGGCGAACATGCGGGTCGGGTCTTCGTTTTCGCGTTTGAAGGCAAAAGTGCCTGCAGTGTAAGGGTAACTGCCAGGCACGTTTTCGAGCATCAACCACTTGAGGCGTTCGCCATCGTCTTCGTAACGCGGCAAAGCCACTTTGCGGATTTTGTTGCCACTGAGGGTGGTGTGGATGAGTGCGGTGCGGATTTCTTTGTCGCGAATCTTGACCACATACTCGTCACCGGCATACGCCTTTTGCATGTCGTCCCATTGGGCCAACAACTTGCGCTCGGCGGCACCCAGGTACTGCTCACGGCTTTGCGCCAGATCCATGGCGGCCTCGGCGGCTTTGGGTTTGTCGGGCTTGCTTTCGGCCAGCATGCGGGCCGCAGCCCGCAACTGCTGAATCTCGCGCGCCAGTGCAGCCTGCTTGGCCACCCGTTGCTTGTATGCGCGCACGGTGTCAGAGATTTCAGCCAGGTAACGGCTGCGGCCGGCGGGCACGATGACCGTTTGCTGGGTGCTGTGGCGGGTGTTGACACGCGGCAGACGACTCTCTTGGAGGGGCAAGCCCAACTCGCCCAAACGGGGAGCCAGCGCCTGGTAAAGCGCCGTCACGCCGTCGTCGCTGAAGCGGGCGGCCATGGTGCCAAAAACAGGCATTTGCTCGGTGGGCACCGTCCAGGCCTCTTTGTTGCGCTGGAACTGCTTGGCGACATCGCGCAAGGCGTCGGCCGCGCCTTTGCGGTCGAATTTGTTGATGGCGACGAATTCGGCGAAATCGAGCATGTCGATTTTTTCCAACTGGCTGGCGGCGCCGAACTCGGGCGTCATGACGTACATGGGCACGTCAACGTGGGGCACGATGGCGGCATCGCCCTGGCCGATGCCCGATGTCTCCACCACCACCAGATCAAACCCGGCACACTTGGCGGCGGCGATCACATCGGGCAAGGCGGCACTGATTTCGCTGCCAAAGTCGCGGGTGGCCAAGCTGCGCATGAAGACACGCTGACCTTGGCTCCAGGGACCGATGGCATTCATGCGGATGCGGTCGCCCAGCAAAGCTCCCCCGCTTTTGCGTCTTGAGGGATCAATCGAGATCACCGCCATGCGCAGGCGGTCATCTTGATCCAGCCGCAAGCGACGCACCAATTCGTCGGTCAGCGAAGACTTGCCCGCACCGCCTGTTCCGGTGATGCCAAGAACAGGCACTCGGATTTGAGCCGCTTGCTCGCGAAGGGTGCGGAGCAGCGCGGCATCGGCTTGTCCGTTTTCCAGGGCGGTCATCAGCTGGGCCAGGCGACGCCAGGCCATTTCGTTGTGGCCTTGAATGTCTTGGATCTTTTTGGGCGCGTGCTCGGACAGGTCGCGATCGCATCGCATGATCATTTCGCCGATCATGCCTTGCAAGCCCATGCGCTGGCCGTCTTCGGGGCTGTAGATGCGAGTCACGCCATAAGCCTGCAACTCGCGGATTTCGGCGGGCACGATGACGCCACCGCCACCGCCAAACACCTGAATGTGCTCGCCACCCCGCTGCTTGAGCAAATCGACCATGTACTTGAAATACTCGACATGGCCCCCCTGATAGGAGCTGACAGCGATGCCCTGCACATCTTCTTGCAACGCTGCGGTCACCACTTCGTCGACCGACCGGTTGTGTCCCAAGTGAATGACCTCGGCGCCCATGCTCTGCAAAATGCGGCGCATGATGTTGATGGCTGCGTCGTGGCCGTCGAACAGGCTGGCAGCGGTGACAAAACGCACCTTGTGGGTCGGGCGGTAATTGGCCAGTGCTTGATACTCGGCGGACAAGTCGGTCATGCTGAATGCTCCGTGGGATCAGTCACCCATTTTGCGTCAGGGACGGACTGGATCCAAGTTGACGTTTACGTAAACGTCAATAATACGTCAAGCACAGCCTTTTGCAAAGCTTGCGCAGCGGGCAGAAAAAAGCCCCGTCCGGGGACGGGGCTGGGGTCGACTCTTGCCGACGAGCCGCTTACTTGTAAAGCACCTGCGGCAGCCAGAGACCGATCTCGGGGAAGATGTACAACAACACGATGGCGAACACCTGAATGCCCATGAAGGGCAACATGCCGGCAAAGATCTGATTCAGGGTCACATGGGGCGGGCTGACGCCTTTGAGGTAGAACGCCGCCATGGCCACAGGGGGGCTGAGGAAGGCAGTTTGCAGGTTCAGGGCCACCAACAATCCGAAAAACAAGGGGTCGACCCCGAAGTTATCGAGCAGCGGGATGAAAATGGGCATGAAAATCACGATGATCTCGGTCCACTCCAGCGGCCACCCGAGCAAAAAGATGATGACCTGGGACAGGATCAGAAACTCGATCTTGGTCAGGTTCATGGACATGACCCACTGCTCGACCAATTCTTGCCCGCCCAACAGGGCAAAGGCGGCCGAGAAGATGGCTGAGCCGACAAACAACCAGCACACCATGGCCGAGGTCTTGGCTGTCAAAAAGACGGATTCCTTGATGACTTCGGCATTGAGCCGGCCATAAGCAGCCGCCAGCAAAGCACCGCCAAAGGCGCCCACGGCCGCCGCTTCGGTGGGCGTAGCCAAACCGAAGACGATCGAGCCCAGGACCGCCAAAATCAGAACCAACAGAGGGAAGAAGGAGCTGAGCAGCATCTTGAAGACCTCAAGGCGTGCCAGGCTGAACAGCGCGTAAAACGCGAACATGGCCAAGGCTCCTACCCCCAGACCGACCCAATAAGTGGTGGAGGCGGGTTGGCGCTCGAGGCTGGCCGGATCGACTGCTGCACCCGCACCGGGTGGCTCGGCAACCCCCGAAGCGACGGCGGGGGACTCAGACGCTTGGGTTGCTCCCGCAGCGACAGGTTGTGCGCCAGGCGGCTCGGACAAACCCTGGGCAGCCACGGGCTCGGCGCCCGGAGGCTCGGCGAGACCGCCCGCTGGCGGCGCATCCTCGCTGCCCGGCGGCGCAGCCAAGCCGCCTTCGGCAGAAGACTCGGCACTGGCCTCTCCCATGACCTGCATGCCTTCTGGAACCGGATTGTCGTCAACGATCGGTGCGGTAGAAACGCGATAAGAGAACACCGAAACCACGACAAACAATAACAGCGGCAGCAGCGCGATGCCCAATTGACCCAGCAGATAGCCGGTGGACACATCGGCGTTGCGACGCCCTTTGAGCGCACCCAAGAGAGTCAATAAGGCCGATTTGGCACCGTCTGCGGCGATCTGTGCCGTTTGGGCCGGCAAAGGAATCAGGCGCATCTCGGGAGGAAGTGGTGGCGCCAACTCGGGTTTGAGTTTGGCCATCACAATCACATAAATCACATACAAGCCCGCCAGCATCAGCCCGGGGAAGAAAGCACCCGCATAGAGCTGCACCACCGACACGCCGGCGGTGGCACCGTAAACAATCAGCATCACGCTGGGCGGAATCAGGATGCCCAGACAACCGCCTGCGGTGATGGTGCCGGCAGACAAGCGCACATCGTAACCGCCGCGCAGCATTTGAGGCAGCGCCAACAGCCCCATGAGGGTGACCACGGCACCCACAATGCCGGTGGCGGTGGCAAACACCGCGCAAGTGAACAATGTCGCCACGGCCAGAGAACCTGGCACCCGCGCCAGCGCCAAGTGCAAAGACTTGAAGAGGCGCTCAATCAGGTTGGCACGTTCGACCAGATAACCCATGAACACAAACAGGGGGATCGAAATCAACACGTCGTTGCCCATGACCTTGAACGCCGACTGCACCATGAGAGTCAGGGTTTTATCGGTGTTTTCTTCGTAGGCCAACCAGGTGAAGATCATGCCCATGCCCATCAGGGTAAAGGCGGTCGGGAAGCCCAACATGATGGCGACCACCACCAAAGCCAGCATGAGCAAGCCCAAGTGTCCGTTGGTGATGGTGTCAGACAGCACCAGCATGGCCAGGGCTCCGGCCGCGATGAGGCCCATGATGCCAAAGCCGAAATAGAGTTCTTTGCGGATTTTCATCGGGTCGCTCCGGATTGGGGCTGGTCGTCTACATGGACCATGGCCTTGAGTTTGTCGACATCGACTTCTTCGACATCGGCCTCGCGCGAGGGCCACTCGCCGGTTTGGATGCAACGGATGCAACGCACGATTTCGACCACCCCCTGCAGCAGCAGCAAGAAGCCGGATAAAGGAATGATGGCTTTAAACGGATACAACGGCAAAGGCTCAGCCGAGAAGGTCTGCTCGCGAATGGCGATCGACTCTAAGGCGAAGGTCCAACCGGCCCAGGTCAGCGCGACGATGCCGGGCAGGAAAAAAATGAAATACAAAATCAGGTCCAGCCAGGCCTGCGTGCGCGGTTGGAAAAAACCGTACAACACATCGCCACGCACATGACCGTTTTGGGCCAGGGTGTAGGCACCCGCCACCATGAACAAAGTGCCATACATCATGATCTGGAAGTCAAACATCCAGGCATGGGGCTTGTTGAGCACATAACGAGAAAAAACTTCGGCCGTGATAGAAACCGTCAGGAGGATGATCGTCCAGGCGAACGCCCGGCCGAGAAAGATGGACAGTTTATCGACGGCCAGCAATACGTTTTGCATGATGAGGCCTTTTTTAAAACAACTCAGGATTTTCCCACGAAAAAAAAGACTCCCCTCAGCGAGGGGAGTCTTCTTTAAAAGTAGAAATCAACCTTTTTTCTTGGGCGCGAAGTAGTGGTTGTAAGCCATTTTGAAATCGACTGTGTAGTCGTTTTGCCACTGACCGGCACGGGCAGCGTAAGCGCGCTGGGAATCGAGCACCTTCTTGAACAAGGCGTTTTCGCCAGCTTTCTTGGCAATCACCTTGTCCCAGGCTGCCAATTGGGCACGCAACACCGAGTCAGGCGTTTTGTAGAACTTGATGCCCTGCTTCTTGAGGTCTTCATAGTCTTTCGAGTTGCGGTCAATCGCCTTCCAGGACATGTCGGCCGAAGAAGCCTGAACCGCCACATCGATGATGGTGCGCAATTCGGCGGGCAAAGCATTGAGCTTGGTCTTGTTGAACAGGATTTCGAACTGTTCGCCCGACTGGTGGAAACTTTGCAGCATGCAGTTCTTGACCACGTCGGGGAAGCCCAAAATGCGATCCGATGTGGCGTTATTGAACTCGGCGGCATCGATCAGGCCACGGTCCAGGGCCGGGACAATTTCGCCACCGGGCAGCGGGTTGACGGCAGTGCCCAGTTCGGTGAACACGTCAACGGCCAAGCCCACGGTGCGGAACTTCAGGCCTTTCATGTCCTCGACCTTGGCGACCGGCTTCTTGAACCAGCCCAGCGGCTGGGTGGGCATGGGGCCATAGAGGTATGACACCACATCGATGTTGAGGGCCTTGTAGATTTCTTCCAGCAGGGCCTTGCCGCCGCCGTAGTTGTGCCAAGCCAGCACCATGTTGGGGTCCATGCCGAATGCAGGACCAGATCCCCACAAAGCCAGGGCTGAGTTCTTGCCGTAGTGGTAGGCCACCACACCGTGACCGCCATCGAGCGTGCCTTTGTTGACGGCATCGAGCAACTGGAAAGCCGGAACCACAGAGCCAGCCGGCAACACTTCGATCTTCAGACGATTGCCAGCCATGTCATTGACGCGCTTGGCGAAGTCGTTGGCGTATTCGTGGAAGATGTCCTTGGCCGGCCAAGTGCTCTGGAAGCGCAACGAAACAGTATCAGCGCGTGAAATCATGGGGGCGCTCATGGCGCCGGCGGCAACGGCAGCGCCTTTGAGCATGCTGCGACGGGCTGTTTTCTTTTGCTCAGACATGGGAACTCTCCTGTGATGAAAAAGATGGGCGTGATACCCAATGAAAGACATCAGATTCTTAATCAACGGCGACAAGCCGATAGAGGGTAAACCCTGCCCATAGGGTTATTTAACCCTCAAGACCAGTCGGACAACCAAAGTTGATCAAGCGAATCTTGAACCCGATCAAATGGTTTTATCATCATGTCGATTCGGTCAAAAGTTTGAGGTGAACCGCATGAACAACTTGCGTGATGACGAAAAAAAACGTGCCTTGCTGTCCCGTCTGGCCAGAGTCGAGGGGCAATTGCGCGGGGTGCAAAAACTCATCGAAGACGATGCCGATTGCGAAAAAATCGCCCAGCAACTGACAGCGGCTCGCAAAGCGCTGGACAAATCCTTTTATGCCATGGTGGCGTGCATGATCGAAGATGGGCGAACACCCGTCGATCAGGTGACCACGATGCTGGTCAAATTTTCCTGAAGTTGTCCCGCTCATGAACGCCAACGAACGCCGCTCTCAAGTGCGCCCGGCACAGGGCTACGCGGGAGACGTTGGGCCCGAATTGGCCTGGCAATGGGTGCAACACCAACAAGCCTTGTTAATCGATGTGCGAACGGACGCCGAACGTGAATGGGTTGGCTTTGTCCCTGGCGCATTGGGTCTGGCATGGAAACAGTGGCCGGGGATGGCCATCAATCCCCAATTCGATGCAGGGATTCGAGAGGCTGCGGCCACGGGGCTGCCGCTGCTGATGCTGTGCCGCAGTGGCGTTCGCTCGATTGCGGCCGCCCGGCGCGCCACTGAACTGGGGGCGGTGGCCTACAACATCCTGGAAGGCTTCGAGGGCGACCCCGATCACCGAGGGCACCGGGGCCAAGTGGGCGGCTGGAAACATCTGGGCTTGCCCTGGTCGCAAAACTGAGCACCACCGACCCGCCTCAGGCGGCAAATTGCAAGGCCGCCAAACTGGCGTATAAGCCCCCGCGCGCGACCAGTTCAGCATGGGTACCGCGCTCGACCAAACGGCCCTGATCCAGCACCCAGATCTGATCCGCCCTTTGCACCGTCGCCAAACGATGAGCAATCACCAACGTGGTGCGCCCATGCATGGCCTGATCCAAAGCAGCTTGCACCATCTGTTCGCTTTGGGCGTCGAGTGCACTCGTGGCTTCATCGAGCAATAACAAAGGCGCGTTTTTCAGCATGGCCCGCGCGATCGCAATGCGTTGACGTTGCCCTCCCGACAGACGCACCCCCCGATCGCCCAAATCGGTGTCATAACCCTGTGGCAAAGCCATGATGAAATCGTGTGCATGGGCCGCCTGCGCTGCGGCCCTGACCTGCTCAGCCGAGGCCTGCGGCGAGCCATACAAAATGTTCTCGGTCACTGTGCCCGTGAAGACCACCGGCGTTTGGGGCACCAGCGCCATGCGTTCACGCAGTGCGATCAAAGGCCACTGCGACAAATCCACGCCATCGAGTTGGATGTGCCCTGCCTGCGGATCATGAAACCGCATGATCAGGTCGAACAAGGTGGTTTTGCCGGCCCCACTGGGACCCACCACCGCCACCGTTTGCCCGCGCTGCACTCGCCCACTCAGTCCGTCGAGAGCCAGGGTGCCGGGCCGTGACGGGTAATGAAAGGCCACATCGGTCAATTCAAGCTCGGCGCCCCCTTGCGGCCAAGGCGCCAGCCTGGGCTGAGCCGGCTCTTTCACTTCGGCTTGAGCGTGCAACAGCTCCATGAGTCGCTCGGTGGCACCGGCCGCACGCAACAGATCGCCATAAGTTTCGCCCAGTACCGCAAACGCACTGGCCAACAAAATCACATAAAACACCGTTTGACCCAAGACCCCGGCGCTGATGCTGCCTTCGCGCACGGCCAAAGTCCCCATGTACAGACCCCACAACAGCACCGCGCTGGAAGCCAGGATGACAAAGCCCACCAAAATCGCTCTGGCCCGGGTGCGACGCAATGCTGTGCGCATGGCTTGCCAAGCGCGTTGGTCAAACCGGTCGGCCTCGTGCGCTTCGGCGGTGTAGCTTTGCACCACCGGAATGGCATTGAGGACCTCGCCGGCCAAAGCGCTGGCGTCCGCTACGCGGTCCTGGCTGGCGCGCGACAACCGCCGCACACGCTTGCCCAATAACACTGCAGGCAGCACCACCAGCACCAACACCCCCAAAACTTGCAACATCAATAACGGGTTGGTCCACACCAGCATGATCATGGCGCCCAAGCCCATGACCAGGTTGCGCAACCCCATCGAGAACGATGAACCGACCACCGTCTGCACCAAGGTGGTGTCGTTGGTCAGGCGCGACAAGACCTCACCCGATTGGGTGGTCTCAAAAAATGCAGGGCTTTGTCGCAAAACGTGGCGGTAGACCGCATTGCGCACATCGGTGGTGATGCGCTCGCCCAGCCAACTGACGGTGTAATACCGCAAAGCCGAGAACACCGCCAAGGCCATAGCAACGCCAAACAAACGCATGAAACCGGCGGCCAACTCGGCTTGCTCGCCCGCAGCGGCCAGGCCGTCGTCTATGAGATGACGCAAGGCCCACGGAAAAGCCAATGTCGCTGCGGCAGCCAACAACAAAAAAAGTCCTGCCAGGGCGAGTTGCCCTCGATAGGGCTTGAGAAAGGGAAGCAGACCCGAGAGCGCGAGCGGTGTTGACATGGTGGGTAGTGTAGTGGCGTCCCTCGCCCCGCCCCACTCGCGCAGAGAAAGGTTCATTCAAGAGGCCATGCCCCGTGCATGAAGTGAGGGGTCCTCAGTGCCCCAAATAAGCCTCGCGCACCTGCGGGTCGTGCAGCAAATCATGAGCCAGCCCCGACATGCTGACCAACCCCGACTCCATCACATACCCGCGGTCGGCCATCTGTAACGCACGGCTGGCGTTTTGCTCGACCAGCAACAAAGTCACTCCCTGGCGCGACACCAGATCGATCACTTCGAAAATCTTGTCCACCATCACAGGCGACAAACCCATCGAGGGCTCATCGAGCAACAACAATTTGGGTCGGCTCATCAACGCCCGCCCCATGGCCAGCATCTGCTGCTCACCACCCGACATCGTGCCGGCCAGTTGCTTGAGTCGTTCGGCCAGGCGCGGGAAAAGGGTCAACACCCGATCGATGTCGTGCTGCACCTCGGCATCGCGGCGCAAATGCGCGCCCATTTGCAAGTTCTCCAAGATGCTCATGCGGCCGAACACCCCACGCCCCTCGGGCACCATCACCAGCCCGCGCTGCACCAAATCCCAGGGACCACAACCCCGGGTGGACTGCCCCATCAAGCTGACGCTGCCGCCTTGCAACGGCAATAACCCGGTGATGGCTTTCAGGGTCGTGGTTTTGCCGGCGCCGTTGGAACCGATCAGACACACCTTTTCGCCCGCCCGCACCTCGAGGCTGACTCCTTTGACGGCCCGGATCCCGCCATAGCCGACCTCGACACCTTGCACCGACAACAACACCTCAGACATGGGTCGCCCCCGTGCCCAAATAGGCTTCAATCACTTGGGGATCGGCCTGTACATGCGCCGGACTGCCCTGACAAATCACTTGACCGTGGTCGAGCACCGTGACTTCATCGCACAACCCCATCACCAGCTTCACGTCGTGCTCGATCAGTAACACCGTGCAACGCTCGCGACGGATGCGATCGATCAGCTCGCGCAACTGCACCTTTTCGGTCGGATTCATGCCGGCAGCGGGCTCATCGAGCGCCAACAACAGCGGCTCGGTCGCCAGGGCACGGGCAATCTCCAGCCGACGCTGATCCCCGTACGACAAAGTGCGCGCTTTCAGGTGAGCCCGGTCGCCCAAACCCACTTCGTCGAGCAAGGCCTGGGCGTGATCGGCCATGGCTTGCTCCTGGGCCCGAAAGCCCCGGGTGCGCAAAACGGCGCCCCAGACACCGCTGTCGGTGCGAACATGCCGCCCCACCATCACATTGTGCAAAGCCGACATCTCGCCAAACAGGCGGATGTTTTGAAAGGTGCGGGCAATGCCGGCCCGCGCCACTTCGTGCACGGCCGTGGGCTGATAGAGCCGACCTTGCAACTTGAATTCACCGGCATCGGGGGAGTACATCCCGGTGATCACATTGAAAAAGGTCGTCTTTCCTGCGCCGTTAGGACCGATCAGGCCATAAATCTGCCCGGGCTTGATGCTCAATCCCACTTCGGTCAAAGCCTGGAGACCGCCAAAGCGCTTGCTCACGCCACTGACCTGCAAGACCGGCGTGCTCATGCCGACTCCTTTTTGTGCTCGGGCGCAGGCCACAAACCGCTGGGTCGCCACAGCATGACCAAAATCATGGCCAGCGCAATCAGCAGTTGGCGCAAAATCGCCGCATCAATGCGGCCATCGGTCAAGGCTTGCAAAGGGCCGGCCACATAGCGCAACACCTCGGGCAAAGCAGCTAACAACAAAGCACCCAGGATCACGCCGGGCAAATGCCCGATGCCGCCCAGCACCACCATGGCCACGATCATCACCGACTCCATCAGGCTGAACGACTCGGGCGACACAAAACTCTGAAACGACGCAAACATGCAACCGGCCACGCCGCCAAAGGTCGCTCCCAAGCCAAACGCCAGCAACTTCATGTTGCGGGTGTGAATGCCCATCGCTTTGGCAGCCAACTCGTCCTCGCGAATCGCCATCCAGGCACGCCCCACGCGCGAATGGGCCAGCCGGTGACAAATGATCACGCTCACCACCACCAAGACCATGAACAGGTAGTAGTACAGCGTGACCGACGGCAGTTTGATGAAACCCAGATCCAGCGTGCGCGACAACGGGTGACCAAACACCGTGACCGGATCGATGGAACCGATGCCGCGTGGCCCGTTGGTCAGGTTGACGGGGTGGTCCAGGTTGTTCATGAAAATGCGGATGATCTCGCCGAAGCCCAAGGTCACAATGGCCAAATAATCGCCCCTCAACTTCAGCGTCGGTGCACCCAGCAACGCCCCCATGAGACCCGCCAACAATGCCGCCAGCGGCACCACCACCCACAAGGGCATGTGCAAACCGGTCGGGAACATGGCGGCCAATGCCGGGAAGGTGTCGAGCAGGTGCGGCGAAGCCAATAGGGCGAACATATAAGCCCCCACCGCATAAAACGCCACATAGCCCAAATCGAGCAAACCGGCATAGCCCACCACCACATTCAGGCCCAACGCCAGCAACACATACAGCAACGCCACATCCACAATCCGCACCCAGCCGTTGCCAAACTGTTGCAGGATCAGCGGCAACACCAGCAACACCAGCAAACCCAGCCATTTTTGTCGCGCAGAAAAATCACTCAGCATCATGGCATTCATCCTCAGGCCCGATCCGCCACCCGCTCGCCCAACAACCCCGAAGGCCGCAAAGTGAGCATGATGATCAGCACCGCAAAAGCAAAGACATCGGTGTAGTGGCTGCCCAACACCCCGCCGGTGAAGTCTCCGATATAGCCCGACCCGATCGACTCGATCAGCCCCAGCAACAAGCCGCCCACCACCGCCCCGGCCAGATTGCCAATGCCCCCCAACACCGCCGCAGTGAACGCCTTGAGGCCCGGCAAAAAACCCATGGCGTGATGCACCGTGCCGTAGTTGGCCGCCCACATGATGCCGGCCAGCGTGGCCAAAATCGCACCGATGATGAAGGTGGCTGAAATCACCCAATCCGGTCGCACCCCCATCAGGCTGGCGACCTGCGGGTTTTCGGCGGTGGCGCGCATGGCCCGCCCCAGCGAGGTTCGGTGCACCAGCCACATCAACACCGCCAGCGACACTGCCGTCAAGCCCAAAATCGCCACCTGGGTCGGCGTGATCACCGCACCGGCCAAGCGGATCGGCTCGGTCGGCAACAGCGTCGGATACGGCTTGTAATTGGGCTTGAACAAAATCATCACCAAGGTCTGCAACAAAATCGAGACCCCGATGGCCGTGATCAGCGGCGCCAGTCGAGGCGCTTTGCGCAGGGGTTTGTAGGCCAACTTTTCAATGGTGAAATTGAGCGTGGCGGTGACCACACAGGCGGCCACAAAAGACATCAACATCAGGCCCCAACCGGGCACTTGCGGAAATGACCCCTGCAGCGGCCCCAACAAAGCCCAACTGACCAGGGCCCCCACCATCAACACCTCGCCATGGGCGAAATTGATCAGGTTGATGATGCCGTAGACCATGGTGTAGCCCAAAGCCACCAAGGCATACATGCTGCCCAGCACCAGGCCATTGATGATTTGCTGCAGCAAGATGTCCATGAGGAGCGGTTCAGAAAGATAGGGGGACGATCACTCCCGGACACCTTACATCCGTGCCAGGATCAAAATTGGGGAGAGTTTATCCCTGATTGACAAGCCCTGACCGTGAAGCGGGTTGATAAAAACCCTGA
>JACCDX010241251.1_pt1 | contig 12991 bp, 10 predicted proteins | sample 7449681 | NCBI WGS metagenome assembly JACCDX01 (sample SAMN15323450, study PRJNA562643) | freshwater metagenome | isolation source: river surface water | place: USA:Blue River Watershed | collected 2017-08-18
AGAGGGTAAATTCGCATGTGGATGCGGACTCAATAATGGTTCGTAATAAAAACGAGAATCGCTGTGAATTATCTGCGATTCGAAGGCCAATTGTATATGGTCTAATTTTCTGGAACTGGAATCTTGGTTGCTCAATCTAGGTTCAAAGTTACCATAAAATTACAACGATAACTTGGGATTGTTTTTATGTCGGTCTTTATCCCTCGAGGATTTTTTCTCCAAATTCTTATAAAATGCATCCGTAAGGTTTACGCCTGTTTGATTAGCTAAGCAAATTAACACCCAAAGTACATCGGCCATTTCTTCGGCTAAAGCGTCTGGATTTTCGCCGGCTTTAAAGGATTGATCTCCAAACTTTCTGCTTATGATACGAGCTAACTCACCCACTTCCTCGGTTAAAATCGCTAAATTGGTTAACTCCGAAAAATATCGAACTCCAATGGTATTAATCCACTCATCTACGTTGCGTTGTGCATCGTCTAAAGTTAGACTATGTGCTTTAGTATCAGAATTCGTTGCATCGTTTTCCATGAAAGGTAACAGTTGATAATTTAATCGAAAGGAGACTCAAATCCGTCGAAATCAGGCAGAACCAAATCCTTCGCACTGAGTATTGGATTTTCAATTCCATGCTGAGAAAGATTCCAAGATATATTAAGCGATTTAGAATCCCATTTTATACCCCCTTCTGATTGTGGATGGTAATAATTGGTGCATTTATATAGAAAAATAGTTTGATCTTGTAAGGTAACAAAACCGTGCGCAAAACCCGGAGGTATATACAGCATCTCTTTATTCTCAGCGCTTAGTATTCGAGCAACATGCTGACCATAGGTTGGCGAACTCTTACGAATATCAACGGCAACATCCATTACAGAACCCGTGATAACACGCACCAATTTGCCCTGATCGTAGGGTTTAATTTGATAATGCAAACCACGCAGTATCCCCTTATTGGATAAACTCTGATTATCCTGCACAAAATGAGGGTCTACCCCAAAATCACGAAGTACATCCTGTCTGTAACTTTCAAAAAAATGTCCTCGGTGATCCTCGAACACCTTAGGTTGAATGAGTAATAAATTGGGCAATAATTCCGTTATTTGCATAACTAAACACAAAACACATGCATAAATTTGTGTTAGACAAGGAATAATTACTTTAATTGCAACCAAATAATTAACATCCCATGCAAAACCGAGAGGAAAAAAACAACAAACCGCTGTTGTACACATTAATTGCCATTTTATTACTAATTGTAGTGGTAATGTTTTTTATGCTTCGAAACACCAAAGGGGAGCTTTCAACAACCGTAGCAGCAAAAACGGAAGTAGAGAATCAACTAAAAGGTAAAGAAGAAGCGCTAAACCAAGCTAACCTGCTTATTGAGCAGTACCACCGTGATTCTGTTGCTTTAGCCGGACAGAATAAATCGATGAGCGAAGATTTAATTTCACGAAAACAAGAAATTGCGAAATTGGTGGCTCAGATTAAATCCAACAAGGCTAGCAGCGAATCTACCATTGCTGATTTGAATAAAAAATTGGCCGAACTAACAACAAAACTGGCCGAATTGGAAATAAAGAACGAAGAATTAACTCGCGAAAATACTACCTTGAAAAGCAGTAATTCTGAGTTAAACAAAGAAGTTCAAACTTTGAGCAGTGAAAAGACTAGACTAAAGAGTTTAGCAAGCAGATTGCAAGCCAGTGCGTTAAAAGTAGAAACCCTTAAGAAAAAATGGTTGTCAGGAAAAGAAACTGGAACCTTACGCGCTAAAGATGTGGAAGCTTTTAGAATTAGCTTTAATATCAATGAAAACAACGTGGCTGATGCAGGTCAAAAAACAATTTATGTTAAAATTACAGGTCCAGAAGGTACCACCTACCCAGGTCCTGCAGGAGAAAGCACTTTTGATTTTGAAGGAAAATCTTCCAAATACACGTATAAATTAATTACGGTTTTTGAGAAAGAAACCAAATCTGTGGAGCCCAGCATTTGGAAACCCAATAACAGTTTGAAGCCCGGTAAATATTCTATAGAGATTTACGCTGAGGGATATAAAATGGGTTCTGCCGTGTTAGATTTGAAGTAATTTATTCATCAATTTATTGAATCAAAAAGAAAGCCCCGTTTCCGGGGCTTTCTTTTTGGTTGCTCTAAACAATTATACCAAAGTTTTGGTACAGAAATACCCATGAAAATGTTGTTTATTTGGAAATCATCTACGTATGGCAATCCGAATTTTTTGTATTGAAGATCAACCGATAATTACTGAAGGTTATAAATCGTTTATTGACCAAAGTGAATTACTTATGTGGTCTGGCAGTAGCAACGGTTTTGACAACTTGGATGATAAATTGAAAGAACATCGTTACGATATTATAATCCTTGACATCCATCTTGGAGAATTGAATGGATTTAATATCTATCAACAAAAAATTCGGCCATTAACCAAGGTGCCCGTTTTGGTAATTAGCGCAACGGGGAAGTTAAATAATATATTGAAAGCGCGAAATTTAGGTATTGCTGGTTTTGTTACTAAATTTATCACTTCATTGGAATTTGAACATGCAATAAAAAAAGCAACTACTCCTCCTAATCGATTTTTTGTTAGTAATGATTTAGAATGCCTGTTAAATGACTATGACAACAACAAAATATCGTCGCTGCCTTTAACACCCAGAGAAATTGAATTAATTCCGCACTTGATATCTGGAAAACCCAGTGTTGAAATCGCGAAAACTCTCAGTACAAGTTATTACACTTTGGAGACACACAAAAAAAATATTTTTAAAAAATTAAATATTCAAACAGTCTTACAATTATTACATTATGCTCAAGAACACGACTTGGTATAAGTTAATATTGTTGTTTTTATTTTCATCATTTTCAAGTTTATCTTGGTGCCAGTCTCCTATTATTCTAGAAAAACAATTTGGTGAAAAACCAATTTTAGTGTCGAATTTTCGCTGGATTACTCTGCAAACCAATAATCCAAATAAGGCGAATACCATTTTAGATCAAAAAGGTAAAGTTAGCGTAGATAATTCTACGAATTTACATATCGGTTATAAACAACCCTCAGCTTGGATTAGATTCTCAATTCAAAATAGAAACGCAAGTTATCCTACACTATTAGAAATCGATAATCCCAGTTGGGATTTAATGCGACTTTATGAGATTACCTCAACAGGAATTCAATTACTCTATGAAACTGGAGATACCTTTTCTTTTTTTCAACGTCCAATAAATCACCGTGATTTTTTATTACCTATTTCCATAAAATTAGACTCAACTGCTACCTATTTGATGCAATTAGACAGACATGGTTCATACATGAATATAGGATTGCGAATATGGGAAAAAAACAAATTTATTGAATACAACGACAGCAATTCCTTGATCCAAGGAATGTATTTTGGCAGTGTAATTATTTATATAGTTTTTGCATTATTATTATTTGTCTTAATTAAGGACCTGCAATACTTATTTTACGCGGGATGGTTAATTGGATTTGCAAATGTATTGGCTTCTGGAGCTGGGTATGCATTTCATTTTATTCACCCAGAAAAGCCCGCATTAAATGGGATTTACATGGTTGAATCCGAGGTATTATCAATAATAATGCTTATTCTATTTACCAAGAGATTTTTGGATACAAATAAAAATCAAATTCTATTAAATAAAATATTAAATGCGGCTGTTGGAACGATTATTGGCTTAACAATTATAGGTTTAACATTTATCGATTTTTCTCTTAAATATCGAGGACATATCGTAATTCTCTTAAATTTTATCTGGATTTCTGCAATCATTACCTTACTGATTTATGCGATAACATCTTTTAAAAGACATCCGCAAAAATCAGCTGTATTTATTCTGGTATTTGTAATACTTTTTAGCAGCATTTTATCATTTATTGGAAATAGTTTAGGGTTATTTAAAATCGAACGCAAATATTTAGTGATGATATTGTACGGCGGCAGTTCGGCTGAAATTTTCTTGTTTACTATATCTATAGCTTTCAATATTAGAGACACCATTGTTGCGCACAACATGGCTATTCTAAAAATCCAACAAATGCAGGCCGAATTGTTTGAAATTGAAAAAAAGACCGTGAGCAGCGAACGAAGTAGGATTTCATTAGAATTGCATGACCACGTAGCCAATAAGTTAGCAGTTTTGCTTCAGCAGGTACGAAACAAAAAAGTAAGTGAAATCGAAATTTCACAAGAATTAAATGAAATCACCCATGAGGTAAGATATCTATCCCATGCGCTATCGCCCTTGAATGAAAGTGAGAACTTTGAAGATACGCTTAGGGAATGGGCCTTGCATTTACAAAATAAAACAGGAATTAAAATTCACTTAGATAGCTCTTCGGCGTTGGATAAAATTAAAAAGAATTTGCTGTTGCATATATTTAGAATTATCCAGGAAGCAGTAGGAAATGCCATGAAACACGGTGAAGCAAAAAATGTATTCATTCAATTCTCGGAGTTAGATGATAAATTTTTTATCAGTATCGAAGATGATGGAATTGGTTTTTCTCAGTCCGATAATAATTTAGGACTAGGATTAAAACACATGCAAGTTCGAGCAAAGTTTATCGATGCTCAATTATTAATAAATTCTACTCCTTCTAAGGGAACTTACATACAACTTATAATCTCAATGCCACAATAATTATGAATAACACCCAAGCTTTGTTAAAAACAATAATTTGTGACGATCATCCGATTGTGCTTGAAGGCCTTACTGCAATATTGTCTGCCGAAAAAGGATTCGATATTCAAAAAATAACACAAAAAGGCGAAGATCTTTTACTTTCAATCCCACAATATAACCCAGATATTATACTCATAGATGCTCATTTAAAAAATGAATTAGGATTTGATTTAATTCCAAAAATAAGATCCATGTGTACAAGCAATTATCAACCAAATATTTTTATCATAACCTCTTATATGGATGAATATATGGTTTCAAAAGCGTTACAAAATGGTGCCACGGGCTGCATTTCCAAATCGATATCTGGGGAAGATTTTATTCAAGCAATTAAATTCCCAAAAGCAGTTTCAGTCTCTACTTCCGTTGATTATTCATCGAAATCACTGGAATCAATGCAATCTGGGATTGAACTATTAACTCAACGAGAAAGAGATATCATTAATTTAATTTCCCATGGGCATAGCTCAAAAAAAATTGCCGAAATTCTTTGTATTTCTAATTATACCGTTGAGACACATAAAAAAAATATTTTCCGAAAATTAAAGTTCAATAGTGCTACTGAATTATTAGCTTGGTATTATGCGAATAAAGATATTTTATCATTAAACTCAATTCAGCAAATTGACTAACATCTTTAAGAAAATTGGACTATTATTGATTTCACTTGGGGGAGTTTTTCCATCTAAGGCCAACTTTTTAGCTAACCATCCCCACCAGCTCCCGTTCGTTAGTTCACAGCATTTTACTAGTGCACAAAAACCAGAAGAAGTATTACCTAAATTAAAGAAATCAAAGTCCCAATTCAATGGAATAATTACCGGTGAAGTATGGATTTATGCCAAAGCTATTGTTGGAAAAGAAGGTAATTATACGTTGGAGGTACCTAACGCTAGTATTGATACCATTGAGATTTTTACAATCGAAAAGAACGGAAATCTTACCCGCATTCTCTTTGGTGGTGATCACGTTCCAGTATCTAAACAAATGGGTGGACTACAAAGTCCATTTGTGCATCGATTGTTAAATGCGGGTTCTCATGAGTTCCTAATTAAATATATACAGAAAGGTAGATTTCAACATCGTTTAATACACTTATACCCTATTATAAAATTTCAAAACAAGAAAACGAAACAAATACTGATTAATGGATTATTTGCAGGTTTTTGCTGTTTCCTACTCTTACTATCCTTGGTACTTGGATTTTACATGAAACGCGCCATTTTCTTTTACTATGCCATTTGGACAACACTACAATTAATCTATTTCGCCATAAGTTTAGGATATTTTCGATTTTGGTTTTATCCAGAAAACATCATTATTAATAGTACATTAAGGGCGTTTATTTCAGCAATTATTCCTTTAATTTTCGCTTTGCTTACAATAGAATATTTGGATGAACACCGATTATCAAAAAAAACTAAAACCCTAGTAATTTCGCTAATTACCGTTTGTGTTTTTCTTTTCTTTTTTGAACGATTATTTACCGATTTTTTCTGGAAAAATGTAACCCCTTGGATTGTTTTTGTTTCGTTTATCAGCGTCTCCGGAATAGTTATTTCCGCGATTGTAATAATTAAATACGCTGTGACATCTTGGAAAAAACCTCTATTAGTGGGTATTTCCTTCATCTTGCAATTCATTATTACGTTACTTCTTATATGGTTTGAATCAGAACCATCTCCTTTCGATTTTCTTGAAATCTACACTTATTCTGGTTTTCTACCAATTTTAGAATTGATTGCCTTTGGCGTTTTAATTGCTTGGTGGATGAATCAGACTATTGTTATCAATAACAAATTGTTAAAGGAAAATTTATTGCTCCAAACTAAATCTCAAGAAATTCATGCCAACACCGTAGAGGAAGAACGTAAAAGAATTGCCATGGATTTACACGATACTTCACTCAATAGAATTTCTATTCTCTCCATGTTACTCACTTCAAATAGGATTGAATCGGTAAAAGCGGGAGCAGAGATTGCCGCTATTGGAGAAGAAATTAGATCAACTGCTTATTCCTTATATTCTCCTTGGCTAAGCGATAGCATCGGTTTTAAAGAAGTTATCCAACGCGAGGTTCAACACACATTGAAAACCACAGAATTGGATCTACGGTATCAATTTTACGATTGGAAAACAGAACCAACTGAAATTCAAAAACTACATCTAATTAGAATTATTCAAGAATTTATTCAAAATACAATCAAGCACAGTTTAGCAAAATGCGTAAACCTGCATTTTTTCGAACGTGAAAATAATTATTTAATTGAATTAGAAGATGATGGAGTTGGGTACGAAAAAAACCTTTTTATAGCAGGGTTAGGGAGTGTTTCTGTTGAAACTCGAATACAACTGCTCAGCGGTAAAATTTCAATTTCCTCAACACCTGGAAAAGGGGTTAACTGGTTGATTGAAATCCCAATTAACCCCGTTATTTAATACAATCTTTTTATTTACGATCTGGAACCGGAGGAATATCTTTAGACGGACTTCCACCATTAGTAGTTTCTAATTCTTTTAATTTTGCTTTAGCCTCGGACACCAATTCTGGCATTTCGAAATTCTCAATCACCCCATTCCATGTTGCCTTAGCATTAAGCAAATCGCCTTCTTTTTTAAACGCATCGCCCAATAACAATAACGCTTTACCAACCCATAAATCGTATCCATTAAATTCATCCAAAATTGCATAGCAAGAATTTTTACACGCCTCTAAACTATCAGTTCTATACAATAACTCTGCTTCCAAATATTTAGCTTCTGCAGCAAATCTGTTGTTATCTTTTGAATAAATGGTTTTTAACTGAGCTAAAGAAGAATCGGTTTTACCTGTCTGAATATTCGATTTCACCAAAATCAACTGCGATTCTGTACGCATTTCTGCAGGAGTTGTTGGATCTGACATAACTTTTGCTGCAACAGAAATTAATTTATCTTGTTGTTTCCCCTTCACATAACAGTACATCATGGATTTCCAACAATTATGTCGCATATCCTTGCTTTTAGTTAATCCTTCGAGAACTTCCACATAAGGTAAAATTTGATCACACGATGCATCTTTTCCACTTAATCGCAAAACAGCTAATGCAGCGTCTTCTTTCATGTCGCCACTATTTGCTAATGCAACAATACCATAATGCTTAATGGCATCCGAAGTCAACTTTAATTCTTCGCATACTTGGGCTTTGTAGTAGTTAGCCGGAATGAGAAATACTCCTTTCGGATAATTTTGGAGATATACATCAAATGCTCCGTTTGCTAATTTGTAATCGTCTTTTTCATATGCGCTGTAAGCAGCCTCATAGTACAGACTATCTTGTGCATTATCGGTTATTCCCCCTCTGGGCTTTGCCCATTTTACGTAATCACTAGCACGACCGATTTCACTATAAATTCTACGAACCATATCATTGGCAACTTGGGCTTCTGTGGTTCCCACAAATCGATCATACAATTGTGTGTACATATCGATGGACTGATCGTATTTCTTTTCATTATAGTATAATCTGCCCATTGCTGAATAGGCTTTAGTTGCCTTAGGGCTATTGGGGAAATTGGATAGAATTCCATTGTAATAAGTAATTGCTTCGGAGTTTCTACCTAAAATCATTAAAACAGAGGCGCACTCATCGTATGCATCTAAAATAAATCGTGAATTGGGATAATCTCCAATCAATCGCTTCATAGCCGCAATTTTATCCTCTGATTTTTCCAACAAGCCGTAAATTAAACCACTTTGATACAGGGCATAATCGGCATCAGCTCCTTTTTTTCCCGATACATACGCATAGGCTTTCACCGCTTCGTTTAACTGTTTTGTCATAAAATTACAGTCGCCATTACGCAAATATGCATCGTGTACTAGTCGTTCTTCGTATCTACCATTATTGGCTGCTTGGCCGGTAAATTTATTAAAATAAATAGATGCATCACCGTAGGCTTTTTTATTAAATTGAATATAACCCAATCCATAATACGCAAAGGGAAGTTCTTCAGTTTTAGCAGCACCAGGGGCTTCAATAAACTGCTGATATTTTTTCTCAGCATCGTTAACCATTGACAATTGCATCAACGCTTCCGCTTCCCAGAAAATGGCTTCCGCAGAAAGTTCTGGTTTGATCTTTTTTGATTGGCATTTACGGAATAAATCAATGGCTGCATTGAAGTTTCTGTTTTTATACAATTCCATACCACGGGCCAAGGTGACCTTTTGGTACACTTCTTCTGTTTGCGGATCCAACTCATCCAAACCATCTAATAGAGCCACCGCTTCCCGATAACTATCGGTATTGATCAACATTCGTGCTTTCAGTTTAGTAGCTTCTTTCGAGTTGGTTGATTTTGGAAACAGCTTCACAAACTTATCTAACAACGCAATTGCGTTTCCATCGCCGTTACTGATCGCAATTTTAGCTTGATTAAACAATGCTAATTCTGCAATTTCCATATTGTACCCGGATCGAAATGCCTCAGCATAGGCATTCATTGCCTCGCGATTGTTTTTCAATCTAAATTGAGCATTCCCCAATTGAAAACTAGCAATTTGTGCGATAGAATCATTGGTTGTTGCTACCGATTTCAACCAAGGTAAACAGCCTGAAAAATCTCCTGTCTTATAGAATGAATATCCAATTTCATATTGTTCAGAAAGCTGCAAGGTATCGGGAGTTAGATTAGCTAATCGAAATGCTTCTGCTGCTTTTTCGTAATTTGTTTTTTGATAATAGCATTTACCGCGTAGCCATTCAACCTGATTTTTAGGAACTTTCTTGTTGGTTTTTTCTAGTTCAGCTATGGCGTAATCGTAATTCCCCTGCTTGTAATATACCTGAGCCAAATAAAATCGGACATTATCAAAACCTTGATCTTTAATTCGCTCAAATGATTTTACCGCAGCATCCATATCTCCCATCATTAAGGCAGAATAACCGTGGTAATAACAAGCCTGATTTCGATATTCCCCTGGCGTATTAGCAACGCTTTCTAAGGTTTGTAAAGCCTCTTTGTACCGCTTTAAAATCACTTCACAGCTCCCCTTGCGATAATTGAATTGATTGCGTTGTGCAACGTCTAGGGATTTAACTTCAACATTCCGATAATACCGAAGTGCCAAAGAGTGCTTGGATTTCTTGTAATAAAAATCACCCATGGCCAAATTTGCCTCATCGGAACGCAAGGATCCAGGATGATTTTCTAAAAACTCCTGAACCATCAACACCCCGTCAGAATGCATGGCCATTAGCTTACTCATGCTATAAAAATAGCTAGCTTCTTCTAAATTCGATGACGATTTACCTGTTTCATCCAAGTAAGCTTTAAACTGCACCGCTGCGGCATTAAACCGGCCTTCTCGATACAATTCAGCCCCACGCTGAAAATAAACATCAGGAAAACTGTTAATCGGACCATCTTGAGCCGAAACAGAAGATACGAGCGCTGCCAACAAGGCACAAATCACCAATCTCATATTTCAAAGGTAATCGGATTGGAGACCTATTTATTGTAGGCTTATACACCACTAATTAGGGTGTACGAAGAATTGTGCAGTTAAGCTCTATTAGCCTTTCAATACCTGCTCCACCAAGGAAGCAGCTTCGGCCAACGCAATAGCAGAATACACTTTCAAGCCGCTTTCATCGATAATACGTTTTGCTTCTTCAGCATTGGTACCTTGAAGACGCACGATGATTGGAATTTTAACATCTCCAATTTTCTTATATGCCTCTACTACACCATTTGCCACACGATCGCAACGTACGATACCTCCAAAAATATTGATTAAAATAGCCTTCACATTGGGGTCGCTCATGATGATACGGAAACCAGCTTCTACGGTTTCAGCATTGGCGGTACCTCCCACATCCAAGAAATTAGCAGGCTCACCACCACTCAACTTAATGATATCCATGGTAGCCATAGCCAAACCCGCACCATTCACCATACAACCTACGTTACCATCTAATTTTACATAGTTAAGATTGTATTTCCCTGCTTCTACTTCTGTAGGATCTTCTTCGGCTAAATCGCGCAACTCTAAGAAATCTTTATGGCGATATAAAGCGTTATCATCCAAATTCACTTTCGCATCCACGGCAATAATTCTATCGTCTGAAGTTTTTAATACAGGATTAATCTCAAACATTGCACTATCCGTTTCTTCGTATGCACGGTATAAAGCGGATACAAAAGCCACCATTTCCTTGAACGCTTTGCCTTCTAAACCTAAATTAAAAGCAATTTTACGAGCCTGGAATGGTTGTAAACCCGTGGTTGGACTCACCCATTCTCTGTGGATTTTTTCGGGGTGTGTTTCGGCAACCTCTTCGATATCCATTCCACCTTCCGTAGTATAAATAATTACATTTTGCTTTTTGGTTCTGTCCAACAAAACACTCATATAATATTCTTTAGGCTCAGAAGCTCCGGGATAAAATACATCTTGTGCAACCAAAACCTTATTCACCACTTTACCTGCAACACCGGTTTGAATTGTAACCAAGGTGCCACCCAACATGTTTTTTGCAATTTCACCAGCCATTTCAGGGTTTTTTGCTACCTGCACTCCACGTTGCTCAGTGCCTTGAATTTTACCTTTACCTCTTCCACCCGCGTGAATTTGTGCTTTTACTACACACCAATCGCTTTGGAATTCTTCCTTAACTTTTTGAGCGGCTTCAATGGCTTGTTCTTGGGTTTCGGCTACGAATCCTCCTTGCACGGCTACACCGTATTTCTTAAGGATTTCTTTGGCTTGGTACTCGTGAATATTCATGTTGTTCTTGGATACAAATGCTAATTGCGCTGCAAAAATAACTAACTTTGACCCAATTTCAGCGTTAATTAAATGATTTCATCATGGTTTTCTGCGATAATATAAAGAAACGTTACGGAGATATCGAAGTACTAAAGGGTGTTAGCCTAACCGTAGAACCCGGTGAAATTGCTGCTATTATTGGTGCCAGTGGTGCAGGGAAAAGCACTTTGCTACAGATTTTAGGTTCTCTAGATAAGCCCGATACTGGTTTGGTGAAAATTAACCAAACCGATATATTTTCTCTAAACAAACGAGAACTCGCGGAATTTAGAAATAAACAAATTGGATTCGTTTTTCAATCTCATCAATTGTTACCCGAATTTTCAGCTCTGGAAAATGCCATTTTACCGGGTTTGATTTCTGGGGAGCCCAAAAGAGTAGCAGAAAAACGAGGCTTAGAGCTTTTGAGCTATATGGGCTTAGCCGATCGAATCCACCATTCTCCAAATAAACTCTCTGGTGGAGAACAACAACGGGTTGCAATCGCACGTGCTTTATTCCATAATCCCAAAGTTGTATTTGCCGATGAACCTACCGGTAATTTGGATTCACAAAATGCTGGCCAAGTACAACAGTTATTTGAAAATCTAAGAAAAGATTTGAATCAAACTTTTGTAATTGTAACTCATAATCAATCAATGGCCGATATGGCTGATCACGTTTACACCATGAAAGATGGTCAACTCTAAAGATTTTCAATAAAAAATAACCGCCTCTTGAAAACAAGAAGCGGCATTATTAATTTTAAAGATTTAAAACTTATTCTAGCAGGCTCCAATCTGTTAGAACGTCGCAAAGTTTATTGATTCAATTTATACCCATTTAAGGAAAAAATGCAAATTGGGTAACCCTATTAGTATTATTTGCAATTTATTCACTGTCAATTATGATCCCTACTGTTTGTAGTTGGTAAAAAATCAAAAAAAAATATGCTTTTGTGATTTTTGCAAAAGATTTTTTTTAGCTTTACGGAAAATCGCAAAATGTCAAAGCAAGTTCAAAACCATTTCATTGAGCTGTTGAAACGCACAGCGCCAGCGCACATCAATCTTGCAGAAGAATTAAGTGAATTACTGAAGGTAAGTTTGGATAGCATCTACAGAAGACTGCGTGGTGAGACCGATCTTACCCTTGCAGAAACTTATGCCATTTGCATGCATTATAATATTCCTTTGGAAGCTTTAGCAGAGATTAACTCCGACATGGTTGCTTTTAGAATCAATAAGTTAACCCCAGATCCAGAGAGTTTCTCTAATTATCTACGTGTTTTATCCGGGGATTTGCTGTGGATGATGAAATTTCCAAACCACAAACTTATTTATGCAGCCGAGGATTTGCCCGTTTTTTACCACTTCTTTTTTGCTAAACTAGCGCGATTCAAAATGGTGTATTGGAACAAAAGTTTATTAAATTCAGTAGCATTACAAGGTCGAAAAGTAGAGGAGA
>JACCDX010616312.1_pt1 | contig 12986 bp, 11 predicted proteins | sample 7449681 | NCBI WGS metagenome assembly JACCDX01 (sample SAMN15323450, study PRJNA562643) | freshwater metagenome | isolation source: river surface water | place: USA:Blue River Watershed | collected 2017-08-18
CTATGCCGACGCTGACTATGCCGACGATGGCTATGCCGACGCTGACTATGCCGACGATGGCTATGCCGACGCTGACTATGCCGACGATGGCTATGCCGACGCTGAGCCCGATTACAGCGATGAGCCTAACTACGTGCCATCATCGATCTATGAGACCGAGCTGGATCCTATGCCCGATCCCGAGTCCAAATCTGAGATTAGAATTTCTGAGATTAGAATTTCTGAGATTAGTACGGAGGGCAGCCCCGACGACAATCAGATCAACCCCCATGATTACACCAACCAGGTGTATGAAAGGGTTAGTACTGATGTTGTTGACCCTAGGAGTCTTATTCGTAAGTTTAACTGTCGTAGCAGGTATGCAGGTAAGACTATTAGATGCAAGAACAATGATTTCTACTATTCGACCGGTCCACAGCTCCAGGTTCGTGCTCCGACTAATGAGGTCGAAAAGAATGTTTATCTGATCGGTAGGTCCGATTTTGATCAGCATTTTGAGATCAACAGGGATGGAATTCCTCAACGCCTTGATGGCAGTAAGCAGGATCCGTGGCGGAATGTCATGCAGATCCTGACAGAAAACGCAACCGCTGTACGTATCCCGAAGAAAAGCAATCTTCGGCATTGGCATCGTCCCAAGTTCGAATTTGATCTTCCGATTACGTCCGAAGTTATCAAGGTTGATCAGCCGGAGATTGATGATACAGCGGCTGTGTCTCATACCTGGCGATCCACTGATATTGATACATTTATGTGGCGTGGTAAGATGTATCATGGGCTTGGTATTTATGCCAGGAACAATTCATCAACCGGTCGCTTTCCGACCTTTGATTTGCTCGGAACCTACCAGTACATCGATGTTCCTAAGGGAATGAGTCAACTTAAGGCTAAGATGAAGATCCGCGCTAAGTGTCTTACAGGGGCATTTACAGTTGATACAACTAACCCAACCGGAAAGATTGAGTACCATTACACCAGATACCATGACGATGATCATCCAGTGATTTATGGATCTGATACCCGCTATACCGAAAAGTTTACCGGCACTATCGATTATGTAGAGTTTGACTTTGGTAGCAATGTGTCGATTGATGGAGTTGCTACCATGGGAATGCCCCATATTGCGGCTAATTACCCGCAACGCCGACGCAAGACTGGAATGCCGATTAATTGCTGGATTACCTATGCTTTGGAACAGAAGCATCATTACACCACCAAATACGCGGTGCTTATTCGTCAGACGTCTAGCAAAAAGTGGGTCTCCCTTGGACCTTTCTTTGGCAATAACGACCGTTTTCATGAGAAGTTTAACAAGTTTGATACGCCGATTTTCGCGCAATACATCCGTATCATTCCGCTCGATTATCGCGATTCACCTAGCATGTCGATCAGGTTCTTCGGCACATCTTCGATCGTCAACATTAAGGATACCTCGAATGCCGTCGCCACGTATACTGTCGCGGTTGAAACCCCGAGGAACTACATGCTCAACTATGGGGATTCCGGGATTGATAGGTGGAACCATCCAAGGGAGGAAGACGCCGGCGCAAAGCGTACCCGCCGTAGATCCGATTCGACGCACATCATCAAGCAGTCGAACTACATGAGTGCGTTTTATTGACTGCTTCACATTGACTAAAAAAATATAAATTTTTATACTTTAAAAATATAAACAGAGTTGCTTGCCTCTGATTTTTTATTAACAATACGGTCGTAGAAACCGCTTGTCTTTTTTTTACTAAAAGAATAACCAACTAATGTTGATTTTACAGACCCTTTCGTGATAAAGTTGAATGGTTGATTAATAATTTTATTAATTTGCGAGGCTCGCTTTCCATATGTAACAAACCGCAATTTTGCGCTTTCCATGTTGGCAACGTCGCGATATCTGTCCCTACTTAATAAAATAGTTTCATCTGGTAAAGTGTCGGCGAGCCATATTGCGGCATAATCATCCCGGTATTTCGCGTCGCCATGTGCGACTATAAATCTTATTTTAGGATATTCATCAGTTATTCCCTTAAAAAACTTCTTATGTGCTTGTTTAATGGTAGCAACATTTAATTCTTTAAGTAATTCTTTTTCTTGATGCTCATTTTCCGGATCTTTAAATACAAAGTATAAATTTTTATCTGGGAAGTGTTTTACCATTAGTTTCACCATTTTTTTAATGGTATCTAACCGCCCTTTGATTGTTGCGTTCGATGCCGACTTTCCACTAGAATATTCTAAATATCTGTATAAAAAGTTTGTACCGTCGATAACTATATTATCGAATGATCTAAGCATCTTTGGATCTATCTCTCTCAATGTAGATTCATCATCATATTCATCATATCTATGAGATTTACCACCGACAATTCTCGCCAATTCGACCGGATCCGTCTCGTATGTCTCAATATTATCTGGGCGTTCATTATCTTTTATTGGAATTACCGAACCTAAAGCCGTCCCACCTAACACGCATGTCGTAGTTAGCGGGTCCAGATTAAACAGCAGGCTAATCACCATATAAATTACGATGATCGCTATTAAAATAACTAAGCAATCTTCCAAATCCATTCTATATTAACCTATGGATATTTTATTCACACCATTAAACTTGCTGATATTGGTCTGGCTGATATTGGTCTGGCTGATATTGGTCTGGCTGATACTGGTCTGGCTGATATTGGTCTGGCTGATATTGGTCTGGCTGATATTGGTCTGGCGAATACTGCTGATATTGGTCTTGCGGCGCGTCGTCGCCAAATATTGCGCCTAAAGAACCATATTGGACAAAGATATAACCTCCAACAATCAAAGCGACTATAATAATAATGGTCCACATACCGCCCAAACTAGTAAAGATATCACCAATAGCACCCACAATCCCACCCGCGGCACTGCCAACAGCATCAACAACATCACTTACAGGATTAGTTTGTGTCGCCTTAGAGATAGATTCTGCTTTATTTTGAATTTCCTGCACTGCTGAAATTTTATTCAATGCCTTTAAACAATTTTCTTGCAACACCGCCATAGATTGCTCCATTGTTATATCTTCAACTATATTGCTGTTACCATCGAGATAAAACTCTTGCGTTGCATTAAAGTTATTGATAATATTCTGAATAGTTTCTTGGGTAATAGCCGCCTTTACTTCGTTGTGAATTCTAGTTTCATTCTTTGAATCAGAACTGCCGATCGCGCCCAATAATGCGACATTCTGCGCTTCTGATTGTTGTTTGATAGCATTTTCAACGGCTTGTTGTGTAGATGTTACATTTTGTATATCTGCAGAACAACTCGTCGATAATTTCATACCTTGAACCATCCGAACTCTTTTAACGACGTTGTAATTACCTTTAATTACGACCTGTTGATTAATTAACGTATTGCCTTGACAATTCTGAATAGACCTTGATAAGGCATCAACTATATTGGATGTATAAACATCCATAGATGTTTTAGATGAAGCACCTCCCATTTTATTTATATAAAACGTATATAATGAAAAATGAATAAATACATAAAATAAAACTCTCAAAACATGTCACAATTTAAAAAAACATATCAGGATACTTTACGAGCTCTTAAAAAAGAGCAAAATACACCGGTTGTTGAAGAAAAAACACAGCCGGGAATATTAGATCCTTATGAATCATACATTTTTGATATTTCAGACGTAGAATTAGATCCCATTGATACAACCCTCTTATATAAAAATAATTTTGCCAAACTAAAACATTCATATACATTTATAATGCCATCAGATGCTAAATATTCACGTAGACAATCAAATCCATATTTGGACATCCAAGCTATGCTACCGGCAATGATCATTGATTCTACTAATGTAGATGATGACTTTTTAACCGGCTATTACTTGGCTAAATTTCATTTAGATTTGCCTAAAATTATAACTAGTTATCATGCTGGCATCTCCAAAGATTCACTCATGCGGGGTTTATATTACGCCACTCTTGCGCAACAAAAAGATTCGACGCAAAAAACAAAATGGCAAATGCTCGGGTGTGATGCACATATTACGAAAAAATACGAATCTATCTATAAAAATGGTATTTTGAAACCATGTAATATTTATAATATGAATACATCTAATAGTATCAAGATTCAACTAAGTGAAATTATTGATCATGCGAGCGTAGATTTATACACATGTGATATACGAAGCGCATCGACTCTGGATGTTCTAAAACAACTACTCCTTATTTTCGAGTTTCTTTCTATAAAATCTAAAATAGTACTTAGATTGCCGACCAATTGGCAACAATTCTATACATCGATGTCTACAGTTTTTCTATTTCTAATTGGGCAGTTTAAAACTGTTAAAATCTTTAAAACTCCATGGGGTGTAATTCCCAAATATTATTTGATCCTTCATGATATGAAGGAAGTCATATCGAGTAAAAAAATAGCGGCTCTGATAACATACAGTATTGCATTGAGTGCCAATTGCAACGTGCCTTTAATTAGTAGTACATATTATTCAATTAATGAGCAAGAACTCCTTATGAAAAATATTAATACGGCATACATTAATATGATGTCCCATGATGTAAATACATCTACGGAAGATGCCATTGAAACATGGACAAATTTCATTTAAAAAAAGAAATAATATATTGTATAACCGTATGACAGAGTGAGAAATCATTCTGCCTATACCGGGATATAGGCAGGGATCAGTAATGGTTCTTGGTTGAAACGGTTAATATTAACCTGGCAGTTATATCACCTATATATAACGCTAGCGGATATCGGCTAAATGTTTTATGGTCAATAGACCAGTCTGTTGTATAATGTCTCATACACTTATACATGGGTTGTTAGATGTTTATCTGATAGTTTTATTTTTTGAGTGTCTTATTTTTTATTAAAAAATCACAGTAAATTACTTCAGAGTTTTGAGTGTCTTATTTTTTATTAAAAAATCACAGTAAATTACTTCAGAGTTTTGAGTGTCTTATTTTTTGAGTGTCTTATTTTTTGAGTGTCTTATTTTTTTGGGTGTCTCATTTTTTGAGTGTCTTATTTTTTGAGTGTCTTATTTTTTATTAAAAAAATCATAGTAAATTACTCCAGAGTTTTGGGGTGTCTCTCATTTTTAAAAAAATCACAGTAAATTACTTCAGCTTCTTCAGAGTCTTGAGCGACTTCTTAGGCTCAGGCTCAGGTTCAGGCTCAGCATCCTCCTCATCTTGCTCATCAGCTTCAGCATCCTCGTCGGGCTCATCAGCTTCGGCATCCTCCTCATCAGGCTCATCAGCTTCGGCATCCTCCTCCTGCTCATCAGCCTCAGCCTCCTCGTCGGGCTCATCAGCTTCGGCGTCATCGGATTTAGTAGCTTTAGGGGTCTTAGCCTTCTTAGCACTAGGCGCACGGGGCTTCTTAGGAGCCTTTGGCATAGTCAGATCCATATAAATACGGGAATCGCGATAGAATCCGCATGCCAGACCATAATCCGACTCCGTCTCATTTACAACGTTCGCGTTAACGAGGGCTCCGTGGTTGCCCATCTCAAGCAGTCGAACAACGGCTTCAATCGCCGGCTGGTTGATAGTCTTACGAGAAATCCAAAGTTGCTGCGCAAGTACGTAACCAATCAGCTTCAGATAATCGGATAGATATTCACCCATAAACTTCATGACCGAATTACGATCAGGCAGATGAGCGCTTACTAGTTTAGAGAGACTCTCAGAAACACCGCGGTCTTGTAGGTTAGAAACAAGTTCATTCATGCGGTTAACCGTGGTCACGACAGTTCTAGAAACGTGTGATGTGATATCCTTAGTAATACCAGTGTAAGTATAATTGGTGAAATCAACACGATTCTTAACGCTCTTACCACCCGGAGACGAGAAATAATCGTCGACATATCTCATAACAACAAATCCAAGATAGTTCTTAGCATCACGAGTGAAAGTGGTGATGTTAACCTTCTTCTTGTCTTTAGGCTCATCCTTGACTTCGTCGGGGGTTTCGGTTGATTCATCGTCAGGAGTATCATCAAGGGCAACCTCAACTTCTTCAGCATCTTCCTCAGGCTCTTCAACGGCGGGCTTAGTGCCGCGCTTGATAGGAGCCTTCTTTGACGATGGCGCCTTTGAAGTATCAGATTTACCGTTCTTAACGGGAGTCTTCTTCTTTCCACCAGAAACAATCTTGTCTTCTAGAAGAATAAAGCCCTTGGCAGGGAATGGGTTATAATCACCATCCTTACAAGCTTCATTCTGTTGAATATTGTTAATCACTTCTAGAATATGCATATTGACAGCGGTAGCCCAGTTATCCTGAGCACTAGCAGCAGTCAGTTCATCGATAATAGTAACCAGACCACGTTCAGCGGCAACTAGAAGAGCCGCATCATAACGCTGTTTCTCTGCATTCCTCTTAGCCGCCGACTCGGGGTTCTTAGGAGCGGCAGCCTTCTTACCACCCTTAGCGGCTGGCTTAGCACTAGCCTTCGACGGCGCAACCTTAGCAGCTACAGCGGGTTTAGCCGGAACCTTAGTCTTAGAGGGTTCGGCAACCACGGCAACTTTCTTATTAGCTTTGGTAGACATCGATAAATATGATTATAAATATGGGGTGTAAGGGTGTATTTAATCTTTAATCGTATAAGTTTAATATAAAAATTCAATTTTCATATGAGGTATTTTGGATCAATTGATGATATGTTTTGTAGAATTTCATATGAAGTATCTATTGACATTATGTTTTGTAGAATTTCATATGTAGTATTTTGTATCAATCGACATTATGTTTTGTAGAATTTCATTACAGATAAAAAAATATATAAATGGAAATATATCGGAAAGAAACAGAAATGATAGAAAGTAAAAAGGAAGGACTATCTATTTTTATAGAACAGACAAAGCTGGTAGGCGATGTAGCAGTGGGTATATGTTTTCCGCTCAATTGCAGTGGATGCGCATTTAACAGACTATGTGGTAATGCCGGATGCCCAAACCAATGTTATCCGGTCGGAGCAGAGGAGGCTGCATTGGGATACTCACTGGTCCTTGCGGTCAGACAAGCTCTATGCGGTGATCCATTGGCAGTTGCTAAATCGAAGGTAGGATCAGTGGAGGGTGTTGCGCATAATGGTATGCTAGGCATTAATTGGCAAGTAAAAGGCACAGGATCGGCTATCAGGAAATCGATCGGACTAGCAATTAAAGCATTAGACCCTGCCAGGGTATTTCCCGCGTATACTCGTTGTATAAAACATCTCGGTGGGTCTCCGAATAAAGAAACTTTTGCACATACGGCGGATGCCGCTGCAAGATCTATAAAATCGAATTTGACCGTTGGTATATTAGGAAACACAAAAGTTAATAAGGAGGGTCTGGATGCAATGATCGAAGTACTCGCAAAAAAACACGATCCTTCGTCCATAAAAGGAACCAAAACGAAGCCATCGGAACATGTAGCGTGTGATCATCCTGAGCATACCGAAGTTAAAGTTGCGGGATGGCATTCTGCCGTTTTGGCGGATTATATCAGATCTAAAGTCAAGGGGTTAGATCCGATGCTTTGTGATAAGCACTTATTACTTCCCATTAAATCAGCACAATGGAATACATTGGCTGCCAAACTTAAAAAGGGAGTTAAAGATTTTTCACAAGCCAAATATGCTAAAGTTGGTGATAATTTACCTGCAGTCTTCGGATATTTAACTTTATCGAGTGGTCAATTATGTGCATCTGATGTTAAATCAGCAATCACAAACAAGCTGTCTGCTGGTAGTATTGAAGCTGCTATCCTAAAATCCTTATAATTGGAAGTATTAAAAAATGAATATGTATATCACAATATACACAGATGCAGCACCTGACTATTATATTCAATTATACACATCTATGCCCCGAGCTAAAGTCGGAAATATTTACTGTTTCTGAACAGGAATGGCTAAAATATCTTAATATGACTTATCGTAAGAAATGTATTCGTGTTCCTGGATATTCATATACCGTAAATATTGCTGATGTTTTTGCGGCATGCCAGATTGTATCTAAATCCGAAACACCGCCCGATTATCTTAGTAAATCTTCTGTGATGAGTTTTATTAGGTCTTTTGCGGATGAACAGAGGTCTTGGTTGGACGATAATTATTACTAAAAAATTCTATTCGACAACGTAAAAAATTCTATTCGACAACGTAAAAAATTCTATTTGACAACGTAAAAAATCATAGATTAATCATAGATTGCTGACTGACGCTCATTTCACCAATCTTAATTTTTTTCATATTGTACTTATTTACCCGTGCATAATGTCGTTTCATAAAGTAGATAATCATGTTTTGGATAAAGCTAATTATACTAGAAGCGATATAAATCCAATCATGTACAAATACGCCATAAGATATATATAATACATAGCTGAGGTTTTGAACGATCAACATAATAGTGCTGATGTCATCCGCTTTTTTCGATTTATAAATGTCATAAATCTGAGGTATCCTATATGATAACGACAGAATTAATGCACCTATACCGACGATTTCTTGAATTAGATTACTAACATATACCGATTCCAATCCATAACCACGCCATTCTGACATTTTTTATTAATAAATGTTATTTCAAATTTGAAGTATTCATATGTATAAACTACCGCATAATATGGATGAAATATTATCTAAATTGGATGTCTACACAAGACAGTGGGCTTCAAATTTGACGATTGACGATATTGTCAAGTTATTACAATCGGTATATAAACTACCAGGATTACTCGAAACGCTAAAGTATCCCGCCCCAAGTATAGATGGTGGTGCCGCGAACATCGGTAAGGCTGGCGAAGTGAAATTTATTGATATTTGTAGAGGACTACCATCCAATTATCAAGTTCAGGATACTTCTAAACAAGGAAAAAAGGGTGATTTTATTATTACATATTCTAATACTGGAACAGTAAAACGCTGTTTGGTTGATATAAAAAACTATTCATCTACAGTTCCTAAAAAAGAGATAGACAAATTCTATGAAGATATGACATTCGGTTCATATGATGCGGGAATTATTATCTCTTATAGATCTAAATTTGTTGGAATTGCGGATCATGTATATATTGAAGAGTCATGTTTGTCATCCGGTAAGATACCCGTGATGTATCTAGTGAGTAGCGACGAAGAATTAATTTTGCAATCGATTGAGTTGATTATTGCAAAATCTATTATACAACAAACAAAAGATATAAATATTGATCGCATCGAATCATTAATCGAACATATTAATAGCGCATTGACAAATTCGGCGGATGTGCGAAGGCTGCTATCAGAATTACAAACAAGTATTGCGAAGAGTATTCAGAAATGTCAAGAAAATCTAGTAACGCATGAGGCACATGTAAAGCGGGCGGTTAAGGAAATGTCTGGATGTGTTTCGAAGGTGATGGTTAATCGTATTTTGGAACATGTTCCAAAAATTGATCCACGCGATGATAATACGGATCCACTAATTAAGGTAGACTCATCAAGCGATGATACAGATTTACACGGTAATTTAGGGTTTCCTGATATAAAAAATAAATTAGAGAATTTACATAAAGTACGTGGTCTGGATCGCCCTGCATATATAGAACTCATTAATATCAAATGGGATGATATTGATACAGATGTTCCTGGGTTCATATGTGAAATGACTTCTTCAAACATGGTAGTCAGGGTAGCCGCGCTAAAAACAAAGACTACTGTGGTTATTAATTTCCTCGAAGAATTAGAGATACCTGAGTCGGAATTGGATGAAATCACATATAAAATCACAAAAGATGGTTCCTTTATTTGTTTACTGAATGATCCATTGGTAAAATTTATTAAGCAGTATTATTTGTGATAGATCCATTGGTAAAATTTATCAAGCGGTATCTAAATATTTATGTGCCAAAAATTTGAGATGCTCCAGGCTATGTAATTTGCGTCTCTCATAAGTTTCACGCGTATTCCGTTTAATCTGATTGATCTGTTCAATGTCAACTGTTTCGTCTCTTGGTCCATAATATCTACTATATTTAATGGCGTCTGGGAATAATTCATGTTTACTTAAAGATTTATTCATAGGGTTATCTAAATTATAATAATCAGTTACAACTATTTTTTTCTCAGATTTAGATAAATCAGAAATAATAAATTCTGCAAAACACTTCTTAATGATGGTCTGAATCGGAAAGTCATCGAGGATAATTTTTTTAGCATAATTTGGATCGGCTAATAAGGTATTTACCTCAGTAGTAATGTAGCCTTCGGATAGTTTATTTACTTTTTCAAGCAATGTAATGCAGTGTTTATTTACTGGCATATTTTGTTGTTGTAATAAGATATTTAATCTGGCTGTAAACATATATAAATCCATGCATGTTAGCAATTTAAATGCTGCCGGGAAGTTATTTTTTAACATAACTATTAGTTCCTCTTTTTGTTTTATCTTATTCGGAAATAGTTGTGTATACCAATGAAGTATATTTTGAATTTCGACAGATTCAAACTTATCATAATCACCTATGGGTTTAAAACTTTCCGGAAGTCCCAAATCAATCAAATTTTCATGTTCTTCTGGATTAATTAATGCCCTACTAAAATCGATGATACATGCGAAGTATCCATTATTTGGGAATATAAATTTATAGTCGTCGTTTATTTGATATATGACATGCGCATCAGGATTATCCGTCGAATATAAATATCCGATTGTCGCGTTATTTAAATGAAAATCACCATGCATAACACCGAGCCGTTTATTTGCCGCTAGTAAATTATAACATATTTCAAATAAGTATTTACTAAATACTTCATAGTTGCTGAATGGATGTCCAATTTTGGCATCATAAATTTTGGATTTACTAACCAACTGAACCGTATCGGCAAATGTGCGACCTACAAATTCGGATGGAAATGCGAGTGTTACATCCGACATAATAATTTCTTCCACAGAATAGTCAATGGGATCGCGTAGTTTATCATTGAGGCGCTTAAATTTTGTACTGATCCACTGTTTTATATTTTCGTCTGGCTTGCCGACTTTGCCAAAATCGGTTGTTGCAAAATATGTGCTACGCTGCGCCTCATATAATAGATTAAGAACTCCCTTGGCTAATTCGCTGTGTTTTAGACGTTCATACTGTGATTTATTATCAAATAAACCTTTGTGTGTTTTTTTGATTAAAAACCAATCAAGAGTAATAGGGAACCCAGGCGCTATTTGATTAATAATTAAATCATTGCATTTATTGGATATTAAAAATTCACGCCATGGTTTATACCTCAATTTAAGGGGGTATTGGACTTCCCTCAAGTTTAACGGGATCATCTTATATCCTAATGGAATATAACGTACTGCCTTACTTCCAAGAATAGGATGGACTATATGACTGGTCAGAACTTTGAGCATTTCAATGTCTTCCTCTCCATATTTTTTAATGAGCTCCTTGATAAATTCAAGATCTATCTTTAAATTACCCAACATTATCTCCTTAAATGTTGTGTTCATATGTGATTCGGTCAATCCTAGATATTCTGCATATAAAGTCTGGAACCATGAGAGCGCTAAAAAACTTTGTGCAATCAGGTTAGATTTAATGATTCTCTCGAGTCCAGCGTTATTTTCATTTTCACGTCCATGGAAATAACTGGAGTATATAGTCCATTGCCGGCGTTCTGTAATTTTATTTACATAAGCTTCGATCTCATTCCAAATTTCTGGGTAGCGTATTTTAGTTTTAATGAAATCCGAATATGTGCTGAATCTACCACGATATTCACCATCACACGAAATGAAACTTGAGGAAACGCTGTAATGTTGTAGTACTATATTTCCTACCTGCTGTTCCATAAATAAATTTTTTTCTAGTTGACTTGGTATATCATTTATATTTTCACAAAACAACGTGGCAAAGTTTATTTCTTTTCTAGTTGGGGTATCATACAACTTAAAAACTACCGTATTACCATATAACATATTAGGAAGTACTACGTATTTCATACTTGATATATTAAAAATTCGCTTCATTATGCCATCATGATAATCGGTTTTTGCGTCTATTTTGGGTATTTGTTTGGTATATGAATCATGAGCCCAATCGAAGTATTTATCAAACGGAATTAACTTCATCACTTGTTCTTTAGTTTTTACGCCTTCCGGTGTAATGTCCTTCTTAAATTTATCCATTTCAAGAATAAGATTGTTAGCCATTTTCGTATGGAACTATATTTACAACTTTATATAAGTTTATTTATATAACCTATGTCTTCAAAGAAAAAATCAGCGAATCAGTTATTTGATTTAGATGCGATTATCGATCAATTGCCTACGGCGACCGGTGTAAATTTAAATGCTAGAAAGCCTAATAAGAGCGGCGGGGCTACTAAAGCTACCGCGAAACTATCTAAAAATTATGTGGAAGTAAATAAATCTAAATTGGGAGAATTGCCTACAGATACTTATCTACGATATATAGACATGGAGGGAAATTTAAAACCAGGCGGCGGTAAATTCAAATCGATTGGACAAAATGATGAAGGCGAACCAATTTTACATTTAAGTAATTTCAACCTATCAACAAAAAAATATTATTTGTGGAATGTCAAGCTTAGTGAGATATCTAAAATATATCGCTATGTTAAGGACGGCGATTCCCGCGAATTACCAGCGACACAAAATACAACCACGCCTGCGCCTAATAAACCAGATGTATCAAATTTACAGGATGATAAACCTCCAACGGAAGAAGATAAGATTCTATTACAGCTCGGTGATAAAATGTTATTCAGCGACAATGAATTATTAAAGCAAAAGGTAGATGCTATGGATGTTGATCTACAACGTATAGATGCTGATCTTAAAAAAATATTTACTTTGGTCAAAAGACTGTACAAGACTGTTTTTCAAGGGCAATAAGTTCAAAAGGGCAATAAGTTCAAAAGGGCAATAAGTTCAAAAGGGCAATAAGTTCAAAAGGGCAATAAGTTCAAAAGGGCAATA
>JACCDX011340599.1_pt1 | contig 12986 bp, 17 predicted proteins | sample 7449681 | NCBI WGS metagenome assembly JACCDX01 (sample SAMN15323450, study PRJNA562643) | freshwater metagenome | isolation source: river surface water | place: USA:Blue River Watershed | collected 2017-08-18
ACTTCATGTAGGCGCTGTCATTGTCAAAGACGATACTGTTATCAGCTACGGCTACAACGGTATGCCTGCAGGTTGGGACAACAACTGCGAAGATAAAGAATGGATGAATCGCGATGCAGGTGGATGGCTTAATCCTGATGAGATCTACGAACGTTGGCCCCATGTTGAATACAACGAAGATGCCGAAGAAGAATATAGATATCGCCTTGTAACTAAACCGGAGGTATTACATGCTGAGTCAAATGCTATTGCAAAATTGGCTCGCAGTACTGAGTCTGGGCTTGGTGCTAGTATTTTTGTTACTCACAGTCCTTGCCTCGATTGCGCCAAACTTATCTATCAGTCTGGGATTAATCGTGTTTACTATGGTGAAAACTATAGAGATGACACGGGAGTCAACTTTCTCAAAGCGTCAGGAATTGAAGTAACTCAAATAGAAGGGGAATAATCCCCTTCTTTATTAATCACCGTAGACTGATAACACCTCCTTTACTGCCTCGTGCCGTTCAATATCTTTCATACCAAACTGTACAAGGTCCAAACGTTCAAGATTTTTATCTTTTAGTCTTTGGCAGAAGTCAATTAAGCCGTTATCTTCTAGTCTATCAGCCTGTCTTAAATCTCCTGTCACGACCATTTTAGAGCCTTCACCTAGTCTTGTTAGCAACATCTTCATTTGATTTGGCGTAGCATTTTGCATTTCATCTGCAATAATGTATGCATTTTTGAAGGTGCGACCTCTCATATATGCTAACGGACTAATTTCAATTACACCCTCACGAATCATGTTCTCGATATCCCTAGCGTAATAGTACTCGGCTAGGACATCAAAGATGGGCCTAGTCCATGGAGCCATTTTTTGCTCAAGGGTACCTGGGAGAAATCCGTGCTCTTCGTCTACAGAAACTGCTGGGCGAGTTACCACGATTTTATCTACCAACTTTTCTTTAAAAAGTTTAATACCGACTTGGCACGCTATTAATGTTTTTCCGGTGCCGGCGGGACCCAGAGCAAAAACTATGTTTTTTGATGGATCTAATAGTTTGAATAGATATTCTTCTTGATTTCGGTTGCGTGGAACAACGTTGACTCGCTGTTTTTTCTGTGGAAGGGTTTGTGGGACTGTGTGTTGAAAGTGCTGAAACTCAATAACGTTTTCGTTATGAAAGCGTTTTTTGGCTCTCTTTGTCGTCATTAACTGCTCTCCTTATGAGGCGTAGGACGTCCGTTGTCTACATACTTTGTAGGACAACTTGAGAGGTCCTACAAAAATATTTAACGATCTTAAAGAAAATAGAACTGATACTATATCAAAATTGTCTAGATAAATACTTCAGCAAAGGATAACCTTAAAAATGCACGATATTTTAGATATTATAGAAAACATCAATACCATATACAACAACAATAACAGCCTTGCTATTCTTAAGGACTTTGAGCGTGTGTTCGATGAGTTAGATATGTATGTGTTTGAAAACTGGCGTGAAGGCGAATTAATCAAAGGGCCAGTTGTTGATAGACACTGGGTCACTTGCGAATTCATGTGGCCAGATCAAAAGATGCCTAATCCACAGGCAGGTAAACGACTATTAGAATACGGCTGTGGAGTAAAGTATAAAAAAGATATTTTAGTTAAACCAAGAAAAATCAAAGATCCCGACGATATTCGTCCCGGAACAAAATTAGGTAAATTGGACGAACACAACATTTGGATTGTCGAAGTTACTATGCCTAAGAAGTTAATGTTAGATATTTTTAGAGGCTATCACAATCAATTAATGGATGAGTTAGACCCAGCAAACAATCAAAAGGCTCCTGAGCTTTCTCCACCGCCAGCAGGTGAAGCCACAGCAGGAGCACCACCAGCGGCCGCAGCCGCTCCAGTACCAGGAGGAGAAGCCAGTGCACCACCAGCCGCTTAATGAAGAAAGTTTATTGGCCAACGATCTTGTTAACCTAGTAAATCGTGTATTCGAAGTAGATAATTATAAATCAAAAATGGGCGACGACGCCGATGTTGTAGTACTGAGTTTTACTGTCGAGAGTCGTAGCCCAGCAGAGGATCTAGTGAGTTTTATTGAAAAAGGGTATACTTTTGTTCTCGATGCCGACATGAGTCCTGGAGAACTTGAAGACGGTAAGTATCGTGTTTTTGTAGAGCTACAAAGAACTAGCAAGGTATCTGAACAAATTACTGAAGTGCTCTACGGGCTTACTAGACTAACAGGTATTGACGATTTCAAATTTCGCTATCACAAGAGTTTTGACAGTTTGGATGCCAACGAGGACAAGTTAAATGAAGTAATTCCTAGAGATCCTTTAATGTACAAAAATCGTATGCAAGAACAAGAACTAAATAGTTACGAACAGTTCTTCAACAACAGTATGTTAGAAAGTGTTCGTATGCATGACAACATCATTGAATTTAAAAAGATACATGCTGAGCCATTAAAGTTCAAATATATCACGTTTGGAAAAACAAAACAAATTTTAGAAAGTATCGAGGATCGTATCGCTATTTCGTACAACGACATGGCCGAAGTTATGTTTTTAACCAAGTATATTGGCAACTATAATATTACCAAACTTGGAAACAAATTCATGCTTGAAAATAAAGATCATGCAATCATATTGGAGAAATTACAATGAGTTTTACTTTCGACTTTACACGCAATCAACTAGCACAGATGATACCCGGAAACCCCTATGTAGATCAATGGTACACTGCATTAAATGAAATATTACCTGAATATGGAATTAATACGCCAGAGCGTGTAGCCGCTTTTATTGCACAGTGCGCACACGAAAGCGGTGGATTTAAATTCCTAAAAGAAAATTTAAATTATCGTGCAGAAAGTTTATTAAAAGTATTTCCAAAATATTTTAAAACTTTAGACGAAGCACGAGCATATGAAAAGAAACCAGAAAAAATTGCTAACAGAATTTATGGTAACCGCATGGGTAACGGACCAGAAGAGTCCGGAGATGGCTTCCGCTACTGTGGCAGAGGTCTTATTCAACTTACCGGCAAAGAAAATTATAGTTGGTTTGCCGCTAGTCTTGAAATACCAGTCGAAGAAGCATCGGAGTACCTAGAAACATTTGAAGGCGCTGTACAAAGTGCCTGCTGGTTCTGGGAAACAAACAATCTAAATCAATGGGCTGATAAAAAAGATATTTTAACATTGACCAAACGTATCAACGGTGGAACTATTGGATTGGATGACCGTATCAAACATTTTAATCACGCTCTGCACGTTCTCGGAGTACACTGATTATGTGGCAGTTTCAGTGGATGCTTAGTTTAATTCCGGATAGTCTGTTTATCTGGATTACCTATATCCTAATGATTATTGGTGCTGGATTGTATGTTGCCAGCAAATTAGTCAAATGGATTCCGTTAATGGGACAGTATAAACTACCAGCAGAACTAATTGGAATTGCCGTATTATTAGGCGGCGTTTATTTATTTGGTGGCTACGGGGTTGAAATGTCCTGGAGAGATAAAGTTCGAGCATTAGAAGAAAAAGTCAAAGAGGCCGAAACAAAGAGTCAAGAAGTGAAAATACAGATACAAGAAAAAATAGTTTACAAGACTAAAGTTGTAAAAGAACGAGAAACTGTATATGTAGATCGCATTAAAGAAATAGCCAAAGAAATTGATGCTAAATGCGAGGTAGATCCTAGAGTTATTGAAGAACTCAACAAGGCTTCCGAGGACCCGTTTAAAGGAGATGCTAAATGAAATATCTAATTTTAGCATTTGCAGTATTATTAACAGGATGCTCTACTGCTCCTGTGGTAATGAAATTTCCTGACGTGCCTGAGGCATTAATGGAAAAATGCGAAGAACTTGAAAAAGTTCCAGCAAATACCAAACAACTTAGTACTACTGCTGAAGTTGTTGTAAGAAACTACGGAAAGTATCATGTTTGTCGTATCAAAGTAGAAGAATGGCAGGAGTGGTATCGTTCAAATAAAAAGATTTACGAAAGCGTTAAATAATCAAAAGGAGCAAAAATGAGCGTAGTAGATTCAGTATTAAAATTAATTAACAAAGACTCTAAAGATCCCGATGCACCGAAGCCTCCAGTAGGTTCACGTAGCGAACGTGAAGCAAAAATTAAAGACAAAGCAGGTATGGTTATTTCCGTATTTGCGTTGTTCTTAGCAGTAAATTCGTGGTACGGCGGTAAGTTAAGTTCAACAGTTCTTACTAATACGCTAGGTGCTAATAATGCTTGGGCACAATACCAAGCAAAGAATAATAGATTAGTCAGTTATGAAATTGCTAGTAAGACAACTAGCGATCCTAAACTAAAGGCAGAGTTTAAAGCAGAAGCAGAACGCATGGACAGCGACAAGAAAGAAATTGCTGTCAATGCACGTAAGATGGAGGCAGAACGTGAACTAGCAAAAAAATCTAGTCCATGGATTGGGTATGCTAGTACAGCATATCAGTTGGCTATTGTTGTATTATCAGCAAGTATTCTTGCAGTTAGTATGCCAATGTTTTGGGCGAGTTTTGCCGTGGCGGGCGTGGGCTTATTTTTAAGTGCCCAAGGCGTCCTACTATTTTTATAATTTTTAAGTTAGGAGCGACAAATGACAGAGTACAAAGATATGAGTGATGCAGAAAAGAAAAAAGAAGATTGGATGAATGCTAAATGGCGTCCAATGATGGGTTGGATGTATATGTTGGTCTGTACCATGGACATGGTTATATTCCCAATCCTATGGAGTTTATTACAAACAGCAACAGGTACATCTATAACACAATGGAATCCACTAACACTACAAGGTGCTGGATTATTCCATATTGCAATGGGTGCGGTATTAGGTATTGCGGCTTTTGGTCGTACACAAGAAAAAATGGCCGGAGCAAACAACGGTGGAGCATCTACAACACCAACACCAACACCACCAAGTTTTAATGCTCCAACACAGAGTTTTGGATCAGCATCGCTAGGTGGTAATACTGCAAGCGTGGCGCCAAGTTTCAGTGCTCCGAAGCCTGCGCCAAGTTTTAGTGCGCCAGCGGCTGCACCAGCATTTTCAAGCACAGGTAAACCAATGCCTGTACAACCAGAACAACCAGAACTATAAAGGAGAGTTCAAATGAAACATTTAATATTTGTAGCAGGTTTAATTTTTGCGGTACCTGCAATGGCCGCAGATGAAGCACCAAAAACTAAAAAAGTTTGTGTGACTCAAAAAGATGCTAAAACAGGCAAGGACAAGGAAGTTTGTAAAACTGTGAAGGTCCATAAAAAGCACGAAGGTACAGCAGTTCCTGATAAAGCACCTGCCAAAAAAGACGAAAAGAAAAAATAAATTCTTGACACACTAATAAAGGTATAGTATAATTACTACTATACCTTTTTTCATCATATACTATGGATTATTATTCAATATTAGGAGTTTCAAAATCTGCTAATCAAGACGATATTAAAAAAGCATATCGTAAATTAGCGGCCAAACATCATCCCGATAAAGGCGGCGATACTGCTCAATTTCAAAAAGTACAAGAAGCATACGCTACACTGAGTGACGAGCAAAAACGAGCAGAGTACGATAACCCAATGCCACAGTTCCATTTTCATACAGGCAATATGGGCGACATGGGAGATATATTTGGTTCAATGTTTGGCGGTGGACCCTTTGGTGGTTTTCAACAGAGACAAAGAAAAAATCGTAATATTAATATCCGTGTAGAAATGACTCTAGAAGAAATTCTTGTTGGAAAAGAAGTTACAGGGAATATTCGACTACCCAGCGGTAAAGATCAAAATATACAGATATCTATTCCTGCAGGAGTTATGCACGGGGATAACATTCGCTTTAGAGGTCTAGGGGATGACTCTGCTCCGGGAGTACCCCGAGGCGATTTAGTTGCACAGATTATCGAAATTCCACATCATAAATTTAAAAGAGATGGAAAAAATCTTTACGCAGATTATCAGATAACTGCGTTTGAAGCAATTTTAGGAAAGACTATTATTTTTAAAACTTTAGAAGGAAAAGAATTAGAAATAAAAATTCCTGCTGGTATACAACCAGGACAATTAATTAAATGCGACAGTTACGGACTAACTGCTCCGCATAATTCTCATAGAGGAACATTGTTTATTCAAATACAAATAACTATTCCTAAAACATTGTTTACCGAGGATCTTAGAGAAATTGAAAGACTATCACAGCGTTACGGATCCTAAAGAATTTACTCTTAGATTGGATCCGGATCCGATCTTAAAACAACGTGCAGAAGATTGGGACTTTTCAGTAGATCAAAATTCTGAAGAAGTTGAGTCTATTATGATTCAACTTATGAAAACATTTAACGGAATAGGACTTGCTGGAAATCAAGTTGGTTTACTCAAACGAGTATTTGTGCTAAAATTAAAAAACGGTTCTGAGCCGTTTGCCCTATTCAATCCAAAGATTGTTTCAGAAAGTTCCAACATTCAAGATAGCGAAGAAGGTTGTCTAAGTTTTCCAAATCTTTGGTTAGGTGTGAAAAGACCTAGAGAAATAGATGTTGAATATCTTGACAAATCAGGAAATCAATGTAAAATAAGATTAACTGGCATTGATGCTAGATGTTTTTTGCACGAACTAGATCATTTAAATGGTATAGTTTTTACAGAAAAAGTAAATCAGATGCAGTTGTTGTTAGCTCGTAAAAAACAAAGGAAAAATAAATGGTAGAACCAAGTGATCAATTACAAGTAGTGTTTGAAAAGGCAGTCGCTGACTGTAAAAAATTAGGTCATGAATATGTAACACTAGAACATCTTGTGTTTGCCATGCTCTGCGAAGAAAAGTTTTACGAATTAATTGTAAACTTTGGAGCAGATGGAGAGTACATTAAAAAGAATCTCGAACATTATCTTAAAAATCAATTAGACGAGATCAAGATTGATCCGATCCCTAAGGGATTTAAACCTAAAAAAACACAGACTGTAGAGCGTGTTCTTAATCGTGCTTTTACACAGGTCTTATTCAGTGGACGTCAAAGTATTGAACTTGTTGATGTGTTTATGAGCACATTAAGTGAGAAACGCAGTTATGCAGTATTTTATATCAATAAGGGTGGAATCGATAAAGAAAAATTTGCTAATTTTATTGATAGTGAAATCGATGACGATGACGAAGAACAAGTTACAGATGCACAGAGCGAAAAGGCATTACGTGCATACACTACAAATTTAAACGATCAAGTTAAGAAAAATAAAATCGATCCAGTAATTGGTCGCGGTGAAGAATTAGAATCCATTGCACTTGGACTTGGTCGTAGAACTAAAAATAATGTGTTGTTAGTTGGCGATCCCGGTGTGGGTAAAACTGCTATTGCCGAAGGACTTGCATTTAATATTATTAATGGCAATGTTCCTGAATTCTTAAAAGAATATACTGTATTCAATTTGGATATCAGTGCTATGCTTGCTGGTAGCAAATATCGAGGCGACTTTGAAGAACGATTTAAATTAGTTCTTAAAGCACTAGCAGGCAAAGGCAAAACAGTATTGTTCATTGATGAAGCACACATGATTAACGGTGCAGGTGCTGGCGGATCAGGCAACAGCAATGATCTTGCTAATATGATGAAGCCTGCATTAAGCAAAGGCAATATCAAAGTTGTAGCAAGCACTACTTGGGAAGAGTATCGCAAGTACTTTGAAAAAGATCGTGCCTTAATGCGCAGATTCCAGCGTGTCACAGTTGACGAACCTACTCCAGAAGTGGCTGTGGATATTCTCAAAGGAATTAAGAAGTACTACGAAAAACATCATAGTGCCACTATTACTGATGCGGCTATTGAAAATGCTGTAAAATTGTCTGTTCGTTATATGACTGACAAAAAACTTCCAGACAAAGCCATTGACCTAATTGATGTGGCTTGCAGTCGGTTTAATATTAAGTCCAGCGATAATAAAGTTGTAGATGTTGCCGAGATTCAATACGAATTGGCCAAGATGGTTAAACTTCCTGAAGACACAGTCAAAGAAAAAGAAAACGATAATCTTGCTAATCTTGAAAAGAATCTCCAAGGAGAAGTATACGGACAAGACGAAGCCATTACAGAAATTGTTGATAAGATTCTTGTAGCACAGGCAGGACTTAAGAGTGAAAACAAGCCTGTGGGTAGTTTTGTGTTCATGGGTCCAACTGGTGTTGGTAAAACAGAAGCCGCAAAACAATTGAGCAAGCAATTAGGTATTCCGCTAATTCGTTTTGATATGAGTGAATATCAAGAAAAACACAGTGTATCTAAGTTAATTGGTAGCCCTCCAGGTTATGTTGGTTTTGAAGAGAACGCTGGTCTATTAATTACTAAACTACAGGAAAACCCCCACTGTGTTCTGTTACTAGACGAGATTGAAAAAAGCCATCCCGACGTGTCGACTATTCTGTTACAAATTATGGATAACGGATTTGTTACAGGTAGTAACGGTAAAGTAGCAGATGCTCGTAATGTTGTATTAATTATGACTACAAACTTAGGTGCATCTGATGCTGAAAAGAATACTATCGGCTTTGGTAATCAAGACAATGACTACGAGGACAAAGAACTGAAGAAGTTCTTTGCTCCTGAATTCCGCAATCGTTTAGATGGTGTAATTACCTTCAGCAAACTCAGCAAAGAAACAATGATTAAAATTGTTGGCAAGTTCTTGGTGGAGTTAAAGACACAGGTCAAAGACAAAAATATTAAGATTACCATTGACAACGATGCTATCGATTGGTTAGTAGACAAAGGTTTTGACAAAAAAATGGGTGCTCGTCCATTACAGCGTGTCATTGATAAGGATATTAAACGCCCGTTATCTAGACAAATGCTGTTTGGAGATTTAAAGCACGGCGGCTCTGTAAACATCACAGTTGCAGAAAACGAAATTCACTTACAAGTTAAAAATGAAACTGTACAAGAACACGTCTAAGTTATTTTTTGACCGCTATGTAAACAAGATTAGTTTGATAACAGTCCTAGCCTATGAGTTTAGATATAAAAACTTACCTAGGACTATTTCAAAAATTTCCGCGCTGGCTAAACAGATTGAAAGATCTAAAGCGGGAAAGGTACAAGTAGGTCATTATCATAAAAAAACCATCACTGTTGACGACATTTTTCATGTAGATAAGCTCTGCGACATACTTAAAACACAGGTAGATTATGCTATACGTGTCGAAGGTAACTGTTTAGGTGTTTATACTAACAGCGATAATGTAGTTACAGACATTGAAAAGTTAGGAAAAATTAAAGAAATTTCAAAACCTAGCAGTGATAAAATAAAAAACTTCTTACTGGCTAATCCCAATTCAATTATCGCTAAGAAATATACTCACAAGTACCGGGTCACTGTAAATCCCCTACGTGATGCCAGCGAGAGCTTTCATCAATGGGCTGAAAAAATACCCAGTATTAAACTGCTTAAACGCACCTATCATACCGAAGGGTACTTTTATGCGGCCAATGAAAAAACCCTAGGTATGTGCAAGATATTCCTAGGCAGTAGAATACGTCGCGTCGACGAAATGTTCCTCGAGAGCGAAATTTCCTAGAGTCGCAAAATAGCATAAATACTCTATTACTGGAGTATCTATGAATATTCGCGAACTTTTAAATGCTTTAGATTCTAGCCTAGAAAACCCTGAAATTGGCGATGGGTTTGAACTAGAATTAAATGATACTGTTATTGAAACTGTAATAGTCGATCTAGCAGAAGACGGTGTTGTTGTTGAATTTGACGAAACCGCAGAGCGTCTGCTATACGATATCGGCTATCAACTCGATGAAGCAACATATCAAGGTCGCACAGTGCCCTTGGGAAAACCTATGAAGGGCGATGTTAAAAAATCCAAAGTTTATGTTAAGAATGCCAAAGGCACAGTTGTAAAAGTAAACTTTGGCGATAAAAAAATGAAAATCAAAAAGAGCATTCCAGGGCGTCGTAAAAGTTTTAGAGCAAGACATAACTGTGCTAATCCTGGTCCACGCTGGAAAGCACGTTATTGGTCATGTAGGGCATGGTGAGATTATGAAAATTAATGAAGTAGATAAAGAATTAGAAAAATTTGCAGACGTCGATTGGGTGGACGATCTAAAGTTTTTTATGCACAATGATCCACGATTCTATCGTAAAGTATTATATCCTGTAATTTCTGAATTAAAATCAAAAATTAAATCAGGATCCAAGTGCAATGAAATGACCTTTATGTCTTGCATTGACAAAGCCATTCCTGCTTATTGCAACAAATTTAAAATTACACAAAGTCCAAAAAAAATCTTTGACGAAGAAGAAATTAAAGATTTAGCCGTTAAAATGTTTCACGAAGAAAAATCAAACATTGAAAATGGAGTTTATAACGGGAGAGATAAATGATTCTCTTAGAAGGCGGAAATGTTTTTAAGACTGCTGACAAACAGCCGTTAACTCAACGTATTGCCACTGAGGATGTGCCAACGACTGTGGATTTTATTGAAAAAATTACAGGGTTAGATTTTACAGAAGAAAAGGATCCCGAAGACGGTAAACCAGTAAAGTGGTTAGGTTCAACTGGTCGTAAAGAAGATTCCGATGGTACATTTGAATTAAACAGTTCTGGCGACTTGGACCTAAGTGTTGATGCTAGAGAAATAACCAAAGAAGATCTAATACAAAAATTATTTGATTGGTGTATTGCCAACGGTATTTCAGAAGAAGATATTTTTAACAAAGGCACAAAGAAAACCGACGGATGGATTAAAGACGCTGGAGACAACGTACATTTTAGAACTCCTATCAATGGTGATCAAGAAAACGGATTTGTACAATCTGATTTTATGATCACATCTAATCCTAAATTTCAACAAGGATCTATGATTGGCGGTAATAAAAATTACCGAGGAGAACATAGACATATTGTACTTTCTAGTATTGCAAGATCAAAAGGAATCAAATACAGTCCAAAGTTTGGACTAATCGATCCTGAAACTAACGAAGTTTTGCCCAACGGCGATGATTGGAATAGTATTGCTAAAATATTATTAGGGCAGAGTGCATCTGTTAAAGATATTAGAAATGTTAATACAATCTTAGATTATATTATTAAATTGCCTAACTACGAAGAGTTAGTGGCGGCCGCTAGAGACACCTTAGACAGAGACGGTGTTTCTCTTCCTAAAAAAACTAATACAGTTGAAACATATTCTCCTGGTTCTATTGGTTGGATGCGTCGAATGATAGATATTGTAAAATGAGATTAAGAGAATTATTTTTTGAAAACGCAACCGCAGTTAAAAAGAAACTGGGTCGAGCATTCAACCACCTCGAAGATCTAGTATTTTTCTACGGAATCGAAGGTACTATAGAAGCACTAGATCATTTAAAAGAACTGGCAACTGAAGAAGGTTCGGCATCTATTCGTATGAAGTGGGACGGCAATCCTCAAATTTATTGGGGTAGAGAAACAAAGAACGGTCCGCTGATTCTATCAGGACACAACGGGTGGGCACGTGGTGCTAAAACTGACAACCCAGAAGCAGTAAAAGATTTTATTGCTAATAAAAGTGGTACTCCAAAGACTCCAGAAGAAAAAGCTCAGAGAGATGCCTTTGCAGAAAAATTTGCTAGTTTGTATCCATCATTTGATGCGGCTACTCCAAAAGATTTTGTCGGCTTCGTCTATGCCGATGCGTTATTTTTACAAAGACCAGAATTAAAAGACAACATCTATACTTTCTGTCCTAATCCAAAATCAAAAACCTGCTATCATGTACGTAGAGAAAGTGAATTAGGTAAACGTATTGCTGGAGCAGATGTAATGGTTGTTGGACACGCATTCTTTCCAAAATTTGGTATGGACGATAGTGAGCAAGAACCATTGGATAGTTTTGATCAATTTAATAGTAATCCTAGATTAATTGTGCAAGGACCCATATATAATAAAAAACCTGTAAATATCGACACTAGTAAAATTGATTCTACAGAACAATACGCACAACAACACAGTGCTGAGATAGACGGATTCCTTTCAGATACTGCGGGTCTTAGCGACCTTAAAAATATTTTGTATACCTATGTTAATCAAACAGCCAAAGCACGGCAATTGGCTAATCTAAGTATGCATCATTTTAAAAATTGGTTACAGGTGTCTAAAGTCAGTGCAGGTAAGCAACAAAAAATACAAGAAAAAATAAATGCTCATCCAAATGCTGCCGAAGCAATATTTTCTACAGTTAGACAAATCCAGTCAATGAAGAACGATATTCTAAAACAAATTGAAGGCGAGCAGGGAGACATTTGGGACACCAACGGTGAAGGCCGTGTACGCTATGCCAGTGTTGGAAAGAAATTTGGCCATGTGAAATTAGTAAACAGAGACGAATGGACTCCTGGGGAATAATATGAGATTAAGAAATTTATTTGAAGACAAAATCACAGAAGCGGCAATTATGTTTGGTCGATTTAATCCTCCCCATTTTGGCCATGTGGATGCTTGGAAAGTGGCTGCTAATTTTCCTGTATGGTACATTGGAACAAATGAAAGTACTCAGGGTCCTAAAGATCCGTTGCCTTACGAAATTAAGATCGAAGCAATGAAAACATTGTATCCAGAAATTGAAGAACATTTAGTTGCAGAACAAAATTGGTTTACATTGGCTGTAAAAGTTTTTAAAGAACTTGGCGAAAACGCTGTTTTAAAAATAGTAACAGATCCTGAAGATAAAGACATTTATGTTCCAATGATACAAAAACAAAACGGCGTTGAAGGTCCACATGGATATTATAAATTTCAAAGTATAGATTGGGAGAGAGCTGAACGTAAAAGCGAAGCATCGTTAGTTCGTAAAGCAGTAAGAGAAAATAATCCAGTAGACTTTAAAAAGTACTCAGGAACGGACCCTAATATGCCTATTGCTGGCAGACCCTATTTTGAACTTGTTCGAGAATATATGTTGCCGTATTTAGAAGCAGAAGAAGAAAAGAAACGTCAGCAACAAG
>JACCDX010346179.1_pt1 | contig 12985 bp, 19 predicted proteins | sample 7449681 | NCBI WGS metagenome assembly JACCDX01 (sample SAMN15323450, study PRJNA562643) | freshwater metagenome | isolation source: river surface water | place: USA:Blue River Watershed | collected 2017-08-18
CCTCTATCGCTAGGCGCTGCAAGCATGCCCTGAAAAGCCGTGGTTGTGTAGCGTGAACGAACTAGATATAAAGCCATGATGTGTCCCCGAATTTAGATAGGTAATTGACGCGCTAAGTTGCTGCGAACCCAGCTGCTTAATCCGCTGCCAGTTGCGCGAGCAGACCAATCTTGAAATGCCGGATCAGCATAGACCGCGTCTACACATTTACCGTAGGCTTGATAGCTGTCAAATCGAGCGGCAAATACCATATTGCCTACTTCTCCAGTTGAAACAGCCCATATTGATACATCTGCACCGTGTTTGCGCCAAATAGCAACGCTCTCAGATACGAATCCCATGAACTTGGTCATGTCAGCGCCTGGATTAGGTTTAAACACTGCTTGTGAAATTATTTGTCCCATTTGCGATTCCTCAAGTTAAAGAAGTGCACCTCGATATGAAGCACAGTATTAAATTTAGCGCTGAAGAATTACAAAGGAAATCACTTTTGTTAAAAGATTCATTGGGGTTTACCCAAGTTATTGTTTGGGCTGCTGGCACAAACCGTTGAGTCAGGTTTGGTTTTGGCGGGGCTACCGTGCTATCGGCTTCTCGTGGTCAACTCTTATTATTCGATGAGAGCAGAAATACCTACCTCATACCAGCACGCCAAGCGCGAAGGAAATCTTGCACTTCCTCACTGGGTCGATGCGGCTCTTTCCAATACTCACTGCAGTCGGACTTGCGCCCGAGTAATTTCATATTGACCAACTCACGACGCAATGTTGCTTGGTCGCCAAACGTGTGAAAACCATTGACGATGGCGTTAACTTCCTTCTCGGTGTATTTTCGATTCGCTGCGAATTGGGTCCACAAAGCCCACATGGTCATTTGCTGAACCGATAGCTTGTTGGGAAGGCGAACCAGCCGACCATTGTCATCAAACTGGATAAGTGCCTTGCGCACAGTAGCCGACATCGACGCCAGATTCACAGCATTTACAGCTTCGTTGTTTTCAGAAGTAATCCTTGTTGGCTGTACCGTGTCTGAAGATGGCGCAGCTTGGGCGAGTTTCTGGAGTGTTGCGAAGTTGCGCATGCCGGCGGCCCTAGCAAGCAAATTCAGAAGTTCGACGTGGGATGGGGGTACTTTTCCGTCGGCGTGACGTTCGTCTAGGAAACTCTTTAGTGTTTTAGCGAAAGCCGAAACATCAGGCGTTGAAAATGGAACAAGCAGTCGTGTCATTTGCATTCCTCGTGCCTCTTGGGCTAGAAAACGGGAACTGGGGTTGCCGCTTGCAGCCTAGGCACACAGAACATGTTAATTGATTTAAGGATTTTTAGATTTCCACTCCATCGCTGCTTTCACACGTTTCTCTACAGATGGATGGCTGTAAAAGACAAATTCTTGCAAGGGTGTTGGACGAGGATACCTATATTCAGCCGTCTTTACCAATGCAGTGGCCATGGCATCAGGCAAATTAACGGCTTGATATGAGTAGAGGTCTGCTTCAGTCTCTCCTTTGCGAATCATATAGTTATTGATTGGCTGTGTTAGCAAGCTCACCAATGAAATACAAACCAACAATATGGGAATTCCACGAGGATCGTCAATGGTGACCTGGGTCCCCATCCAACGCGCAACCAATGGAAATATTAGGCTAGTGGCATAGAAGAATACCAACGAAAGCATCGTTGCTGTTCCAATTAAATTCCAGACATGGCCCAATACATAGTGTCCAATTTCGTGCGCAGTCACTGCTTTTACTTCGTCTAAAGAGGCAGAATTAAGCGCAACATCAGAAATCGCAATACGAGCACTAGATCCAATGCCAGTTACGTTGGCGGTAAATTTATTTGACTGCCTTGAGCCATCGTAAACAAAAATTCTTTCTGGATCTATATTTGCTTGGTTAGCTAAAACGGTCAATGCTTCTTTGACTTCTCCTGGCGGCAATGGCTTGTACTGATTGAACAAGGGTTCAATCCAGATGGGACCCAACAACATCATGGCTGATATAGAAAATGCAGCTAGAAGGCTTGACCAAGCCCACCAGTATTTCCCTACTTTTCGAATGAAAAAGTAAATGCCTGAAACAAATAAGCCACCGCCCACTACTGAAATCAGTAGCGATGTGACACCTTGACTTAGGAAATCAAAAAAGGATTGGCTCGATTTTTCATAAAAAACTTCACGCCACCATTCTTCGTAAATTGACCAGGGCAAGGTGAGCAGCGATGAAAGTAGGAGATAAGTGCAACTGATTAATAAGGATCGTTTCCAAACGCCTAGATTTTGAAAACGGCTGTCGACTCTCTCTAAAATTTGCAGTCGAACAAAGAGCCAAGCGATCAGACTGGAAATAATGAATCCCCAAAGAAGAATCCAATGAGAGCCGGATGTGTATGCCTCTGCTTTAGCAAGTGCTTCTGCACCCAAAGAATTGATGTAATTGTCGGTTGCCTGCTGGATGTCAAATGTCATGGCTAAATGTTTTTCATTACTAATAGAGCAGAAGAAGTGATGTTATCAGTCCAAATGGCAGGTTGGTCAATACCTATTTGAACCACTATTACTGCGACAGCAGGTAGGCTACGAAAGTAGGCGACGTCGCGCTGTGACAATTCTCACTCATCAAGTTGTTTTTTTGATAAAGCAGTTCAAGCTACGGAATGAATGGTTCACAGAACTGTAGGATTAAAATTTAGATCTTTGAGCATTGACCTATTTTGTACTAAGCGTACATCAACTGAAAACAGATCTTTATGCAAATGAGTCCCGTCATTGCCGTCCATCTAACTGCAACTTTGACGGCATTGGTCATCGGCCCCATCGCGATGTGGGCTCGTTTGGGTAAAACAAAACGAGCTTGGATTCACCGAGCCATTGGATATGGTTGGGTATCCATGATGATTGTCTCCGCCATTTCAGCCATTTTCATAAGAGACTATGGTCTGCCCAATGTCTGGGGTTACACACCGATCCATTTACTGATCCCTTTTACCGCTTTTTGGCTTGTATATGCGTTTAGAGCCTTGGCAAAGAAAGAACTTGTCAAACACCGCAAAGCAATGATGGGTTTGTATTTTGGCGCTTGTATTGGCGCAGGAGTTTTTACATTGTTGCCCAGTCGCTATTTAGGTGGCATTGTTTGGTCGTATTTTGGACTAATCAATTAGAAAATTAATCGTGGTCTGCAACTGATGTTTTACACGACATCAGGTGGGGCGAGGGTATTTATTGCAAATTAGAACTCTTGGTATATATCAACCAACGGTTTGCAGTGTTAAATTTGTACGTGCACCGTATATGACTGTGCAAGTAGACAAATAATTATCCTCAGATCAACACAACTTCTAAAGGGACCACTCATGTCTCATCCAACTTATGTCGAAGAAGTAAATAACATCACGAATGTCATCAATCACTACATCGAGGGCGCCCGAAGTGGAAAGGGCGCAGCGATGAAGCCAGCATTTCATGAAGGTGCCACTATTTATGGCTATGTTGGCGCAGATCTGTTTGGTGGACCTATCCAAGGACTGTTCGATTGGAATGACTCAAATGGCCCCGCTGAAGGTATTAAAACAAGCTTCAGTTCAATTGATATTGTAGGCACTTGCGCCAATGTGCGAGTTGACACTGACAACTGGACAGGTCATCGCTTTACTGACTTCTTCAATCTTGTTAAGTTTGACGGTCAATGGAAAATCGTCAGCAAGGTGTTCTACTTGCACCCTTAATCTTGAATAGCATCCGTATTTGAACCACACCAATCGCAGATTCAGCTTAAATATTGAGCAAAGTAACCCAAATCAATCGTCCAGTAACGGGACCATGGCAGAACAAAGGCGCAGTCAATCGCCTTTGTTCAATTTGGAGCATTTGCTGAGCTGTCCTGAAGTCATCAACAGCCTATATGCATCAATGTATAGGTCTTTCTACATGGCCAATTGTGCAATTGAGAAGAACTAGGTAGGCAAGATCAGGATGTTTCGTTAAGATGGAAAATTCCGCGTCGAGATTAGCAAAACGCAAAACAACTTTTCAAGTATTGCGACCGATGCCAAAGGCGTCATCCAGATTTTCAACGTCGGTGCTGAGCTTATGTTGGGGTATTTGGCAGACGAGGTGATGAACACCATCACCCCGGCCGAGATTTAAGACCCGCAAGAGCTGATTGCCAGAGCAAAAGCTTTGAGCGTAGAGTTTGACATGCCCATTACGCTTGGGTTTGAAGCGCTTGTTTTCAAGGCAAGGGGTATTGAAGACATCTACGAATTAACCTACATCCGCAAAGACGGTAGTCGGTTTCCCGCGGTGGACTCAGTCACTGCACTTCGTGACATAGAACAAATTAAAACAATTGGTGATTGTTATATGGCAGCAGCAGGATTGCCTGTTGTGGCAACTGATCATGCAGATCGCGCTGCAAATATGTCGCTCGACATGCTAGAAAATGGAGTCTCATGGTGATGCAGGGCGCATACAGATCAGTGACACAACACGACTGTCACTAACTCAAAATTTCTCTTTAGAAAATCGTGGTGTCATCGACGTCAAAGGTAAAGGTGCCATGAATACTTGGTTCTTAATCAGATTAACTGTCAATTGATAACTGTCTCCTTTTTGATAGGTCTAAATACTTTCGTCAGTTAGATTGGGTTAAAACTGATCGCAGAAGTTCCCGACTTTCAAATTTAATTACCATGGCTTCACAGATGAACAGCATTGATTTTCTTGTTCAAAGAGACGACTTGACTAAGTCAGAGTTTCGAGAGGTACCGCATAAACCACTCACCGCTGGACAGATTCGCCTTACGGTTGATCGTTTCGCGTTCACATCTAACAACATCAGTTATGCCCAAGCTGGCGATGCGCTCAACTATTGGACGTTTTTTCCGGCGCCAGAAGGTTTTGGCAGCATTCCTGTATGGGGCTTTGCAACAGTGGTTGAATCGGAGCTTGATGATTTGCCCACAGGCGAGATTATCTGGGGCTACTATCCAATGTCAACGCACGTGGTGCTAGAGCCCAAGCATGTAACTTCAAAAGGGTTTATTGACGGGGCATCTCACCGTCGAGAGCTGCACATCATTTACAACCAATACACTCGATGCCAAGCTGATGCTTGGCATGAAGATGGACAAGAAGATTTAGAAGCCTTGCTCCGGCCACTTTTTGCAACTTCATGGCTTGTTGAAGATTTTCTGGCTGATCAAAACTTCTTTGAGGCTGACACGATTTTGTTGTCTAGCGCATCCAGCAAAACAGCCTACGCCACTGCAGTTCAACTTCAGCACCGAGCTGGCATTCAGGTGGTGGGACTCACATCTGCAGCCAATCAAAAATTTTGCCAAAGCCTGGGCTGCTATCACCAAGTATTGACATACGAGCAGTTGGCGGAATTGCCTGACGACACAAAATGTGTGTACATAGACTTTGCGGGCAATGCAAAACTGCGTTCAGACATCCACATGCGTTTTAAGCATCTAAAGTATGACTGCGCTGTGGGTGCGACTCACTTTGATCAACAGGGCTCTGCAAAGGGTTTGCCTGGGCCTAGAGCAACTTTCTTTTTTGCACCAGCGCAGGTTGCAAAGAGAAGCGGTGAATGGGGTAACGCTGTGCTGATGCAGCGAATCGTTGCGGATTGGAAATCATTTATACGTAGGGTATCCAACCCTCAAGCGCCATGGTTGAACGTTGAGTCGCACTTTGGACCCAAGGCTGTTTCAGAAATTTATTCAAAAATTATTTCTGGCAAGGGCGATCCTAAAGTTGGACTGATGGCGTCTCTTACTCAATTCAAGGTTTGATAATCTATTTGCCAGTTTGAAAAGTTTGGGTACTTTAAAGGTGCTTTGTCATAAACACACTTAATGGATCAAGTTTGTAGTCGCCAAATGGCCCACAAATTTCAAAACCATTTTTCAAATACATATTTCTAGCTGCCAAAAACTCTTCGGATGAACCAGTTTCTAAACTCAAGCACGTCATCCCTTTTTCTTTAGCGTGATGAATGATGTGAGTCAGCACAGTTTGCCCAACACCTTGCCTTAAAAACTTTGGCCTAGTTCTCATTGTTTTCACTTCCCCGTGTTGCGGATTCAGCATTTTTAGTGCGCCGCAACCGCAAAGTTCAGATCCAATCCAAGCAGTCCAAAAAGTAATGGCTGGCGTTCGAAGTTTCTCCAAGGGTAAAGCGTGAACACTTTCAGAAGGCGTGTTGGCCAGCATGCCTGCCAAATGCTCTAAAGCAATAGATTGGGACTCCTCGCTTGAAAGATCGTCTAATCGTATCTCTGCTTCCATGCTGTTCATTTCTTGCCTTCAACGTGTCTGGCAAACTTATCCAAGATAGCTTGCCAGCCATTTTCTTGTTCCTCAATAGAGTGTTCAGTTTCAGCGACAAAAGTAATGCGGACCTTCACGCCATCTTGTATTTGAATAAATTCAACCGAGGCAGAACGATTGAAGAATTCGTACTCGATCAATTCGTTCGGAATGATTTTTGTGTAGGTTCCAGCAAAGTCAAAACCGAAGCTACCGTCTTTAGCCTCCATCCGTGAAGAAAATGTGCCACCGACTCGCAGTTCAACGCTTGAGGATGTTGTGTGCCAATCATCAGAGGCTGCATTCCATTGAATGATGTCTTCTGGCGATGTGTACGCGCGCCAAACTTTGTCGATAGGTGCTTGTACAGTTGTTTCAATCGTGATGTTCATAGTGAGATAAATGATGATTAACGGCCTAAAAGCATGGCCTCTACAAGTTCTTGAACAGCCAATGCTTCTTGCGCTGTGGCCAGCTTATGCGATTGGCCCCGAAGCCAGAGATCAACTTCGTTCAATTGGCGTTGCAAGGCACTAGATCGAGGGTCTTCTTGCGACCAGTCAACTGCTTCTTGCCAAGGGCCCCCGTCTGATCGCCAGAGTTGGTAGAACTCTCGAAATTGATAGTTCATGCGGCTGCCACGCACGGTTACTTCTTGTCGATCGGGCTGCATGCCGCCGGTGGTGGCCATCACTGTGACGGTTTTACCATCAGCAGTCGTCAGTCGAGCCAGCATGTCGAGCTCACACAATTTGGGGTCTTGGGGATAGCGTGGCGATGCATGCTGTAGTGATAGAGGCCCCAAGTAGCGGCCAGCCAAAAACAAGAAATGCGAAATGACCTCTCGGGTGTAGCCGCCTTCATCGCGAAAGCGCAACCAATCAGCTTCTTTTTGCCATGCCCGCGGCCAAGCCGGGTAATTCAGAACGATATCGATTCCAAGTAACTCGCCTGTCTCGCCGACTTGAATTGAGCGAGACAATTCTTCGAAGCCTCGTGAGGCCGCTTGCGTGAAATTGACTACGCTCGGCAAACGTGCCTTTTCCAATTGCAACAAGAGGTCTCGACTTTGTGCGTTGTCGGTGCCTAAAGGTTTTTCCATGAAGACCCCTTGACCCTTTGCAGCCGCTTCAAGTGCATAAGTTTTACGAGGTGCAGGGGGGCAAGCCAGATAAACCACGTCGGCTTCTTGCATGGCTGCCTGAGCACTTTGAGCTATCGGCACATTGGCCGCATTTGCCGTAATGAGTCGCGTTTTGGCAATGGCGTCAGGTGAAGGATCCCACAGTCCACTCACCTCAAATTTGGGATGTCGCATCACGTTTTCCAGCATGCGCCGACCCATGATGCCCAGTCCGATGATTGCAAATTTGTGTTTCATGAATGCCCCCAGCTGAATCTGAGCTTAACAAATTTCTGGTAATGTTGGGCGCTGTACTAAGGGGACACAATGAAGTCATATACAAACTTGCTTGAATTTACAGCACAAGCCATGGACGACGGGTTCGATGAAATTCTTCAAAAAGAATGGGCGCCTAACCTGGTGATTGAAAAACATACACACCCTTTCGATGCCCGAGTACAGGTAGCGGCGGGACAGGTCAAACTAGAACTTGCAAGTGGCGCGCAAACATTTGAAGCGGGTCAAAGCTTTTACATAGCACGCGGTACCGAGCACGCCGAGAAATATGGTGCGAATGGCGCAACTTTTTGGGTTGCACGAAAGTTATAGTGCTTAAGCCCTTGGATTTAGACCAATCAGTTATTGTCTAGAACCAATAATCGGCAACACACTTGCCATCGCGTGGCAAATCATCGAAGGTGTCAAGCCCGTCAAAGTGATCGATAGGTATGTTGGCCACTGTCTGTGGCTCTGACAACCTCAAGTTAACGGCTATTCGTGTTTTACCAGCTTCGTCTTGCTTCAGGCCTTGCCAATATGCAACGCAGCCACATTTGGGGCAGAAATGAAACGCCAATGCGGTGCCTCTTACAAATGCTTTGGTTTCACCCCGTGTCCTGATGTCTTCGTCAACATGGCCGTATGCCCAAAGAACGCCATACCTTCGGCACGCCGTGCAATTGCATGCTGTTGCGCCATCTGGTGTGCCCTCTAGTTGCCAAGTGACTGAGCCGCATAAACAAGATCCTTGAAGCATGGGCCAAATCCTTTTTGATGTCTGCTTAATTGATCATTCATTCATCTTTCGTTGAATGAACTAGAACGATATACTTGTTTATCGTATATTCAGAATGAATAAATGTCACATCGCAACACATTCATCTTTATGGCTAAGTTGCTAACAGCCATGGCCTTGTTGGTGGGATTGATTGTTTTCGCTGCCAACGACTTGGTGCCCGACGTGCCCTACGCCCAACTGTTTGCATACATCTTGCTTGGTACAGCAGTGCTGGCTGTTAACTTGGTTGGGCTTAGCGTTATTTATCTCAACATTCAGCAGTGGGTCTTGCGCAAGGGGGGCACGGATGTGGCTTGGTTTTGGTTCAGCAGTGAGCCTAAAGGTTTGGCAGCTTTGCGAAAAAAGCTGCAAAAAGACTGATACTTTTTAAAGCACAGCGCATAGGCCAAATGGGTGCACTTAATTGCACTTGTCTTTTGCAATGTCGTTAATCAGGGGCACGATATTGAGCAATCCCAAACCATGATCGTTCTTGAGGCAGTCAGGCTTAACTGCTTTTTGTACATCGGTCGAAAATTTCTCATTTTGCTTTTTGGCCGCTTTGGCCGACTCGTCTTCTAGCAGTTGCCTAACCGGCGACTTGTAAGTGGAATCTTGGGGCTTGGATCCAATGCTCAGATTCAGCGTGCTAGGTACAGTGCTGGATTGTGGTGATGAAGCCAAAGGTGGCTGCTCAATTGCGTTGTTATTTTTTTCGCCTTGAATGGTTTCCATCACCGGGCTAGTAAATGCAGCAGGCTTTGTCGCAAGTTGCGGCTGTGCCAACCGAGGCAAAGCTTTCAGATCAATCAAATTTTCTATCAGTCGTATTTCAACGACTCTTGAATTGGTATTTTGATTGTTCAATTTCAAAGAGTGATTGGCAAAATAGAACAGCGGTGCAAAGGTGATCAGGGCCGAAAGCGCTAATGAAAATACCTTAGGAGAATTTCCCGAAAAGTTCAATTGACGCGAGCTGAGCATTTCCAAATCATAAATTAACTGCTCGACACTAATGGCTTGAACTTTCTAGGTTTAAAGCTTTTGAGTCAAAATCTTCATGATAAACAAAGGTAAAGTGGTTATTAACGTATTGAACTTGGGTAAAGCCACATAATCAAATGCTCTAACTGAATTGCTTTAGCCAACATGACTTTCAATCTTCAAATCCAAACACCACTTCATTGGATGACCAGACCCTTTGCCTTGTTGACCTCGATCGTTCTAATTTGGGGTTTGCAAGCGTGCAGCAGTTTGCCTTCCGAAACCTATGTTCCTAAAAGAGGACAAATGGGCAAAGATGTCATGTGGTTGCCAACCAGCGATGATTTGGTGCACAAGTTGCTTGAAGTGGCCAAGGTAGGGCCAAACGACGAAGTGGTCGACTTGGGTGCAGGCGACGGCAAGATTCCAATTGCAGCAGCCAAAAGTTTTGGCGCGCGTGCATGGGGTATTGAATACAACAAAGATCTAGCAGCCCTGGCCAATCGCAATGCGCAGCGTGCTGGCGTGGCCGACAAAGTTCGAATTGTTCATGGTGATATTTTCAAGGAAGATTTTTCAAAAGCCACAGTGGTCACCATGTATCTTCTGGAAGAGTTGAATGCCCAACTTCGCCCCACCATTTTGGCGATGAAACCAGGAACCCGTGTGTTGTCCAACACCTTTTCTATGGGCGATTGGGAGCCAGATCAGGTTGTACGTGTGTCAAATGGCACAGGTTACTTTTGGACTGTGCCTGCAAAAGTGGCAGGACAATGGTCAATTTCAGGGCTTGAAGACAAGGGCGTATCGACTTTGAAATTGGATCAAGCATTTCAAAGAATCGCTGGTGCCTTGATACTGCAAGGCAAAGCACAAAATGTATTGGGTGCACGTGTTGAGGGTGATCATTTGCACTTCAGCTTTGTAAATTCAGAGGGCCAGCTTAAATCTGTCAAGGCTCTCGTTGCAGGAAACAGCCTCAGCGGAGAAGTTGTTCCCCCCTATGGCATGCTCGAAATGCAGCCAGTGCCCATCAAAATTGAAGGAAAGCGTCAGTAAAGCAAGCTGCAAGTTTTAATTGCAAATGATCACAAGTCATAACCATGTGACCGAATGATGGCTTTGGCTTTGTCTGTTCGAAGATAAGCGAGCAATGCCGTTGCCGCAATGTTGTTTTTACCCGCCACTAGCAAAACAGCATCTTGTTGAATAGGTTTGTGCAAATGACTGGGCACCATCCAAGCCGACCCGCTTGTTAACTTTCCATCTGCATAGACCTGCGAGAGTGCAACAAATCCAAGTTGCGCATTTTCTGTGTTCACAAATTGAAATGCTTGGGCGATGTTTTCACCTTGAACAAACTTTGTTTGAAGCCCCTGGAACAGTTCCAACTTGTGAAGCGTTTCAAGGGCTGCGGCACCGTATGGCGCGAGTTTGGGGTTTGCAATTGCCAAGCGTTTGAATTGACCAGATCGCAGCACATCTCCTTTGTCGTCCACAAAGCCTGCTTGCTTGCTCCACAGCACTAGTTTTCCTGTAGCGTAGGTAAATCGAGTGCCGCCAACTGCCAGATTTTCCTTTTCTAGTTTGAGAGGCGTTTCATCGTCTGCAGATAAGAGAACATGGAAGGGCCCGCCGTTTTTAATTTGGGCGTAGAAACCACCTGTAGACCCCAAAGACACGACGGCTTTGTGGCCTGTGTCCTTTTCGAACAGCGGCACGATTTTTTGCAGAGGTGCCGCAAAGTTTGAAGCCACTGCAACCGTCACTTCAGCGCCATGTGCAGCGGAAAAGGATATGACCAGGGTGATAAGAAGCTGAAATACGCGCAACATCACGACCTCGATGTTTTATGAAGCAAATTCCATCGTAGCACCGCTATTTAATTTGTCTTTGTTTTTTCAAATGAATACATTTGAATTAAATGATGCAAGGAATCAACTTTTGGCATAATCCCGACCATGCAATCCCTGCGCAATGCCAAATTCATCACTCGCCTCGTGCTGGTGTGGTTTGCTTTGTTCCTAGGATCTGCAATTGCTTCCACCATCGTCAACCCTGGCAATTTGCAAATGGTTTGTTCTACGGGTGGCAGCATGAAGCTGGTTGACGCCAATGGCGATTCAGACATCAAGGTTTCGGCCAATTTGGATTGCCCTTTGTGTGCTGCCATCACAACACCGCCATCAGCGCCACAGGCTTATTTAGAAAACGTTTCATCGCTCTCTCATGCACTGCGCCCCATCACTGCGGCCCACATTGCATCTCTAACGGCACCACCGCTTCCATCGCGTGGTCCACCTTCTTTCCTCTGATTGAACCTAGTCTGGCTTGTGCGTTCAGCACTTGCTAGTTTGCCCCCTTTAACGCGAGTTTCATTTGGGTCATTTTGTGCCCGACCTGCGTTTGAACTGCATCAATCATGAATAAATTCTTTACGCTCAATCCAGTCAGTGTTGCCTTGTTGGCATTTTTCTCTAGCGCTTCCACATTTGCACAATCAGATACCGTGGTTGTGTCTGGCTCAAGAACAGAAACCAAGCTTTCTGAAACCCCCGTTTCTATTGGTTCTGTGAATCGCAGCCAATGGGATCAGGACAAAGTCAAATCGGTCGGTGAGATGATCAACCGCATTCCTGGCGTGTTCTGGAACGATTTGGGCAACGAACAGCACAGCATGGCCATTCGCCAACCCATCAGCACCAACGCTGTTTACCAGTACCTAGAAGACGGCATTCCAATTCGCCCTTTAGGTGTTTTCAATCACAACAGTTTGAATGAAACCAATATGAATGGTTCAAGTGCTGTTGAAGTGGTGAAAGGCGCTGCATCTTCTTTGTACGGTAGCAACGCTGTTGGTGGTGCGGTCAATTTCATGACGCAAAAGCCTTCGCGCACTCCAACGGGTTACTTCGGATTCCGTCAAGACCCTACCGATGGTTTCTATCGTTTTGACACAGGTGCCAGCAATACCTGGAGCAACCTCGGTCTGCGCTTCTCTCACTACACGTCAGAGCGTGATCACACCAACTGGCAACAGTACAGCGGTGGCAAGAAAGACTCGTTCACACTCCGCGGTGATTACGAACTCAGTGCCACCAGTTGGTTGCGAGCTTCTTTGGTCCATACCAATTTGGACACAGATACGGCGGGCAGTCTTTTTGAAAATGACTACCGCAGTAACCCTGGTAAAAGCATCAACACATTTACCTGGCGCAAAGACAAAACAACTCGCGCTAACGTGGCTTGGGAAGGCGAAACAACACGCAAGGGTGTTACCACTGTCACATTTTTTGCACGCAACAACGACCATGGTCAATTGCCTGCCTACACCATCAGTGGTTGTTCAGGTACCACTTGCCGAGGCACCATCAACAACAACCACGTTGAGTCTTTGGGCATGGACGTAAAGCACGTTCAAGACTTAGATTGGGCCAGTGCACGTTTGGTGACAGGTGTCTACATCGACAGAAGCCAAAACGACTATGTGTCTGACAATTTGA
>JACCDX010145477.1_pt1 | contig 12984 bp, 12 predicted proteins | sample 7449681 | NCBI WGS metagenome assembly JACCDX01 (sample SAMN15323450, study PRJNA562643) | freshwater metagenome | isolation source: river surface water | place: USA:Blue River Watershed | collected 2017-08-18
ACGGGCCTACGGGCTTGACCACCTGACAGCTGATGTCACCGCATTGATTGAAGCAGCAGCGGCGGAAAGCCCAGTCGAGGAAGTGATGCTGATCGCGCATGATTGGGGAGCGATCATCGCTTGGGCGTGGGCGATCCTCCACGGGCAGGGGAAGATCAACGCCCCTTTCACCCGGCTTGTCATCATGAACGTGCCGCATCCCAAGGTCATGGCACGCGAGTTGCGACGCTGGGAACAGCTGAAGAAAAGCTGGTATGTCTTCTTCTTCCAGCTGCCGGGCCTGCCGGAACGCTATATGGCAGCCAATGATGCCGCTGGCGTGCGCCGCGCCTTTGCTGGCATGGCGGTCGATAAAAGCCGGTTCGGTAAAGACGTTCTCGATGTTTATGCGCGAGCCGCGCAGCAACCGGGCGCGATGACGGCCATGGTCAACTATTATCGCGCGTTGATGCGCCACCGCGATGCGGTTGATCTTGGCGATGCCATGGTCAAGGTGCCGACGCTGATGGTTTGGGGAGAAGAAGATACGGCTCTTGGCCTTGGCTGTACCATAGGTACCGAACAATGGGTGCCGGGGCTCAAACTGCACCGGCTGCCGATGGTCTCGCACTGGGTGCAGCAAGAAGCGCCCGAAAAGGTAAATGCTATTCTAGGGGAATGGTTGGAGCGGAGCTAGGGCTGCACAGTCCCGACGAGGCTTGCCTGCAGCCATCTAAGTCTCGTTCCTCTCCCCCAGGTGGGAGAGGTGGAGGAGGACAAGGCAAGGTGAACAAACAGCCCCTTTGCCCTTTTGAGCGGGCGCTGCTAGGGCCGCGGCATGTCCACGCCGCTTGACCTTATTCGCAACTTTTCGATCATTGCCCATATCGACCATGGCAAGTCCACGCTCGCGGATCGCCTGATTCAACGGACTGGCGGCCTTTCCGATCGCGAAATGACCGCGCAGGTCCTCGATAATATGGATATTGAAAAGGAACGTGGCATCACGATCAAGGCGCAAACCGTGCGTCTTGATTATTCGGCGAAGGACGGGAAGACCTATACGCTCAACCTCATGGACACACCGGGCCATGTGGACTTTGCGTATGAAGTATCGCGCAGCCTTGCCGCGTGCGAAGGTGCGCTGCTTGTAGTCGATGCGGCCCAAGGCGTCGAAGCGCAGACACTGGCTAATGTCTACCAGTCGATCGAACATGATCACGAGATTGTGCCCGTCATCAACAAAATTGACCTGCCCGCTGCCGAAGTGGACAAGGTGAAGGCTGAGATTGAAGAGATTATCGGCCTACCAGCAGACGACGCGGTGCTGACGAGCGCCAAATCCGGCATCGGCATTGACGATGTGCTCGAATCCATCGTCACCCGTATCCCGCCACCGAAGGGCGATGCCAACGCGCCGTTAAAGGCGATGCTGGTGGACAGTTGGTACGACCCCTATTTGGGCGTCGTCATCCTGGTGCGCATCATGGAAGGCGTCCTGAAAACGGGACGGCAGATCAAGTTCATGCAGGCGGGAACAACGCACCTTGTTGACCGCGTCGGCTGTATGCGCCCCAAGATTGAAAATCTTTCGGAGCTGGGTCCCGGCGAAATTGGCTTCATCACGGCCCAGATCAAGGACGTTAGCCAAGCGCGCGTCGGCGATACCGTTACCGATGCGAAAAAGCCGGCAGACGCGCCGCTGGCGGGCTTTAAGGAAGTCCAACCAGTTGTGTTTTGTGGCTTGTTCCCGGTCGACGCTAATGATTTTGAAAAGCTGCGGGAGAGCATTTCGAAACTGCGCCTCAACGATGCGAGCTTCAGTTTTGAGATGGAAACTTCGGCTGCGCTAGGTTTTGGCTTCCGGTGCGGGTTCTTGGGGCTGTTGCACCTCGAAATCATCCAAGAACGCCTGACGCGCGAATATGATTTGGACCTGATCACGACTGCGCCATCGGTGGTCTATAAGCTTGCGCTCACCAAGGCGGCAGGCGAAGCCGAAGGCCGGGAGATTGAGCTGCACAATCCGGCGGATATGCCGGACCCGAACCGGATCGCGGAAATTCAAGAGCCGTGGATTGAAGCGACGATCTATGTGCCGGATGAATATCTCGGCAGCATCCTGAAGCTCTGTCAAGATCGGCGCGGTATTCAGAAGAACCTGACCTATGTCGGCGGTCGCGCACAGGTCACCTATGAATTGCCGCTCAACGAAGTTGTGTTTGATTTCTACGATCGGTTGAAGAGCATCTCGCGCGGCTATGCGAGCTTTGACTATCATCAGATTGGCCATCGTCCGGGTGATCTCGTGAAAATGAGCATCTTGGTGAACAACGAACCCGTCGACGCCCTGTCGATGATCGTTCACCGCGCCTCCGCCGAGCAGCGTGGCCGCGGGATGTGCGAACGGCTGAAGGATCTCATCCCGCGGCACCTGTTCAAAATCCCGATCCAGGCAGCGATTGGCGGCAAGGTAATCGCGCGCGAAACGATCGCGGCGCTGCGCAAAGATGTGACCGCAAAATGCTATGGTGGTGATGCAAGCCGTAAGCGCAAGCTTCTCGATAAGCAGAAAGAAGGCAAGAAGCGGATGCGCGAATATGGCTCGGTCAGCATTCCGCAAGAAGCCTTTATCGCAGCGCTCCGCATGGGGGATGAGAGTTAGGTTTGAGCTTTTTCGCGCGCCGCGATTGATTTGACCCAAATCAAGGAAAGACCACGCTTGGGTTGGCATTCTCCCCTCATCACCTCTGAGGAGAAAAACATGTCACCCTATTTGATGCAGGCCCCGATTCTCGGCGCTTTGGGGGCCGCCGCTGCCTTTGCTGCCATCTTGCTCTTCTGCTCCATCACCGACGCTTTGCGCAAAGAAGGTGAGTAGTGACCTTGCCCGGCAAGCGTTGAAGGGCATGGCTTTTGCGTAACTTCCTTCCTAGCTGCTTCTCCCCCTCTGGACGTGCTGAATTGATTGACGCAACTGCACGCCTCAGGGCCTAGACGGGCGCGCCACCCCTCCCCCCAAGGCGCGTCCGTCTCTTTTTAGGCAAAGTCCAACCGTGCTTCGTCCGATGTGACGTCGAGGTCTGCGGCGCGGGCCCATTGGCGAGCGGCATCGATCTCTGCCATGCGGAAATTGCGAATTACAGCCGGGTAGAGCGGAGCGACCAAGTTGGCCAAGGGTCCCACCCATCCTTTGTCCGACACGATCGCGACATGCCGCATGAAGTTATGATGGGTCAGGTGAAAGGCCAGGTCTTTGAACCAGACACTCGGATCAATCCAGCCAATGTCTTTCACCACTTCCACAACATCGATCTTCTTATGCTGTTTCAGCAACAGATTTACGGCATCAACGGCGCGCTGATAATCGATATCGCCGATTTGGCCATCAATGGTCAGCTCCAGAAAGCCAGCCTCCAAATCCATCGTAATGTCCAACATCCTTGTCTCCTTGGTAGCCCCGTTCCGCTAATCTACTGCAACGCGCATGGGCTGCATTGATTTTCATCAACTGGCATGGTCCTTCTTGCTGCTTGAAAATAATAAGCATTGCTATAATATGCCTTGCCATGAACGATGGAGACAATCTTGGTTCGCTGATTGCAGATGTGTCGCATTTGATGCGCCGCGCCTTTGACGAGCGTGCCCGCGGCATCGGTGTTTCGCGCCCGCAATGGCGGGTGCTGACGATGTTGCGTCGCCATGAAGGCATTAATCAGGGTGGGCTGGCTGACTTGATCGAAGTTGAGCCGATTACGCTGTGCCGGATGGTCGATCGGCTGCAAGAAGCAGATCTGGTAGAGCGGCGCGCCGACCCGGCAGATCGGCGTGCCTGGCGACTCTATTTAACCGACAAGGCGCGCGCGTTGCTGGAAGATATGCGGCCTCTTGCTCTTGGCTTATTTGATGATGCGATGGCCGGATTGGAGTTGGAAGAGCGCGAGGCGCTGTTCCAGATGCTCGCCCGGCTTCGTGTCAATTTGTCGCGGCGGGGGCCGCAGGAGATGGTTTCTAATGGCTGACAGAGATCCTCAGATCAGGGCTGACCAGAGTGTTGAGCACCGCGAGGGCGCGCGGCGCAAATGGCTGCGCCCAGTGCTCATGGTCTCTGTGCCCTTGGCGCTCGCTGCAGCCGGGGTCGGCTATTATTTTGCCAATGATCATTATGTTTCAACTGACAATGCCTATGTTCAGCAGGATAAAGTCTCGGTTGCCGCCGAGGTAGGCGGGCGCGTGGTTGAGGTGATGGTGCGCGAGAACCAATCGGTGAAGGCCGGTGATATTCTTTTTCGCATCGACCCAGAACCCTATCGCATCGCCGCTGCCCAAGCAGATGCGGCAATTGCTCAGGCGCAGGTGCGGCTGACCGGGCTTGAAACCGACTATCAGGCAAGCAATGTCAGCATCAATAAGGCGCGCGAAGCGGTGAGCTTTTTCACCTCCGAATATAAGCGACAAGCGGTACTGATGGATACCGGCTTCACCACCAAAGCGCGCTTGCAAGCGGCCGAACATGCGCTGTCGGAAGCCCGCAGCCAGTTGGCAGCAGCCGAAGCGGAAGCGTTAAAAGCCCAAGCCGCGCTTGCAACAGGCGCGGCAGCGCCCGGCGTTAACCCTCAGGTGCTTGCAGCGCAGGTTCAGAAGCGCAAAGCTTTGCTCGACTTGTCTCGCACCGTCGTCCGCGCGCCCGTAAGTGGTGTCGTCAGCCAAGCCGATCGTTTGCAGATTGGGCAGATGATGGTGGTTGGGCTTCCCGCTGTGACGATTGTCTCGAACAAAGGCAGCTGGGTCGAAGCCAACTTCAAAGAAACGGATCTCAACCAAATGAAGGTAGGGCAAACGGCGCGACTCTCCTTTGATGCCTATCCGGGGCTCAAACTGAAGGGCCATGTCGCCAGCATTGGGGCAGGGACGGGGTCCGAATTTTCGGTGCTGCCGGCGCAGAATGCGAATGGTAACTGGGTAAAAGTCACCCAGCGTGTCCCCGTGCGTATCGCGCTTGATGGGGCTGCGCCCCGCCCGCTTTTAGCAGGGCTGTCAACGCATGTCCGCATCGACACCGCCAGTAAATAAAGCCGCGGCCGCGGCCGCCCCCATTATGGGCCAGCCCCTTCTTCCAACGGAACATAAGGGGCTGTTGACGCTTGCGATCATGGGCGCGGCGATGATCCAAATTCTGGATTCAACCATCGCCAATGTCGCCATTCCACATATGCAAACGAGCCTTGGCGCGACGCAGGATACGGTTACCTGGGTGCTCACCAGCTATATCGTTGCAGGTGCGGTTGTCATGCCCATCACGGGTTGGTTGGCTGACCGCATTGGTTCGCGCCGTCTCTTCATCGGGGCAGTGATCGGCTTCATCATCACCTCCATGCTATGCGGTATCGCCGTCAACTTGACAGAGATGGTCGTGTTCCGGGTTCTGCAGGGGGTGTGTGCAGCGTTTATCGCGCCGCTTTCCCAATCCATCTTGCTAGACATTAACCCACCCGAACGCGCGCCTAAGGCAATGGCGATGTGGGGCATGGGGGTGATGGTCGCGCCCATTTTCGGCCCGATGATCGGTGGCTGGCTCACCCAAAGCTATGATTGGCGCTGGTGCTTTTATATCAACTTGCCCATTGGCATCCCGACCGTGATCATCCTGCTCTGGCTGCTGCCTAGCCGCCCGGTCACCAAACGCTATTTTGATGGCTTGGGTTTCGCCGCTCTTGCCTTGGGTGTCGCGACCTTGCAGCTGCTGCTGGACCGTGGCCAGCATGAAGATTGGCTGGAAAGCTGGGAAATACGGATCGAGGCCATCATCGCCTTCTCCGCCATCTGGATTTTCTTTATCCATCAAGCGACCACCAAGAAGCCGATGTTCGATAAGGAACTGGTGACAGATCGAAATTTTGCGACTGCCTTACTGTTCATGGTGCTGATTGGCGTGATGATGTTCGGCGTCTTTGCGCTTCTGCCGCCCATGCTGCAAACGCTGTTCGGCTATAACGTCATCGATACCGGCATTCTTCTCGCACCGCGCGGGGTGGGCATCTTGATCTCGATGCTCATCGCAACGCGCATTGCCGGCAAGGTCGATGCGCGCAAGACGGTGGCCTTCGGCTTTCTCCTTACCATCTTCTCGCTTTACGAAATGACGCGTTGGGGCCTGATGATCGACTGGACCTATGTGCTCTATACGGGTCTGTTGCAGGGCTTTGGCATGGGCTTTGTCTTCATCCCGATGAACCAGCTTGCCTTTGCCACGCTGTCCCTCAACCATCGCACCGATGGGTCTAGTCTGCTGTATCTGGTGCGCAGCATCGGGAGCAGTATCGGCATCTCCTTGATGTCGACGATGTTCGCGCGCAACTTGCAAACCAGCCATGCAGATCTGACAAGCCATGTCACCTCTTCCTCGATGTCTGCGATCGATCCGGCCACGGCCGATCGTTATCAGGTGGTGGGGGAGGCGGGGCTGCGGATGCTCGATCTGGAAATCAACCGCCAAGCCGCCATGATCGCCTATCTTGATGATTTCCAGATGATGATGTGGGGCCTCATCATTTTCATGCCGCTGATTTTGCTGATGAAGCCGCCAAAGGCCGGCGCTGGGCAAATGCCGCACCCGGTGGGGGAGTAGCTACATTTCCCCGCGGGCGCGACGGATGGCGTACCAGCGCCGCACATTGGCATTATGTTCAGCCAACGTTTTGGCAAACACATGCCCGCCCGTGCCATCTGCTACGAAGTAGAGATAGTCCGTTCTGGCCGGGTTGAGTGCGGCTTCAATTGAGGCTTTGCCTGGATTGGTAATCGGCCCTTTGGGCAGGCCAGCGCGGGCATAAGTGTTATAGCCATTATCGTCCCGAAGTTCCGATTTTCGGATGCGCCGGCCCAACGGCTTTCCCTTGGTAATCGGGTAGATCACCGTCGGGTCGGCCTGTAGTCGCATGCCAATACGCAGGCGGTTGGTATACAACCCGGCAACCAAATGGCGCTCTTCGGACTTGCTGGTTTCTTTTTCGATGATGCCGGCAAGGATGATCGCGTCTTCGGGCGTTTTGGCTGCCGTCTCGGCCGAACGTGCGGCCCAAAGTTCATCCAAGGTTCGGTTCATCGCTGCTTGCATCCGCGCCACGACAGCGGCTCGGCTTTCTCCAGCGCCAATCTCATAGGTATCGGGCAAGATGGAGCCTTCGGCCGGGACGGCAATGTCTCCCGTCAGCCCCGGCGTTGCCATAAGCCGTTCCCGGACCATGATGGAAGCCATACCCTCTGGAATGGTCACGAAGCGGCGGAGAATTTTCGCGCCCTGCAAAACATCCAGCAACGTGCGCTGGCTGGCCCCTTTAGGTAAAAGAAACCGGCCCGCTTTGACAGGCGTGTCATTGCCCAAGATTTGGGCACGCAAGCGGAAGGTCAGGGCACTGCCAATCGCGCCTTCTGTCTCCAACTGGGAGGCAACGGCACTTAGGCTGGCACCTTGTGCCACCACAAAGGCCTGATCTGCCTTTAAGGGGCCGGGGATATACCAGCCACCGATCAGCAAGAGCGCGCCTAGCGCCGCGAGCAGCGCGACCAAGCGGATCGCGCGGCGCATGGCGTTAGACAGCCTTCATCACAAGGCTGGCATTCGTCCCGCCAAAGCCGAAGCTGTTGTTGAGCACAGCTTTGACTTCCCGCTTCTTTGCGACATGCGGGACAAGGTCGACCCCTTCCGTGCCCTCATCCGGGTTGTCGAGGTTGAGCGTCGGCGGCACAATCTGATCCCGAATGGCGAGAATGCAGAAGATCGCTTCGACAGCGCCCGCGCCGCCCAGCAAATGGCCGATGGCCGATTTGGTGCTGCTCATCGAGGCGCCGCCCAGATCGTCGCCCAGCACGCGCTTCACGGCGCCCAGTTCGATGGTGTCGGCCATGGTCGAGGTGCCGTGCGCGTTCACATAATCGATATCGCCCGCCTCAAGCCCCGCCTTGCGCAGCGCCATCCGCATCGCCAGTTCGGCGCCCTTGCCTTCAGGGTGGGGTGCCGTCACGTGATAGGCGTCGCCCGACAGGCCGTAGCCGACGACTTCGGCGTAAATCTTCGCGCCGCGCGCCTTGGCGTGCTCATATTCTTCAAGCACGACAACACCCGCGCCTTCCCCCATCACAAAGCCGTCGCGGTCTTTGTCATAGGGGCGGCTGGCTTGCTCAGGGCGATCGTTAAAGCTGCAGTTGAGCGCACGGGCCTGAGCAAAGCCGGCAACACCTAGCGGGTTGATCGTGCCTTCGGCGCCGCCCGCCAGCATGACATCGGCATCGCCATCCTTGATCATGCGCGCCGCATCGCCAATCGAATGCGCGCCCGTGGAACAGGCGGTCACAACGGCATGGTTCGGGCCCATCAACCCATATTTGATCGAAACCTGACCCGAGATGAGGTTGATGAGGCGGCCATGAACGAAGTGCGGTGAGACGCGGCCCGGCCCTTTTTCATGCAGGACGATCGATTCGCTTTCGATCCCCGGCAACCCGCCAATGCCCGAGCCGATGGAGCAGCCCGTGCGCATCTTCAGGTCATCGTCCATCTCGGCAAGGCCCGCATCTTCGAGGGCTTGGCCAGCGGCATCGATGCCATAGACGATGAACGGATCCACCTGGCGCTGGATTTTATGATCGACGCGCTTGTCCGGATCAAAGCCATAAGGGTGATCCTTTGGCTTCACTTCGCACGCAATGTGGCATTTCTGGTCAGACGCGTCGAACCGCGTGATCTTCCCCGCGCCGGACTTGCCAGCAAGCAGGTTGGCCCAGGTTGTTTCCACGTCACCACCCAGCGGGGTTACCAGACCCAGCCCGGTCACAACTACGCGGCGCATAAGCGTCTCCAGTCTTCCAGAATCAAAAACGGCTCCCGACAGGGTCGGAAACCGTCTTCGATAACGTCGATTCGATCAAGGCAAATGCCCTGAAATCAGCCCTTGTGGCTGTCGATGTAAGAAATCGCGTCCTTGACGGTCGAAATCTTTTCAGCCGCATCATCGGGGATTTCGACGCCAAATTCTTCTTCGAACGCCATGACCAGCTCGACGATGTCGAGGCTGTCCGCGCCCAGATCGTCGATGAAGCTGGCGTCGTTTGTCACCTTGTCGGCCTCGACGCCGAGGTGCTCGACGACGATCTTCTTAACGCGGTCGGCGGTGTCGCTCATGGATAACCCTTCTCGTTCATGTTTGAGCAATGTTCTGAAGAAGCCCTAATCGGCCCTGTTTGGCGATGCAAGCCTTAGAATGCGGCCTCGGTTCAATCTGCTGTGGATGCTGTCTCAACAAAGCCCTTAAATCATCGCCATTCCGCCATTCACATGGAGGGTTTGGCCCGTCACATAGCCGGCCTCGCGGCTGGCGAGATATACGGCCGCCGCCGCAATATCCCCGCCTTGGCCCATATGCCCTGCCGGGATCCGCGCGTTCAGCGCCTCTTTCTGGGCATCTGGTAACACATCCGTCATTGCCGACGCGATAAAGCCCGGGGCGATGCAATTGACCGTTACGCCGCGGCTCGCGAGCTCCTGCGCGAGGCTTTTCGACATGCCGATGATCCCTGCCTTGGAGGCGGCATAGTTGGATTGGCCGGGATTGCCGGTCACGCCAACCACGCTTGTCACTGAAATGATCCGGCCAAAGCGCGCCTTCATCATCGGCTTGGCCGCCGCGCGGCACAGGCGGAAAGCCGCTTCCAGATTGATGCGGATAACGTCCGACCAGTCCTCGTCCTTCATGCGCAGGATCAGTCCATCGCGGGTGACACCCGCATTGTTGACGAGAATGTCGATCTTGCCGCCCAGTGCTTCAACGGCTGCCGGAACCAGCGCCTCCACAGCTTCTGCATCGCCAAGGTTGCAGGGCAGAATGACCGTGTCGCCTCCAATTTCTTCGGCGACCGCCTTCAACGCGTCCTCCCGCGTACCGGAAAGGGCAACCTTTGCCCCTTGCGCCACCAGTGCTTTGGCAATCGCAGACCCAATCCCCCCTGAAGCGCCGGTAACAAGGGCGGTCATCCCATTAAGGTCGAACATAATGTTTCCTTCTCTCAGAGCGTCTTCAGAACGGCCTCGATATCGTCCATCGAGATCACGCTTGTGGCTGTCGCATCGGGGGCAGAGCGTTTGACCATGGGGCCAAGGACTTTACCTCCGAATTCAACATAGTCTGTGACCCCTGCCGCAAACATCGCGATAACGGATTCCCGCCAACGCACGCGGCCCGTGACCTGCTCCACCAACAGACGCTTGATCGTCTCGGCGTCCGCCACGGGGGCTGCCGTCACATTCGCATAAACCGGCACCAGCGGGGCCGATAGCGCAGCGCCTGCGAGCGCTTCGGCCATTTTATCAGCAGCGGGCTGCATCAGCGGGCAGTGAAAAGGGGCCGAAACCGGCAACAACACACCGCGCTTAATGCCATGATCCTTCACCAACTCGACGGCGCGCTCAATCGCCGCCTTATGGCCGGAGATGACGACCTGTCCCGGATCATTATCGTTCGCGACGGTGCAGACATCGCCTTGCGCGGCTGCGTCCGCAAGTGCCTGTGCCTTATCGATATCCGCGCCAAGCAAGGCGGCCATGGCCCCCGTGCCAACCGGGGTGGCGGCCTGCATGGCCTGCCCGCGAAGCTTCAAGAGGCGCGCCGTGGTCGCAAGATCAAGGGCACCAGCCGCGCACAAAGCCGTATATTCGCCCAGACTATGCCCGGCGACGAAATCCGCTATTTCCGAAAGGCGCACGCCGCCTTCCTTTTCGAGCACGCGCAAGGTCGCCATCGCATTGGCCATGATGGCGGGCTGGGCGTTTTCCGTCAGCGTCAGCTGATCTTCAGGGCCTTCGCGCATCAGGCGGAACAAATCCTGTCCCAGCGCCTCGTTGACCTCTTCAAACACCTCCCGGGCAACCGGGCTGGCCGCGGCGAGCGCCTCGCCCATGCCGACAGACTGGCTGCCTTGGCCCGGAAAAATAAATGCGCGCATCACTTACCCCTCTTGCAGCGTCACGGAATGACAGGCGGTTAGAAGAAGGCGCGCGCCCTGTCGAGATTTCCTTCTTTCGATGGTGCGGCAGAGCTTTTTCACACCATGCCCTTGAACCGCGCCCATTCGCCCGCTAGGGGAGCCGCCTGCCTTCATCGGGGTCACCCCCGATTCAAGCGTCGGGGAGTAGCTCAGCCTGGTAGAGCACTGTCTTCGGGAGGCAGGGGCCGGAGGTTCGAATCCTCTCTCCCCGACCATTTTCTTCACAGCGAAATTATCTCACCCCTTTACGGGGCGCTGAAATGGCGCGGTTCTGCGCCGTTTTGAGCCCGAGTGAAAAGGTCTGGGTCAGGGAAGCTGGCCCACTCTCTCTCCTCAGGCCCCTCTCTCTCCAAAACCTCTGGACCGCGCAGGTTTGGTCACAGAAATTTATATCTTTATTTCATTGCCTTGGAAGCCGGTTTGAACTGGACTTTTCAGACCTTATTTGCCTGCCAAATCTTCAACGGCACTGAAAACGAAATTGCCCTCGAATTTGAGGGGCGCGCGATACGCTGACCTTAGCCTCAATATTTCTGCTTCGCCGGAATGACCCCTCTCACGCCGCCACGAGGCTCTTCGACGTCACCCTTGCGCCGCGGGATCAGATGCATGTGGCAGTGGAAGATGGTTTGGCCGGCGTCTGCGCCGGCGTTGATGCCAACATTGAACGCGGTGACCGTAGAATCGATTTGAAGAATCAAAGCGCGCTGCTGTTCCATCAGCGCCTGCATGGCATTCCGCTCGGGTTGGAACAGGTCGAAGTAGTCAGAGACGTGGCGCTTCGGGATTATCAGGGTGTGATGTTCGGTAACAGGAAAGCCATCCCGGAACGCGAGGGCCAACTCATTCTCTGCAATGATGCGCTCTGGTGGCAGTTCACAGAATGCGCAACCTTCGCTCCGGCCAGCATAGGCCGCGCTCATTCCTCGGAAGTCCGTATCGTCACGGTCGCGTTTGGTGGCATTGCACGAGTAACAGAGCGCCTGGAGGTTGTGCTGCTCGTCACTCCCACCGAGATTTCTCGGCAGGATGTGGTCTACTTCGAGCGCCTTTTCATCCGCTGAAATCCCACAAAGTTCACACCTGAACTTTGCTCGCTTAAGGATCTCATATCGGGCAGTTCCGGGGACATAGCCCGTTGATTTTCGACGGTGCGCCCAAATCGCCTCTCCCCGCTTTCCGACATACTCATCAATCTTGGCCTGACACAGCGCAGCCAGTGCAGAAACCTCGTCCGTGGTCAGCGTCTCGAATTTTTTGAGCCGGAACCCGTCGCCCTCACGTTCCGTGATCTGGCGATTCTTGGTCAGCACCTTGCCGACCATGTTCTTCGTGATCTGCTCGTAATACTCGATCTGGGACGCATCATGAGCCAAAAGTGCCTTTGCAATCTGATTGACCGATGCGGCACCTTTGGAATTGAGCAGTTCCAACAGCATGACAGGCTGATAAACGTGGGACATCCGCATTTCTTTGCGAATGAAATGCTCTAATTTTGCAAATACATCTTTCATGTGGCCACTCTAGATTTAGCGATGCCTTAGGAGTGATCTCCGCCTATAAAGTCTTCGACCGCCCTAACGATGCTTGTGAAGCCACGGCCTGCAGCCCAGCATATTGGCTTCGAAGCAGGACGGTGAGCTCGAATGAAATCCGTCGCTGCGTGAGTGGCAGACAAAGATGTTATAACGAGTAAGTCAGAGTTTTCAGCCAGAGCTTTCAGTTGCGCGGACCCCACATGTTCGGACGAAGTCTGGACAATCACGCTCGGCGCAACACGGCCCAAAACTGACGCTGCCTGCCTAGCGGCTGATTCTGTTAGCGTGTAAATGCCAATCCGAAGGTTCGCGAGTTTTGTGCTGAATTGGTTTGGAGCCGCCGTGGCAGCATCTGCAAATGGCGGATCACTCCATCCTAACAGATCGCCGAGCGTCGCTAAGCTAGCTAGCTGAACTGGCTCCAACC
>JACCDX010731549.1_pt1 | contig 12984 bp, 11 predicted proteins | sample 7449681 | NCBI WGS metagenome assembly JACCDX01 (sample SAMN15323450, study PRJNA562643) | freshwater metagenome | isolation source: river surface water | place: USA:Blue River Watershed | collected 2017-08-18
CGATAAATACTCCAATATCACCGTGCTCTGAATAGTCCATCAAGGTCGTAAGGAAAGTGGCGGACCCTAGACGCTCCTTCTCCCTCGAAGTCATTACACCAATTGCTGAGGCGGTCAATGCACCGCCAATGCACCAGGATAGTAAGTTTAATTGTGGTGAATTTCCTATTTCGCAAGCAATATTTACGGCCTTGTGAACTCCGTCAAATACGTAGTCATCCCAACTTCGACTCACACCATTAGGGTGAGGATTTCTCCAAGAGATTATGAAGACGTTATAACCACGCTCAAGAAGATACAGAACGAATGACTTTTGCTCATTCAAATCAAACGCATAGTATTTATTAACACAAGGTGGAACAATCAAAAGTGGATGTGAAAATACTTTCGCCGCCAATGGCTTGTACTGGATAAGCTGAAATAGTTCATTCTGATAGACCACGGAACCACTTGTCGTTGCCAGATTGCTACCCACAGCAAAGGCTTGCATGTCGCTGGAAGATGGCAACGCATTATTACTAATATCCTGAAGCATGCGAGCAGCGCCAGTTGTCAAGCTTTGACCGCTTGTTTCGAAAGCCTTCTGAAGGGCCTGTGGATTGGTCAATAAGAAATTGGAAGGCGATATTGCATCAATCACGTTCTTGATATAAAAATCCCAAACATGTTTTTGATGAGGTGATAGTTCCTGGCCCAGATCAGCAAACTGTTGCGAAGAATTATTTACCATTTCGTACCAACTCAGCATTAAATTCCCATAGGGAGTATTGTTCCAAGCTGGATCCTTAAATCGTGAATCGCCCGCCAAGGAATTAGGAACGGTATCGTTAGAGGAAGATGAGGTGCAGATCTTGCCCCATTCACTGAAGAAATTTTTGTAACTATCCGAATTCATGTTGGTTGAGCCTTAAGTTATAACAATCGAAGAAAACGCATAATGGGCTTATATTTCGGATACTTCAAATAAATGCCCATCCACCTCGCGTGCGGCAAGCGCATCCCCAAGCTTGGCCCGCAAGAATCCACTTGTCGTGTACCGAGTCACTCTGGAGTAGTAACGATCTGCTATCTCCTTGGCCATGTCAGCGTACGCCTCGATCAGGTCGGGGGCGATATTGAAATGATCGTAGTTGATGATGGCCCTTACCATGTGCTGCAACGGATTAACCAGTTGCACTATGCCATTGCGAACAATGTCAATGTCACCGGCGGTCTTAATAGAGTGCCCTTCCAAGTTGATGAACAGTGTGTTCGTGCTGACAACGTAGGTTAGTCGTTGTTCAATCGGAACCGTCAACAGCATCTCGCGAATACCTAAGCGATCTGGTCGGAATATTGACGTTTTCATTAATCTTGGTGCTACTCGAATGACCGGTTCGAAGTCCATTAGGCGGATGATGTCATGCTCGATGTCGACCCCTGGGGCCACCTCGATCAGTTCCAATCCTTTATCGGTCAACTCAAACACACAACGTTCTGTTACAAACAAAATATGCTGGTTGTCACGTAATGCACGTGCGCCATTGAATGTTATGTGCTCTACGTGGTCTACAAATTTACAGTCGCTTCCGTCTGAGCGGATCGCCAGCGCACCTCCCGCGACATCAATGAGGGCCGAGCCTGCTCGGAAGGTTCCCATAAAAATGACTTTGCGCGTGAATTGGCTGATATTTATGAATCCGCCAGCACCCGCCAAGCGATTACCAAATTTTGATACGTTGACATTACCGTGACGATCGACTTGCGCCATGCCAAGAAACGCCATATCCAAACCAGCGCCGTCGTAGAAATCAAACTGGTTCGGCTGACTCAAGATTGCATGTGCGTTGGAGGCCGCGCCGAAACTTAAGCCACTGGCTGGGATTCCACCAATCGCGCCGGATTCGGCTGTTAACGTCAAAAGGTCGATGCAGTTTTCCTCCTCCGCCACAGATGCGAGGCCTTCCGGTATTCCTATCCCTAGGTTGACGATTGCATTGGCTGAAAGCTCGTAGGATGCTCGACGCGCAATCACCTTTCTAATATCAAGCGGCTTCGATGGAATATCGCCCTGCGGCAAGCGAACGTCCCCTGCATATGCGTAGTTGTATTGCTCGCTGAAGGTTTGCATGTGGTGGGTAGCGTCCGTGGCTACAACCACACAGTCGACTAGCACCCCAGGCACGACCACGTTGCGAGGGTGCAAGTGACCTCTATCAGTTATACGTTCGACTTGTACGATCACGATTCCACCGGAGTTATGTGCCGCCAATGCAAGGGAAAGCGACTCAAGCGGGAGCGCCTCACGCTCCATCGACACGTTTCCATCGGGGTCGGCCGTTGTTCCTCGAATGATCGCTACGTTGATCGGGAAACCATGGTAAAAAAGATACTCTTTCCCGTGCAGCATAAGTAACTCAACAATGTCTTCGGTGGTGACATCATTCAGCTTTCCTCCGCCAAGTCTCGGGTCTACGAATGTTCCAAGGCCTACTGATGAGAATGTTCCCGGCTTACCGGACCCAATTTCCCTATAGAGATTTAGGATGACGCCTTGCGGAAGGTTGTAGGCTTCTACGTGCCCATCTAGCGCAAGACGCTGCAATTTCGGAACAAGACCCCAATGGCCTCCGATGATGCGCTTAAGCATCCCTCGGTGGCCAAAATGATTTAGGCCCCGATTGGCGCCATCGCCTTGGCCCGCAGCATAGACAAGTGTGAGGTCACGTAGGCGATCGGCCCCTTCCTTTGTTGCCAAAAATCGCTCCTCAACGGCAATCGCGATGGCTTCAGGCACTCCTATGCCGACTAAGCCTCCAGTAGCAATGGTGTCGTTCGATCTAATCAAACTGACGGCCTCTTGAGCAGTCACAATCTTGTTTCGATGGGCCAAGCCCTGCAGGGTGGGTATCATTTATTAAGTCTCCTCGTATGTCCGGGGTGAAGCGCGCAGCGCAACTTGAGAAAATGCCCCACCTACTCGTAGATGGCGTTAAGGAAGTCGCGTGTTTGTCGATACAAGTCCAATCTGTTCACTTCTAAGACCATTGCATGAGTTCCCCGACCCAGCAGTTCAAGTCGTTTGTATGGCGTTGATGAAAGTTGACTCAGAAGTTCTATCGCCATGTGAGGCGGAGTGTCACGATCCCATTCCCCCAATGTGAGCAAAGTCGGGCAGCGGATGAGCTGTGGGTCATATGTGGGTTTTCCCATGCCCCAGAATTGCAGTAAATCAGCAATCACCCCCGAAGGAGCTCTATGAAGCGATTCTGAAACAAAAGGGCCAGATGCCACCATGGCGTCCCACCACGTGTCAAACTCAGACCGAGGGATCAACTCATCCACAGTATTGGGAGAGACACCCGATGTCCATCGTCTATATACTTCGGATTTGCTTACAGTTCGATAGGCACCAAGAAGGCGAGATGACTGTGGAATCGTAGACATGATCCAGCTAGTAAGCGCCATGGTACTTCCCTGAGGTATGACCCAGAGAGGTGCATTGAGTACCAAATGTCGAACTTTTTGGGGATGGTCTGCAGCATAGGCTCCGCATATGGCTGTACCCCATGACCATCCCACTAAGTCCACAGTCGTCGAACCCGTCTGCTCCATCGCTAACGCCACGACGGAATTTAGATCCTCAATTGCCTCGCTAGTGCGAGCAAGCGGTCTTGATTCGTCAGTATCGAAGTAGCGTGATCGCCCGTACCCACGAATATCAAACAAATAGGAGTCGAAACCGTCCAAAGCCATGTAGTCAAGCCATGAAGGTTCTCCAAACATAGGCCAATCAAAAACTGCCGATCCAGGATAAGTCGCTCCATGTACAAAAATCAGTGGTTTACCTTTTTTCCCCCGCGCATTGGTAGTCTTGCAACGCACATACAGTTCGACACTGCCATTGCCAGAAAGAATTCTGTGCTCTTTCATTTTGATGGACTGCACTTGGACGCGTCTAGTACTGGACAGAGGACGCAACATGGTCATTCTTCCTGCAAAAGGTCTTTGTATATTTTTTTCCAACTGAAAGACTTGGTGTTGGCCCCTCATGCTCCGCTATGGTGTTTGATCGCATCTTTGTCGCCGTTTGTTGAAATAATTTGCGCCTCGTTACGAAACGTTCGGAGTGCCCACGTTGGAAATTTTGATACTCTAATTAAGTGCGGTAAACAGCGAATAATGCATATTGAATATGCAGAATTGCACAACTGGCATCAGTCCAGCCCTAGATTGGGATGACCTCCAGTATTTCCTTGCCATAGCGTCCAGGCAACACGCGGGCGGGCCAAGGTCGATATCGTGGAGTTCGCCGATGGACAGCTAGGGCTGCTCTACCGAGGGCAAGTGTTGGAACACACGCACTACCAATTTCATGAGCATCTGCGCCAAGGGCGTATGGCCGATGACAAAAGCATCAATACGCGTATCGATCGAGCCGTCAAAGTACAACGCCAGCGATTGGCCGCTCTCGTGGCGCAGATCAAGCACCAAGACGCGCAACGTGCACCTGGCATCTTCGACTTCGTCACCATCGGCAACCATCCACGCCCATCACCGCAAGCCGGCAGCCCGAACCTTATCCAAAGAAGATATTTCTATTTGGGGCAAAAGGGGGCATTTTTACTTTGGGTTGACAATTTCATATGAGGTGTCTCACCCATTAGGAACGAGCGGTTTTCCTCGGTGACCCGCCGCAAGTAATCCCAGAGAGTTCTGACCCGTGCAAGCTCTCTCCGATCACTGGGTGCCGCGAGCCAAAAGGTCCGGATAATGTCGATTTGATCGTCCAATACGGATACGAGATCGGGCGTGTCTGAGGCGAGAAAACAGGGAAGAATAGACAACCCACGGCCCTGTTTCGCGGCCAAATACTGAGCGACGATGCTTGTACTTCGAAATGGCACTGATGAGTTAGGAGCAATGTCCTGCTGATAGCGCAACTCGGCACTGAAGCACAACTCATCAACGTAACCGATAAATCGGTGATTTGTCAGGTCGCTAACGCTTTGAATGGAGGCGTACTGAGCTAGGTAACTCCGACTCGCATAGAGCCGCAGGCGATAGTCGGAGAGCTTGCAAACAACTTGACTAAGCCCCTGCGGGCGCTCAATATTTATAGCCAGATCGGCCTCCCGCTTCGATAGATTGACGAATCGAGGCACTGGCAAAAGCTCAACCGATATTGAGGGATACAGATCACAAAAATGTGCCATTTGAGGTGCAAGAAAATAGCTGCCAAACCCTTCAGTAGCCCCTAGTCGTACCTGACCACTGAGGACGTAGCTCCCCCCTCCAACTTCAGATTCAGCTAGCACAAGTCGCCCTTCGATTGACTCCACATGCTCTAAAAGCCGGTGACCCGCTGGCGTGAGTACATGTCCGGCAGAACTCCTTTCGAACAACTGTGTCGCCATTTGCGTTTCGAGCCTTCGAATTTTCCGCGTTAGCGTTGAATGATCGACGTCGAGCTGCTGGGCCGCCTCCAGCGCAGATTGTTGTCGAGCCAACGCCAGAAAGAGGCGGAAATTATCCCAATTGATCCCCTTGGTATTCATGAAAGGCATCTTCCTTATGTGTGCATAAATGCATTAATGAGTTGCAATTTTTTCGTATTCAAATGCAATTATACGAACATAAACTAACCAAGCCAAGAGATTCTCTATGGCGAAAAGTTCCAGAAAGCACCAAGTTTTCCGGTTAACAGATAAAAAACGAGGAGATCGCATGCGTTACACATTTACAAAAAAGTCACTGTCCATTGCACTTTTAGCGCTCGCGAGCGCTGCAAATGCTGAAATATCCGATAGTGTGGTGAAGATTGGCGTCCTGACCGACATGTCGGGCCCTTATTCCGGCATGGGCGGACAAGGGTCGGTGGTTGCAGCGAACATGGCAGTAGAAGATTGCCTGAAGGCCGAGTGCAAGGGTATGAAAATCGAAATTCTGTCGGCCGATCACCAAAACAAGGCTGACATTGGCTCCGCAAAAGCTCGCGAATGGATCGATAGAGATAAGGTAGACGCTATTGCTGACCTGACGAACTCCTCCGTCGCCTTAGCAGTTCAAAAACTGGTCAAGGAAAAAAACGTTGTTGCGCTGTACAGCGGACCAGGAACCACGCGCCTGACAAATGAGGATTGCGCCGAGACCGGGTTCCACTGGATGTTCGACACCTATTCATCAGCGTCCGGTGCTGCTGCAGCACTCACCCGTGGTGGCGCTAAGTCGTGGTACTTTCTGACGGTTGACTATGCATTTGGCCTTTCACTGGAGAAAGATGCAGCAGCGGTGGTCAAGGCCAACGGTGGCACAGTAGCTGGCACGATTCGACACCCGCTAAACACAAACGATTTCTCGTCTTTCCTTCTACAAGCGCAAGCATCTAAAGCGCAGGTTATTGGACTCTCTAATGGCGGTAACGATACCGTCAATGCAATTAAGACTGCGCGTGAATTCGGTGTTGGCGACAAGGGGCAAACTGTTGCAGCCTTATTAATGTTTCTGACCGACGTTCATGCACTTGGACTGGAAACTGCTCAAGGCCTTACCTTCTCGGAAGGCTTTTATTGGGATACGGATGATCAAACTCGAGCCTTCTCTTCGCGTTTCTCAAAAAATCTCAACGGCTTTAAGCCAACCATGGTTCAAGCGGGTGTGTATTCAAGTGTTCTCCATTACCTGAAATCCGTTGCAGCAACGAAAAGTGACGACAGCAAAGTCGCGGCAAAGAAAATGCGCGAACTTCCAATCAATGACGCCGTTATGCGAAATGCTTCGATCCGTGCTGACGGTCGGGTGATTCATGACATGTACCTTTACCAAGTTAAAAAACCATCGGAATCAAAGGGGCCATGGGATTACTACAAGACTGTTTCTACGATCCCCGGATCTGTAGCATTTAAGTCTCTCGCCGATTCTTCCTGTCCGCTGGCAAAAAAATAGTTAGTGCATTTCTAGATGGTCCACAGTGGGCCATCACATTTATCTAAAAAGGAACCCATTGTGAGCACATCTCCGACAGTCAAAGCAACCATCCATCATTTTATCGACGGCAAGCATTACCCGTCTGAATCTAAAGAATGGCATGACGTTACAAACCCTGCGACACAAGAAGTCGTGGCCAGAGTTCCATATGCCACCCAACATGAAGTTAATCTTGCCGTTGCTTCTGCAAAGGAAGCTTTCAAGAAGTGGCGTAACACGTCTTTGGGTGCGCGTATGCGCGTCATGCTCAAGCTGCAACATTTAGTTAGAGAAAACACAAGCCAACTGGCTGAACTGATCACACGCGAACATGGCAAAACCTTACCAGATGCTGAGGGCGAAGTCGGTCGCGGATTGGAGGTAATTGAACATGCCTGTTCAATCACTTCACTCCAATTGGGAGAATTTGCTGAAAATGCAGCAGGTGGTGTAGACGTTTATAACTTGATACAGCCAATCGGCGTTGGTGCAGGCATCACTGCCTTCAACTTCCCAATAATGCTGCCTTGCTTTATGTTCCCACTGGCTATCGCCTGCGGCAATACCTTCATATTGAAGCCATCAGAACAGGACCCTAGCTCAACTATGCTTTTGGTTGAGCTTGCCCATCAAGCGGGAGTTCCTCCAGGCGTGCTAAACGTGATTCACGGTGGGGCTGACGTCGCCAATATGATTTGCGACCATCCGGACATTAAGGCGATTTCCTTCATCGGATCAACAAATGTTGGTACACATATCTATCGCCGTGGTTCTGAAGCAGGCAAGCGTGTTCAGTCCATGATGGGCGCAAAAAATCACTGCGTAATCATGCCTGACGCCAACAAGGACCAAGCTATTAACAACTTGCTCGGTTCCGCATTCGGCGCTGCTGGTCAACGCTGCATGGCAAATCCGGTCACTATATTGGTTGGCGAGGCACGTCATTGGTTGCCAGAGATGATCAGTAAAACTGAGTCGCTCAAGGTAGGTCCAGGCACTGATCGCAGCGCCGATCTCGGACCACTAGTAAATAAGAAGGCCAAGGAGCGTGTAGAGAGACTCATCGACTCCGGCGTTGAACAAGGAGCCACGCTTTTGGTTGACGGACGCAATTGCAAAGTAGATGGCTATGAGAACGGAAATTTCGTTGGGCCAACTCTGTTTTCAGATGTCACCAAAGACATGGAGATCTATACTCAGGAAATCTTTGGCCCGGTGCTCAACGTAGTTGCTGTTGACACCATCGACGACGCTATCGCCTTTGTCAATGCCAACCCTAACGGAAATGGTACTTCCATATTTACCTCCAGCGGCTGGGCAGCACGCAAGTATCAAAATGAAATTGATGTCGGCCAAGTAGGCATCAACGTCCCAATCCCTGTTCCTGTCGCGTACTTTAGCTTTACTGGCTCGCGCGCCTCAAAGCTTGGTGACCTTGGACCAAATGGCAAGCAGGCTATCAGCTTCTGGACACAGACAAAGACTGTAACTGCCCGATGGTTTGAGGAGGGTAGCGCCGCCGGCAAAGTGAATACAACAATCTCTTTGAAGTGAGCTAACTATGAATATCTCATTCATTGGCCTTGGCAATATGGGGTTGCCCATGGCTCTCAACCTTGTCAAAGAAGGGTTCTCGGTGTCGGGCTTTGACCTTTCACCAACCCAATTGAGTACGTTCGCAGCAAGTGGTGGACGCGCCTGTTCATCTGTTGGAGATGCGATCGAAGGCGCCGAAGTGGTCATTTCAATGCTGCCAGCCTCTAAACACGTGGAGGAACTTTACCTTGGAGTGGATGGATTGCTGGCGAAGATGCCATCCAAGGCACTATTAATTGATTGCTCCACAATTGCGCCCCAATCGTCTCGTCGAGTGGCCGACCTAGCTGCGGCAAAGGGATTCGAAATGATTGATGCCCCTGTGTCTGGGGGTACTGGGGGGGCTCAGACTGGAACGCTCACCTTCATGGTTGGTGGAACTGATGCGGCACTGGAACGTGCAAGGCCCTACCTAGAAGCAATGGGTAAAAACATATTCCACGCTGGTGCCGTAGGTGCGGGTCAGACGGTCAAAGTTTGCAACAACATGTTGCTGGGCATTTTGATGATAGGTACGAGTGAGGCATTACGTTTGGGCATGGCCAATGGCATGCAACCGAAAGTTTTGTCCGAAGTCATGGCAAAAAGTTCCGGACGAAACTGGGTGTTGGACGTCTACAACCCCTGCCCGGGGACCATGGAAAATGTGCCCTCTTCCAGAAACTATGCAGGCGGGTTTGGCGTAGATTTAATGCTTAAAGACCTGGGTCTTGCAGTTGAAAACGGCTTGAGTGTTGGCGCTTCTACGCCGTTAGGTTCACTGGCGCGTAATCTTTACGACATACATAGTAAAGCAGGGAACGGTAACCAAGACTTTTCCAGCATTTTCAACCTATTGGCTAAACATGTTTCGGGTGACGTATGAGCGAATACATTCTCGAAACATTCAATCTAAAGAAGGAATTCCGAGGCTTTGTTGCTGTCAATGACGTAAGCCTTCGAGTTCGAAGAGGTGAAATTCACGCGTTAATCGGCCCCAACGGTGCAGGCAAAACAACGTGCTTTAATTTGTTGACTAAGTTTCTGACACCAACGCAGGGATCCATTTCCTTCAACGGACGTGATATCACCAATGAAACGCCACAGGATATTTCACGCATGGGAGTCGTCCGATCCTTCCAGATCAGTGCAGTATTCCCTCATATGAGTGTTCTTGAGAACGTTCGGATTGCTCTTCAAAGAAAATTGGGAACAAGTTTTCATTTTTGGAAATCCGATCGTAGTCTCGAATGCCTCAATGACCGAGCGAATGAACTGCTTGCCGATGTTGGGTTGGAATCGTACTCAAAGACAATGGCATCGGAGATGCCATATGGACGTAAACGTGCACTTGAAATCGCAACAACTCTAGCACTTGAACCTGAACTTATGCTCTTGGACGAACCAACCCAAGGCATGGGCCATGAAGATGTGGATCTTGTGATGAAACTTATAAAGAAAGTGTCAGCAAACCGTACCATATTGATGGTTGAACACAATATGAAGGTCGTTTCCACTATTTCTGACACTATCACGGTACTGGCCAGAGGTTCGGTATTAGCTGAAGGCGACTACGCTCATGTTTCCGTAGATCCTCAGGTGATTGAAGCCTATATGGGATCGGAATCTGTTCAAACCAACGAAAAGACGGTGAGCTGAAATGACTACCACTGAATATCTCAGAGTCTCCGACCTGCACGCCTTCTATGGTGAGTCCCACATATTGCACGGTATTGATTTCACCGTACGTAAAGGGGAGTGCGTTAGTCTTCTAGGACGTAATGGTGCCGGGCGTACAACAACACTGCGAGCGATCATGGGACTAACTGGCAGAAATTCCGGTTCTATCATGCTCAACGGACGCGAGATTGTTGGGTATCCAACTCATAAAATTGCTCAACTCGGGGTCGGCTATTGCCCAGAAGAGAGGGGTATCTATTCGAGTCTTACCTGCGAAGAAAATCTCTTCCTCCCACCCGTGGTGGGAAGTGGAGGTATGGAGATAGAAGAAATATACAAAATGTTTCCGAATCTCAGCGAGCGCCGACATAGCCAGGGTACGCGCTTATCCGGAGGTGAGCAGCAGATGTTGGCGATGGCTCGCATTTTGAGAACTGGTGCCAAACTATTACTACTTGATGAAATATCGGAAGGTCTAGCACCAGTAATTGTGCAAAAACTTGCCGAAATAATCCGAGGCCTAAAAGAGAAGGGTTACACCATTCTATTGGTTGAACAGAACTTTAGGTTTGCAGCACCACTCGCAGATCGAATGTTTGTCGTTGAACATGGACAAATAGCAGCTGAGATTCAACAACACGAACTGCAACAAAAACTCCCATACTTGCAAGAAATGCTGGGCGTATAAGTGCAGTTGGTGATCGTCTGGACGTCTGTTCAGTTCAACTATTGATGCAATCGATCCAATCCCTATAAGCGACAAAAGAATCGCTAAAAGAACATATTAATATTATGGAGACAATCATGAGTGAAGTATTTGGTATTCCAATTTCCGCGATATTTTCGCAGTTGATGCTCGGTCTGGTTAACGGATCATTCTATGCAGTGCTGAGCATTGGCCTAGCTGTCATCTTTGGCATGTTAAACATCATAAATTTTGCCCACGGGGCTTTGTACATGATGGGAGCTATGTTTGCATGGATGGCTGGAGCGTACCTTGGCATAGGATATTGGTGGGCGCTACTACTCTCGCCCATCACTGTCGGCATAATCGGTATCGCAATAGAGCGAACCCTATTGCAATGGCTCTATAAACTCGATCACGTATATGGTTTGTTACTCACGTTCGGCCTAGCATTAATCCTTGAAGGCTTCTTCGTACACCTTTATGGAGTAACTGGTCAACCATATCCTGCGCCAAGAGAATTAGCTGGCGCAATTAGTTTAGGATTCATGGCATTGCCGAAATATCGAATTTGGGTTATTGCAGCATCAGCCGTTGTTTGCTTTTCAACTTGGTTCGTCATCGAAAAAACTCGATTGGGCGGATATCTAAGAGCAGCCACAGAAAACCCATCACTAACTCGTGCTTTTGGCATCAATGTTCCGCTCTTGGTACTTCTCACCTACGGGTTTGGCGTTGGCCTCGCAGGGCTGGCTGGAGTTCTGGCTGCGCCCATCACTCAAGTTGGTCCACTGATGGGGTCTAATCTCATTATCACCGTGTTCGCTGTGGTGGTTATCGGGGGAATGGGCTCAATTCTCGGTTCAATCGTCACTGGTCTTGGACTCGGTTTGATCGAGGGCCTTTCAAAGGTCGTCTATCCAGAAGCTAGTGCCACCGTTGTTTTCATGATTATGGCTATTGTCCTCTTGTTTCGCCCAGCGGGGCTTTTCGGAAAGGAAAAATAATGAACTCGAACCGCACCACCATGGCTTATGTGTTTGGTCTGGGCCTTCTACTCCTGGCACCTACATTTTTCTATCCAGTGTTAATCATGAAAGTCCTGTGTTTCGCCGTATTCGCTTGCGCTTTCAACTTGTTACTGGGCTATACGGGACTTTTATCTTTCGGTCACGCAGCATTCCTTGGCAGTGCTGCTTATATCACAGGGTACGCACTCAAAGTTTTGGAATTACCCACAGTTATAGGAATCTTAGTCGGAACTATTGGATCCGCTGGACTTGGTTGGGTTATAGGTCTGTTGGCTATTCGTCGTCAGGGAATATATTTCTCAATGGTTACTCTTGCTTTGGCACAAATGGTCTATTTTCTCTTTCTGCAGGCATCATTCACTGGTGGCGAAGACGGACTGCAGAATGTGCCGCGAGGAACACTATTTGGCTTGAATTTGGCAGATGATCAAACCCTGTATTACCTAGTGGTAGCGATATTTGCAGGTGCATTCTGGTTGATACAGAGAACCATTCGTTCACCGTTCGGACTGGTCCTGAAAGCAATACGAGAAAATGAACCACGCGCAATTTCTCTAGGCTACGACGTCGCAACATATAAGTTGCTCGCATTTGTCATCTCCGCTGGATTGGCGGGATTGGCTGGATCAACCAAAACTGTAGTGTTTACATTCGCAACGCTCACTGATGCTCATTGGCACACGTCGGGTGAAGTTGTTCTGATGACTTTGTTGGGTGGCATGGGCACTATTTTTGGTCCTGTTGTTGGATCCACCGTGATTATTTCGCTTCAAAATGAACTGGCGGACAAAGTAGGCTCTCTTGTCACAGTCATCATGGGCTTGATTTTTGTTGTTTGTGTTCTGATATTTCGTCGTGGCATTGTCGGAGAGTCAATCGCTTTTTACAAAAGAGTACTTGGGCAAAAAACCATATGACTGAAGACTGGCAATAAACATCATTTAAAGAAAGTCTTTTCCATTCTGCGGGCCCCGAGATGACGATCAGATCCGATACGGGTATTGCCATTCGTGTGAAATCACGTGTCTCCACAATTTAAAACAAGGCAAGTGATGCTCCTACGTCTGC
>JACCDX011595840.1_pt1 | contig 12984 bp, 8 predicted proteins | sample 7449681 | NCBI WGS metagenome assembly JACCDX01 (sample SAMN15323450, study PRJNA562643) | freshwater metagenome | isolation source: river surface water | place: USA:Blue River Watershed | collected 2017-08-18
GGGCGACCCCGGGCGCGGCCGAGGAGGGCGCAGCGTCCGGCGCAGCCCCGCGCCGGCGCCGGGAAAACTCTAGGCTTCCCATGCGCTTTCGGCGGCCTAGCGTGGCGGGTTCATATGCAGAAAACGTTCGTGATTTATAAGCCCGATGCCATGGAGAAGCGCATCGTGGGAACTGTGTTGAGCCGTTTCGAGGCCGCGGGCTTCGATGTGATCGGCTGCAAGATGGCGCGTCTCACGCCCGCCCTGCTGCGCGAGCACTACGCCCATGTGGCCAGCAAGCCCTTTTACCCGGAGATCGAGGCATTCATGAGCTCCCGGCCCGTCATCATGATGGCGTTGCGCGGCGAAAATGTCGTCCAGCAGGTGCGCGATCTGCTCGGCCCCACGGATTCCCGCAAGGCGGCCAAGGGCACGATCCGCGGCGATTTCGGCACCGAGATGATGAAGAACGTCGTGCATGCCTCCGACAGCGTCGAAAACGGCGAGGCGGAGCTGAAGCGCTTCTTCAAGGCCGACGAACTGTTCGCCTGAGCTCCGGGAGCGGCCGCGCGCGATGCGCCGGCAGCCGAAGGTATCGCAAACGCACGACGCGGGTCGTGCGTTTTTTGTGTCCATCCGCCGCTCAGCGCGCGGAGAACCGGAATTCCGTCACGGAGCGATACGGTTGATTCGGGCGGAGAATCGTGGAGGGAAAATGCGGGTGATTGGGGGAGTCCGGGAAGTGCTGCGTCTCGAAGCAATAGAAGCCGAAGCGTCCGCCCTTCGCGGCCTCGTCGGCGGTCGGGGCGGTGACGAGGCTGGTGTAGAGCTGGAGGCCCGGCTCGGTCGTCCAGACCTCGAGGATCCGGCCCGACTTGGGGTCGCGCACGCGGGCGGCGAAGGCCGGGGTGGATACGGTGCGGTCGCCGTCGAGGACGAAGTTGTTGTCGTAGCGCCGGAGCGGACCGATCACGGCGGCCCGCGCGCCGATCGCGGCCGGGCGGGTGAAGTCGAGGGGCGTGCCGCTCACGGGCGAGATCGGTCCGGTGGGGATGAGCTCCTTGTCGACCTCGGTGTAGCGCGCGGCGGCGATCTGCAGCTCGTGGTCGAGCACGTCCCCGGCGCCGGCGAGATTGAAGTAAGCGTGGTTGGTCAGGTTGAGCGGCGTGGCGCGATCGGTGGCGGCGCGATAGTCGATCCGCAGAATATTGTCCTCGGTGAGCGTGTAGGTGACACCGACCTCGACCGTGCCGGGGAAGCCTTCCTCGCCGTCCGGACTGGTGTAGGCGAGCGCCACGCCTGCCGTCGTGGCATCGGGGCGCGGCGTGGCCCGCCAGATCACTTTGCTGTAATTGAGGCGGCCGCCGTGGATGTGATGCGGCGGGGCGTTGCGCGTGACCTCGTAGGTCCGGCCGTCGAGCGTGAAGCGGGCCTGGGCGATGCGGTTGGCGTAGCGGCCGAAGACGGCGGCCGCCTGGGGGAAGCCGCGCTGGAATCCCGCTTCGGAGGCGGTCACGGGGCGCACCATGTCGGCCAGTTTGCCGGCGCGATCGGGCATGCGCAGCGAGGCGACGATGGCGCCGAAGGTGATGATCTCGGCGCTGGCCCCGCGGCTGTTTTTCAAGGTGTAGCGCTCGACCTCGCGCCCGTCGGGCGTGCGACCGAAAACGGAGCGCTCGACGGACGGGGCGCCGGTGCAAACCAGGGCGGGAAGGGCGAGGGCGAGCAGTGCGCCGAAGCGGCGCTTGAGAGCGGAGAGCGAGAGCATGGGGTGCCGGGAGCAAAGGCGCGGGTGGAGCCGGCGCAAGGGTGCAATCGCCGGCGGGCGAGCACTGCGGATGCGGCGGGCGGCGTGAGAGTCACCTCGGCGGATGAGGCGGGCCGCCACGACGGGCGGCTCGGCGCGGATTCTTTCCTCCCCGCCGCGGCACCCCGGGGCGCTGGAAAAGCAACGGCCCCGCGACAAGCGCGGGGCCGCAAAGCTCCGAGGTGGCGGCGAGGCGCAGCCCGCCGGATCAGTTCGTTTCCCGCCAGTTGGCGACGGCAAACGGAATGTCGAGACCCGGCAGCACGGTCGTGCGCAGGCTGACATCGTAGTGAATGACCGGAGAAGCGTTGAAGGTGACCGCCTTGGCGACGATCGCACCGTAGATGGTCTGGCTGTTGGAGACCGTGAAGCTGCTCACCGGGGTGTAAATGACCCCGTGGAAGGCGGTGTTGGTCGCCATCGTATAGGTGTCGTAGGGATTGCCGGTCGACAGGATCACCAGGTTCTTCGGCAGGAGGGTATCGTTCTGAATGCCGTTGCCGCCGATCGTGATGTCGCCCGCGACGTGGAGCCGGAGGGAGCCGTTCGCGGTGATGCGAATCTTGGCGGTGTTGGCGAGGTAAAGGTCGCCGGTGAGCACGATCGCGACCGGTCCGTCGACGGTGAGCGTTTGCGTGCCGGTGAGGGAAAGATTGCTGCCGTAGTAAATCGCGGTCGCCGTGGCCCCGGCGGTGCCGATCGTCGCGTTGCCGCTCGGCAGGATGTCGCCGGTTCCGGTGGGCACGACTTCGTCAAAGGTCGCCTGATACGGGCTCGTGCTGATCCGGGTGGTGTCGATCTTGGTGGTGGCGGCAGTCGAAGGGCCGACGAGCTTGGCGCTCGTGGAATAAGACGGGCCGGTGGAGAGAGTCGCGACGTAGCCTTTGATCTGGGCGTTGGTGAGCTGGACGGTCGCGGAGGAGGTGGACGTCGAGCCCGAGCTGATGATCGCGGAGAATCCGGGAGTCTGCGAGGCGTAGGTGCCGAGCGTGGAGTCGTAGCTGTCGACGGAGCCCGCGCTGCGGAACCGCACGCGGCCGGTGGTGGCGGCAACGGCGTTGGTGAAGAGGCTCGCGCGTTCGGAAGTCGAGGTGAGCGTGCGGGTCTGCACCGTGCCGTCCGCCTGCGTGGTCGTGCCGGTGGCGGTGACCGTCCGGGTCGCGGCGCTGCCGTCGTAGCCGGTCACGGTCACGGTGATGGAGCCGGTCACGCCGCCGTCGAAGGAAAATCCGGTCGAAGTCTTTGTCGCCGTGCCGCCGGAGAGCGACCAGCCGGACCAATCGTCGCGGTTCATCGCCCACAGCGCGTCTTCCATGCCGCTTTCGGCGAGCTCCACGCTGCGGGTGCTCTGCATCGTGCGGCTGCTGAGCGCGAGCGTCCGGTAGCAAACGGTCATGTAACTGCCCAAGGCAATCGCCAGCACGGTCGCGAAACACAGGGCGGCAAGCAGCGCTGCGCCGCGTTCGCCCGCGGGCCCGAAAAACCGCCAGCCGCCGGCCCGACCGCGTCGGGTCCGGAGAGAGCGAGAGGTGTGAATCGGGGGCGCCATGCCGTTATTTCTGGTCCCCGAGATTTTCAGTTAATCGTCGCGGGTCGAGCGGGGTTTAAATGCAGAAACACGAACGGTCTATGCGTAGTCCCGCGCATACGGCCGGGATTCGCCTCCCTGCCGGCGTCCGGCGATTCCGAGGTTTCCCCGTGGCCGGGTAGAATCGTGCCCTGCTTTTAGGCCTGAAGGCAGGCCTGTTCGGATGGTCGTAATGCTACGTAGGCATCGGGACCGGGGAAAGCACCGCATCGACGCGTTTTGAGGCGCCGAGCCCCGAGGTGGGTGCGGCTTGGACAGCATCGAAACGGCGCCGCGATCGAACCCCGGCGGTGGCGGTGATGTCCGGCCGGGCACACGCGCCGATGGAAATTTGCTGGCGCCATGCGAGGCTCGTCGCTCACGTTTTGGTTTCACCCGGTCGCAACTGCGCGTCGCCGCAGCTTGTGCACCGATTGCCCCGCATCCGAATCCCCCACAGTCCCACCATGTCCCTTCGCACCACGAAACTGCTCGCTACGTTGGCGGTCGTTTTCTCCGCCGCCTTTCTCGTCGCCCAAGCCGCGGACACCAAGCAGGCGCCGGCTCCCCAAAAGAAAGCCAAGGCGCCGCCCCTCCCCGGGGCCGGCACCGGCGGCAACACGCCGCACGCCACCACCAGCGAAGTGATCGGTCCCAACCGCGCCAACGGCAGCCGCGTCACGGTGACCTATGGGCGCCCCTTCCTGAAACATCCGCGCACGGGGGAAGTGCGCAAGGTGTGGGGCGGGCTCGTTCCCTGGGACAAGGCCAACCGGCTCGGAGCCGACGAGGCCACCACGCTGATCGCGCAACACGACCTCGAGATCGCGGGGACCCGCGTGCCCGCCGGCGCGTATACACTCTACATCGTGCCGTCCGAGTCGGGCCAGAGCCTGCTGGCGTTCAGCAAGAAAATCGGCGACTGGGGCGTGCCCGTCGACGAGAAGAACGACCTGGGTCGCTTCGCGCTGACGAAGGATTCGCTCCCCGCCACCGTGGAGCAACTCACGATCGCGATCGAAAACGGACCGCCCGCCAGCCTGACCGGCACGATCCGGATCTCCTGGGAAAACACGCGGTTCTCGCTGCCGTTTGCCGTGAAGAAGTAAGGCGCGTTCACCGCCCGCCTCCGCTGCCCCGACCGATGGTCGGGGCTTTTTTTTTGGTCGGACGCGATTCTGGGGTGTGGGACGGTCGGGACGAAGGCGCGGCCGCCGCCGGGCGAGGCGCCCCGGTCGCGGCGGCACAGCGGGCGCGGCGGGCTGAGGACACCGGCGAGCGGGTTGCCCGCGGGAACAATTCCCGAATCGCCGGACGGTTCTTCCCGCGAAATCGCGGGCCCGGATCCGGTATCGTGTGAGCGCGATCCCACCGCGCCGATCCAGTCCGACGTGGTGGCGGCAACCCCGTCCGGCGCAAGCCGGGGCATGCCCTCGCATTCCCGTCCGACCTGCTTCCGTCCCACATGAAATCCAAGTCCAAACTGTTCCGAATCGCCACCCTCGGCCTTGCCGTCGGGGTGCTCAACGCGACCGCAAAGTCGCCGTTCGAAATCATCGCCACGCCGGTCAACCAGCCCACCATCTCGGCCGCCGGCTCCAATCTGACCGACTTTCTGAGCGCGCTGTTCAACGCGCAGGATCAATTTCAGCAGCTGAACAACCGCGCCTACTTCGCGAGTCTCACGTTTCTCGGCGTGCCGAACGCGATCACGTTCCAGACCAACGCCCAGGGCACGGCGGTGACGATGACGCTGCGGCCGATCGGCATCAACGAGACCTTCACCGGCGGCTCGCGCCAGGAAGTCGACGACCAGATCGAGGATTATTTCAAGAAGCGCGGCGTCGGCGCGATCTCCGACTTCCTCGCGGCCATCGCCAAGGAATCGTCGGTCGCGGTGACCGACGGCAATCCCAACGCGGCGACGTCGGTGGCGGCGAACAGCACCTTCATGGCCCAGGGGTTCACGCCGGTGGACGAGATCGGCGTGGGAGTCGGCCAGGACGCGGCGCCCGACGGGACGCCGGCGAAGCCGCGCTTCGGCAGCTTCGGCCTCGGCTTCAACGCGGGCCGTTTCGAGGCGGCTGGCCTGGAAGGCGAGACGCTGGATTTCTCCCTGAGCGGCCTGAGCATCGGTTTCGGGGAGCGCGTGCGGCTGCTGACGCCGGTGTATTTCAACTACATGAAAGTGGAGGGCGCGCAGGTGGCGGGTCTCGGCGCGAACCTCGCGCTGCCGATCCGTTTCATGGTGATGGGCAAGGACAATGCCTGGAACTGGCGCGTGACCCCGATGGCCGGAATCAACGCGCGGGCCTCCGTCGATCTCGCGGGCGGCGCGCTGCTGTGGCAGGGCGGGTTGATCAACAGTGTCGACTACCGGGTGAGCCCGAAGCTCGTGCTGTGTTTCGTCAACCAGCTGACGGTGCACAAGAGCATCAAACTGGAGTATGACGACTTTTCCTTCGATCCGAAGGTGAACCAGCAGATCCTGAAAAACGGCATCCGCGTCGTGAGCCCGCTCACGCGCCGGATCATCGGCGACTTCTTCGCGGTGGACACGCGCTTCCTGAAGGACGCGGCCGTCGACCAGTTCTGGTCGTTCGGCGGATCGATCGGATTCCGCGTCTCCCAGCGCTTCAATCTCACGCTCGGCGCCAACTACGACACGGGGGACAACTTCAAGTCGTATTCCGCCGGTCTGTCTTCGGCCTGGAAGTGGTAATGTGGTCATAGCGATCCGCCGCGCCGGCGTGAACGGCGCGGCGGATTTTCCGCGTATGTCGCGATTCCGGCTCAAGCGGACCGGCCTGATCCTGGCGGGGATGGTCGCGGGCGGAGCCTTGGTCTGGTTTTTCTTTTTTCCGGTGCCGGTGGGCGGCTTGCTGCGTTTTGCGGCGGCGCGGGCGGGGGCCGCCGGGCCCGGCGGCACGCTGCTGCTGGAGGGTGCGACCTTCCGATGGCGCTGGGGCGAGCCGGATCTTCGGCTTGAAATCGCGGGTCTGGCCCTGCGCCGCGGCGCCGAACCGCTCGCGGACGTCGGCCGGGTCACCGTCGAGGTCGGCAAGCGGGCGTGGTGGAGCTCCGGATACGAGCCGGCGCGCATCGCGCTGGCGGGCGCCCGGGTGAGTCTCGACCTCCGGACGGCGGCCGCACCGCCGCCCCGGCCGGCGGCGCCGGTCGCGGCGGTCGGTCGCGAACAGGAAACACCGGCGGCGAGAGTGGAGGCGGCGCTGGCGCCGCTGGCCGGGTTCTGGCGCCGGGACGGGGCGGCGACGGTGATCGATGCCGCCGGACTCGTGGCCGCGGTGCGGACGGCGGACGGTATCGCCGAGTGGCGCTGGAAAACGGTGCTCGCCCGGGCCGCGCGCGCCGGGACCGGACTCGACTTCGCGCTGGACCTCGCCGTGGAGGGCGAGGGCGCGCCCCGGGCCGAGGTGCGGGTGCGGCACCTGCCGGACACGCGCCGATTGACGGCGACGCTCACGATTCCGCGATTCGACACGGCGGCCTTGCCCCCGTGGCCCGGCGCGGCGGAGCGGCCGGTCCGGGCGAGTGTGGAGGCGAATTTCGAGGCGGAGCTCGATCTGGGCGCGGGCAAGGTCATCCGCGGCGCGATTGCGGCGAGCGCGACGGATGCGGTGCTGACACTGCCGGACCTGGCGGGGCCGATTCCGGTGCCGCGCGCGGCACTGCGGGCGAGAGCGGCGGGCGACCCGCTGCGGATCGACGTGGACGAAGCGCGACTGGATATCTCCGGCGCGCGCGTCTTTGCGGAAGGGGTATCCGCGGTGCTGGGCGCGGCCCCGCGCCTCGAGGGCGCCGCCGCGCTGGAGAACGTCTCGGCCGCCGCGTGGGTGGCGCTGCTGCCGGTGGAGCTGCGCAAACGGCTGCCGGTCGACGTCGCCGCGGTCGCGGAGTTGTGGCTGCGGCGGGCGACGATCAAGGGCAGGGTGGATCTGCGGACGCCGCGGGACGGCACCTGGAATCCGCGTGCCCTGCAGGCCGAGGGCGAGATCGTGGCGACGAATGCCGGGCGGGACCTGACCGCCACCTGGCAGGCAACGCAGGGCGACGACGGCGTCACCACGGTGCGAACGGCTTTGGTGCCGGTGGATCTTGCGGCATGGGGCGGCGCCTTGACGAAGGGCAGTGTCGGGGCCGCCTTGGCTTTTCCGTTCGCCGCGCAGGCGGAGGCGATGCTCGAGCCCAGCGGCGAGGTGCGTTCCGCGGCGGTGGATGTTTCCGCGGGGCCAGGCCGGGTCGGGGCGTGGGGGCCCCTGCCACAGCCGGTCGAGATAAAGCAGGTGGCGTTGCGGGCCGAGTTGGCCGAGGCGGGGCGACGGGTGCGGGTGCCGCACCTTCGTATCGAGACGGACGGCCCGCTGGTGGAAGTGTCCGAGTTTGATGCGGCGTGGCCGCAGGGTCGGCCGATCATGGTGCGGGGGAGGGGCGTGCTTCGTTCGCTCGACGCCGGTTGGATCGAGCCGCGCCTGGCCAAGGGCCTGCTGGCGCCGCTCCGGGACTTCGGACTCGAGGCCAAGGACGTCGGCGTGTCCGAGGCGACCGTTCGCTGGGACGCGGAGCTTGTCGAGGCGGCGGACGGGGCGACCAAGCCCGCGGCCTTCACGGCGACGGTCGATGCCACGCTCGGCGTGTCGCGCGTGCCCGTGCCGGTGAGGCTCAAGGCGCAGTGGCTTCCGGCGAATGAGCGGGCCGAGATCGAGCTGGGGGTGGGACCGCTCCAGCCGGCGCTGCTGCCGGTGACGTTGCCGGCGGGGATGCCGCCGTTGGCGCACTTTGCGATTCCGATGGAGGTGCGTGGTTCGGCGCTGATCGGCCTCGACGGCGCGGTCTCCCGGGTGCGGTTTGGGGTGGAGGGTGGACCGGGGGTGGTGCGGGCCTTGCCCGCCTGGCCGGTCGATGTGCCGATCGCGGCGATCCGCGCCGCGGGCGAAGTGGCAGTGGACGGCAGTCGCGCGAGGGTCGAGAGCCTGCACCTCGAGGCGGGCGGGGGACTCACGCTGTCCGGCCGCGACCTCGTCTGGAACGCCGCGGCTGCGCCGACGATCAGCGGAGAATTGCGGGTGGGGCCGATGGGATTGGCGGGGGCCTTTGCTCTGCTCCCGGCCGAGGTCGGCCGGCAGGCCCGACCTTGGTTGCAGGCGGCGGAGTTCGGAGGGGCGCACCTGCGCGTGGCGGCGACCCCGGATGAAAAAGCTCCCCACGGTTGGCGCATCGCGGAGCTGCGCGGCGAGGCGACGCTGGCCGGACTCCGGGCCACGGTGCCGGGTGCCGGAGAGCTGGGAGCGGGACGCGTCGACCTGCAAATCGACCATCCGCGTCTGCGCGCGGTGCTCGGCGACGCCACCGTGCCGGCGTTCTATCGGGGGAGCGCGGATGTGACCGCCGAGGTGGACGCGACCCGGCCGGAAGCGCTGCGCGCCACCGTGCGCGTCGAGGGCGGGGAGGTTCGTTTGGTGCCGCCGGAGTTTGCGGCGGTGCGTCTGCTGGAGGCGCCGTTGCAGTTGACGGCCGTGCAAACCGGGTCGCGGGCCGCGGAGTTTGCGCTCGAATCCGCCCGCGTGCTCGGCCGGCGGTTGCGGCTGGAGGCGCGGGCGGAAAGCACGTCGGCGGGCGGGCAGTCCGTGGAAATCGGGCGGCTGGAGTTCGGGGCCACGTCGCTCGGCATCGGCGTGCGAGAGGAGCCCGGACAAGCGCGGACGATCCGGATGCGCGGGGCGCATGTCGCGGTGGACGAGTTGCTCCAAACCGCGGCGCCGTTTTTGCCGGCGATGGGCGGGGCGCCGGCCGGCAAGCCGATCGACGCGGCGCCGGCCCGGGAGAGGTCGACGATCCCGGGAAAATCCGACCCCGGCGGCACCATGGAAGTCGGCGTCGACCTGGAAACGCTGGCCCTCGGCGCCGGCAGGACACTTAAAGCGGTGCGGGCGACCGCGCGTTTGCGGGATGGCTGGCCGGAGCGGCTCGAGGTGGCGGCCCAGGAAGGTGCGGGCAACGCGCTGCTTTTTTCATTGGGAGCAGGAACGAGCGGCGGAGCCCAAGCCGTGCGGCTGACGATCGACGACGCGAGCGCGTGGGTCGCGGCGATGACGACGCCATTCAAGGCCGTGGCGCTGCCCGCGGAAATGGCCGCAACCGTGGCCACCGTCGCCCAGGTGCCGACCCTGGTGGCAGGCGGACGCGTGGATCTGGCGGGCGAATGGGCGGAGCGCGCCCGCTTCAGCGGACGCCTCGGCGTGGGGCGGGCGACGATGGTGCAGCCGCCGCGCATCCTGCAGTTGCTCGCGTTGAAGTCGGGCAAGGCGCTCACCCAGCGGCCGCTCCTCGAGCAGCTGACGATCGAGCGGGTCGCGGTCGACGCGGCGGGGATCGCGCTCGACGGGGTGACGCTGGCCGGCACGGGGTTGATCGACCGGCTGAAACTGAATTCGGCGCGCTACGAACTCCGGACGCAAAACGTGGCGGTCGACGGACTGTATTTCGGCGTGGGCTTCGAGGTGGTGGGCACGCGGGCGGATCCGCAGGTGTTTCTCAAGGACAACAGCCTGCTGGTGCGGACGGTCGGGCAGCGCAACGAGTTCGATTTCGAGGCGATGGCGCGGGACGCCGAGGAGGCGAAAGCGAAGGCGAAGGCCGCGGGCCAGAAGCCCTAGCGCGGGGGATACGAAATTTTTCATCATGCAAACCAACCCACACTCCCTGATGCTGCCGCGCGGCGGGCGCCTGGCTTCGGCCCTGGCGGCCGCATTGTTGTTCGGCGGCTGCGCGTCGTCCTCCTACCTCGTGTTGAAGCCGAAACCCGGCAACGCGGTCGTCGCGCTCACCGATGCGAGCGGCAAGCCGCTGAAAGCGTCGAACGGGCGGTTCGAAGTTTTCGGCCGACCGGAGACGGTCTATACGGTGAAGGCGACGCCGGTGCCGACGGAGGCGGAAAAATACGAAGCATTCACGGCCACGCTCGGTCTCGCGGAGTATCAGAAGCTGCCGCTGGCGACGGAGGCGGTGCGGGAATTCGCGTTCGCCCTGCCGGAAAAGAACTACGAGAGCATACCGACGCTGGTGCTGGTGCTGGACCAGCGCGGGCGGCTGCGCAGCGCACTCACGCCGGCGCGGGCCTTCCGCGAGATTTTCGAGGTGGGCGGCGCGGTGCCGACGCGGGTCTTCGATCTCGGCGACAATCTGGGCATATCCGGCCTGTCCATCGCGCCGGACGGCTCGCGCATTGTCTTCGCGGTGGCGGCCTACAAGCGGCAGTTCGCGGACATCGTCGAGACTTACGCGCTGAACGAGGACCGCTTGGTGGACCTGGCGGGCTGCAACCTGCGCAGCGTCGTGATCCAGGGCGGCGGGGTGCAGCAGATCACGTCGGAGGATTTCCGCGACTTCCACCCGAGCTTCACGCCGGACGGCGAGCACCTGCTGTTCTCATCGAACCGGCGGCGGCCGCAGTATGCGGATCTGCTGCGCATCCGTGCGGCGGGACGGAGCGGCATCTCGAACATCAACGTCAGCATGCGGCCGGAGATGTATCTGCGGCCGACGCAGGCGAAGAGCGGCACGATCTCCTATGCGGTGGTGCCCGAGGGCGGCGACGTGCGCGAGAGCCAGATCTGGACGGTGGGCGGAGCGAACCAGTTTCCCACCCAGATCACCAAGGGCGGGCAGCCGGCGATCTCGCCCGACGGCTCGCGCATCGCCTACATCGGGGCGGACGGAAACCTGTGGGTGACGAATGTCGACGGCGGGCAGGAGACGCAGCTGACGAGCGGGGCGGACAAGATCGTGCAGCAGTTTGTCGCGAGCCTGACGCCCTCGGAGAAGGACAAGTTCCTGCTGAACGAGGTGCTGCAGCGGCAACAGGTGCAGCCGTTCTCGTATCCCTCGTGGACGCCGGACGGACGGCACATTGTATTCACCTCGATGGAGGGCAACGACCCGACGGGGCGGCCCAACGAGGACATCTGGATGATGCGCTTCGACGGGAGCGACAAACAGCAGCTGACGACGAACGGTTCGGCGGACCGCTTCCCGGTGATTTCGCCGAAGGACGGTGCGATCTACTTCCTTTCCAACCGCGGCAAGAGCTGGGCCATCTGGCGCATCAAGTCGCCCTTGGCGCCGTGATCGCGGCGAAGGTCTCCGGGGCCAAGCCCCCGGCTCCCCGATCGCTGCGCGCCCTCTCCCGGTTCCGGCAATTTCTTCCGATCTCATGAACTCGATCCCGCGGATTCTTCTTCTCGGCGCGCTGCTGGCTCTGGCCGGCTGCGCGTCCCAACCGATGGTGTGGCACAAGCCCGGCGCGAGCCGGGCCGATTTCGATCGTGATATGGCCGCCGCCGACGCTTACGCGCGCGGTCGGCCGATCGATCGCTCGGCCAGCGGTGCCGCCCATTTGTATGCGGCGACCCAGCCGGCAAACTCCAAGCAGCAGGCCGGCGCCTACACGAACATGGCGATCACGGCCGGCGCGGAGCAGATCGCGCAGCAGAAGACCGCGAAGGAGAGTTTTCTGGCCGGGAAAGGCTGGCGGAAAGTCCCAGCAAGCGATCTGCCGGCCGGCGGCCCAGGCAACGGGGGCTTCCCGGCCGAGCCATGAGCGCCGCGCCGGCGGGCGGGGGCGGATGCGGTTGGTGGGTCCCCTCGTGCGTTGCGCTCCTGATCGCTACCGGCGTGGCCTCGGCCCAGACCGGCGGCACACCGGCGCCGGGTTGGTATTTCATGATCTCGCGGACCAGTGTTGCGGGGGCGGCCCCGAACGTCAGCAACGGCTACGCGAAATTCGAGACGGACGGAACGGGGCTGCGGATCGCGCAGGTGCTGATCCCGCCGTTCAACTCCATCACCTACGATCCGGTCGCCCAGTCCCTGGGCACGGGGACGACGTATTCGCCGACGGCCGCGACGCTGGGCCAACCGGGCGCCACCGGACTTTGGGGCAATCTGGCATTGAATCCGGGCACCGTTTTTCGGCCGACGACGTTGGGGGGAGTCTACACCTATTCCGGAGCGCTGTCGTGGATCACGAACGGCACGAACGCTATTCCCTCGGTGCCGTTAACGAAGCCCTACCCGACGGCGTCAATGGATCGCTGGGATGGGTATGCGGATTTGACCGGGATGGGGCTGGGAGTGCTGTTTCAGTATGTGGCGGCCGATGCGCGCCTGGTGGCTACGTTTCGCGGCGCGTCGGGTAACGACTGGTTGATCGAATTCTATCGGACGAACATCACGCCGCCGGCCGGTTTGCTGGCGATCGAGGCGGGCGGCGGCGGTGGTGGCGTCGACGGTGGCGGTGGATCGACGTCCGTCGCCCCAACGATCTCGATGCAGCCCGTGTCGCAGCTGATCTATGCAGGTGGCTCGCATGTGCTGTCGGTCGGGGCTGGAGGGACTCCGGCGCCTACTTATCAATGGACCAAGGACAGTGGTGTGATCGCGGGGGCCACGAACTCGTCGTATACGATTCCGTCGATCACTTCCGGAGCGGCAGGCCGCTACGCGGTGATCGTCCGAAACGATGCCGGATCGGTCACCAGCGACACCGCCACTCTTTCGGTGGGAGTGATTCCGCTGGTGGCGGCGGGAGAGCGCGATTCACTGTTTGTCACGA
>JACCDX010868214.1_pt1 | contig 12982 bp, 15 predicted proteins | sample 7449681 | NCBI WGS metagenome assembly JACCDX01 (sample SAMN15323450, study PRJNA562643) | freshwater metagenome | isolation source: river surface water | place: USA:Blue River Watershed | collected 2017-08-18
ACGGAGTCCGGGTTACCGGGGTCAACAAGACCAGTTAATGTGTAAACTGCACCCCCTTTAGCGGGCACTGAAGATACAGATTGAACTAAGATGGTAGTAGTAATGGAAGCGATAGGTAAAGACATATTTTTATTTCTTTGTTTGTATTTGTTGATTGTGTTTCTTGAGAAGTTTAGAGACTTACTCAGGTCTATGTGTACTATCTTACTAGGCTTTGGTTAAAATGTCAAGGATTGTTTCCCATTTAAATTCCCCAGGATGAGAGTGGGATTTCATAAAGAAGGCTTCGTGTTTAGAGTATTTGTGATTTGACATAGAAGTAGAATTCTTCTCGGTTAGTAAAAATGCGGACTTTGACGAACTGCGAGGCTCTGGGGGCCTTGGTGTATTGAATAAAAGATAGAGGCTTTATATACTTGAGTGAGTCATCTTGAATAACCCCCGCCTTGACTATACCATCTAAAATAGGCTTCAGGCAGCTATTAAGATTGTCCATATCCGTTGTCTCGGTGGAGTAGCTAATCTCGTATGTCATATAGACCTTGCAAACGATTTGAGCCCCTGTCTGCTGTTTAGCCTCCAAGGCAGCCAAATTAGTTGCTTTTTTCTTAGCTAGGGCTGCCGCAAACTTGTTTGAACGGGATATATTAATGAGCTTGTTTAAGCCTACGGGTTTTCTAAAAGTTAGTTCTATCACGCTGGTTCTACGGTAGAGGAATCATCATAAACATTATTCTCTATACACTCTAGGGTATAGAGAATAAAAGGAAAGCCTGTTTTGGTAACACAAGCCACTGTACATCTGGCTCTTTTGCGGTTGGTTAGAAACTTGTCTAACAAAGCCCCCTCGGTTGCTAATACATTACCTTCTCGGATAAACCCACGTTTTCTAAACTCCCTAAGTGTTATGTTTCTAGGAAAACCAGCGTATCTAATGACATTCCCTAAAGTCGGGTATTTCCATTTAGCATCTGATGCCGCCAGAGTCTGTAGTTTTAATATCTGCGTGGACACGCTTGGCTTTTTAGCGCTGACCTTCTTTTTCTCTACTTGATCCTGATATATTTCAGACGCCTTAAATTGAAACCATTCTTCTATCTCAAACATTTGCCTAGTGCCCATAAGTTATATTGGGGTGCTGCTTTTATTAGTACCTCCCCAATATAACAACTGGGGAGTTGACGGTCAAGTAATTAGAGGAACAGGTATATCCTTTCGGTCAAAAGGCTAGCTAAATCAGGTACTTCCCCGTATTTATCCAGAATAAACCTCTCTAGAACCAGATATACTTGTTTAGGTATACAAGCTACAAACTTCGCCACAGCCTCTTGTATGTCCTCTTCGGTCTCGATTAGAGTATTCAGTTCCGGATACTCCTGAGCTACAATCTCTTTGACTCTAGGGGCATCCTCTTCTATAGCGGCTACAACCAAGCTGCTTAGGTTCTTGACTAAAGAACCCCAAGCCACCGCCATTCGCTTACATAGATTTCTAATTGTTTGCTCAGTGCAATTAACTGCTGCGGCTATGGCTCGTTGTGTAGGCTTAATTCCCTGGTTGTAAAAATCAGTTAGCTTAGCTTTAACAGCCTCCCATAATAAATCTCCGCGTCTTTTAACTTCGAGACCGAAAGACTCCGGTTGTTTAACATCAAAGGTAATACCTGGGTAGCTTACTAACTTGTTAGAAAATAAGATAAATTCTAAGTTTTGATCTGATCGTCTCTCACTCCTCAACCGACCAATCTCTTGTACCATCTCCGCCGCGTTTGCGTCATTTAGGAACGCTTTAAAAGCAGAGTCTTGATAAGATACAATGGTCTTTGTTAGTAGGCAAAATCTAGCTAACTCTGCACCGATGTGCCTTCTCGGATCGCCGATTGCGATTACGACGTCCTTGGTCTGAAAAGCATTAGATCCTCTAGCGTCCGAATAGTGACCTAATGTAGGTGATTTGTCCCATGTCTGGAGAACATTTCGTCGTCCCGTAGTATCGATAAGCCCGAAAGTCTTATCTGGGTTAAAACCTTGGAGGTTTCTAATCATCTCCTGCACCATATCACTCCCATCCTCAGTTAAATTGTTACCGTTCATCTGAATTTGTGTAAATTTAATATTGCTGTAATCCTCATCCTTAACACGAAGTTCTAAGATTTCATCACTACCCACTGATAGTAGTAGCGACAACTCACCCTTACTCAGAGTAGCATCCATATAGATATTGATATTCTGACGAGCAATACAAGCCAACATGTTGTCATTAATAGACTTCATTAAAAAGCAGCCTTCCTGATAGGTAAATACGGATTTGAAATCACCGTTAATAAAGCCAAAGAATTCAGGTAACCAAGAAGCCAACATACGCGAGGCAGTATCTTCACCCTTAAGCAATTCCACAGAATTTAGGCTGTCCACTCTGTTTGTTATCTGGGTAGATAACTCGTCAGTATCGAAGCCTGCTAAATCCGCCAAGGAATCATATAGCTCTTTAACGTCTACGCCATATTTCTTACCCTCAGCTAAACTAGGTAACGTAACATTAAACCAAGTTTGAAGTGTTGTGATAAAAGCTTTGATTTGATTTGTTTGTTGTCCTTGTAACTGAGTTAGGATGGTTAACTGTGAAGCTATGTTAAAAGCTGTGATTTTAGTATCCAGGCTCCAGGGCAAAACCCCAGCTTCTTCATAAAAACCGAGAACTTCTTCTTTGCGATTCTCAAAGTGCTTTACTTGAAAACCTGGTACAGTAGTCAACAATTTGCTGTGCTTAAGAGCATTTTGAAATTGCTTTTTAAAACCATAACCATCACCACCCTCTTTTGCGCATTTGTTAACAAATGGACAAGATTGGCACAGATCTTTGGGATTTACACCGCTGTTATATAGTGCTGTAAATTTATCAGTCCAGTGGCAATTATTTTCAGTCATAGAGAAGCTAGTAAACTCATTCGCCCGCAGTTTAGTGTTTCGTCTAGGCGTTCTAGGCAACTCTCTTAACAAAGAATGATCGGGGGCGTGCTGTGACTTGGCGTAATAGAGAATGTCAGAGGATTTGTTTTTGCTTATGTAGTTTGCGACCGCATGCGTTTTCCCTGCGCCTGGAGGCGCATTGAATAGGATATGCTTAAATCCTTGCTGACGTGCTAGAGATATCATTCTACCGAGTGTATCTTCTAAACTGACACCCGCTTTATTGGTATATCTAACAGTGCCAGATAACTCATCACCCAAAGGAACTAGATCACTATCCTTCGGCATAGAAGCTAAGAACCGATCGGCTGTAATAACGGTATAGACGGAGATACAGTCTACTTCGTCGCAATCTAGATTACCGTCGTAAGCTACACCGATCATCTTAGTCATCCCCAAAAGGATGTCGATAGTGGTTTTTAGGTTAGCTCTGACAGATACATTAGAAATACTATTTTTGTCCGGGAATAGGATAAATTCCGCATCTGGATTTGCATCAACAATAGCTTGTAGCTGCATCTTAGATGAGTTAAAATGCCCCCCAGCAGCCCCTATCATAGATATACCTAATCTTTCTGCGGCGATGATAGGCTTTAAAACCCCTTCGCAAATACCGATTTGCTTAGTACCTTTATTGATAAATGTGATGGGTGTCTCACCACTCTTTAAGTCTTTGGTACGTTCTATCTGATTCTCCCCTTCCTTGGTCGTAGTCCAGGTGTATTTAGCACCTTGGATATTAGTCTTGACTTGGAAACCTTGAATATTACCATCTAAATTATAAATAGGACATAACAAACCACTAGCGCCTACATAACTACCGTTATCTAAGAAACCAGGAATACCCTTGATGCCGTACTCACGATATTGGACTAAGCTACCGAAAGCGTGACTAGCGATCTGTTCTTCTGTCAGACCACGTTTTAGTAAATCTCGTTTGTCAATATCCGCAACACTTAGCTTAGAAACTAGTATGCTTAGAGCATTTGATAACTCAGCATCAGTGGGCTTAGAATCCAATAATCTTTGCTGAGCTGCTAATCTTTCGGCGCGCATAGCGGAGTAATCAACACTGCTTACTGTACCTGGTGTCTTAACGAGACGATAGAAATACTCTCCGTTGCGACTAAGCCCCATGTTAGTGTATTCTGGGTTTTGATTATCCTCCCGACACCAGACTAGCTCCATGTTGCTATTGGCGCGACACTTGCGGTTATTGTTAAGGCCGCCACAGATAGGACAAGTAACGCCTTTGTTAAATAGGTTAAAAATGTCTTTGATCATGGTCATATAAAGTACTCCGTTAAATAATTAAGTGATATTACTAGGTTAACAAATTAGAAACGCGCCGTCAACTGGTAAGCTAATATTATAAACAAAAAAAAATGACGGGAAGGAATCCCCCCGTCACCATGATCAAAGATATATGTATATAATACTATAGTCAGTCTTTTTTTGTCAACAAATTAAAGAAAGCTTCTGCTTTTCCTTCCTTAACGTCCGCTAAATCCTCCTTAAGTATACGTTTTATCTCATCATCCGCTATACCTAGTGTAGTCGTTGCCCAGGCTACACCATCCTTAATAGACGTCCAACCTTGCCAAATCTCGGATTGCTTTGGAATGGTGGCTGCTGATTGTTCTTTTAACCAGCGATATTCTTTTAACTTAGCAACGCCCATTCCAAAATCAGGCTCAATCCAATTTTCAGGCAACTCTACATTAGTGTTTAAATAGGCGGTTTTAGCTTCTTGGACTTTGATAAGCATTAAGTAGATGGGATGATCGTGAACAGCCTTAGATTTTTTGTTCAAGTCAATTCCCTCTCTAGTCCATAAACGTAAACCCAGACCAGTAAAAGAGGCGATTGTCTTAACATGAGATCTCATAATAGCGTCGGATAATTCACGACTATCGACATCTTTAGCCGATTTCCGCTGCCCACCCTTACTCATAACAGGGAATTGATAAGAGTTAGACATTAGGCCTGTTGCGTTATCTCTAATAGCACTATAAATCATAGTAGCTTCAGGATTACCCTCATTGTCATACTTGATGTGCTCAACAGCGGTAGTAACAACCTCAAACGTGGGGTGGAATTTACGTAATAGTCTATATGCTATTGCCCAAGGAAGAATATCGTTGCCGCTGAAGTCTGAGTCTATGTAAGGGATAATGTTGTAATTATAGTTAGCTTCATAAGCCTCAGCCGATATAGTTAAATGCATGCTGTTTTATTTTTTGTAGTTGTTTATAGTGGAAGCTTATTTACCAGGTTTCCCAACCCGTTTGATACTTACCATAGTAACCGCTTGGTTATCGGTTGTCAAGAAATAATCTACCTTTCTCGTTGAATCCCAAGCGCTGACAATAAAAATCAAACTTACGCGCACTATCGTCATTGAATATCCAGAGATCTCGATGTTCTGGATCATACGGATTCCCTACCTCCAAATATTCAATATTTTTCTCTTTTGCGATTTCTACAAGCTCCACAAACATAGATAATGCTTCTCTGATAACTAGAATGCGATCTTTGATGGGTAGGACAGCATCGACGAGTATTTCATCATTTACTAAAAACACAAGGTTGAAATCGTCTTCTAGGTACATCTCTAGGAGTAACGGTATGGATAGGTCTAGATGTTGTGATAGATAAATTAAGTTTTCCATCGAATTAGTTCCAAGTAGGTAGCAAAACATCGGAGTCAGCAGAAGGGCTCGAAGCTTCTTGTTTCTCAGCAACGGATTCTATCGAGTGCTGCAACGCTTGTGCCTCTGTCAACGCTTCTGGGTTATCCGTATCTTTGATACCGTTGTTTAGCCTATTTATGGCAGCATCTTTACAACGATCAATGTTGCTTAGGAATGATTCGTAAGTCTGCATACCAGCAGATAGAGCCGCTACTTGTGTGCGTGTGCAGGCTTTGAGATGAGCATCCCCCGCCTGTGCTACTTGAGGGGTTGTGATGATTGCGATTGTTGCTAATGCGGTTAAAAGTTTCATTTTGTTTCTCTTTGTTTGCTTTGTTTGTTTTCTATTCCCTTATTATGGCTTTTGGAAACGGGATTAATAACCGTGAGATTACTGAACTTTTACCCGCCCAATCACCCAAACAAATAACCACTCAAATAGACCGACAAATCGCTTTATATATATAAGCAATTTTGAGGACAATTTAAGCGGTTTTAACGAGGCAATAAAAAAAGCTAGGTTGGTTACCTAGCTTGTGTTTGGGGATTTTTTTGATGTTTAAGGCTTTAAAACATGAGCAATTAACATTGTCGCTCTAAACAGTGATGTGGATCTAGCTTGGATTACATAACCCTCGCTTATGATATATTGGGATTGTGATTTGTTCGGATAATCTACTGTGAATAACACACCATCAATCAGTAACTCACAATAATTAGTATATTCTCTAACTTTGACTTTGGCGTGTGGTAGACTGGCGGATATAATACCTAAGATTTTCTCTTCTGTTACCGTTAATTCTCTACCGAATTTAAAATTAATTTTCATGCTTAAGCTCCGTTTGTTTACTCTTTAGTTCTAACTTAGATTATTTGAATTGTCCAGTGACAAATAATTTTTGTTCTGCTAAGCGTCTTCGCGTCAGTCCCGCCATTTCTTTCCCGTTTGCTTTATTCCATCTAAGGAACTCCTGAGCAGCTCCATTAACATCCCCAGTTTTGTATTTTTTGAGCAGTGTTGACTTGGCTAAATTGGCTAAACCGACATTAAACGCAAAGCACACCAGCGCATCAAATCTGGCTTGTTTAACGGTGTGTCCTACTAATAATGTAGAAACACCCAGCTCGAACTTTTTAACGTCCTCTAAGAGGATTCTGGTGGCTTGCTCGACTGTGACCGATTCTCCTGCCTTGGCATACTTAGGGTTAGTACAGCCGTATCCTATGGTTAGGACTCCCGCAGGACAACGGTATGTGTTAGCTCTAAAGCCTTCAAAGTGTTTAATTAACTCGATTGCTTGATTTGTTACTTGCATATAAAAAAAGAGAGGATGAACATTTGCTCTCCTCTCGGTTATATCATAGGTTCATTTAGTTGTCAAGATTATCTGGCTCATTGTAGCCTAAGGTCTCCATAGCCTCATCCTGCGCTCGGTCAATCTCCTCCTCTGTGTGTAGACTATCTACTGCATCTTCATAGGCTTGAGTAACAGCATCATCTAAAAGGAATTGAAAGAACTCACTAGGGACTTCTACATACTCGCCCCTAATTGATTTCAGAGTGTAGTAAAATTCTAGATGCATATCAGAATCCTCATCAAAGCACTCTTCTTCTCTTAGGATGGTCTTAGCTGGCTGTCTAGTCCCAACACACTCAGGACAAACACTCATTGTCTTAGCTACCCGACCACTGTCGCTATAGTAATAGCCTCTGAATTCATGCTCGTTATATTGTCTAAATTCGTACCAGGTTTCTTGATGTGACATTTTAGTCTCCGTTGTATTGTTTCTACAGTTATAGCCTATATTTAGCTTGGTGACAAGTTTGTTGTTTTACTTGTCACTTTTCCAATAAAATTAGTTGAAACAACTACAAAATAAAGAATTATGCCACAATCACCATCATTAGGTTTTGAATTACTCACGTCTAATCAAGACTCGAAGCATGTTACTGTTAATGCATCCGCACTTATTCTAGAGGCTGTTTCTATTGGGGTGGTTGTAGACCAACTAAATACGCCACCAGGTGCGCCCACCAGCGGTCAATTATACATCGTAGGTACTGCTGGGACGGGAGCTTTCTTAGGGCAAAATAATAAACTAGCTTTATATGATAGTACTACTTGGTATTTCTACTCACCTAAGACCAACCAAACGTTATACAACACAGCCTTAGCCTCTTATGTCCGTTTCAACGGATCTGCCTGGGCTTCTGTGTCTTTAGGAGGCTCTAGTTCACCGACTACAACAAAGGGTGACTTAATCGTCCGTGATGCTACAACCGATGTTAGACAACCAGTCGGGACTAACGGTCAAGTATTAACTGCGGACAGCACCGTAGCTAATGGGTTAAAATGGGCGACCCCCTCTACTGGGTTCGCAGATCCCCTTACAACAGAGGGTGATATTATAATCAGAAACGCTACCACAACTACTCGATTGCCTATAGGTACCAATGGTCAGGTTTTGACAGTAGATACCGCGCTTAACGGAGATTTGAAGTGGGAGACGCCTGCTGTTGGATTCGCATCACCAACCACCACAAAAGGCGATCTGATTGTAAGAGATAGCACCACCGATGTTAGGCAGCCTGTAGGTACAAACGGTCAGGTGCTAATAGCTGATAGTACTGTAGCTAATGGCTTGAGATGGGGAGCTGCTCCGCCAAGTTCCGCTGTTGATTATATTTATGTAGTCCCCCAGAGTGGTTCATATGGAAATAGTGAGACTAATTTATTAATAAACGCACCCAGTCTCACAGTAGGCTCCCCTGGGATTACTTTTGCGTCTGGTACAGGTACCTTTACTTTCGCAACATCTGGTGGTGTTTGGGATATTCGAGGTATTTTTAGCTTTTCCTCCACTGTCGCCGCCAACCGATTTTATATCAGACCTATTTTCCCAGCAGGCGCTCCGGCGGTTCCTAATCTTTTTACTAGTCCTATCTGCGGAGGTACTACAGCCGCTGCCTCCACACAGCACCACGCTACGGTATCCGGGCGTTTGATTTTACCTGTAGCTACAACAGCATATACCATGCAACTAGTTATATTTGCCGCACCAACCTTGAGTGTAACTACGGAGAACAATGCATCTAACTGGGGTAAGATTGTCTTTCATAAAATAGGTTAATCTCTATACTTAGTAGTAAATTCGCTAAAATATGCCAATTAAAATTAGTGTTGAGAATAATTTCCTGAAGGTAGAGGGAAATGACCCAGAGCGTATATACTATGAACGCTCTAGGGTATCTCACGAATTGTTACCCACTTATGTACAGCTTCGGTATGATAATAACAAATTAGCTCAATTAGATTTAACTACACTAGATTCAACAAATACGGCTTTTACCTCCTTAGCTGCTATTGTAGCTTTCCTAACAGTAGCTGGTGATGGCGACACTAACGCCGGGGGATCGGGCGGTGGTGGTGGCGGCGGTGGTTTGACACAAGCAGAAGCTCAAGCCGCTTTTACTTCAGCCTTGCAATCGCAAAACCAAGTAGAGTTCCAAGACATTCTTCTAGAGGATGCTAACGGCGTTGTTTATATCTCCACTCGTCAGATTAATGAGGAGACTGGGGTTGTTACATTCACGAACCGCAAATTAGATGGTACAGCGCATACCCCCGCTCAACCTGTCGCGATCGCTGTTGCTAAGGATGATAAAACATCTTTTTGGGCGAATGTTGCGAGTACAGGTGTTTCCGTCGGTGATCAAGTTATCAGAACTATTCTACCTAACGGCAGTGTTAGTTGGTGGAATAAAACAGCGGGAGCCTCGGTGGCGACCGCGCCCTCTTTATCTAACTTAGTCCCCACAATTGATCAGTGTTTTGTTCAAGGTGTGATCACCACCACGGCACATACACTTGACTTACCAATGAGTGCTAACACATCTTTTACCGATTCGGCTATTATACCTATACCGACAATAGATGGTAAAAAGGCGAATACGCTGTATATGTATCGAAGTGCCGTGCCTCTAGCCAGTCCGTTGTATGTAAACGATTCTGGCATTATTTATGGCATTCAATCGGGCAGCACAACTAGAGTACCTATTAGCAATGGCGCGATCAATCGTCCTAATCAGGCTAATATCAGTAACATCGGTGGTTTTTCAAGATTAAATCGCGAATTAGATGGGATTGTAATCCGCAACTGGAATTTAGGTACGTCTACTCACATTTATCGCTTTAGTTATCAAGAAGCTAATTCAGATAATCCTGAGATTGACAACAGCTTTGATGCTGCTTATCGCCTAATCGCTTTCCAAAACAATTTAACAACAACCTCCGAAACTATCAATGCTCAAATAGATATTAAAAATGTTACATTACAACTTTATGTGACAGGAGCAACAACGCCCGTTACTTTTACTCTAGAACAAACGATCTCTCTCGCTGGTGCGGGTCGACAATTCCCTGTTCAAAATATAACTTTACCTATAGGCGCTTCTGGTGTTGGTCATTTTCAAATACCCTATACTAGTCGCAATGGGCAATTTCGTATTGTGCCCACGGGGACTTTTACCGACTACTCCTATAGGCTAATTTTTAACTAAAATATTCTGTGACCTAAGTATGTCCTAAAACTACTTAAGCAAACACACTGTACGGAGTACATTTTATGTCATTTTTAGCAATTCAGAATAACGTGGCGTTGGGTCAACAAAACACAGCTAACTCACAGTCGGTTGTTTTAGCCTCGGACGCCGCAACTTTACCAGTCTTTGAAGCTCCTGGTGGTGGTAGAACACTCGCTCGTTTAGTCAGTTTTGGGACTCTAACCCCAGCTATCCTCAACAGCGCTGCGGTTGCCGCCGCCGGCACCGCCAAGGTAGCTAGTATGTATTATTCAAACGGTACAACCACTGCTCACTTTTTACAGATTCACGTGGGTACCGCAGCTCCTGCTGCTGGCGCTGTCCCCCTATACTCTTTTAGAATTAGAGCTAGTTCTGATTTATTAATCGGCGACGATTATTGGAACGACGCTCCCGCAAGTGCTTTGGCGATTGGTGCATCCCTTTACTTTGTTAGAAGTTCAACTGAAGGAACTTTTACCGGGGTAACTTTAACAGGTGCTGGCAGTACACTAGAGGCTCACGTAGAATCTACACTTTAAACCAATTGAGGGGCTAGTATGCCCCTCTTAAAATTAATTAATAGGAGAAAAATATGCAAATCTATTTAAATAGAGCACTTTCCGAGGTATTTCAATGAGTTTTATTTCGTCCGCAAGTGATAATTTAATAGCGCCAGTAAACGCAGCGAGTGGGCAGGTATTGACCTGGAACGCCACAACTGGGCAATTTGAACCAACTACCCTAGCGGTATTACCCAATTTTACCGCTAACCTAGGTTTGCGTGGAGACGGTACAAATGTTCCTGTAGTAGATGCTCGTCTAAATTTTGCCACAGCAAATGCTGTAGACATCGGAGGCACTTCAGGTCTCCGTGTTTCTACAGCTACAGCAGGTCAGATTGACCTAGGCCTGTTGGGTACTGCGGCTACCGCAGGTAATGCGCTCAGGTTAACCTCTCAAAGTGGAGTAGGGAGTAACAATAATGGAGGTAATATAGAGCTTACTACCGGAGCCACAACAGGAAGCGGCTTCTCTAGCATTCGATTCAATGTACCTCTTAGTTTCGGTACAGCAGGGGCTACGGTCAATGCCCCTACACTAACTTGGCAGATGTACACCAACACTCAAAACGCTATCTTTGAAGGGCTAGCAAATAACAATTTACTATCCGCTCAAAACGATAAAAACCTAAGAATCGCTACTTTTGGTATTGGGAGTTTGCAAATCCAAGCTGAGACAACAGGACAGATTCAGCTTGGTACTGTGGGAACAGGCACGGTATCCATAGGAGCTGCTAACAAAACTACAACGATTAACGGTTTGGTTAAGCAACCTGGCGTATCTGTCTTTAAAGCACAGAGAGCGACCTCAACCCAAGCCATCCCAGCTAACACTCAAGCTACTGTCATCTTTAATACATCCTCTCTTTTAGGTACTAGTACTCCAGCCATCACGCTGGATACTACTACAGGGGTGATGACTTTCACAAGAACAGGTACTTTTAGAATAAGCGGTTCATTAGCTGTTCGATCCGTCACAGCTAACGCAAGAGTAGGAATAGCCTTTGTAACAGGTACCGCGGTCTGTACCGCAACTAACATCGAGGGTGATAATTTAGGAGCAGCTAACAACTCCAAAGGTATGCGCTTTGAGTTTGAGTTTACTTGTACGACCATAGGTACTTTCAGTATTCAAATCGGCTCTACAGCCGCCCTAACTTTAGGGTTTAACCAAGGTACGATATTTAATGCCACAAAAACTAATTGCATAATAGAGGAAAGAGGATAAATGATTAAAGTAACACAGGCACAAATAGAAGCTCTCCGAGTTGAAAATCTTGAATGGATTGTTGTTGCAAACAGCTATACTGATTTTCCGACGATGAGAACGCTAAGTAAGGACAATTTCAACAAAGCGCTCACAATTATCGGTTTACCAGGCAACTGGGATGCTTATTTAGCATCAGGCAACCTTCAAGACTTATCAAAATTCCGAGAGTTCTTGAGAACATCTGCGATATACGCAGCCGCTTTGAAAGCAGGTCAAGGAAGCTCCGCAGTTAGAAAGCTTGTATTTGAGCTTACTTTTTGGGTAAGCTCAGAGGTCGGGGAGAAATCTCCTAATACAATCTTAGCTGTTTGGCAAGAGCTTAACGGGATAACCAAAGGAGCTATTAAAACGTCCGTTCCCGCATCTGATGTTGCAGCTTGGAATAAAGCTGTCGATGATTGTATGATGCTGGCTGGCTTCAAACTCTAAGCAAAAACCCCATCTAATTAAAACTAGATGGGAGTGTCAACCCTCTCTTTTTTAATAAATGTCAACACCATAGTAATCCGATCTCCTATCTTCTTCCTCTCTCTCCCAACTTTTCAGACTTTTCTTGTAAGCGGCTTTCGCTTTGACATCTAGATTGAAGTCTTCTATATTCTTTAAGCACCATCTTATATACCCCACATCATCCTTGATAACAGTAGCTAGAGAGACTCCTTTATGCATACCGAAACCAAATACATAGTTTAAACTTTTCACGATTGTTTGTCAGTTTGATTGATTTTATTACGAGCATTTACTTTTCTCCCTCCGTTATAACTCTCTTCGGTTAACATTATCAACATTTAAATTTAGCTCTAAATATTAAAACAATATAATGATTCCCCAGCACCACAAACGCCATCTTCCTGTTTTAGATAAAGTGACTAGCTATACGACTTCTGATAGACTAGAACATAAAC
>JACCDX011199805.1_pt1 | contig 12977 bp, 12 predicted proteins | sample 7449681 | NCBI WGS metagenome assembly JACCDX01 (sample SAMN15323450, study PRJNA562643) | freshwater metagenome | isolation source: river surface water | place: USA:Blue River Watershed | collected 2017-08-18
ATTGTATTGACCATTACCAGCAGTTTTCGCGCACCGAGTGGTCCCACCGAGGCGGACTCGCCCGCTTCGTCCATGGGAAAACAGGCGGGTATAGGATTCGGAGCCGCTGTTGGAATTGCCGGCATACAATACTTTATGGGAAAATATAGTGGAACTGGAAACGGGGGTATTCAAAATGAAAGGGTCAAACAGGTTGTGCAGTTTTTAATTGGAATCGCACCCGTAATGATGTGGGGAGCCCTGGCATTCGGAACATTCCGGGGCATCCAGGCCATGTTGGAGTACAGAAAAGCGGCCACGAAAAACACATGTGCTGGTACTTCTGCAACCACAACCCCAGCAGCAGTTGCCCCCTATGAATCATTCCAAAACCAGGACACGACAACATCCCCACCCCCTACAGACCTCCAGGGCCGCCTCAGGGCGGCCATCCAGCGCATCCAACAAAGTCTTGAATCCATCGTGGAACTCACCGACGGCACATGTGCCATTGTGAAGGAAACGGAGGATGGATATGTGGGATCCAAGAGTGCACCACCGGATGAGTCGGAATACAATCTATCTCCGGAAATGCAGGAATCGCGAAAACAGGCACGCCAGGCGTCTGCCCGCAAAACCTACACATCCCTCCGCAAAGTAAACGCATCTGCGAAAGGTGTTGGAATTCTGGAATGTTTCCAGGACAACCAGGACGAGGATACCATTCGCGAGCTGTGTATAGAATTGGCGGGACTCATGGAAAACACCGAATCCGTTACGCAGATTGGCCGTATGCGCATCATGGAAGCCGAACTCGCTTTTGCGGAACGTCAGCTGTCCAGGGTTACCGAGGCATTCCAGGACGCGGCCACATCTCCAACAGTTGCTCCTCCCTCCCCCTCGGTTTATTACGGATCCCTGTCGGGACGCGCCCTTGAGGCCGCGGCGACCAATCTACTCGCCAAAGAGTCCGAGTTGTACAATAGTATCACACAACTCCAACAAATACTTAACCGCCTACGGGGTCAAATGAATCGGGTTTACAGTAAGGCCGGTATGGTGGGCAGTGGAAATTATGACTTTGCTGGGACTGCTGGGACAGCAGCATAGTTACGGACAGTCTCCACAACCGCCGGAACACGCATCTCAAATGCCCCCAACTCATACGAATCCAGCCAGCGACGGGCGAGAGTATGTAGGAGGGCGGGGTTCTCGCGAGATACGGCCAGGTGGCCCAGGACATTCTGCACGGGTTCCAGGGGACGCTCGCGTACCCATCCGTAGTTCACAATCATCTCCGTGTAATCGCCAAGGTAAAAATCAAAAATCGCGGGATTATCAAAATACACCAGGGAAAACAATTGCTCATCGGCGTGACCATAGCCCGCGGCGGTAACCTCGGCGAATTTGGCCAGAATGGCGTCGCAGAAGGCGGTCATGTTGGCTTTTGAGCCCGTATAGAAACCGCTACACATCCCACATCGTCCCCACTTGAAATATTCCGGCCAGTTGTCGCGAGCGAGCGACATGGGCTGGTAGTCAATATAACACGTGGAGAAACCATCGCGGAATTCGGACCATACACCCTCAAAGGCGGGGCCCGATTTCCACCCCATTCGTTCAATACATATATTACACCAGGCGAAGTGTGTGGAGCCGAAGGGATTCTCGGCCATGGCCCGTTGGAGCATGACGTAACGGAGCATACAGAAGAGGTAATACGATACGGTGTTACGAGGATCCGCGGAGTAGCCGCGGGCCTTGCGACTCTCGGTAATCCGGTCGTAGTTCTCCTTGACGAGTTCAAAATCCGCGAAATCCATAATAATGTAGCGTGTGCGGGTCTTGAGATGTGCGGGTCTCAGCGCCTCCAGAGCCCCGTAACTCGCCGCATCACAGAATACCACGAGATTTTGTGGGAGGGCCATGGTCATATTGGCGTTCGCCAGGTAATAGGATTGGGGGCGGGCCCTGATTTCCGCGGAGGCATCGGGCCGCTTTGTGAGGTCAAAATACGCCGTGACAACTGTCCATGAGGGGGCTGCGGTTGCGGCAGTGGCAGCGGTTGCTGCAGCTGCAGGAAGGCGTGCAGGAACGGCGGGGAATACCTCAATAGACTGGTGTCCAAAATGTACAATACCCGTGCCACTCCAGTGTCCCAGGGCGGTTACATCCACTTTCTCGCCCTCTGGAATATGATACCAGAACCGGTCACGCATACCCTTGAAATACCAGATATCATCGCACAACAGGAGCCCCTTGTATCCCGCCGCCTTCAGGAACCGGTAGAATTCCAGCTCCATGGGACCGTCGTGGGGATCAATGTCAAGGACAATCAGGGGCGCGGCCAGGAGACGCGGCAACCACGTACGACGAACCTCGGCATCCCACAAATTCCCCATCACGAATTCAATATTGCGGCCCGCCCATTTAGTGGCCCGACCGGTATCGCCCATGCGGTCCTCAATATCAAAACTGAGGACTTTATTGTTGGGATTGTAGGAAAGTGCGAGGGCGGAGGAACCCCTGTGAGTACCAATATCAATAATCTCCTGGCCATTAAACTGCTGGCTCAAATAGGCCATGAGGCGGTAGTGTTGGTCACCTGGTGCGCCGAGAAATTCCCTACGGTCATCGTGACCCTCACAGCGATTTACAAAGTCATTGAGATCTACCATAGCCTCAATGGCTGAGTGCATAAGAATTGTGGACATGGGGTGTATTACTTTGTATGGTGGTCCGGTGCTTTAGAATGACCCGAGATGAATGGATACAGTGCCACTTGTACGGTTCATTACAATCGGCTTGGGCTTTGGGATTTCAATTTCAGGATCCGTGATGGTAAGCGTTTTGAGTGGCGTCTGTGCTTTCGCAATGGGTTTTGAACTAGTTTTTGGTGCTTTTGGTACAGGAGTGGGTTGTACTGGTGTTGGAAGTGAGGGAGTTGGAGCAGGTGTTGGGGGTTTTGGTGATTGAACAGCAGGTGTTGGAGTTGCAGGAGTTGGAGCAGGTGTTGGAGTTGTTGGAGTTGCAGGAGTTGCAGGAGCAGATGTTGGAGTTGCAGGAGGAGGTGAAGGAGTTGTTGGAGGAGCAGGAGCAGATGTTGGGAGTTTTGGTGTTTGAACAGCAGGTGCTGGCGCAGGTGCCTTGGTAATGGCCATGGATTCAGGAGCGGGTAAAGCGGGTAAAGGGGTCCCTTCAATTCCAACACTTCCTCCCATCGCTAGCGCAATTACATTCGTTTTTACCGCGGGTACATTCTCCTCCTTCCGAATAAACTTCTTCAGGGGTCTGGGACGTCCAGGTCTTTTAAAACCGCACGTAATATCACCCTCGCAGTCCGGAATAAGACGTAGAATACCCTCCATGTTCCGGTAATTCACGCCTTCCACCACACGACCATCCACCACTTTTGACTTTTCTACCTTGAATCCAATAGTACGCAGGGTATTCGCCAGGATACTCGGATGACGCCGATAGAATTCCACGAGATCGCTAGGCAAGAACTGGAGTAACCAGCGCTCGGCAATGATAATCATGGGCGTCTCCAAAATCCGACACTCGTCATCACGAATCAGCTCGCGTTCAAAAAAGAGGTAAAGCCATCGCCGTGTTAGATCCGCCATTTCCTCGTCACTATACCGCAGGGGATTTGCGGGATCCAGGGCATCCAGGCAACGAATGAAAAAATCCAGGCGGTCGTACATTGCGTTGGATGCGTGGCGATTGGACATTATCTCCGTCCAAATACGTTCCCATTTCTTGAAACACGCGGGACCGTTGGCGTTCAGGCACTTGCGTGAATGTATCCACTCCATTTTGCGGGCATCCAGGAATGGCAGGCACTTCTCGTAATCCAGGAGACCGAGGGATCCCTCGCGGACATAATGATACATGAGGCGCATCCACTGTTGGTCCGCGGGTGTTACCGCCAAGAATCCACGCTCAGCGGCGGCTTCTGCAGGAAAGAGAAAGGAATCCTCCACATACTGAATGATCGCGGGGAGCGTCTTATCCAAGCTGCGTCGTGAGCCGATATGTTGGGGTTTGCGGGCACGCGGTATCATATTCCGAAAGGGAGCGATGAGTTGCACGAGTTCCGACATCTCCGCCAGAATCCATGGACTCACAGTGCCCTCCCAGGGTGCCTCACAATGAATACTTGAGAACCATCGGATAATTTGGGCTACCATGGTGCGCGAGGCATCCGATTGATGGAGCCAATTCGCCATAGAAATACGATGACAAACGACCACATCCGGAAAAAGGGCGGTGCCGAGACGACCACACCAGGACTCACCGACCTCCATGTCGGCAATGAGGCGAAACCCGAGTTCATTCCGAATATCCCGCATCATGGGTGTAAATGCCCAGGCGACCACAGTGGAATCCCGTTCCACCCGCACATCGTCCGAATCGTCGGCAAATCCCAGAGTTTCCAACAATGATTTAATCCATCCGGTGTGGGTGTGGGTTGGTGCAGGCCCGGCCAGCAACGGATCGCGATCATCTTCGGCATTGGTGTTGGGAATGCGACTATCTGCGGTAACACCGCACTCACTTCGGAGTGTCTCCATTTCCACGAGACGGCTAATCAGATAGAAATACTTATCAAGTTCAGTCTTGGAGGTAAAATGACGGTCAAATTGCGGCCATGAATCCGGCATTTGGAATCGCCAGGTTCCCAACATGGACGGTTGGAATGTGTTGGGAACGTCAATACACTGCAGGGATACATTGAATTCCTGGATTCCCAACAATTGATTGTAATAAAATGTGAAATCTTCGGCAGTGGGTACCGCTTCCTTAGATGGATCCAGCATAAGGCTACGCACTTTCCATTGATCGTTTTCCCGATCATGGATGGTGAGTGTGAGGAGTTTGTGGGAGGTCATGGGACTGTTATGTATGAAAAGAATAGCAGGCTTTAATTAAAAGAGTCACCCAAATCAAATGAAAATAAAAAACAATTACAAAAGTCCACTAATCGCATTTGCCTATTTGTTTTTGGCAGTAATTGCTATTGGCATTGTTGTATATATTGTTATACAATGCATCAGGCCCGAAAAGGAATATTTTGAATCAACACGAGAAATTCCACATCATATAGTTAAAAAACAAACGAATAATAATTCAACTATTCCACATACGGTATTTCAAACATGGAATACACGCAATATTCCAAATCATATGTACGAAACAATAATGAACAATGTGAATGAAAATCCAACCTACGATTTTTATATTTTTAATGACGAGGAATGTAGGGATTTTATAAAGCAACACTTTGATGAAGCGGTATTGATGGCGTTTGATACACTAAAACCGGGTGCGTATAAGGCCGATTTATGGCGCTTATGCGTCTTATACATACACGGTGGAATTTATATAGATATAAAATTCAAAATTAATAAACCTCTCACGTCATTTTTAAACGATTCTGCATTTGTTCAAGATTTAGGAGAAGATGCCATTTATCAAGGGTTTGTTATTTCAAAGAAAGGAGAACCTATATTAAAAGAAGGAATAGATAAAATTGTTGAAAATGTAAAAAATAAATATTACGGAATAAATTTTTTAAGTGTGACTGGACCACTCATGTTGGGACCTATTGTAAAACGAACCAACAATTCACTAATTAAATTTAAGCTAGTTGTTGTATCTGATGAAAAACATACCATTATTGCATATAATGATAATGAGACATATTTATCAGAATACCCGGAATACAGAGCTGAGCAAAAATCCAATGGAACAAAACATTATCGTAAAATGTATGATTCAAGAGACATTTATAATTAGATAATGTAGAGAATGAAGTTTCTTATAACCATCGTGTGCTTTTTAATAATCGCCTATGTACTTTTCAGATCTTGTTATACCTATGAATCATTTGAATCACCCCAAACCGTTGTTCCCAAAATCATTTGGTCATACTGGGATAATCCTGATACTGTCCCCAAGGCCGTGCATTTATGCAAAAAATCCTGGGAAAAGTATAACCCCGGATATGAAATACGTCTTCTTCATAAGTCAAATTACAAAGAATACGTCAAAATTCCAGATAATATTGTGAATCACCCGAATTTCAATGACTCAAACCAGAGATTTTCTGATCTTTTGCGTTTATGCCTATTGTCTGAACATGGTGGAATATGGTGCGATTCATCTATTCTTGTAAAGCAATCATTTGATTCTTGGTTATTTGACAATAAAAATAAAGAATTGTATGCATTCACAATAGAATTTGGCAATCATCCTACTAGACCCCCAGTCATTGAAAGTTGGTTTCTTGCGGCTCCTCCCCGAAGTCCTTTTGTGACCCTATGGAGAGACGAATTCTTTCGCATTGCTGACTTCAATAGTCCAGCGGATTACGTAAAAGAACTTGAACAGAAAGGAATTGATATACGCGATTGGCATGGCCCGGTTTATTTGGCCATTCATGTTTCTGCTGCAAAAATTTTACAGTTTAACAAATATCCTCTTGATAAATTACAATTATGGCCGACCGAGTCAGGACCATTCAAATATCTTGTTAAAAATGATTGGAATTCCGAAAAAGCTGTACACGATGCTTGTTCCGATAAATCTCTCCGATATCCATTTATAAAAATGCGTGCTCCTGAGCGAAATGTTCTTGAAAATGGAATAAATGGTCAATTGTCCGAAGAAAAATGTCATTGGTTAGATTAGAATATGCCAAAAAAAAACAAATTGTTTTCATTCCCCAATATATTCATTGTTATGTTAACATTGTTGATAGGTTTATGTGTTTTTTGCTATATTTATTGTCATCAAAAAACAAATGAATTCTTTACTAATTTTCAACTCCAACATCCAACCGAGCTTGTTCTTATAAATATGGATTCACGCAAAGATCGTTTGGATAATTTTACACAACATTATCAGGCATCCGACTGTGTTGGTAAGTTACCCATGTATCGCCTACAGGCAGTTGTTGGAAAGGAAATTGATTGGAAATCGGGTAACTTACTTTCCGCAAAAGGTAAAAAAACTCTTGAAAATGTAATTACGAAAGGAAAACGTGAATCACACGATGATTTGTCTATTGGAGCCGTGGGATGTTACCTAAGTCATTTGAAGGCAATGGAATATGTGGTGTCCAAAAACAAGCCCATGATAATATGTGAAGATGATGCAGTTTTGCCTGTTGACTTTTTTAATCGAGTGCAAACAGCACTATTATTACCTGTAGTAGATTCGGATAATGTGGTTATTCTTTTTCACATTTTATGCAAAGGATGGGATAAACTTAAATGCATTCAGAAACAAGATAACTTCTTTGAAGTCTATAAGTTTTGGAGCATGGCTTCATATTACATAACACCCACAGCAGCAAAACTCATTCTTGAAAAAACACAACCTATTGAGGTTCAAATTGATGCTGCATTGAGTGAAATGGCCACAAATGGTGACATTCGCATTTATGCACATTCAATTGTTGATGCTGGATTCATGGGTACAGACATTCAAATGCCTCTTGAATAAATCATTTTCCGCATAATGTAGCCTGTCCCCGTAAACGTTGGAGACGCTGGAATTCCCCACATCCCGCCGGAATACCCGCTGCGTTGGTGTATACGGCCAACGCCCCATTACGTTCCGTGGTCGCATCAGATGATGTAAGGGTTGCGGAATATTGGTCGGGTACACCGGTAAACGTTATTCGTACTACGGCGGTCGGAACACTATCGGTGTAACCAGGAGCCGATGCCACAATATAATACGCATACACTTCTCCATTGCTTACATTGTAATCAATGTAGGGTGTACTGATACCGGAGGCCACTGCAACATACGCACCACACGCCCCACGAGAACGGTAAACCGTATGCGTTGCGTCGGTAGTTGCGGAATTTGTCCATGTAACCCGAAGGAGATTGATCTCAAGTGTAACTGCCGGATTGGTTGCAGAAGCAGCTGCGGGCATTCCTATACTTCTAACAATATCCTCCGATTATATTACGCCACGTGGAGTTTGTTTGAGATGAAGGTGTTGCGGCGGTTACGGCGGCACCCAAATGTATTGTAACGGTGGCTTGGGAACCCGTCTTCGTCTTCAGGGCCTCCCATGCAACCCGATCCAGGAAAGAATCTAAATGCGTCCCTTCAAGAGCCGAAACCTCCACATAAAACGACGTGGGACCCAGATTCTCGGCAAAACGTTCCGCCTCTTCACGGCCCACCTCGCGTTTGTCCCCCCTATCCAACTTATTTCCCACAACAACATACATGGGTCGCGCACCCTTACAGGCGTCCACGCAATGTACCCATTCCCCCAGGTTGGAGAAGGATTTCCGACACGTAATATCAAATGCCAGGAGTACAACGTCAGCACTCCGGAAGTACGAAGCCGAAATGGAACGGTAACGTTCCTGTCCGGCCGTATCCCAGAGCTGGAGCTTTACGGGCTGGCCGTCCACTTCCAGGCGTTTGTAGCGAAAATCCACGCCAATGGTCGGAATGTACTCGGTGGTTTTTGCCCCATCCGCGAGAGCAAAGAAGAGGGCCGATTTACCGACACCACTATCCCCCGCAAAGACGAGGCGAATGATGGGATCACCGAGAAGGCCATTCTCCCGCATGGAATATATACGCGCGGGAGAATCAGGAGACGTCATTATCTTTGTTAAACAAAAAAGAAATAACCCATAAATAGAAACGACTATGATAAAATTGATTAAATTAAATCAATCAAAGCAACTGTTGCGTTTAATTTTATTTATTGTAACAATTGGTGTAGTTATTATGTTTGGGTATACTATTTATAAACATTCATTGCGCAATAACATTGATAATTTTCAAAATATGCATGATATTTCTTATTATTGGATAGTTTCCCAAAAACGAAAACCAATGATGCTCAACCAAATCCAACAAAGGAACATCAGTATTCCCAACAGTATTACCACGAATCAAATCCAGTTTGTACCCGGTATATTTTCCAATGATGTAAAAGAATCGCTATTCACAGACTTACCTGCAGAATGGCTATCCTTTCCGGTCGTTCGTCTTTTGGGCGCTCATATGAATGCATTATACAAGTTCAAAACCCAACATGATGCACTAAATCAAAAAACGGGGGTAATGGTTTGTATGGAGGATGATATTGTACTGCGAAATAATTACGAGGAAATAGTGCATGAGGCTGCTAAGTTTATAGGACAATGTGATAACACCATTCCTATTCGCATTTCTCTTGGATATGTTGATGTGCCCAAAAATATCACATTTTTTAAGAATCTTACACCATCAATCAAAATGAGTAAACTAAATGTAACTCATGGAGATCCGTGGGGAGCCCAATGCTATATGATGAATTATACATATGTTGACAAAACTATAGAGCGATATAAGTCCACATATAGTTCATTAAGTCCGGACATAAACCGTAATGCTGCAGATCATTTTATTTTCAATTATCCAGAAGCGCAACACTATATTGTGGAGGATCCTGCTGCAATTGAGGACAATCCCACATTCGGAACATTGCTTGAACATCATTGGAATGCAGACATGTATAAAAAGACGATTGCTAAATATGATCGCAATCAGTATTTCAAATTTACTCAGCCGGCTTGAGAAGGTACCGCAATCCCGCCTTTAGTGAAAAGATGGGCTCGTATCCCATTTCCGCTTTAATGCGGTCAATGCTGGACACCGAATGCATAATATTGCCTGCCCTATAGTCATCAAATATAAATTTCGCCTTTTTATTTACAATAGATTCCATATCGCGTTTCAGGTCCATGAGGCTAGTTGCGTCGCCGGTACCCACATTGTAAATGCGCGAAGGCATATCGGCAGGAAGTTTATGTAGACCCGCAAGCAGGTTGGCGAATACAATATCACCCACAAATACAAAGTCACGTGTTTGTTCTCCCCGACCAAAAAAGGTAATCGTACCATTAGTATTAATAGCATCCGCAAACTTGGAAATGACACCTGAGTAAACGGAGGTGGGATCCTGACGGGGACCGTATACATTGAAATACCGGAGTCCAATGCACGTCATATTATTACCCAGGGCGGGCATGGACGCCCAGAGTGCCGCATAGTCCTCATCCACGCCCTTGCTAAGTGCGTAGGGGGAGGGATAGTGTCGGGGTTGTGTTTCCTCCTTGGGAAGTCCAGGAAGACTTCCATATGTGGCTGCAGAAGAGGCGAATACAAAACGCTGTACTTCGGCGGCGGCCGCGGCTCTCAACATATTCAACGTGCCAGTAATGTTGGTGTCGTGGTTTTTCATGGGATTCCGCACCGATTCGGGAACGGATACCATGGCCGCCTCGTGAAATACTATGTTCATGCCCTGGCATGCACGGGCACAATCCTCGGGTTTGCGAATATCACCCTCCATAAACTCAAACTTATCGGGACCAAACCCGGTGGCCGTGGAGAGATTGGTGACCAATTTATCTCGTCCCATTTCCAGGTTATCCAACACACGCACCTTCTCCGCACCGGCGGCCAGGAGAGCATCTACAAGGTTGGAACCAATAAAGCCGGCGCCACCGGTGACCAGAACAAATTTATCCTTGTAGGAAATCTTCGGAAATCGGAGGTAATCAAAAACGGCATCTTCGGGTTTCTGGCCACCGTGCTGGTAACGTAAGTGTCCACGCCGTGTCTTACGCCGATTGTTGCTGTGAGGGATCCTTCGCGATATTCCCATGATTCTCTAATTCTTGGGACTAATAAAGACGTATCCTGGATGAGTTGTTCCATCAATCGTTATAAATTTACGGGGAGCTCTTGTAATTCAAAACCCTCAACAAATACTACGCAAAATGCTAAAGAGTTAGAGGCGAGGATGAAGGATATGTTGGAAATGCGGGCTTCTCAGGATATGAAATATGGTCCGGCACATCCAACAAATCCAACAAATCCAACAAATCCAACAAATCCATCTAAATAAGTTTGCGTAGCACGACATGAGGATACGTGTAGGTAGCTTGGAAGGATGTATCAACCGCCAGAATGCCCTGGGATGTCCAGGTGTTTATAGCGGCGCGTATATCCGCTGACTGAATATCATCCACGATAATCAGACCTTGGGGTTTCGCGAGAAGGTATGCGAATGCCAGGTCGCTCGTGGCACATTCCGCGGAGTGTCCGCCGTCTACGTGGACAACATCAAATGCTTCCAACGAATGCGGGTTCGTCTGGATCCATCGGGGCATTGTGGTCCGTGAATCCCCGTACACCCAGGTAATGTCCGCGCATTTCAGGGACATGCCGATGCGTTCCACGTATTCGGCGCAGGGCCGCGTATAGGCATGTTCACCCAGGTCAAAAAATACAAAGGTGCTCTCCCTCTCAGCAGCAAGGAGGAATAGGAGTGCACTGTGACCCGCATTAAATCCAATTTCGCAAATACGACGTTTTCCTTGGGCGGCTAGGAACAAATTTTGCCGCTTCGTTTCCAAAAACGGTAGGGGCACCAGTGTTCCATTCTGGTAAACGCAATTACCTTCCAGGGATTCACCAGAATTTCTAACAATTGCCTCTAGTTCCGGAATATGATGCGCGTAATCATTCATTTGGGATGTGAGTAGGGACTATGTTGGAAATGCCGGAATTCTTTACATGTGATAGTAATAAATTGAATAAAATATCTAAAGCCCCACAGCTACCAACATATAGTATAAAATGGCACCTGTGATTGGAATTGACCTCGGAACTACCTTCTCATGCGTGGGTATTTGGCAGAATGACCGCGTGGAGATTATTGCCAGCGAGTCCGGTGCACGCACTGTGCCCTCCATGGTTGCGTTCACGGATACCGAGCGACTCATTGGTGATGCGGCGCGGGCCGCAGCGGCCGGGTTTCCCCGTTCCACCGTATTTGACGCCAAGCGTATGATTGGTCGCGCCTTCAGCGACCCCCATCTCCAGCGCGATCTCAAGCACTTCCCTTACAAGGTATTTGACGATGGCAAGGGCCGTCCCAAGATTGCCGTGGAAACCAAGGACGGGATGAAGGAGTTCTACGCCGTTGAGATTTCGGCAATGGTGCTCCAGAAGATGAAGACGATTGCCGAGGCGTACCTCGGTGAGCCCGTGAAGGATGCGGTGGTCACCGTTCCCGCGTATTTCAACGATGCCCAGCGCCAGGAGACGAAGGATGCGGGTGCTATTGCTGGCCTGAATGTCCTGCGCATTATCAATGAGCCCACAGCCGCCGCGATTGCCTACGGCTTGGATAAGAAGTGTGCTGATAAGGAGAAGAATGTGTTGATTTTTGACCTCGGTGGTAAACAGTAACTGCTTCCGAGTATAAACAAAACCTGGTGAATTGACGGGAAACCCCTTAGAGCCTTTTCTACCAACCAGACCCAGTAATGGAGTTTGGGGCACACTGTAATGAGTGTGGGATGGTAAAAAAGAAAAGGATTGGGCAATCCGCAGCCAAGCGTCCCTGAAAGGGGATGAAGGTTCAGAGACTAGTTCAAGTATCCTACAGTCATCGTAGCGAATGACCATGGAAAAAGAGCCACGAGTGCCAGGATTTCCAACAGGAAATAAGATATAGTCCGAACTTGTAGGAAACTACAAGAGGCATTGGATAAAGAGCCAATGCGATAACATAATGGGTACTTTTGACGTTTCATTGCTGTCCATTGAGGACGGTGTATTCGAGGTTCGCGCTACAGCGGGCGATGCCCACTTAGGTGGTGAGGACTTCGATAATATTATAGTAGACTGGGCTGCCGAGGAGTTCCGCCGCAAGTCCAAGCTGGATATCCGCGAGAACCCTAGGGCACTCCGCCGTCTCCGTACCGCCTGTGAGCGTGCCAAGCGTGTCCTGTCGTCCTCCTCGCAGGCCCTGATTGAGGTGGACTCTCTCGCGGACGGCCAGGATTTCACCGCAACCCTCACACGTGCCAAGTTCGAGTCCCTGTGCGACTCCCTGTTCCGCAAGTGTATCGGTCCCGTCGAGCAGGTCCTCCGCGACTCCAAGATGTCCAAGG
>JACCDX011782310.1_pt1 | contig 12972 bp, 13 predicted proteins | sample 7449681 | NCBI WGS metagenome assembly JACCDX01 (sample SAMN15323450, study PRJNA562643) | freshwater metagenome | isolation source: river surface water | place: USA:Blue River Watershed | collected 2017-08-18
CATACCCCTTGTCGGCATGCAGCTTGTCGGGTCGACAGCGCGGTCGTCCTGACAGGCCCGCCACGGCTGGTAACGCCGCCACCAACGGAGCGAGCATCTTGCAGTCATGCCGATTGGCCGGCGACAGTAGCGCCACCAGCGGCAAGCCGCGCTGGTCAACCAGCAGGTGATGCTTGCAGCCGCATTTGCCGCGATCGGTCGGATTTGGCCCGGTGTCGGTACCGCCGAGGGGGGGGGGGAGGCACGCTGGCCGAATCGAGGCTGGCGCGCTCCCAGGCGATCTGGTCGTGCTCACGCATTCGTTGCAACAGAATCTGGTGCAACCGCGCCCAAACACCAGCGCGCTGCCAGTTGCGCAAGCGCCGCCAGCAACTCATGCCGCATCCACAGCCCATCTCCGGCGGAAGGTCTTCCCACTGAATGCCGGTCTTCAAGACAAACAGGATGCCGGTCAGCACGGCGCGATCAGGAATGCGGGGACGCCCACCGCGGGGCGAAGGCCGGTGCACCGGCAGCAGTGGGACAACGACGGCCCACAGGTCGTCGGTCAGGATGAGCTTGGCCATGGCAACACTCCGCATGCAGAACACGCGTTTGACCACGACCGACGGCTACAGTTTGATTCAGTTGAGTATTGTTAGGCGCTCTTAGAAGGTGAGATGAACATTGAGATGCTGCAAAGTAGAAGGGGAAAAAATAATAAATGAAAGTTATTGCAAACATATACTATGAGTGGCAAGGCGCCTCACACACAAACCCCTTCTCGTCAAAAAAGAATGAATCTCAAATAAAAGATGCCTTAACAGCAATACCTAATCAACTTAGCCATTCTCTGCTAAGTGACGCCTTCATTGGAGTTAGTTCGAATATGGAAGACAATTCTATAACCGTTGAAATAGCTACAAGAAATGACAAAGACAGAGTTAAAGCCGTCAGTACGCTCACACGCATCCTACAAGAGTGGGATATGAGAGCTGAAATAAAAGAGGAGAAATAATGCTGTCAAACAATTTTGCATCAACGTTGCCGTCAGTGCTTTTGGGATTTTTCGTCGCAATACTTTTGGCAAAGTATCTGATGAAAAAAACCATAATAAGGCAATATAAATTTATTGCGTTTGGTGTGTCTTGGATATGGGCGGCCGTAATTTCAACTTATGCAAACATACCTGACCTTCAGACGGCAATAATTGTTGCGTTCGCTATGACTGTATTTTGCACGGTTTGCATAACAATACTTGCTAACAAGAAGTAATGATACGCTCTAAGTTTTTTATTATATGTTTTTCACTTGCCTCAGCTTCATCTTTTGGACAATCAAGCAAAAGTGCGGAAACTTTGGCGAAGGATTCATATCAAATAGTCATTTTGTCCGAAGTTGCGAAGCACGCTAACAAACAGCAATCGTGTCTGAATGTCAGAAGAGTATTAGAAGTAAATCCTAAAGAGATACTTGAGTTCGATGTCAAGCCAGTGTTGATGCACTACGCAAGCAAAGAAGGAAAATCAATAAAGTCCTTCGATTCAATGATTGAAAAGTTGCTGCAAGCCCCAGCGTCAAAAATAGAAAATACGCCCGTCGCTATTCATATATACAATACATTGCGTGAGCGAATTTCTGAATCAAACTCAGATTATTGCGCAACGCTACATCAGTTTATAAATCATCTGATTGACGGGCACGTAAGCTCGATAAAGGAGATAAAAAAATCAAGTGGGTTAAAATAAAAAGCCCACATATAGCGGGCTTTGAAGTGTCGATTAAATTGACGCGACAGACTAAGAGCCTATCCCGATAGGGCGTGATGCCAGGCGATCAAGCCACACGCAAAGTGCAACATCGCGAGATACGTGTCGGCCCGCTTCTCCCAACGGATCAGCAAGCGGCGATAGCGATTGAGCCAGCCGTGCGAACGTTCCACGACCCATCGCCGCGCTCGCGCTCCTTCACGCTTGGCCTTGCGCTCATCGCGACGACCGCGAATCCACGGCACCATGCCGATCTGCCAGACATGCTCATAGATCCGGCCGTAGACTTCCCCGTCAAGTAGACAGGTTAAAAGTAGAGGTTTCGGCGTTACCCATCCTCGGCAAGAACGCCTGCGGCGTCTTCTTGCCGAGGGACTCATGAGAGCGCACCGTGTTGTACTCGATGCGCCATCCTTCCAGAATCTGCTGCGCCTGCGCCAGTGAGTCGAACAGCCAGGCATCCAGCACTTCCTGCCGCACGCTCTTGTTGAAGCGTTCGACGAAGGCATTCTGGTTCGGCTTGCCGGGCTGGATGTAGCGCAGCTCGATTCCTTGCTGCTCGGCCCAGCTGACGAACTTCGCTGACGTCATCTCCGGGCCGTTATCCATCCGAATCGCCTGCGGCTTGCCATAAAAATCGATCAGATCATTGAGCACACGTAGCAAGCGACTCGACGGTATCGAACTGCCGCACTCGATTCGCAATGCTTCTCGGTTGCCCTCATCAATCACATTCAGCAGCCTGAACTTGCGGCCGTCATAGAGCGTGTCATGCATGAAGTCCAGCGCCCAGACCTGGTTCACCGTCTGCGCCGCCACCAGCGGCTGCCGCTCTCGCGTGATCACGCGCTTCTTGGTCCGGCGAGGCAAGTTCAACTTCATGCTGCAGTACACCCGATGTACGCGCTTGTGATTCCACGCATGTCCTTGGTCGCGCAGACGCTGGAAGCATTTCCAGAAGCCCCAGCGACCATGCCGAGCGACCGTCTCATTGAGCGCGTTGACCACGGGCGCATCCCGCTCCATGCGATCGACTCGCTCCCGATATAGCGCCGCCCGCGACAGGCCTACCACCTGACAGGCCTTGGCCTTCGACAGTCGGTGCTCCTGCACCATTACCTCGATTGCCGACCGCTTCGCCGACGGCGCTAGAGCTTTCGGGAGAGGACATCCTTAATCGCTGTGTTCTCCAGTGCCAGCTCGGCATACATCCGCTTGAGCCGGGCATTTTCAGCCTCCAGTTCCTTGACCCGCTTAAGCTCCGGCAGCGACATGCCCGCGTACTTACTCTTCCACTGGTAATACGTCGCATTGCTGATGCCGTGCTTGCGGCAGACTTCAGCAACCGGAATCCCCGATCCACCTTCAGTCAGAATCGCCAGGATCTGGCTTTCCGAAAATCGTGATTTCTTCACTGCTTGACCTCCCTGACTACCGGAAGTCTCTATTTTTACCTTGTTTCAAGTTTAGGGAAGTCTACGCCCCAAATCTGTTCAGGGTAAAAACTGTCGTAGAAAACGCTAAATCCGTCGCCTCTCATAATGCAAGCCATCTCACAGTTTTGTAAGAGCCACTCTACGAACTGGATGGTAATGCGAGTCAGGGCAGATTTTCAATCCCGAATGGGGATTGTCCATTTCTTGCTGACGTTACGCAGGGCTGGATAGAAGAGCCTAAGCAGTGCCTCGTTAATAGCGACCAGTCGTACCCCAACCGATCTCGGTAAGCGCTTTGATGATGAACCGGGATGATTTCGTGCGTGTTTGTCCGAAGCGGGTGAGGGGAGCTGGCTAGAGGCGAGGAGGGCTGATCCATTACCGAACAGGTAGAAAGCACAACCGGTGATAGGCTGGGCTTTTCTGTGTTCGGTTTGAACTGCTGCGGTTGGAGTGTACTGTCGAAGAGATAGAATTGTTGGTAATTTTGTTGGATATAATTATAAAAAATTAAAAATTTAATATATAAATCAATGGATTGTGGTTTCAGTTCGAATCTCACCGCTTCCGCCAAAAGCTCAAGTAAGACGCCCGATTTTGGCAGGCTTCTTCATTCCCGCGCTTGCAGACCAGCCCTCACTGGCACCGGAGCGAGCATTAACGAAGCAATTGTTTGTAATCGTACCCGCAGAGTACCGCCTCAGCTCCCCGCCGACTGAAAGTCCGTGCGGTCCCCTGCTGGTTTGGCCATGAGTTTCGTGCTTGCATTGCGCACGATCCTGAACAAGCACCTCACGTCCATCTGTGGACGCTCGAGGGCTATGCGATTGCCGATGCCGCAAAAATTCGTGTCTGTTTGCTGTTGCCGCTGACAATCGAGAACACAGGATAAAAATCGACCACATGGCACAGCTCGATATCGATGCCACCCACATCGGTAAAGTCGCCCAGAGTTTTTTCCGACTTTTCCAGATATCGCCGGGTGCGCGCCGGATGGCTGCTGATTTCGGTCAGCCGCGTCAGCCTTGCGTGACGCCTCGGCGAGCCTTTTTGCTGAAGATCGCTGAACCATGGAATCATTTCAGCGATCGCTGCATTGGCCCATTCGAGATCAAATGATGGCAACAGATCGACCCGGATCGAATCGATCAAAGCATGTTGCGCGCTTTTGAGCGTCAAGGGATCCAGATCGCCGATCGCCTCCGGACTCATGGTCAACGCGCGCAGGAATTTTTCCGGATGTCCGAGATAGTCCAGATGACAGTCGGACAGTGGCAGCGGCTTGCGCCGAAGTGCATCCGCCATGTGGCCGACTTCAATCTTTCCCATGCAGTGATCGTAGTGCGTGCTGAGAGACTCAATCATGCGGTAGTCAACCGGGCACAAGGCGCCTTCGGGTATCAGTTCCGGTGCCGCCGCATGGGCACCGCAAATCACAGGCACCCCCGCATAGCTGGCTTCAACCAGTACGCGTCCCAAGGTTTCGAGGTTGGAGGTACTGGGGAAGAGCATGACATCGAAGCGGCGCATCACCTCCCAGATGTCCCCGTTGGCACGCGGCGGCAGATGTTCGAAGAAATCACCGTTACCAAGCACATCCCGCACCCGCGACCGGATCTGTTTAGGATCGCATATGGCGGAGTGGATATCCCCGCAAGCCAGCAACTTATAGTGGCCAGGCTGTGCGCGATTGAGTTCGATCAGGAGGTCGACCAGATCAGGGAAGTTCTTGTCCTCGGAGAGGCGCCCGATGTAACCCAGAATAAACGGCTCGCCGACGACCTTCGCCTCGCGCGCCGGCAAAGCTTTCGGAAACTTTACGGCCAGTGGGTAGCAGCGAAAGCAGGAATAGTCCCGCAAGTGCGGAAACATCTTTTCGTATAAACCTCGCGTGTAATGGCTTGCCACCATCAGGACATCATCGGATCGCAGGTAGGGTTCACACAGGGCCTCCTGCAGCAGATAACTGCTCCAGAGAGCAGTCCGGACATCGCGCACAATCCGATATTGCAAGTTATAACGTTCACGCAGATAGAAATAATAATGAGCATGAGGACCAACGTTACTGATGACGCAGTCGGCATTTCCGAGCATCTCCCGGGCATAGCCCTCGTCAGTCAACAAGCGATTGAAATCATGAAACGCCACCGTCAGCGCGTCGTCGGCACAGGCCTTCATCAGAGCCGAAATGTTTTCATGTGCCAGATTGACCCCGTCCTTTTGCGGCAATGAGGGGTCAGTCACATAGTCATGCAGCGTGATTCTCATAGGTTTTCGGATTGTCACTGCTGATTTGCAGGCAAAGCGAGGGCATTCGATTCCCCCAGCAGTGACCTGCCCGTCATCCCTTGATGGCACGACGCACCGAGCAGTGCGAGCAGGGTAGCCGGCACATCCACCAGTTTTCCGGGAGGGGTGATGGTTCCGGCGGCAATAGTCGGGCCTTGTGCAGTGAACCAACCTTCAATTGTCGAGCCGTGCGGCAAATGGCCGCCGGTCCGGAAATATGGCAAGGGGTTCACCCTGCCCAAGGTCGGGCTGTCCATGCAGTCAGCCGGACTGTCATCGTTCCAACTCACAACCAGATCCGGCGGGATGGCGGGCAGGTCGAAAGGCGTACTTCGAGTGCGCGTCAGCATCTTGACCGCGGGCGCACCGGTGCGTGGATTGGTCAGGGCTTGCAGCATTGTTGAAATCGATTCGAGCGTGTCGGAATAATCGGCAGCACGGACCAGTCCATTGGTTTCCCTCCCTTCAACATTGATGCGGATGTAGCCATCAGACACACTCGGCAAGGCAAACGCTTTCATGGATGGCCAGAGCCTGCGGTACCAGATGGCGGGATTCCAGCTGAATGGACTGCCACTGCGCTCGAGTGCCTCGGGTGATTCAAGCAGTTCTCTTCCCTCGTCCGTGAGCAGTGCCCAGATTTCATGCTTCCACAGCTTTGTGTAATCCCGACGCAACGGTGGCACAGCCATCCCGGCTATCCCCGGAGCGAGAAGTGCCTGACCTGGAAAACTCCAGCGATAAAGCATCTCGGGCAGTATCGCCATGGTCGGGACATCCATGCTGTTGCTGGCGGTATGGTCAAGGGTGAGGATGGCCAGTGTCGAGTCGCCCGGCAGTGCCGCTGCCAGGCGCCCGATCGCAGCGTCAATTGCCTGAGAAATCTCCAGCAGCGCGTGCGACGGCGACTCACCCTGATTGACCGGATGGCGCTCGCCGACATGCCAAAGCAGGTGGTTGGCGGTGTGCATCTCGGGGAAACTGAAAAGCGTTAAATCCCAGATTTCTCTGGACATCAAATCAAGGCAGATATCTGTGCGCCGCTCGATCGCAGTCAACAGATTCCGCTTGCAGGCTTGCAGCTCACCGCTATCGTAGAGATTGGGAATCACGTAGGAGTATTCCACCTCCTGCGACTTGTGGTCCCGCACCTTGATAACTCGCGTCAGCTTGGGATCCGCCCCGTAGCGGGTCTGGATTTCTTCCATCAAGTCGGCTGGCGAGGACACGGGCATTGACACATTCAGCTCACTGCCCCAGCCGAACAGCTGCAGGCCATACACCTGATTGGAAACAGTCGCGGGGAGGTCAAATACACATGTTCGGTAAGGCTCGCCTAGTGCGTAAAACGGAGCAAAGCGATGCTCACGCTGGTGAGAGTCGTTGTCGTAGTCGTAGGTGGACGGTTCAAACGTCGAACCCGCGCCCTCAATGTCATTCCCGCACAGAAAAATGTCCCAGCACCGGTCGTTCCGAAATCGCTTGGTGTGGACGTGGCGACTTTGCATGCCATTGGCCATGACCGAGCCGATGACAGGCAATTTGCCAGCTGCCAGCCACTGATTCAGCAAGTCGATATTGGGTCCATCGATCACGATGGTCAGCAAAGTGGATTTCACGGGCGGCTCCTTTGGTTCGCGTCGCTGTGGCGTTTAACTGGCGCCCTGTTGCGATCGCCAACGCCGCGTTCTGGCTTGTTGGTGCGAATCCACCAGTGCGCGCGCTTTGTTGGCTACCCCGCTGGCGATTGGTCCGCTATCACCCGGATCATTGCCTCCAATGCCCACCACTTTGAAATCGGCCGCCGGCAGCCCGTGCCGCATAATGTCGGTATGGGTCATGACCATCAGGCCGGCCATCGCTTCCTTGTCGAGCAACAGGGCTCTGGCCGCAGCGAAGCTGTTCGGCGGGGACCACGCCAGTTGCTTACCGTCTCTCCACACACCGTTCGGCGTGGACAAAGCGTTGCAGCCCAGCTGGTCCGCCAGTTTTTGAAGGTGTTGGTCAGTAGGCGCGGCTTGGCCGTCAATTGGCAACAGATAGAGAGCTATTCGGCCGCCGTCAGCGATCATTTCACGAAGAATGCGATCGTAGAGTTCCGGCATGTCCCGATAACCGATCTGCGGCTGGGCATTGACCTCGCAAATGATGGCGCCGCTTTTGTGCCAGGGCTCGGCGATATCGGCGATGATCAGGTCGATACCGGCAAAATCCAGCCCCAGAATTTTCGCTGTGCGTACGGCCAGGGCTGCATTATCCGGATGGACGTTGTCGAGGCCGACCAGATGATGGCTGCCGCCTGCAGAAATATTCCCTTTTCTCCGAAGCAGAATCCGTCGATTCGCGGCCGGCACGTCTGACGGGGTCAATCCCTGCTCCGTCAGCAAGCCGAGGGCCTCTTCATCCAACGCGACACGCGGTTTGCCGGTACGACGCAAGGCCTTTTGCTGTTCGCTACTGCTCTGCAAGGCCTCAATCAGCTGCAAGACCGAACTCAGGCCGTCCCCGGTCACCGAGGCTGGCTGGCGATGCATGACCTTGATCAGCTTGTCGTGCATGACGGTCAGGCGGTAATCCTCGCCGTCATGGTGTCGCTCCACCAGAATCATTTTGGAAAACTCGCGCGCCGCTTGGTATGCCCAGCGGAGATTTTGTTCACTGCGCAAGCCTGCAAAAACACCGCGCCCCTGTTCCTGATCCAGCGGTTTGACCACGACGGGATAACCGAGCATCCGAGCAATCTTCACCGCACTCTCTTCATCGGACGCCAAAGCGTGGTCTGGCACCGGCAGGCAAAATCGCCTTAACAGGTTTGCCGATACCTGTTTGTTTTTTGCAATTGCACAACCCATATTGCTGGTTACTTCGGTGATTGTGCTGTTGAACCATCGGCTATTTTTTCCGGTACCCAGCGCAAACACGCCCCCGCCGAGATCCGTGGCCGGCATATGCAGCTGATGGGCTGCACGCAGGAAGTGGATCATATTGGTGTTTTGCAGCGAATTCTGCCGGAGCAAGGCTTTCAATTGGTCGAGTACGCGGTTGCTGGTGTGCAGTCGCGCCTCTTTGTCCGGAGGGGATGTCAAAAGCACATTGATTGTCGACACCAGCCACTGCACGACCCTGACGGAGAGCTGCGGCTTGGTCGATGGCAGCGCCAACCGGCAGTCCAGCATGCCCGTTTCAGAATTTGGCCGGCGCTGACCCAGGAAGCAGTCATCAAAAATGGGAATGTTGACACTGCGCAGGAGTCCCGCGTAACCCTGATGGATGCGCCGTAGCAGTGCGGCATGCCCGGTTTCTGCCGCGAGCGCAGCCAAGACAGGCTCACCGGTCAGCCGCTCCAGATACTCGTCGATCAGACTGAAGTCCGTCGGACAGTGCGAGGAGACTGACAATTCCAGCAGAATCACCGGTTGGCTTAATCCCAGCGCGGTGCCGGTGTAGGCCCGCAATGCCCTGCGGTAGAGGATCGCATGAGTGTGTTCAGCCACGGGCGTGGTGGTGGCGCGTCGCATCACCGCCGGTTCATTGTTCACGCGGCGCACCCTGGTCGAGCAGACGGTTGATCAAGTCCTCGGTGGACACGGGCTTCTGGGCCGATACCGGCACGGGACAGCGCCGGAACACCTCGCCGGCGCCTCGATGCATGTCCGCGGGCAAACCGGCTGCTGCGAAGGTGTCGGCGACCTCCAGCATTTCGCCGGCAAAGCGCCAGCCTTTGGTCGCGCGCCGCGTGTTTTCCGCCATGTCCGTGACGAGCGCGCGGGTGCTCGTACGCATTGCCAACAGGCTTTCAAGCTGCATACGGACACCATGGTGTTCTGCTGCGGCCATCGCCGCAAGCAGCAAGGCGAGTTGTCCCTTGTGCATGGCGGAGTGGCAGATTTTCAAGGCCGAGGCATGCGAACGCGAGGGCCCGAGCAACACGATCGATATTGCATCGCCTTCGAAATAGGCGGCGACCCGATGCGCTGCCTCACCGGAAAAATAAATGCTTGTCTGCTGTCTGCCGTCGGGAGGGGGGCCGATCACAGCGGCATCGACGTAGGTTGCGCCTGATTGCCCGACAATTTCGGCAATCTGTTCTGCCTTAGCCGGCGAAATCGCATTGGCATCGACATAGAGGCCGGCAAAGCCACAGTCAGACGCGGCTCTGGCCGTCGCCAAAGCCGCGTGGGGAGGGCAAATGCTGACGATGATTTCGCAGCGATCACATAGCGCCGCAAGCGTGCCAACATCCTCGATGCCGGCCTCGTCAGCACGCAACGCCGTGCTCGGACTGCGTCCTTCCGAAGCCCAGCAGGTGGTCGCGCCATGGCGTTGGGCTACTTTCGCCAGTGCGGTGCCCATTTGTCCGGGATGAAGCAAGCCTATGTGAGTCGACTTCAGCGACATGGCGTTTTTCTTCATTCGTCATTGTGGTTTGAAAATAAAACGGCAGCCATGCGATCCTGCCTGCTTTCTTCCGTCGTCAGGCGATCAACTCGAACGCATCGTCCATGTACGCTCTCGCTTCTTGAAGAATCTTCGCGCCCAGCGGTGAGAGGCAGGCATGCTCGTCGAGCTGTCTGCAGCAATCCGAAAACGAAATCACGCTGTCATTGAGCAGGTTTTCGACATGGTCCCGCACCTGCAGGTCTGCGGATGCGCCCAAACGATCGAGCCTTTCCATGCAGGCGTCGAGTGCCATCGCTTCCCTTGCAGAGACGAAGGCGGCGTGGAAAATGCCATCGACGGGGCGCAGGTCGTCCCGCAAAGGCGAGGCCTTGCGCTCCGATGCCTCATTGAGCACCAGCGGTTCCTCGCGTGCAGCCGCGAAAAGAATCAGGTGCGCCGTTTCGTGCACCATCGTTCGCAAATAGTCGGCCCAGTGCCGGTGTGCGTCGTGGTTGATGCCGATGGCTCCCCAAGCGGCGAAGGAAGATACACCGCCAAAGTTCATGCGCTTCGCATGCCCCGGTTTTGCGATGACGATATCCCGGGTCACGACAAGCAATTCCTCATACAGCACCGGGCTGAACTGTTCCAGCTCATCCAGCGCGCGCTGCACCTGTTGGCCGGCATCGGCGAGCTCATCTGTGCCGATGGCCTGCAAGTCCATCGCGTTGTCCGGCTCCATATCCCACCAGCGAATCAGGGATGTCATGTCAGCGCGGAGGAAATACTCGGCGCTCAAGGTGCTGACCCGAGGCCGCGCAGATTCGTCCGGCACGCACGGCAGCTCGGAGAGCCTGCGCAGCGAAGCAGATGCACGTTCCAAGACGGGGGCGAGTTCGCCTTCCGTTGCGGGTGGCGTGCTCGCTTTGAGCGCCGCAAGCAAATCGAAGTACGCCGTGAAATCGGCGGGCATGGCGCGCGCGGATGCTGCGGACCTACCTGTGATTGTGGGCGGGACCGCTTTCCCTGCCTCAGCGAGCAGGACAGCCAGGCTGTCGCACAGGGCGTGGCTCATGGACAGCCGCATCGCCGTGACACGTTTGACGGATGGGAGGAAAGCGGTGTCCATGAAAGCTCGCTCTTGCTGGCCGAAATGATCAGGCGATCTTGCGACGCCGAACTTTGAATTTCGTTTTTTCCGCGTCCTTCGGCGAAACCGCGCCTTTTCCGCCGCCGACTTTTGCGGCCAGACCCAACCCTTGCAGGTTGCCATACGGTGCCAGAAGCGGTGCTGCCTGCTTTTTCTTCATTTGCGATTCTCCTCAAAAAAAATGCCACCCCAACAGATGGCGTGCGGAATATACAACGGATGAACGAGCGCCTTCAATATAAACCGAACGACGAGCATGTGAGTCCGAGATGAAGAATGAATTTACAGGGCCATCGGGTAAGGATGCTGCATTCCTCTTCATGGAGCGCGAGGGGGTAGGCCGTCACAGGCGTACTACGCGCTCCAGTCTCACGAGCCAAATGTCATGGGTCGTGAAGTCGGCAGATGATGCGTGCACGTCGCGGACGGGGAGGGATGCTGCCAACAGCAGGGTCAGCCGTGCGACTCCAGCGATCAGTGCGCGCAGGCCTCTCGTGCAGTTGACGAGCACTCATGGACGATCGTATCGCCGTCATTCACATAACGGGCGTGAGGAAAACGATGTCCATGAGATTTTTTTCTTGCGGACTTGCGTGATCAGGCTGCCTTGCGACGCCGAACCTTGAACTTCGTATCCTGCGCCTCTTTCCGGACATCGTCTCCTTTGCCGCGCCCGACTTTTGCGGCCAGAGCCAGGCCCTGCAGGTTGCCATACGGTGCCAGAAGCGGCGCTGCGTGCTTTGTTTTCATTCGCTGTTTTCCTAAAAAAATTGCTGGCGCAAAAGGTAGCGAGGGAATATACAACGGATAATCGAAGGGATTCAACACCAACCAACGGCAACGCGCCGTTCAGATACAAGTAATGGATATATATGGCTATCGGGGAGGCATGCGGCAATCCTCCTCACGGATCCCGATGTCGATCCGGTTGCCGTCGACGTTGGCGCTGGACCGTGTTGACCAGTGGCTGGAAACCTACTTCGAAGCGAACATTCCAGAATCCGCCACGATCGCCGGAGCGGATGTGCCGCTGCCGCTGCAGTCAACGCCGGCATACCAGCTGCTGGCCCGCGTGCTGGCAATCTACGGCGTGCTGTGCAAGGGGAGTCATCTGCCCTGTACCGAGTTCGGGCAGGTCGAGCGGCTGGCGCACCGTGGCGATCGTTGGGATTTCACCCTGCTCGTTCCCGCAACCAGCCATCTTCCGCCGGTCGTGTTCGAGCGGCTCGTCCGCCTGTCCTTGCGGTTGATCGAACTATTTTCCAGTTCAGTTCCCTCCGATGAAGCCGTGCTGAAGCTTTACGATCAGCTTGAGGAAATCCTGCCTCAGTTCAGGCGACTCTTTTCCGATGGCCGGGCCAACGCGCTGGTCGCTGCTCTGGCGCACAAGCTGAGCGTACCCTTTGCCCACCTCGGCGCGGGGATCATGCAAGTCGGTTACGGCAATCGGTCGCAGTTGACGCTTCGCAGCGCCTGCCTGACGGATTCAGCCATCGGAGCCCGGGCTTGCAATGACAAATTCGTGACGTCGCTGCTGCTCAAGCAAGCAGGATTGCCGGTGCCGCAGCATGAATTGGTCTATTCCGAAGAAGAAGCGCTCAAGGCGGCGGGCGTGCTTGGCTGGCCGGTCGTCATCAAGCCCGCAGATCGTGAACGCGGCGAGGGCGTGACTGTCGGGATCAACGATCCGGTTGCGCTGGCCGGGGCGTTTCGTCTGGCGAAAGGCCTGAGCAGTCGGGTGCTGGTCGAGCAGCAATTGCCCGGTCTTTGTCATCGCATTTTTATCGCCGGCGGGCGCTTGGTGTTTGCGACGGGCCGTCAGCCCAAATCCGTTCAGGGCGATGGCTGCAAAACCGTCGCCGAACTGGTGACTGAGGCGAACGACAAGGAAAAGACTGTCCCGCCCTGGCGGCGGAAGCTGAAGTTTCCGCTGGATGAACTCGCCGTGACCTGCCTTGCCAATGCGGGC
>JACCDX011662297.1_pt1 | contig 12971 bp, 9 predicted proteins | sample 7449681 | NCBI WGS metagenome assembly JACCDX01 (sample SAMN15323450, study PRJNA562643) | freshwater metagenome | isolation source: river surface water | place: USA:Blue River Watershed | collected 2017-08-18
ATATAAAATCCAGACTTAAAAGCATACATGGACACTGTTTTAAATGGAATGATAGGCTCTAATATAGCTATTGTAACATGTTTCCCGATAGATACAATTAAAAATCGTTTACAAACTGGTAGAAAACTTAGTTTTGGAGGCTTGTATAAAGGCTTAGGAAGTGAATTACTCGGGAATCTACCAAGCACTGTGGTTTACTGGAGTGTTTACTCTCAGGGACGTTATAATGAACTAAGCCCTTTTTCAGCCAGTATTTTATCTTCGGCTTGCAGTAACTTCATAGACTCACCCTTTGATTATAGGAAGAAAAGTCTTCAGTTAGGCCTTATTCCTGAGTTTACTAGTAAAAAGTTTCTAAAATTTAGCACGTTAAATATGGTTCATAGTATGGTTTATAATTCAGTATATATGCCAGCCCTAAATTACCTTGTTAATGAAAAAAAATATGACAGAACACTTAGCATATTTGCATGTTGTACAACTTCTAGTATAATTGCATATCCTTTGGATCTTCTTAGAACAAAGGTGATTTCACCTCTAGATTATAAATTAGCAAACTTTACCAAAGGGTTAGCAACAAGAATTTTATACGGCAACTTATATTCCGGAGTCTACATGAATATATTTTTATACTTGCAAAACAATAAAATTTAAAGAGACGATGCGTGTAAAATAAACGCATGACAAGTTATACAACAATACTAAAATTTACTCCTATACTTCTGGTTCAACTGACCAGAGACAAATTAAGAATACAGAAGAAATCTCCAGAGAATAGATTTTTTTAAAAATATCATATTTTCTACCGTACATCTCGTGATCTCTCTGGCGAGCATACGCTCGCCTCGCGCTGATCTAGAATGAAAAAATATTTATATTATAGTATAAATATAAATGTCTACACGTCGTTCTAAGCGCAAATCAGTCACTGCCTACAGACAGCGACAAAAGGTCTCGACAAGGCGTGGGACTGTTAGCACAGCTGAGGCCTCAGACCGCGACTTTGTCGCGTCGGGCGGAGCCCTCTGAGGCCCGAAGGGCCGATCTGGAGTGTAAAAAAAAGCATCCTCGTTGGGAATTTTTAACCAGAACTATTGCTCCTGAAGATTTGTCATTTATTAAAGGTCTAGGAGGATTGTATCCTAGTCTTAAAAATCAAAATCGTGTTCCAGCAGTATATACTCAATATCTAAGTTCTGAACTGATCCCTGAACAATTGTACACAAACTGGAGCTATATTGGATATTTATGCTCTAGAATTACTCTTATTATTCATCCAGATGCTCTTAAAGATTTTGATTTTACAGTTTGTTCGGCTCCAATGTATGGGTATTGTATGAAGTCAAAAATCCCTGATAGTTTAACAATTATGAGCTCAAAAAAACGAACTACACGTCAGATCCGATCTGTCGCGAGCTGTAAAACAAGACCAGATATGTCTAAATTGGTTAATCATATTAACAATTTACTAAAATTTGACAACACAGATAAAGAGTTTTTTAACGAAGTTATAAAAATTGCCAATCCTGATGCAACTATAACAGCTGAAGATCTAAAGTATAGTTTATATATGTTAACACATGAGATATTATTCACAAGCATACCCAATGTTAAATATATAAGTGCTGTGTTTACTTGCGACGAGTATGCAGTCCCAGCTATAAAGTCTTATCTCCCAAAAACTCCTGTATTTGTCATCGATCCTCCGAAGTCAGACACAGAGTTTTATTATAGAGACTATATCGCGCCAATTCTTAAAGATTTATATGATGAATTGTAAAGTGATTTTTATTAAGAAATCTTATCTATAACAAAGTTCTCTACTAATGTGGTCAACTGCGCTAAAACACTCTGGATTTAATATGTATAAACTTACTATTACAGTCAGACCTTCTGAATCAGTAAGTTTTACAGTTGGTAAAGGGCTAAATCAGGTCTCAAATGACAAATTGTTAACCCACTTTGAACCTGAACGTGAAAACGCTATATGGTATCATTTGTCGAAGTCTACAAGTTGTCACGTGGTTGTATTTCCAAAGCCAACTCGTGAGCAACAAGCAGAAGTCGACAAAGCGATAATTGATAAGTTTTTTGAGAAGTCTAGTGTGCTCAAAAAAAATAAAGACCCTTGTGTTATGTGTTGCGATTTAAAAGACGTCAAAAAAACAGAGACGCTAGGACTCGTCAAAACATGTAATGCTAGGTATATCAAACAGTAACCTGTGTCAAAAATTTATTTAAATAAATTTTTCAGAAATTCGTCTAAGCGTAAGCTTAACTCTTTTGAATAAAGTATTGGTCCATGTGATAAAATTGTTTTTTGATATCTTGTGCAAAAACTGTACAAAATGCATTTATTCCTACTGACGTATTTTGTGGAAAACTATATGCGTTAAACACAAGCCATCCTTGGGAATTTAGTTTTCTCCAGTACATCACAGCGTCTTCAAGGACATTCCTTCCTTTATGATTTCCATCTATGTACACAATGTCAAAGTATTTATCCTGGAACTCTTGACATGCGATGTGACTGAAGGTTTTAAATAATTGAACCTTGTTCTGTATTCCAGCGAGTTGCATGTTATAACAAAATGTAGAGTAGTTAGCAAGTTCTTCTCCGATATACTCTGAATATTCTTCAGACATCGCGTAAGGATCTACTACTGTGATAGTGCTATTAGGATTTATGCAATAGCTTCTAGAGACGCTTATGACATTTGCACCATGAAGAGCTCCTATTTCTAGGTAGTTTATTACGGATTCTGGAGTAAAATGAATAAACTGAAACCAGTCTTCGGCGAGTTTTCCACACAGTCCTTGAAAGCCTGGAGTTAACTGTTGTATTCTCGAGTCGTAGTATGAATTATAAAAAGAATGAGCACTCCAGTTGTTTTTCGGAGTATAGTTGGGTAACATTAGAGTCATAATTTCTTGCGTAACGTTCATTTTTATATTTTATATTTTTAAGGGTTAAAGTTACAAAATCATTTTATAACAATGCAATCTCGTACACAACAAAGTATTTTAGGGTGCTGGAATCATAATAACAATGCTCACGTCATAACTGACGCTAGATATTACTTTAATCATCCAGATATTCAAAATACAGACTTAGAACCAAAATGGTTTGAACATATTCAAGGTAAAAACTTTGTGATCAATCATAAAGGATATCCTAATATGATTGACCCATTAGTTGCTAAATGGATAAAATATGACACAGAAAAGTTAAACCCTGAAGATTATACTAGCTTATCGAATTCTAAAAGACGTTTTTATGCAAGATTATGTGTTAAAATGTTAGCAAGAAGTAAATTTAAAGGTGATTTTAGAGACATTATCAAAAAGTTGGACTTGTTTGGTCAAGATTTCTCTAGCTTCTTTTCACAAGAAGAAGCTCATGGTATCGTGTCTCAGCTTGTAGATTCTGGAAAACAATATATAGCATGCGATCTTGTAAATCGAGGAGTTAAACTTGGACAAGAATTTATAGATTCTCTAGGTGAATTTGGCGTTTTGATAGAATACATTTCAACAGCTACTGACTTAGGAATTAATCATGCTGATCAGTATTCAAGTCGTGCTGATAACTTAAGCGAACTTGTTATTAAGCCATATGCAGGATATGATAAAACATCACTTTATGCAACTCTTGACACAGACGCTGACACAGTCGAGCGTGATCAAACACAGACTATTGAAGAAACACTACAACAAGTACCTCCAGCATTACCAGTTAGATATCGTGGAGATTTTGATCAACAAAATCAAGATCTTCAAATAAATCCAGTAGACGACGTTGGAGACGACTTCGAGTCACTTCAAGAACAACATGACATCTTATACGGCAAAGTTGAAGCTGAACAGGTAGATACAGATGAAAAATCTCAACACATACTTCAAACTAGACTTAATTCGTTACTTTCATCCATCCCTGAAAATGATTTAAAAGAAGAAGTTCCTGATTTCTTAAAGACTTTTGTGACTTCTGCGTTAGGTCAACTTAAATCAAAAGTCGACATGACTACTGAATCAGATAAGCAAAAAATGCAACAGCTTGATGAAATACTTGCTAAAATGTCTGGATCAGGTCCAGAGACAATTGGTGAATTTTTTAGCATGTTTACTGGGTTAGCTGGTCAACAAACCCATCTCAACCCGGAGCTCAGTGCAGAGTATGATGCAATGTTGGCTGAAGAACTTTCAGCTATCGAAGAACTTGACCGTGAGTGTAACGAACCACATTTGAGTCCAGAAGAACCAGATACACTTGATTAATCAGTACAAAAAGAACTTTTTTACAAATTTAAAAAATAAAATACTTTACACATATTATACAATGCTCACAGACTTTTATTTTGATTTAATAGACACGAAAATACAGCTGCTTAGCGTTAAAACACATGACAAAAATATAGTTCTTCCTTATATATTAAATTTAATGTATACTACAGAAACAAATAACAACACGAATAAGTTTTTTTGTATAACTCAAGGAGAGACAGAGCTTTCCCTGTTTGTTCCTGATACAGTTGCTCAAAGTATACTCCAAAACTTGCCAGGATATGCTTGCGGTGTGTCTGAAAAGTACACAGTGCTTAGAGTTTTTCAGGATACACATATGATAGAAGAATCAGGAGTTGTCTCAGAAATTGCCAAGTTTTTTGCAGAGCGTAACATCCCAATACTTTATGTAAACAGCTTTAATAACAACTACATACTAGTGCGTGAGCGGGATCAACATGTTCTAGACGAGTTTATCGAACTGTAGTTGAGGGAACCCGAGCCGTGGCGAGGGCCACTGTTCCCCTATCGGGCCAAACGGCCCTCTGAGGGTGCGGAGCACCCGACGACCCCTTTCCTTCACGAGAGGGGACCTATCACCAGGGCAGAATAAGGTTAGCAGACTGTAGATAGGTTTTGACTTGCCGGCTTCGCTAGCCTGAGGCCAATCTCGCCGACTGTAGTAAGTTCAAAAAAAACATTTTATTATAATAAAATGTTCCACTTCAGACCTTGAATCTTGTATTTAAGTTGTACGTTTTAATGTGACAGTAGGAACAATGTTAAGGAGTTTTTCTGGGACAACACTTCCTGAGAATATACTATCAATAGGTTTAACAGGTGTGTTATCAAATTGAATGACATTACCATCAGGGTCAAAAAGAACAACACGAACTCTATAAAAACCAGGACTAAATTTAATTCTAGCACTAAGACCGCTTCCAAGAGTAATATAATTTGCACTTGTTCCAGCGGATGTTATAGGAATTGTAAAAATGGCATTAGCATTTCTGTTTACATTTGTTGTGAAGAAGTTGTTGAGAATTTGATTATCTATAGTACCTGCTTCATTTGTATTAACAATCATAAGATATACATAAGGAAAGTCGTTTAAGTATCTTATTCCAGGATACTGAGAGTTTTTAATAGGACGATCTGGAATAGTTAATGAGTTAAGTGTTATATCAAAGAAAGTATCAGTATTAATACTTGCTGGATAAAATTGAAGAGTCCAGTTTACAGATTGATCATATGTACCTAAGTATGCAAATGGTGCAATTTGATTTCCGGTGATAGGTACTAATGTATTAAATTGATATAATCCATTTGTATTTGTAATAGTTGTAATAGGATTAACAAACACTCCTCCAAACACTGGATACATCATATAATAGGTACCAGTTGTACTTATTAGATTAGGAGCTGGTCCAAAAAATTGTGTCATTATAGAACTTACAGTTCCTGTGGTATAAGAAAATACATTATATAATTGAGTAGCGCTAATGTTAGATAACCAGTTTGTACCAAATTCGCTAGGTAAATTTTTTCTTATAATTTTATTTGTTTGTACAAGAGAATTTAATGTAACTCTCCATTCAGGTATTACACTTGTTTGCAACTGAGAATTTAATGCCGCATATCTTATACTAAAATTTTTATTTAAATAGATATCAGTGTTAAGATATGTTGTGTTAATATTTTGAGGGTCAAATTCTTGAACACTCCCTTGTATAAACATGTAATAATTAGGCTGAGGATTTCCTCCATTTACTATAAGTTGTGAATATTTATTACCATTTGTATCTGTAAATGTACTATCAAATAGGTATTCAAATACTTGTGTAAATGGCTTATTCACAGGAAGAACTTGTTCTACAGAACCTCCAAATGATCCATCTTTATTAAAACATGCAATAGTGTCGTTTAAAGGTGTTAAACAATTAGCATATACAATAATTCTATTAATTGCACTAAATGAATTTATATCATAAATTTCAACCGATACTTCTGGTGGAAACTCAATACGTTCACTCTTTTGATATACGCCAGATAAGTTAAAAGTATAAATACCTATGTATTTTTGAGTAATTGTATTAAACACGTTGCTTGTATATGTATCTTGAACATTTAATCCAGAGGAGTCTATACATTTTAGTTCAGAAGCATTTGATACAATAGCGCTAGTTACTGTGTCAGAATCTATCATAAAATCATACATTTTATTTGTTGAAGATTGTTGTCCAGAATACAGCTTTACAGACCATTGAAGACTACCGTTTTCTGATATACTAAACAATACACTTGAGAATGTGCTTATATTACTTATATTTAATATAGTGTTAATAGGATTACTTACCGTTGCATATGTAGCATTTGCTATACTTTGTTGTGGAGTGTATACTAACATGACAGGACTACTGAAATATCCACAAACGATAACATGTTTTACTCCTGCTGAACTATATCCAATTCTTTGAAAATAATCATTATTAGTACCTAAGCCTGGTATTAACCATGTATAAGTTCCATCGTTAATGTTAAGTTTGCAAATAAAAGAGTTAACACTTACATCTTGAGCATTTGTTCTTATAATATTATAAACTGTTGGCAACATGTCAGAGCCAGAATTTAAGAATGTCATAAGTTTATTTTGCCAGCTCCCAGCTATATAACAGTATGTTAATTCAGGATCTAATGCTACATTGCTAATATTTACATTTGTTGATAATTTATACTGAGAGTTATAGTCACCTCCTAAACTTGATAGCCATTGAGGAGAACCATTTCCTGATATTTTATGTATAACACCAACACCAATACCGTCAATATACTTATAATTCTTAGAATATATTAAGGTTGAAAATGCATTATCTACATAATTCTGAGAAACATATTCAGCATTTGATAAATCAAAAAATGCACAACCTTGATTTGCACCTGAAGAATCAACAAAGTTAAACATACCCCATACTTTTTGATTCCATACTGTGACTTTTATGTTGTCAACTGTCGAGAAATTTAAATTATAGTACTGAAACATACTAGCTGGAACGTTGTAAGCGTAGAATGTCTGTTGAATATTATAACTTGAAGGTACTGTGTTAAGATCAGTATAGTCGTAAATACTCATTCTTCCCAGATAATTAGTTCCAATAGCTAATAAACTTGTAGAATCTAACGAGTATACTTTATTTGTAATTGGATTTGTATACATAGCTCTTGGAGATGCATTTCTGGGATCTCTTACATTTATATAACCTCCTGAGATTTGTCCATTTTCATTTATACCAGCTGGTACTGTGACGTATCTCACAATATTTTCATAATCTGTAATATCCCATACAATGCAAGGATCATCACTTGGAACTATTGTATAAAATAAGTAAATCTTTCCGTTAGGATATTTTATAATATTGCTTGAATATCTATTTGTAGTACCTACATTATTAGGAGTTTCTGAAATAGGAGGGGTAGGTCTGACATCTACTAGTGCTCCTATAGATCCTCCGGTTATATCAAATATTTGAATACAAGCACCAGGAGTATTATATCCTAAAGTGGATGCTTTAGTTGTTGCGACAAATAAGTACATTATAACTCTAGAATTTGGATATGTATAAATCTGAACACTTAATACATTAATAGGATCTGCTGAAGGCGGTGATATATAATTTGTAACAGGATACGCACTCCAACATTCAAGTATATCTGTCACTGTAAGACTTGACGATGAAGCATTTAATGAATAATTTAAAGATAATACCCAAGCACTTTGAGTTTCTCCTGCTGGATTTGACGACAATGTAGATACGATAAATCTTAGAATACCGTCAGCTGTCTTATATGGCTGAATAATATACATAGGATAGTTTAAGTTAAATGGATAAATACCTAAGTTGTTAATACTAAGTTCAGCATATCCTCTATACTGAAGATAGTCGTCAAATCTAAAAATTCTGATGTATCCATCTGTACAAATTGTTGCAACGATGTTAAATGCCTCAGTAAAGCCTTCGTAGCGTACGCTTTTCACATCAATATACTGATTAGGATATACAAAATTTGTTACAAAAGGAAATACGTCAACATCTTGAATATCGGAACCATCTACACGATCAATATGTATAACTGATGGATAAGTGTATTCTGTTACTGTGGTAAAAACATTATAAACACCCGCTAAAGGAGGAATAACTATTGGAAATACAGCTAATGGAGCATTTAAGTAATTTTGAAACAGGGATAATTGATATTCTGTTGGAATAAAATCTAATACGATAATTTCCTTTATAAGTATATTATAATTAGATATACCTGTAATATTCTGCATTAATTTAACTTGATATACAGGTTGCGCTGTTATAGGTGTATATCCAAGAGTTTGAGTAGATCCTGGCAAACTTTGATTTACCACGTATGGTGCAAGATCTTGCTGTGAATTATATCCAAAATATGTAGGATTAGCCCATCTTGATAATTGAGCATAGTTAGGATTATAACCAAATCCTAATCCTTGTTGATATTTCATATTTACACCAGTATAGCTTGATTGAATGTATACGTCGTTAGGATTTGATGCTGAGTTCATTTGAAATGGTAACATTTCAGGAGTACCTACAATAGGACCGCCTACACCTTCTATAAAGTATGTCATTATAACAAATTTTGCAATACTTCTAGAATATGTACCAGTTGATGCAAAACTTGCTGTTTCACCGGTTTCCCATAAAAGTGCTGGACTGTTTTGAGAGTAAACACTATTTGTAACAATTCTTGGACAAACTCCAGGATCACTTGAAGTGTAAAGATCAAGACCATTACCACTTAAATCTAATATACCTATAACACGTGTATCGCTAAATATAACATTAGCTGGACTATTTGGTTTATACCATGCGACTAAACCATTGTTAACATACTGAGCTGGTGAAAAATTTGTTGATACATTGTCACTTGAACCTGGAATTGTAAATAAGTCCCAATATTTGCGTCTCCAGTCTCCAGCATCAACATAAGGATTAAATTGTACAATAGGTTTTGAAAAGTGTCTACTTTGTACTTGAGTTGTATTTCTAAAAAATAGCGCTAAAAATGCAAAATTATTAAAAGTTGGTAGTATAGTTTCACGATAGTAATCTCCTACTATGTATAACTGAGATTCATAATTAACAATTTGAGATACATCTTTTATATCATTCAAAAAAATACCGCGAGTATCCTCAGGGTACTGTGAACAAAGTTGATAAGGATTTATTAAATCTGTTATATCATATGTAAGACCTGACGAGTTTCCTATTAAATAATATCTATTTGTAAAGTCTTTATAAACAAATGTTGAATTATCACCATAAGCTGAAATTTTAGAGTTCCATGTTTGAGTCGGCTTAAATTCAAATCCTGGAACACCACCTACTGGATAATATTTTACAGTAAATAATATACCACCATACGAATAACTTATAAAACACTGCAAATAATCCACAGATTGATATTTAAACAGAGTAGGTTTACCATCTGAAACATTTACAGGAAATACGGAAGGATTACCTTCTGTAGTATCTCCTATGTTAACATAAGATTTCCAGCTTGTATATCCTGTATCTTCATTATATCCTAAAAATGTAAGACCTTTTCCAGGAAAAGGTAATACTGTAGTACCTTGTGTGGCATATACTATATAATTACTGTCGTTAATAATAGAATAAGATCCTCCTTGATTACCATAAAAATCAGTATTAAAACTTAGTTCTGTGAAACCAGTATAAATATTTGAAACATCTAGTCTAAATAACATAGATGCAAGTTGTTGATTAGGACTAGCGCCTGTAGCTGATGGAGTATTATCCATAGCTAAGTACATATAAGTACCTGATGTATTAAGACATGTGTTAACTTCTGAATATGTACCAGCAGAGTAAGCTCCAGTAACTGAATCATGACCTAAATATTGACCATATTCTAATTCAAATGCATTTGTTATCTTATTATAAGGTATCACAAAGACTTGACCTTGGTTTGTGTCAGATTTATTTGCACATACAGTAAATACTTTTGTTGGAGTTTCTATAAATTTTGCAGGCCAATATCCTAAAGGACTCACAGGTAATCCTGGAAACAGTGGAGAAATTGTAGTATCAAGAGTTTTGTTGGTTTTATTAAAAATACAAACTGTAATACTAGCTTGCCCGCTTAATAAACAATGAAAATTTAAAACATATAACATACCATTTGTTGGATTAGTAAATGCATAACTTTGTCCTTGAAATTCTTGATAACTAACGGGAACGTTAAAGTAAACATTAGGATCATATGGATTTGTATTAAATGTTGTAAATACATCTAATGCAGTATTTGTTTTAACATAACTTCTGCCATTTTCAAGAGTTGGTGCTATATCATATGTTGAATTAAGAATATGGTATCCCCAAGGAATACCATTTAATACATATTCATCACCTTGTGAATTAAATGCACATATTACATTAAATACTCGCGCGTCAATATCTACTTGATAACTAGGACTTAAAACAGTATAAAAAGGAAAATTAGGATTTGCTGAAGATTGAACGTTAAAATCTACAACACCTCTAGAATCGAATAACCAAAATAAATTTTGGTTTACATCAATTTCAAAAGTTGATCTTGTAGAAAATATAGTATCATCGGTATAATTAAACCAACTTGTATAATAATTAGAACTAAGAGGTACAAATTTTGCAATCCATGCACCACTTCGTGAGTATCCTGCGGCGGTAGGAGGTGACAAAGAAAAAACACGATAACTTCCTTGTAATATTTGAAATGTTTCTGTTGAATTTGTAAAATACATTATACCTGATAAGTAAAAATTATTACCAGAATCTTTAAACGCGTGTTGTATTTCACCATTTATAACTCTAAAATCAGCTCTTGAAAAATCGGGATCTATTTGAGTTGGAAGACTTGTTGAACCATCATAAGGATATCCGTTAACACTTGCTCCAGTTTGCACAGTTGTGTTAAATCTAACTGAAAAATCAGTTGATAATGGAAATTTTGACAAGTCTCGATAATTACTATCTATTTGAACAGTGTATGTATTCGGTGTTACACTAGCCATCTTATTTAATATCTATGTAAATAATAATTTTAAAATTTTACACCGAGTAAAGTGATTTAAATATTATTTTATTTTATTGTAAACAAAGATGGTTCTTGTAAACTTTACTGATATAACAAAAGATCGTGTTAAATTTAAGCTTAGCGCATGTAATCCAGCTATAGCTAACGCTTTAAGACGTATACTCCTCGCTGAAGTTCCATGTCTTGCTATTGACATAGTTGAAGTCAAACACAACACTGGTGTAATGGTTGACGAAATGCTCAGTCATCGTCTAGGACTAGTACCTATCGTGTCCGATCTTGCTGAAACTCTTGTATATCCTAGTGAATGTAAATGTTTTCTTGGATGTAGTAAATGCAGTATCAAACTAGAACTTAATAAAGAAAACACAGGAACTGGTGTAATAAGCGTATATGCAAGTGATATTATCCCTGAAAATTCTCAAGGGTTAATTTCCCCAGAAAATCAAAAAATACTTTTAACACGTCTCGGTCCTGGACAAAAAATACACTGTATAATGTGGGCTAAAAAAGGCAGCGCAAAATCACATGCTAAATGGTCAACTGTTAGCACAGCTGTTTATGAATACACACCTATGATTGACATCCCAAATAAAGTTACAGGAAATGTAGCTAAAGAAATAGTTAATTCTTGTCCAACTAGAGTATATGAAATTAATAGTTCTGGAGAATTAGACATCGAAGATCTTAACAAATGCACATTCTGTGGAGAATGTACTAAAATCGTATCTACCGGAGGCAAAAGTTTAGTATCAGTATTACCAGATGAAACACAAATGAACTTCACTGTTGAATCTCTCGGTCAGTATCCAGCTATAGAAATTGTTAAAATTGGAATACGCGAGATGATAACAAAACTCAAAACTGTTAAAAGCTATATAGCTGACACCAACGGTATACAATCTACTGAAAATCAGGAGGATATAGAATTTTAGGTCGAAAATTGGCAAAGTCTGAGGAGCCTCGAGTATAAAATATTTTTATTTAAGAATAAAAATATTACTAAAAATAAATGTTCATGGAGATAACTAAACTAGCAATAAGTATCCAAGAAATAGAACTAATTAAACTAATACGCAAGCATGGTAAACAACAAGTACTAGATATTATCTCTAGAGAATATACGGGAATAGATCTAGATACAGAAATACTACTCGAACTTGTGCTGTTAGACATTAAACAATGGAACAACCATGACTTATTAAGAACATGTGTCTCAAAGTGTACTCAAGAACTAGAATATAAATTATTATACTTACTTCTAGAAAATATAATAGAACTAATACAAGGCGACAGTGCAGGTCAGGTTTAATATTGTCTTTTTTTAGATTTATACGGTCTTACATCTACATTACTTGACTCATCTGGCAGTGTCTGATCTTTAATGTCAACAGGAACATCCTGACGTTTTTTACGATATGTTTTAGGACTTTCTTGAGAGCTTTCTTCTTTCTCTTTAAGTTCTTCTTTGTTTTCTGTTGGAGGTTCTTCTTTGATTTTCTCAGGGGTTTCTTCTTCGTCTTTCTCTTTAGTTTCTTCTTTCTTTTCCTCACGGGTTTCTTTTA
>JACCDX010227758.1_pt1 | contig 12970 bp, 9 predicted proteins | sample 7449681 | NCBI WGS metagenome assembly JACCDX01 (sample SAMN15323450, study PRJNA562643) | freshwater metagenome | isolation source: river surface water | place: USA:Blue River Watershed | collected 2017-08-18
ATCGGTTTTTTCTTGTAGGGTTTTGCTTTGGATTCGTGAGGCTGCGGTGGCGGTGGCGCAGCCGCCTTCCCTCGCCTTCCTTTTTTCTGTGTGGCAGGATGCTGTGGCACATGGATTTGAATTTGCCGAAAAAGATTTTTCACATGACTTTTATGTGCCGCAGGAAGCGACATCTACTACTATCCCTTTGAGAAGTTGTTTAAAGCCGCATGTATAACGGAACGTAGATGGCGTCTGAACTCCCTTCCTACCTCCGCACGTTGGAAAATCAACTTACTCTTTCCAACATTGGGTTCGGCTCACTGTTTACGAATGGAGAGGCACCCGTCGCACCTCCTTCTTCTTCTTCTACGTCCTCACCTCCAGAAGTTCCGTCTGCCTCCTCTGGACCTGGGAAGAAGCTGAAGTTCATGCTTGTCTCCACGCATCTTCATCAGTTCACTGGATACTCGAAGGTCTCCCACAATCTGGTGTATGAACTGACAAAGAATCCGTGGCTCAAGCTCACTCACTTCGGATTCCAGAAGCATCCGCAGACACCCCCCGAGTATCGCCCGTATCCGCCTGGCGTAGAGGTGCTTGATGCGGCGGCCATGGAAAAGGCGGCTCCAGGACAGCAGGGCTTCGGATTCTCTGTCCTCCCTGATGTTCTCCGTCGCAAGGAGCCCGATGTTGTTCTTATCTACAATGACATGTCCGTTGTCGCACGATTCCTGGAAGAGATTCGCAAGTCTGGAATTCCGCGCACCTTCAAGATTTGGGTCTACGTAGACCAGGTCTACACTCTCCAGCTCCAGGCGTATTTGGATATTCTGAATCGTGATGCGGACCGCGTCTTCACCTTTTCCAATTTCTGGAAGAAGTGTCTCAAGGACCAGGGAATTACACGCCCTATGGATGTGATTCTCCACGGCTTTGACAGCAAGAAGTTCTTCCCTATTCCGAGGGAGCTGGTTCGCAAGAATCTCAATCTTCCTGCCGACTGCTTTCTGATGCTGAATCTCAATCGCAATCAGCCTCGTAAGCGATATGATATTCTCATCATGTCTTTCGTGGAGCTAATTGTCAAATATCCGACGAAGCCGATTTTCCTCCTTTGTATTTGCGACAAGGGCGAGAAGGGCGGCTGGTGGATTTTTGAGCTTTTCCAGCGTGAACTGAAGCTCCGTGGCGTGAATGTGGAGCAGTTTGGCAGCCGCCTCATGCTGAGTTCCACGGATATGAGTTTCAAGGACGAGGACATTAACATGTTCTACAATGCGGCGGACCTGGGTATCACGACGGCCGATGGAGAGGGATGGGGTCTCTGCCACTTCGAGCAGATGGGTGTAGGAGTTCCGCAGGTGGTCCCGGATATCGGTGGATTCAAGGAGTTCTGTACCTCTACCAATACAGTCCTTGTGAAGCCGAAGCACCGCTACTACTTGCCGACGGCCTTCTCTCCTGTTGGCGGAGAGGCGCATGTCTGCGACCCTCACGATGTCTGTTTGGGAATTGAGGAGTACCTTCTGAATAGCGAGAAGAGGGAAGCCCATGGACGAGCCGCGCGCGAGACAGTGATGGGGTACACCTGGGAGAGGGCGTGTGCGGGACTTGTGAAACACTTGAAGCGTGAATTGGAGGACAAGGAAGAATCTTCGTAAAGAGTATAGAGGATGAAGGTGAAGGCCAAATATATGTTGCTTGTGGTAGCCCTCGCGGCCCTGATTGCTCTCTGGTATCTGAAGCGCCAGGGATATTTGTATGAGGGGTTCGCTGAGAAGAAGGAGGAAGCGGCGAGTGGAAAGACCATCTTTGAGAATTTCAATGACGCCCAAAAAGAAATTGCCTGCAAGACACTCGCCGAGCAGATGAAATTGTATACTGAGATGTTGAAGACACCTGCTTCTACGGATGAGGAGCGTGAAATGCAGAAGGGAATTGCGAAGACAGTAGAGACTTTGAAGGAGGAGCAGATGAAGCAGTCGTGTGTCATGTAAAGAGCGGATTGTGGTTGCTGAAATTTATATGGACGCAACTAATAGAAAGCATGGTTTTAATGCCTGTAATTAAACTAGCCTTCTTGGCACTTTTAATTATAGTTTTTATAGGTCTCGCACCGTATATCAAACGAGGTGATTCAGAAGGATTTGTGAATCCTGTGGTGGAGGGATTCCAGGTCTCAGACGGAATTCCTACAGACGCACAGAATCCTACCATCTCAGAAGGTTCTATTTATGGATTGGTGCCTGAGGCGGCCTCCATCTCCATTTACAGAAAAACAGAAGCTCGACTCGCAACTGCCAATCCCGACGCCCTCGCTGTGAATGAGGCGACTGGCTTTGTAGAGGTTCCACTGACAGAGATTCCTAACGAGAGAAGCCCTGATGATATTGAAGTAATTCTTGAAAACGAGCTCGCTGCGGAGGGATTCTTTGGAGGAGGACCTGTGGAAGGCTTTCAGACTCAGGCAATCGCGGATGCCGCGGCGGCGAAGGCTCGCGCGGATGCCGCCCTCGCAGTCGCACGCGACCCTCTCGGTGCTGCGGTTGGAAAGGCCACAGGGTCTGCCTCTGCTGCTGCAACCGCGAAATCACAAGCCGCGCTCCAATCAGGAATTGCGGCGGCAGGATTAACAGGAGGAGCAGCTGTGGTCGCAGGTGTTCTGGGAGAACAGGCTCGCGCAGAAGTCCAGGGTCGTATGGAGGCGAAAGCCCAAGAAAAAGCTCTGGATTTGGCTCGCAAAAAGTCCAAGTCTCTCATTGGAAAAAAGGTCACACAGGCAAAGAAGTTCGTTGTCAAGGGCGCAAAGAAGGTTGCGACGAAAATCTCCAACAAGTTGTCTGCGAAACTCGGCAACAGTTTCCTCAAGAAAATTGTCACCAAAATCGCCCAGAAAATTGCGGTTGTCATTGGAAAAAAGGCGGCGGTGGCGAGCGCACAGAGTGTTGTGTTTTCTGCGTCCGTTGTTATGCTTCCCGTCGGCATTCTCCTCGGAATAATTTCTGCGACAGCTCTCGCACTTCAGATTGCAATGGCTGCGGTTCTGAAAGGAGACGAAGGAGTCTGCGATTCAGGGTGGACGCGCATCAGCGAGAAATGGCCCAGTTATCTTGACAATATTCCTGGCGTAGGAGACCTGATGGGAGCTCTCGCCCCCTACATGTGCTACAAGAATGAGTGTGCGCCCGAGCAAGAAGAGGATGCTGGGCTCTGTTATACAAAGTGCGACCCTGGATACAAGGGTGTTGGACCTGTCTGCTGGTCTTCATACAACAGTGTCGGTGTCGGTGTTCTCAAAGGGTGCCCCAAAGGATGGACCGACGACGGGCTCATCTGCCGTGAACCCCTCGGATGGAATGCTGAATGCCGTGTGTGGTTTTCGTGGGGCAGCGTCGGCTGTACCGGTGGACGCAGATTTCGAGTACAAGGATACGATGATTGCTATCGGAATGTTGCTGGATGTGCGACAGGTGGACGCTTGGTTGGAAAACTCAACGCCCAGAGGGATGGTGGAAATCTCCTCGCGTGCCCCTCCAGTCATCCGAATGACATTGACGGGCTTTGCTATCGCGATTGCCCGCTGGTGGGAGGACAACCGTATACGTACAAGCGGAAATGGCCTATTTACATTCGCCCCCGCTCCAACCGCCGTGAGGTGGCGGCTCGAAAGGCCCTGGAGGATGCGAAGAAGGCAACCAATGCGAAAGGAGAACCGTCCTTTACACAACAGCAGATTGAAGCTCTCCAGAAGGCACTCGAGGAGGCGATTAAAGAGGATTTGAAGCAGCCGCCTGATATGAATCTGGACTACATCCGCAATCCTGAGGGTCCTCGTCTTCCGAATGAGCCTGTCTGGAATCCTGTACCGACTCCCTCCAAAGACTATCCGAAGGTTCCTCCGAAGCAATTCGTCCCCGTTTTCGCAGCAGGAAAGAATGGCACACTCTATGTTCTTGTTGATACTGCCTGGATAGACTTCAACACCTATATCGGACGCCCTACAGATACACCTCGTGTGTCTCGTGTCGCGGGTTCCTGCAACGGATTCCCTGTGGTCGTGGATACTGCGAAGAAAATCTGGAGATTCTTGGATGGAAAGTGGGTGGAGTTTGGAGGAGCGGCGAATGACATTGCGGGTTCACCCTTTACCTGTGGAAAAGGACAAGCCAACAGCGGTGAAATCATTGTTGGCACAAACGGACAAATCTTCCGCTGGACGAATAACTCGTGGCAAACTCCTCAAGGAGGAGGAACTCGTCCTGCCATTGCGTACAACTCCAATCAACAGTACCTCATTAACGCGAGCGGCCAGCTCTGGACCAATCCGGGCTCAGGGTGGTCGCAGCTGGCGACACAAGCGGGTGCGAATGACCTCACAATCACTGCCGATTCTATTCTTCTGATGTCTACACCCGAAGCGGTGTTCCGCTGGTTCGCAGGAGACAAGACTCCCACCAGGTGTGCGACCAAACCTCCTGCGGGCGGAACCATTCAGAACATTAGTGCGGACTCGCAAAACTTCCTCTACGTCCAGGCGGTGGATGGAAATATCTACAAGTCGGATGTTCCGATTTCACGCACAACCACGAACGTGAATTTCACCCGACTCCCTGCTATTCCTGGAGGAGCTGCCGACGTCGGCGCAGGAGTCCTGGCGACAGCCCATCCTGAATTCGCAAAATACGAAGCCTGGAATCGCTATATTGAATTTACGAAACAATACCCTTTCCCTGAGAAAACAACACTCGACTTTGACATTCCTACACTTGAAGAGGAGGTGAAGGTTGACCCACGGAAACGCCTGAATCGTGTTCCTGGTATGCCCTACCAATGTGTGGGAGACCGCGGCATTTCCTACGGTCGCGGTGTCGGCAAACCGAAACTCCAATTGCGAATGGTGAAACCGACACCGCCTCCTCCCCCGCCTCCTGCGACAACCTCCTCTGCGTATTATGCGGAAGACCCCATGACAGTCTGTAAAGTTGACTTCACGAATACAAAGGTTCTCCAGGACATGTGCCAGTTCTATTACCGAAATGCGCGCATGACAGCAACGGAGAATTCCGACAAAACCATCGCCTTTGGATACATTACAAAGATTACGAAAGTTGTCGCCAGTTCCGAGCAATCCTGTGACGTCCTCTGCGATATTACGAGCGTTGTGATGAATCCTGTGACAGGTGTGACGGTTTCAAGCAAAGTAACCGCAGAAAACGACCGCCGCTTCTACTTTGCGAAACTTGCGAAGGGATGTGTCTTTGTTGTGACGGCTGCGACCAACATCAGTGGTACAGCCCCCGATGTGAAGGATGAAGTCAACGCACCCAAGTCTGTGAATTTCGTTCCGACGATTGAGAAATGTGCGGATATCAACCTCACCATGGCACAGTGTAGCAACAGAGAAGCCATTGACAGAATGGTGAAGATGTATACCGATACGCAGAGTAGTGCGGTGCGTATCAAGCAGATTGACGGCGTGGAAGTGACAGGCCGTGACATGTGTACTCTTCAATGGCAAGAGGCGACGTTTGATGCGGCGAACAATACAGAGTCGGCGCCCATCAAGAAGGTCGGTCGCTTCGTTTACACGCAAGATACGAAGAATGACGCCTGTCCTTTCACACTCCAGAAATATGCGGCGGCTCCCGCGACAACACCTGTGACGGCTCTCCCCCAGCCGATTCTGATAAGCGCCCCGCAGCCGAAGGAAACGAACCTCCGCGGATGCCCCACAAGCAAGTGCTCGGACCCCGCGCTTCTTCAGAAACTCATTGATGCGTACAACAAGAGACCTGGTACACCCGACCGCATTCTCGGGGTCCGCAAGGCATTCACAGCAGGAGAGCTGCGCTGCGATGTGGAAGCAGATGTCTATGTGCGCGCAACGAAGACGACGCAAGTCCAGACTCTGCGGTTTGACCTCGCAAAAGATGGTGCCTCCTGTATTTTTAACGTTACCAGCATCGGCGCTCCTGGCTCAGGAACCTTCATCCAGAAAGAGACTGCCCCTCTCGGCTCTCCTGTGAATACCCAGAACTTCGTCATCAACGCCGCAATGGACGATGTAAAGGGAGCACAGACCAAACTCTCGGGCGTCATCGGACAGATGACTGGATTCGCGGGCAAAGCGAACACGGCGTTTGAGAAGACCTTCGCCGATGTAGGACAGTTCCAGACACTCGGCACATGCGCGAAGAAGTGCTCCGACCAAGATATCCTCGAACTGATTGTCAATTGGTACAACACGGCGAACTTCCCCTCTTCTCGCACGAATGTCACGAAGAAATCCATCTCGCGAATCCTCAAAGCAGGAACGGCCAGCAAAACGGAGTGCGATGTGACCTTTGAAGAGAAACAGGAGACGTACACTGATTTATACAATGATGTGCCGAAGGTGACAATCACCCAGAAAACCCAGCGATTCAACCTGAAGGAGGTGAACCCGTGTGAATTCCAGGTGGATTCGTCTGCCGAGGGATTCCAGAATCCTGGTGGGGCGACGACAGGAGGCGGACTCCCGATGAAACAGAGGTCTCGTCCGTCCGTTGTCAACAATGCCTCTCCTTTGTTGACTCCTCCATTTTCATCTGCGGGGTGCGAGCTGGACTGCTCGAAGAAGGAGGTGATGGATGCGATGAAACAGAAATATGACTCGTCAACGATTGAAGGATTCTCTCCGCGTCGCAAAGAGAGTGGAGGAATTCTGGGTATGATTGGAAGTTGGCTCTCTCCTCTCACGGAGGCGTTCCAGGACCCTGCGACTGCGGATGATAGTGGAGTGACGGATTGGACGGGAGAAGAGACAGTTGCGACTGCGGGGGACTGGGTCTGGAGTGAAGAGAATGGAGACTGGGTGTGGCAGGAGGGAGGTGCGGCTGCTGCGGAGACGGGCGCGGCGACCACTGGAGAATGGGTCTGGAGTGAAGAGAAAGGGGACTGGGAATGGGTAGAAGGAGGTGCGGCGGCGGCTGCGTCTACCGAGCAGGAAACTCCTGCTGCGGCGGAGACACCGAAATCAGCAGTCCAGCCCTCTACGAAGCAGTCTCTCAAAGGTGTGAATCGTGCTCTCAAGTTGACGCCTGACAAGTGCGAATATGAGGTGCTCTATGACAAGACAAGCACGGACTCGAGTGGAACTGTAAAGGAAGAAAAGGGTGTGAAAGGATATGTCACTGCGACCTTCACCAAGGACCCGAAAGGATGTGTCTTCATGCCGCTGTCGGTCTCCAAATCAGCGAACCCTGTAATTCCCGGTCTCGCATCGGGTCGTGCTGCCACTCTCTCCTATTCCTTCTAAAAACCTGGGACAGAAGTAGACAATGAAGCGGAATGTATACATTGGAATAGCAATACTGCTCTTAGTTGTTGCGCTTCTTCTTTCCCTCTCAAGCCCTTTGCTGGAAGGATTCCAGGCGAAAAAGGAGGATTTGTGTTCTGTGTTGAAAAAGGGCAGGGCCGATATTTCAACACAGGTCGACCAGGCGAACGCACTCATGACGGATGCGAACGCACAACTCGCAAAGATTCGCAGCGCCTTGGAAGATGTCAGCAAACTTGCGACATCGTTTGAGTGCTAACAACCTGTTTTCTTGAACCACGCACGAGCAGCGGCACTCTCTGCTTTCGCTTTGCGTACCAAATCTGAGTCTGTTGTGTAGTGGGTTTTTCCACACATCAAGAGACTTGACACTCGCGCATATCCCCATTGCTGCTGCGTCGCACCAGGGCGATGACCGGTTCTCCAGGCCGCCATACCGCGGTCATAGCTTTCTTGGAGGTACTTGCGGGGAACACCTGTCACTTTCGCACGGTCCTTCAGAGATTTCACAGTTGGAAATTTCGCATTCCACGCCGCCGTATACTGGGATTTCCGTGTCTTGACACCGATATCCGTCTTGAATCCGACGTACGCTTTGGGGTCGCTTGTCGTAAGTGCGCCGAATTTCGCAATCTCTTTCGCACGCTGAGTTTTCTTCTTCGCAGAAAGACCTGCGAAATATTTCTTTGGATGGAGTTTGCGTGTTTTCATGTCTCCCTACTCAGTAGAATGAAAACACGCAAACAGACGGGAGGATGTGGATGTATGATGCGTGGAGGATACAGAGCTACCCGCAAGAATCGTGCTCTCTTAAAACGGTGGAAGCGTGGAGAAAGCATCGGATTTACGGCACGTTCGTCTCTCAAGGCGAAAGGACTCATTCCTCGGTCCAGCAAAAAGAATCGCGGCAAGTATATCGTAAGTAAGAAATACCAGTAAAGAAGATGAATATCTTTCTGGAACCCGAAAAAGAAGCTGAAATTCTCACACGATGTGGATACAAACCAGGCGACTCCATTCGCTCCTTTGAGACTGCGATATTGGAAGAAGGAGCTGTCGCAACGGGGCGAGCACTCCATTTTGCCGCAGACATTCTGTGTAGCGGAGGTATCGGTGTGTGGACGCGGTCTCTCTGGGACTATGCGATTCATCACATTGGCATCGGGTCTCCGCGTGTCTTTCTCTATCTCAAGAAGCGAATCCAGGAACTTGAGGGCCTCCATGCGAAATATCCCGATGAAACTCTGTTTCACAGTGATGAATACCACACACGTGTGGGTGAAATTATAATGGTGTTGCGAGAGATTCCCCGAAAGCCGAGAGTTGTCTGGCCGAAGGTGGGGCCCGAGACGCATCTGGACGGATGGCTCCGCACCGTCGCTTCCGCAAGCGAGACGGCGGTTCTGAAACGAGTCTGGAAACCCGAAGGAGACTTATTAATTCTGCGGACGGCGGGGGCGGAACTCCTGAAGGCAATCTCCGAGGGGTCCACAGAAAAGTGTCTCTTCTGGATTCGCTGGTTGTTCGAGGAGGAGGCTCGTGTGAAAAAAGAGAACAAGGGTGCGAGTCTCACTACCATCTCTCGTGGAGTCGCAGGCTCCAAATCAGGCACGGAAGTCGGCCACTATGTTGCGACCCTCTTCGCAGAAAGCTACAAGGACCTCGCCTCGCGGAATCTGATTCGGATGAATGAGGAATATCAGTGTCTGTTGACTCTGTGGCGCGGAGACGGAGCAGACATCACCGCCAGTGGGCGAAAGCAGATTCTCGGCCTCCTCGGACAGATTCTCTGCGAAGTGCCTCGGTGGAAAGTCCCTGCGGCTCCTGCGCTTATCAAAGACCCTATCCAAGTCTCCCGAGCCGTTTCCCAAGCAGGAAAATTCTTCCGCGAAGTGCTCGCGCATCCTGCCGTCCAGAACAACAAGGAACTCCAGAAACGTCTGAAATCGCGGGGTGTCGAACCGAAACCGAAGATGAAAAAGGGCGCTGTTGCGGAATACGAAGACAAGATGGCAGCATACGATGCCGCAATGAACGCTTTCATGAATCGGTGAAAAATTGAAGTCGCGAAGGTGGCGTAAGGGCGAGGTACAAGCTCATTTTCAGAAGAAAAGATGTCATCTCCTTCTGAAATTGTCAAGAAGCTGGTGGAGGCCAGCGAGGCATACTACAACACAGGTGTTCCCATCATGACCGATGACGAATACGACAGCCTGCGAGAGAAGCTGGAGACACTGGACCCAAAGAATCCGTATTTGGTGAGCGTCGGCGCGGGAGTGAAAGCAGGAGCCGTCTCTCTCCCCGCACCCATGCCGAGTCTCAACAAAATCAAGCCCGCTACGCCAGCCTTTGCGTCGTGGCGCTCTGCTGCGGCAGGAGAGTGGATTCTGTCCGAGAAGCTCGACGGAATTAGCGCCCTCTGGATTCCGCGGGAAAAGAAGCTGTATCTGCGTGGAGATGGGCTCACGGGCCAGGATGTGAGTCACGTGGTGAGCCGCGGTGTGAAGGGTCTTCCTCTGCGGATTGAGCGTGGATTTATGGTCCGAGGCGAGCTTGTGATTTACAAGAGTTCTACTCCTGCGGGAACCATTGGGAGAAGCTGGATTAACGGTCTTCTCCATCAGAAGGAGCCGGCAGCAGAAAAGGTGAGCCTTATCCGCTTTGTCGCGTATGAGATTCTCTCAGATACCTCGCGGAATCGCGAGGAGCAGTTCCACACACTGAAGAAAATGGGATACGAAGTTCCGTGGTGGCTCAAGGTGTCTGCGCCGACGGAGGAGGTGCTCGCGACACACCTCAGGTCTCGTAGGGCAGAAAGTTCTTACGACACGGATGGAATTGTCGTGGGAAAGAATCAGGTACCCGAGTGGCACCGACTCCCCGCAGGCACTCTCCAGAATCCGAAGGATATGGTTGCCTTCAAAATGGTTCTGGCCGACCAGTGTGCTGAGACTCGTGTTGTGAAAGTTCACTGGGCGGTCTCCTATCAGGGCTACTACATCCCGAAACTGGAGATTGAGCCTGTACGTGTTGGAGAGGCAGTTATCACCTATGTGACAGGGCACAACGCGAAGGTTATTGCGGATAAGAAGCTCGGTGCGGGAGCGCGCATTCGTGTGCGGCGGAGTGGAGATGTGATTCCGTGTATCGATGCGGTTCTGGAGCCCGCGGCGGCTGCGGAGTTTCCTGACGCGAGCCTCTGGACGTGGGATGAGACTGGAGTTCACATCCGCCAGACGAAGCCGAATCAGGAGTTGCTGGGGAGTCGTCTCCGCCATTTCGTAGAGGTTCTGGGAATTGAGAGAATCGGCCCTGGACTTGTGAAGAAGTTGGTGGAGGGAGAGGTGGATGGGCCGCGGAAGCTTCTGGCCGCGTCTGCGGCCCAGCTCTCTGCGCTGCTCGGTCCTACCACAGGTGCGAATCTGGCAGAGGGTGTGCGGAAGGCAATGAGTGGTCGACTCACGGAAAAGACGCTCATGTTGGCGAGCGGGTGTCTGCCTCGTGGAGTGGGAGAGACGAAGTTGACGGCCCTGTTTCAGGTGGAAGCAGACCCGCGGAAGTGGAAGGCGGTTGTGGCTGTGCCAGGATGGTCGAGCGAGGGGCTTGCGGGATTTCTGCCTACTCTTGCTGCGTACGAGGAGTGGAGGCGGACCGAGATTGTAGGAATTCCCTATCCGATTCTACCCGCAGCCGCAGCGGTGGCTCCTGTGGCGGCTCCTGCGGCTCCTTCGCGCGGAGGAGCATGCTTCACAGGATTCCGTGATGCCGCTATCGAGGAGGCACTGAAGGCCATGGGATTCACAATTCAGGCGGCCGTCTCCAAGACAACAAAGGTGCTGTTGGTGCCAGAGGGTGGAGGTGCCAGCCAGAAGGCCGAAAAGGCTCGGCAAATGGGAATTTCCATTCTTCATCGGTCAACGTGGCGGGAGGAAATTAAGAATCTACTGTAGAGGCGATGTCAAAGTATTTGAGCGGAATTGCTGGCTCTTTACCATCATTGAGTCAGAGTACATCAGCGGTCTCGTCGAAGCTCGGCCAAACAGTGAACCAAAGCAAATATGTTCCAGATTTTTTGAAAGGGACTGTAAAATCGGCCGCAAACACGGCAGCGAAACAGACGGCAGAAAAGGCTGCTGCGAAAGCAGTCAATGAATCTGCGGCAAAGATACCCGGTGCTGCCAATGCTGTCAAGGCCTTGGGTACGTTTGGAATTTCCAAAACACAAATGGTGAATACGACGCAACAACTCTCAGCGGCGGCCCCCAGCATCCTCCAGCGAATCGGCATGTGGTTTCAAGATCCCATTAACAGAAATGTTATTATGATTGGATTTGCTGTGATTTTTGTGACGATTGTGATTGGCCTCACCGTTTATTTTACAAACAAGAGCAGCAGCAATTTCCAGAATATCCAGGAAAAAGCTGGTCTTCAAGCGGCGAACGCGCAAGTTGTAGGAGACTCTCTCGGCAGAGAGGTGGAAGGCATCCGTGCGACAGTGACGTCGACGCAACCTCCTCCTCCCTCTCGCAAAAAGGAAGGATTCCAGAATCGCCCTGGACCCCCTCCTTCCTCAGACGTCCAGGACGACCTTCGCCTTGTGAATCTCCAACCTCTCACAATCAAACAGGCGGGCTTCGTGGGACCGATTCGCTCAGGAGTCTTCAGTGAACGTGATGCCGTCCAGCAATCTCTCCGCGCAGGATTCCGCAGCTTCATTTTCCAGATTGACTACCACGAAGACGATACGAAGAAGCCACCTTCTTTTCCTGGAAAGGGTGAGCCGTGTCTGCTCTATCGCAATGACGCGGGTGTCCTCACATCCATCAACGCGGGCTCAATTAAGAAAACCGCAGAAGCCATTGCGGACCTCGCATTCCAGCCGACACTCGCTGCGAAAAACGACCCTGTTCTGATTGTTCTCCACGGCCTCCGTGCTCCAGACAGTGTCTCCCAACCCCGTGAATATCTCGCCTACTGCAGCAAGATTGCGTCCCAGTTGAAGGCTCTCGCACCGTACCACCTCGGCCTCACTTCTGAGGGCGATTACCATCGCCAAGCCCTCGCAGGTCAGCTCTTCACCTCCAACTTTTCCAAATTGGAGAAGAAGGTTGTGATTTTGAGTACGTTTGACACGAGCCTGTTCCGTTCAGTGGAGAAACTCGGAATGAAACCGTATTCTCCTGTGGACGACTTGGATTACTGGGTGAACGCCCAAATTTTCAAGGAAGATGAGAAGGCGAATCTCGGCGTTGCGACTGTGAATCCGACCAACACACCTCTTCGCGCAAGTGTTGTGGATTTGGGGAAACTTCTTCAGATGAGCGTCGAGGAGCAAAAAACATGGGCTGTGAAGAATCGTGATACGTTTACGGTGGGTCTTCCCAGCCAGACAGCCAATCCGCCAAAGGCCCAATGTGAGGTCGCATTGAAGACTCTGGGTTTGAATGTGCTCCCGTTGGATATTTTCAGTTCTCCTATCGAACAGACTCGCGATTTAATGAAAGTATGGGAGAAGAAGGCGTGGAATCTGAGGCCACTGGCCCTCCGTGCGACAGCGAGAAAAGGGAAAACCTGAGCTCTGAGTAGAGGAGATGGAGGAGGATGTCCGCCGTCGGTTTAAACAGATTGATTTTGAGGCAATTGTCAAAGAGCGATTGGAAGACTCCATTG
>JACCDX010283674.1_pt1 | contig 12970 bp, 12 predicted proteins | sample 7449681 | NCBI WGS metagenome assembly JACCDX01 (sample SAMN15323450, study PRJNA562643) | freshwater metagenome | isolation source: river surface water | place: USA:Blue River Watershed | collected 2017-08-18
GAATCAAAACCTTTGCATCGTAAATAAGGGCGCGAATAATTTCTACTCGCTGTTGGATTCCAACCGGTAGATCTTCGACGAGAGCATCAGGATCGACGTCAAAGTTAAACTCAGCAGAGACACGCTTGATTTCTTCGCGAGCGGTCGCTAGGTCGAGAAAACCTAACCCCTTCACTTTCTCATGCCCTAGAACAATGTTTTCGGCAACGGTAAAGACAGGAATCAACATAAAGTGCTGATGGACCATGCCGATACCTGCAGCAAGCGCATCAAGTGGCGATTGAATATCAATTACTTTATCGTCGACTGAGATTGTGCCTTCATCAGGTGAGAGCAGGCCATAGACGATATTCATTAGCGTGGATTTACCGGCGCCATTTTCTCCAAGGATCGCGTGAATCTCTCCGGATTCAACTTTGAGGTCGATAGAGTCATTAGCGGTGAGTGCACCAAAGCGCTTTGTGATGCCGCGCAATTCGAGGGACATGTGCGTAAATCTACTCGTTAATGCCCCTTTCCACAAAGTAAAAGGGTAAGAAAAAGGGAAAGCAAAACGGAGCCAGCGAATTCGCTGGCTCCGTTTTGTCGGAATGTTTTAGTTAATTACTTAACTGAAACCTTCTTGTTTGAAATATCTGTACCGAGCTTAGTTACCTCAGAGCGAAGCGCTGAAGGAACCATGCGGATGAGATCGTGGTACGGAGCAAGCTTTGTTCCACCATTCTTGAGGGTACCTACGTAACCTGTTGATGAGAACTTATTGTTTGCTACGTCAAGGATTACACCCTTAACAGATGTATCGACACCCTTAACTACAGAAGTAAGAAGTACCTTCTTGTACTGTGGTGCAGCTACGAATCCATCGGTATCAACCCAGATAACAACTGACTTCTTTGAAGCAATTGAGTTACCTGCTGTTGCGCCACCAAGACCACCAGCAACTGGGAAGATTACATCTGCACCCTGCTGCTCGAAGTTCTTAGAGATCTGAAGTGCCTTAGCTGAATCTGAGAAGCCACCAACGAATGTTCCGTCAGCCTTCTTTGTATCCCAACCGAGGACCTGAACTGACTTGCCCTTCTTAGCGTTGTAGTAAGCAACACCCTTTGCAAAGCCGTCCATGAAGATTGTGACAGGTGGAATGTTGAGTCCACCGTATGTTGCGACCTTACCGGTCTTTGAAACGCCAGCTGCAAGGTAACCAGCCTGGAATGCAGACTCGTTTGTTGCGAACTCAAGTGGCTTGAGGTTAGCGATCTTCTTACCTGGGTAGACAGATCCATCTGCACCGTGGTCTTCGCCATCCTGGTCAACAATTGCGAACTTAACTGATGGGTTCTTCTTCGCTGCATCAACGATTGCGCTGTTGATAAGGAAGCCAACACCAATGATGATGTCACAGCCGTTGTCTACAAGCTTCTTAATGTTTGGTGCGTAGTCAGCATCTGTTGCTGCTGCAAGGTATGAAACTGAAACGTTTGCATTTGCCTTCTTAGCAGCGTTTGCGCCAGCCCATGCTGAAGCGTTAAATGACTTGTCATCTACGCCACCTGTATCGAGTGCAAGGCATGCCTTTGTTGCATTTGCTGCGGTTGCAGCAGGTGCTACACCGAAAGCAAGAGCTGCAGCTGCGAAAGCTGCAACAATCTTTGTTGTCTTCTTCAAGGGTTCCTCCAAGGAGATTGAAATTCGGATCCTTCAAACTCTGTTATGGGCTTAAAGGCTGTGTGGGGTGAGCCTATCTTTTTGGGCCTTTAATTCCTAAATAGAGAGAGGGATTTGCCGGCGTGGCATGTAACAAATTGGAAAACTCTCAACCCTTACTTTAAAGAATTCCTAGTAACCCGCTCTTTAGCCGGCGATTTTTGCCGCAGTTGCAGCTGCCTTATTGATGGAAGCAGTGGCGGCGGTGAGCGCCGGGAGGTATGTAGTGAAGGTGATTCCACCATCTACCACGGTGTAGCGATGGCCGTAGATTCCGGCATCAGGATTAAGTACATCGAGATACTGTTTTCCGGAAACAGCCTTTTCAATGACGTCGTACATTGCTTTATCTACATGTTTTACAACAGTGGCATAGAGAAACTTTCTTGTAGAACTTGTCACTGTTACATATTGATCAGGCTCGATGGTGATGAGTCCTACCGCTTTGTAATTCTTTACCTTCGCCTTTGAGATATTGCGAGCCACGATCGAAGTGAAGACCTCTGAATTTGAACCAGGGCGAGCCATAAAGATGACATCTGCTCCAGCATCCATCGCCTGCTTTGCGGCGGTCACGGATGAGCCGTTTACATACTTGACCATCGAAGAGACTGTTCGCTTTGAGGCGAGTACGCCGGCGAGAAAACCATTCTGGTAGATATCAGCTTGATTGGTATTGGCAATCATCGCCACCTTGCCGCTCTTTGAGGCAAGTGCTGCGCTAAAACCCGCCAAGTACGCCCCTTGAGTGTCAGCGAAGATCAGTGATGTCACGTTCAGCGCATCTATGGTGGCGTCATTGAGAATCGCAAATTGAGTATTGGGGAATTCGACGGCTAAGGCCTGAATAGTCGGTGCGTAGCCTGAGCCAACAACGATAATCGGATTGCAATTCTTAGCAATCAGCGCCCGCACGCGACGTTCACGATCGGCGCTTGTTCCGTCAGTAATCACGGGCTCAACAGTGAATGAGAACTTCTTCTTCGCCTTATCTAAACCGACCGCGGCCGCATCATTAAATGAGCGATCGCCACGCCCGCCAATGTCGTAGGCAATTCCAATTGTGAGATTGGCAGCAGATGCTGGGGTTGCAACTAGGGCTGAAACCGAGAGAAGTGCGGCAGCGATAACAGCGCGGAGTTTCATTAGAGAACCAGACCGAGATTCTTATAGCTGGCATCGAGTGTGGATTGGGCGACTTCCCGCGCCTTCTCGGAACCTTGATGCAATATCTTCAAGAGATGGGACTCATCTTCTAGTAATTCAAGTGCATGGGTACGTATTGGGCGGAAATACTCAACAACAACTTCTGCAACTGCAGATTTAAAATCTCCATAACCTTTACCAGCAAATTCGTTCTCTAGATCGGCGATAGAAGAACCAGAAAGAGCAGAGTGAATGGTGAGCAGATTGCTAATGCCTGGTTTTTCAACTGCATCGAATTTAACTTCGCGCCCAGCATCTGTTACTGCGCTCTTAAATTTCTTGAGATTTACCTCTGGGGCATCGAGAATATCGATGAGTCCCGAGCCTGATCCTGATGATTTACTCATCTTCGCTGTTGGGTCTTGAATGTCGTAAATCTTGGCACCTTGCTTGAGGATAAAGCCCTCTGGAATCTGGAAAGTCTCGCCGTAACGTGAGTTAAATCGTCCTGCAATATCTCGAGTCAACTCGATATGTTGGCGCTGATCTTCGCCCACCGGCACAAGATGTGTTTGGTAGAGCAAGATGTCGGCAGCCATCAACATTGGATATGTGAAGAGTCCGACGCGGGCAGCATCAGCGCCCGCCTTCGATGACTTATCTTTAAATTGAGTCATACGGCTTGCTTCACCGAATCCGGTCATGCACTCCATAATCCAACCGAGCTGGTTGTGCTGCGGCACTTGGGATTGAACAAAGAGCGTAGATTTTTCGGGTGAAATTCCGAGGGCCAATAATTGTGCCGCGGACATTAAGGTGCGCTTGCGCAGAAGTGCAGGATCGGTCTCAACGGTGAGCGCATGGAGATCCACGATGCAATAGAAGGCATCATGGCCATCTTGAAGCTCGACCCACTGCTTAACCGCACCAAGATAATTGCCTAGGTGGAAGGAATCGCTGGTGGGCTGGATTCCTGAGAGGACGCGCTTCTTGCTCATAGGCGCATTCTCGCACGAACTAGCTACAACTTCGCCTGGATTAATCCATAGAAGTATTTAAGAACGCGAAATCAATAAACGCCCGACGCGCTTGCCTTCCATGGAGAGGACTGAAATTCGAATTCCATTGACGTTGAGCAGGTCACCCTCAACAGGAATGCGGCCCAAGAAGTGCATGACATATCCGCTAATAGTTTCGTACGGACCTTCTGGAATATCTACGCCAGATTGTTCGGCCAGGTCTTCCAGCGACATAAGGCCATCAACTTCAAAGTCGCCTGTTCGAGATTCGATAGAGAGATCCTGCTCATCGTTATCGTATTCGTCTCTGATATCTCCAATAAGACATTCGACGAGATCTTCCATCGTGACGATGCCATCTGTTCCACCGTATTCATCGAGAACAATTGCAAGGTGCTGACGTTGAGCGCGCATCTCGGTAAGCGCTGGTAAGACGCCTTTAGTGCCTGGTAAGAACATGATGTTACGGGTGAGCTCTTGAATCTTCGCCTGAGAATTTACGAGAGCTGGGTTGATGAGATCTCGGACGTGGATAAATCCAATGACCTCATCTGATGATCCACGAACTACTGGATAACGCGAGTGTGATTTCTCGGATGCGAGCGCCATTGCCTTTGAGATTGTGAGCGAGCCATCGATGAAGTCAACCTCTGTGCGAGGAACCATGAGCTCGTGAACCTGGCGCTCTGATGCATTAAAGACTTCCTCAACAATGTCACGCTCTTCATCAGTCAACGCTGCATGTCCTGTGACGAGATCAAGTAGCTCTTCCTCTGACATCTGCTCGCGCGCCTGCTTTGGATCGATGCCAAAGAGGCGAAGAACGAGATCGGTTGATTTAGAAAGTAGCCAGATCACGGGACGGAAGATATTTGCAATGAGATCAATAAAGCCGGCAGACCACATCGCTATCGGTTCAGAGCGAAAGAGCGCCAACTTCTTTGGGACCAATTCACCAAAGACGAGGGAGATATAGGCGATGATCAGAGTCAGGCCAACGAGTGATGCCGTATTCGCAACACCGCTTTTCAAGCCTCGATCTTCCAGCCATGGAATAACAAATTGGCCGAGCTTCTCAGCGCCAAGGGCGGCTGAGAGAAACCCAGAAAGGGTTACTCCTACCTGTACTGCGGCAAGGAGGCGGTTGGGGTTGGAGTGGAGCTTTGCCACCTTGGCGCCACGGCGACCACGCAAGGCAACCTGTCGCACCTGGGATTCACGGAGTGAGATCAGCGCAATTTCGGCAGCGACAAAGAGGGCGCCGAGAAGGATCAGGGAGATTACAAGGGCGATTGGAGCGAAAATCGAGCCGGTCGGCGCAGGGTCCATAGTGTGAGAAGTGTAGCGAGCCTCTTCCCCCTCGGTCTACTCACGGATAACCTTGCCCCGTTGGTCAACCGACCAACGCCTTACCCTCGGAACGTCGGGCACGTACCTGCCCGGATAAGGAAGAAAAAATGGCATCAGTTGTATTCGAAAATGCATCACGCATCTACCCAGGCACAACCACTCCTGCTGTAGACAAGCTCAACCTCACCGTCGCAGATGGCGAGTTCTTGGTTCTTGTTGGTCCATCAGGTTGCGGTAAGTCAACATCACTTCGTATGTTGGCCGGCCTTGAGGAGATCGATGGTGGACGTATTCTTATCGGCGACCGCGACGTTACAAACGTTGCTCCTAAGGATCGCGATATTGCGATGGTCTTCCAGTCATATGCGTTGTACCCACACATGACAGTTGCAGAGAACATGGGCTTCGCGCTCAAGATCGCTGGCGTCGATAAGGCAGAGCGCGATAAGCGCGTCCGCGAGGCAGCAAAGCTTCTCGATCTTGAGGCATACCTCGAGCGTAAGCCAAAGGCACTCTCAGGTGGTCAGCGTCAGCGCGTTGCAATGGGTCGTGCGATCGTTCGCGAACCACAGGTCTTCTTGATGGATGAGCCTTTATCTAACCTCGATGCAAAGCTTCGCGTTGCAACTCGTACCCAGATCGCAGCGCTTCAGCGCCGCCTCGGAATCACAACAGTTTATGTAACTCACGACCAGGTCGAAGCGATGACAATGGGCGATCGCGTTGCAGTTCTTAAGGATGGTCTCCTCCAGCAGGTAGATACACCACGTAATCTTTACGATAAGCCAGCAAATGCATTCGTTGCAGGCTTTATCGGATCTCCTGCAATGAACCTTCTCGTTGCACCTGTCTCAGGTGGCAAGGCTCAGATGGGTGATCTCAATATCGATGTTCCTGCATCAGCTGGTTCATCAGTGATCGTCGGAATCCGACCAGAGGGCTGGACACCAGCATCAACAGGCTTCCATGTTCTTGTTGAGGTTGTTGAAGAGCTTGGTTCAGATGCATTTGTCTATGGAAAGCCAGCTGATTCAGGTGTTCAGTTCGCTAACTCAACAGATGAAGGCGCTCAGGTCATCGTGCGTTGGGATCCAAAGAACCCACCAAAGCCAGGCGACACAATCACAGTTTCTAACGTAGCTAACGCTGTTCATCTCTTTGATGCAGCAACAGGTGCACGTATTAACTAAAGATTAGAAAGGCAAAGCCCCGTCGGTTATCCGGCGGGGCTTTACTTATTCTCCAATTGTGTCGGCGAAGTTCCAGAGATCGTAATCGTCGAGATTGATACCCGAATAACCGCGAACTTCTAGCGCAGCAACGAGTTGGGCACGGTGCTCGGTAGCGTGATGGATTGCTTGAGAGATGATAGTTGAGCGCTTACGAACGATAATCTCGCCATTCCATTCGCGTTCTGTATCGCCTTCTGGAAGTCGTGATGCTGCCAAGAGTTCTGCATCGGCATCTTTGAGGTAGGCAATTGAAATCAAAACATCTTTTGCAGTTGCTGGCTGCACTTCTGTTAGATCTAACTTTCGCTGCCAAGCCGCCCTATCTTCATCTGTGAAGTGAGTCTTATCAAGTAAGCGCCAGCCGTACCAGGTTGCAGAGCTTGCTATGTGGCGTGTTATCTCTCGCACCGTCCACTCAGGATTGAGTAGATATGAGTCGAGGGCGGCATCGGGCATTTCGGCAACCTTGCCAAGAATCTCTCGGTTAGCCCAGGCCATGTGCTTTAACATCTTTTCGATATCCATGGAAGAAGGTTAAGGCTATTGCGTTATTTCTAGAACCCCGCGTAATACATGCACTTTGCCCGCACCAGTGAACTTCCATTCACCGTCGTGATAGAGCGCGGTATTTTCATCGATGCCAATCAAAGTCGTATCTGCTCCCCCGCGCGCTATAAATGAGGCAACGCGATCGGGAAGCCACCCCAGCATCTTGTCATAGTGAGGAATTACCTCGATATCGGGCAAGAGATTGAGGCCGTGGCTATGAGATGACTTTCGAATGCCCATGATGGTGCCACCAAATGCCATTGCACCTGCAGAACATCCAGCGAGTGATGAGCCGGTTTCCCATTCTTCAACAATTGCATCCCAGAGTGGGGAGCTGCTAAAGACATCTGCAATTCGATGAGGATCGCCCCCTGAGAAGTAGATCAAACCTGCGCCTTTAATCGCTTCGATATGTTCTGGATTGAAGGCATCCTCGCGCTCGTAGATGGGAAGGTAGACCGCCTCACAACCTATGCGCTCTGCTTGTTCTAGCCCGCGTCGCTTCCAGAAATTTCGGCGATCCTCGCCTTCATGTGATGACGCCGTTGGTATCTGAACGAAACTATTCTTCTTTCCTCGTGCAAATGCAGAATGCAGGAGTCCGGTTTCGAACTCCTGCATTACTGGTAAATATTCACCTGAACCTACAAGCGCGAGAACGCCATGGTTCTGGTTCATAGCAATTGCTTTAAGCTATTTGAACAGCTTAGAAGCGCAAGCGCTTTAAGCCATTGCCTTCTTGAGGTTCTCATCGATTGATGAGAGGAACTGCTGTGTTGTCTGATACGGAGCATCAGGTGCAATCAGAAGTGAGAGATCCTTAGTCATCTTGCCTTCTTCGACTGTCTGAATACAGACTGCTTCAAGAGTCTTTGCAAACTTTGCGAGCTCGGCATTGTTGTCGAGCTTTGCACGGTGAGCTAAGCCCTGTGTCCAAGCGAAGATAGATGCGATTGGGTTTGTTGATGTCTCCTTACCAGCTTGGTGATCGCGGTAGTGACGTGTCACTGTTCCGTGAGCAGCCTCTGACTCGCAGACCTTTCCATCTGGTGTCATAAGAACAGATGTCATCAAACCGAGTGAGCCATAACCCTGTGCGACTGTGTCAGATTGAACGTCACCGTCATAGTTCTTACACGCCCAGACGTAGCCACCCTCCATACGAAGTGACATGGCAACCATGTCATCGATCAAGCGGTGCTCGTACCAGATACCTGCAGCCTCAAACTGCGCCTTGAACTCTGCCTGGTAGACCTCTTCGAAGATATCTTTAAAGCGACCGTCATATGCCTTAAGGATTGTGTTCTTTGTTGAGAGATAGACCGGGAACTTGCGGAGAAGTCCATAGTTCAGTGATGCGCGAGCGAAGTCGTAGATTGATTTATCCACGTTATACATCGCAAGCGCTACGCCAGATGAATCAAAGTTGTAGACCTCGTGCTCGATTGGAGCCGAACCATCTTCTGGAACATATGTGAGAGTGAGCTTTCCTGGACCAGGAACCTTGAAATCTGTAGCGCGGTATTGATCGCCAAATGCGTGGCGACCGATAACGATTGGCTGAGTCCAGTGTGGAACCAAACGTGGAACGTTTGAGATGATGATTGGTTCACGGAAGATTACGCCACCTAGAATGTTGCGGATTGTTCCATTGGGAGACTTCCACATCTTCTTGAGGCCAAACTCTTCAACGCGGGCTTCATCAGGAGTAATTGTTGCGCACTTGATACCAACGCCGTGCTTCTGGATAGCTTTCGCTGCATCGATAGTGACCTGGTCATCTGTTGCATCGCGATGCTCCATACCGAGGTCGTAGTACTCGAGATTGACGTCGAGGTAAGGCAGGATCAACTTATCTTTGATGAACTGCCACATGATGCGAGTCATCTCATCGCCATCAAGCTCTACAACTGTTCCTTCTACTTTGATCTTTGACATTATTTTCTCCCGATTAGCCGTGATTTAAAGTCTTATAGTGTCTGGACGTCAGCTTGCTTAGCGCGAACAGCCTCAGCAGCTTCCTTAAGGGATGCAATCTCAGAGTCAGTGAGCTTGCTTTCAACAACCTTGCGGACGCCAGCCTTTCCGATCTCAGCTTCCACACCGAGGTAGACGCCAGAGATTCCGTACTCGCCATCAACCCATGCACATACAGGCATTACCTCACCTGAATCTTCGATAACAGCCTTTGCCATGCGAGCTGCAGCTGCAGATGGTGCGTAGTAGGCAGAACCTGTCTTGAGAAGTGCAACGACCTCGGCACCACCATTACGTGTGCGATCTACGAGTTCATCGATCTCAGCCTGTGACAATTTCTCTGACAACGGAGTTCCGTTGACTGTGCAACGGCTTGGGACTGGAACCATGGTGTCGCCATGTGAACCGAGTGTCAGCGTCTTTACTGAAGCCACTGGTACGCCGAGCTTTTCGGCTACAAAGTTTGTGAAGCGCGCAGTGTCGAGCATTCCTGCCTGACCCATCACGCGATTCTTTGGAAAGTTAGTTGCAATCTGAGCAAGCGCTGTCATCTCATCGAGTGGGTTTGAGACCACGATGATGACTGCATTAGGTGAGTGCTTTGCAATATTTTCTGCAACGCCGCGGACGATTCCAGCATTGACACCGATGAGATCCATGCGACTCATACCTGGCTTACGTGGCAGTCCTGCAGTAATAACGACGACATCAGAATTAGCTGTCTTCTCGTAGCCAGCTCCATCAGCAGTTGTTGTTGCGCCGGTGAGCTTTGTCTCGAAACCTTCGATTGAACGCGATTGGTTCATATCGAGCGCGAGTCCTTCTGACTTACCTTCGAGAATATCTGTGAGGACGACCTCATCGAAGATGTTGTATTCAGCTAAACGAAGAGCTGTGGTTGAACCGTAGAAACCTGCACCAACAACGGTGACTTTCTTTGCCATGTTGCGTCCTATCTTGGATTATCTTGACGTCGAGGTAACTCTACAACCCTTTTGGAAGGGCGAGAGCCAGGGCGAAGAGGGCGCTAGCGAGAGCGAGCGGGAAATAACACTCAATTATCCGGCGACGCCCTGAAGTTCTCCCCCATTGAGCCAGGGCAACGATTCCGGTTCCGAGTGCGACCAAGATCGAGCCAGTGCGCACTGCGCCAAAGACCCCTACAAGAATTCCGGCCAGAATTGAAAGAGTGGCTGCACGGAGTTGAAGCTTTGTTATCGCTCGCATGCATCCACCACATTAGTTACCAGCATTGCGCGAGTCATCGGACCAACACCTCCTGGCATTGGCGCAATCCACGATGCGACTTCACTTACACCGGGATCGATATCTCCGAGTAAACCTTGATCGGTTCGTGAGATGCCAACATCAAGAACGGCAGCGCCTGGTTTGATCATCTCGGCTTTGAGGAAATGTGCCTGACCGATTGCAGCTACGACGATATCTGCACGTCGAGTATGCGCTGCCAAATCTTTTGTTCCGGTATGAGTCAGAGTGACAGTTGCATTCTCTTGTTTGCGGGTAAGAAGCAGACCTAAGGGGCGACCGACGGTGAGGCCGCGACCAATCACAACCACCTCGGCGCCGTTGAGTGGCACGTTGTAATGATTTAAGAGTTCAACGATTCCACGAGGTGTGCATGGAAGAGGCGCGTCATAACCGGCGACGAGACGACCAAGGTTCATAGGATGTAATCCATCAGCATCCTTTGCAGGATCAATCGCCTCAAGTATTGCCTGGGTATCGATGCCACGTGGAAGTGGTAATTGCACGATGTAACCGGTGCACTCTTTTGCGCTATTGAGGTCGCGAATCGCAGCGAGAATATCTGCCTGAGTTGCATCTGCCGGAAGATCTACTCGAATTGAGTTAATTCCGATTTCCTGACAATCACGATGCTTGCCACCAACATAAGAGTGAGAACCTGGATCATCGCCGACGAGAACAGTGCCAAGTCCGGGAGTGATTCCATTCGCTTTAAGAGCAGCGGTTCGGGTCGCAAGTTGCTCCTTGATAGATGCAGCAAGTGCCTTGCCATCGAGAATCTGCGCGCTCATGAGACCACCTTATCTTTGATGAAAGTAATTCTGATAATGCTAAGCGTGTGAGAAGTGTCGAGTACCAGTGAAGAACATGGCAATGCCTGCTTTCTGCGCAGCTGCAATTACCTCTTCATCTCGGACAGATCCACCCGGCTGGACGATGGCTCTGACGCCAGCTTTGGTGAGGATCTCTAGGCCATCGGCAAATGGGAAGAATGCATCAGATGCCGCAACGCTGCCCTGAACGCGATCTCCTGCCCGATCGACTGCCAGCTTTGCAGAGTCAACGCGATTGACCTGGCCCATACCAATACCCACTGCAGCACCGCCTGCCGCAAGCAATATTGCATTGCTCTTAACAGCGCGCACTGCTCGCCAAGCGAATTGAAGATCTGCAAGTACTTCGGCGCTTACAGGAGTGCCGGTCACTTGCTTCCAATTTTCAGCGCTATCGCCTTCGGCGTTGATGAGGTCGGTCTGCTGTACCAATATTCCACCAGAGACTGGGCGCATTTCGAGTGGAGAGATGCGCGTAATTGGATTGGTCAAGATTCGTATAGATGGCTTCTTCATCAAAATCTCAAGCGCTTCTGGTTCGTACTCTGGAGCGACAATCACCTCTGTAAAGATTTGTGAAAGTGGCTCTGCCATTGCAACAGTGACTTTGCGGTTTGTCGCCACAACTCCACCAAATGCTGAAACAGGATCACAGGCATGCGCCTTGAGATATGCATCAGCGATATCTTTTCCAGTTGCGATACCGCAAGGGTTAGCGTGTTTGATAATTGCAACGCAGGGATCGCTGTGATCTAACGCTGCACGCCATGCCGCATCGGCATCGGTGTAGTTATTAAATGACATCTCTTTGCCGTGGGATTGAACCGCACTGACAATTCCCGCTGGGCCGCCGCGATAGATTGCAGCTTGCTGATGTGGGTTCTCGCCATAACGAAGAGTGTTCTCGCGCTTCCAGATAAGCCCCAGCCAATCCGGCATCTCCATGGAGATCGTAGTTCCTAGCCAGCTTGCAATGGTCAGATCGTATTCAGCAGTAGTACGGAAAACCTCAAGCGCTAAATTCTTTCGCTCCTCTGCCGTAAATCCACCCGACTTAATAGCTGTAATCGCAGCGTCGTACTGGTGCTCATGACAGAGAACAGCGACTGAACCATGGTTCTTCGCCGCTCCTCGCAACATGGAAGGTCCCCCGATATCAATCTGCTCAATGCAATCTTCAAACTTCGCACCTGACATGATTGTCTTCAAGAATGGATATAAGTTAATAACCACGAGATCAAAGGGTTCGATATCGAGCTCTTTGATTGCGGCTAGGTGATCGGGATTATTCTGATCAGCCAAGATTCCTGAGTGAACACGTGGATGGAGCGTCTTTACGCGACCTCCCATAATTTCGGGAAAGCCGGTATAGCTGCTGACTTCTGTCACGGCGATACCCGCATCACTCAGGGTCTTTGCAGTCGATCCAGTGGAGAGAATCTCAACACCGGCATCGGCTAGAACTTGACCGAGTTCGAGGAGGCGATCTTTATCGTAAACGCTGAGCAGAGCGCGGCGGATAGGTTTGCGATCAGACATGTGCGGACTCCAGATTCATGACTGTAGTGTTGGAATAACCTGTCGGATGGTCGCAACAATGAGACCGCGTTCGAGAATCTTAATACGCTCATGGAGTGACTCTTCAGTATCACCGGCCAGAATCTCAACCCGCTCTTGCGCAATGACCTCACCGGTATCAACGCCGGCATCTACCCAATGAATTGATGTCCCGGTCTCACTCGCACCTGCGGCCAGTGCATCACGAACTGCATGTGCGCCCGGAAAGAGCGGCAGAAGAGCGGGGTGGCTATTGATGATCTTAAATCGACTGGTAATTGCCTCGGGCAGGATTCGCATAAAGCCAGCGCTCACTACGAGATCTGGACGAAGGGCA
>JACCDX010263727.1_pt1 | contig 12969 bp, 6 predicted proteins | sample 7449681 | NCBI WGS metagenome assembly JACCDX01 (sample SAMN15323450, study PRJNA562643) | freshwater metagenome | isolation source: river surface water | place: USA:Blue River Watershed | collected 2017-08-18
GAGCGTTATCGATCTGATCGAAAGCTCGCATCTCGCCACCCCAAGTCTCCGCACATACACGTGTCAGAGCCGCAGTCAGCGTCGTCTTGCCATGGTCTACGTGACCGATCGTACCAACGTTCACGTGTGTCTTTTTTCTCTCAAACTTACCTTTAGCCACAATATCACCTCATTCAAGCTTCAATTAATAGAGCTAGGGCGCACCGTGGGGGCGCGCCACGCAACATGTTTAACCCTTATTCTTGCTGATAATGCTCTCTGCAATGTTGTTTGGCACTTCAGCGTATTTGAGGAACTCCATCGTATAAGTGGCTCGCCCTTGAGTAGCTGAACGCAAATCAGTCGCGTATCCGAACATCTCAGAAAGAGGAACCTCCGCATTGATTACTCGACCGCTGGGGCTATCATCCATCCCCTGAACAGTTCCTCGTCGACGATTGAGATCGCCCATCACATCGCCCATGTTCTCTTCCGGCGTAACAACCTCAACCTTCATTATGGGCTCAAGAAGCGCCGCATCCGCGAGCAATGCGCCTTTCTTCATTGCGAGCGAGCCTGCAATCTTGAACGCCATCTCACTCGAATCCACATCGTGATAAGAGCCGTCGAATACGGTGACCTTCATCGCAAGCAGGGGATAACCAGCCAGCACACCGTTCTTCATCTGCTCCTGAACGCCCTTGTCGATAGCCGGGATAAATTCCTTTGGAATCACACCGCCAACTACGGCGTTAACGAACTGATACTCTTCGTCCGGCGGCAGCGGCTCAAGACGCAACCAGCAATGTCCAAACTGACCACGCCCGCCAGACTGCTTGACATGCTTACCCTCTACTTCAACAGACTTCTTAATTGTTTCGCGATATGCAACCTGTGGCTTACCAATATTGGCCTCGACACCGAATTCGCGACGCATGCGGTCAACTAGCACATCCAGGTGCAACTCCCCCATACCAGCGATAATTGTCTGCCCAGACTCTTCATCAGTTTGAACGCGGAAAGACGGATCTTCCTGAGCCAGCTTACCCAGCGCTATACCCATTTTTTCTTGGTCAGCCTTAGTTTTGGGCTCAACGGCTACAGAAATCACAGGTTCGGGGAAATCCATCTTCTCGAGCGTGATTATATGATCAGGATGACAAAGCGTCTCACCCGTGGTCACATCCTTCAAACCAATCGCTGCTGCGATATCTCCTGCGTACACTTCCTTAATCTCGTCGCGGTTGTTGGCGCGCATTTGCACCATACGCCCGATTCGCTCTCTTTTGCCTTTGATCGGGTTGTAAACCGCATCTCCCGAGTTAAGGAAGCCAGAATACACACGGAAGAAGGTCAGCGTACCTACATAGGGGTCTGTTGCAATCTTGAACGCCAATGCGGCAAATGGTGCAGCATCATCAGCCTCTCTCACGCAGACTGTGCCGTCTTCCAAAACACCTTCGATAGCTTTCACTTCAGTCGGGGCCGGCAGATACTGAATAACGCCATCAAGCACAGCCTGTACGCCTTTATTCTTGAACGCTGAGCCGCAGAACGTAGGCACAATCTCGCTCGCCAAGGTACGCTTGCGAAGACCGAGAATGATCTCCTCTTCCGTCAACTCATCGCCGCCCAAGTACTTGTCCATGTACTCGTCGTTAGCTTCGGCAGCCGCCTCAACCATATGCTCACGCCACTTGCCACAGGCTTGCTGCATGTCTGCAGGGATGTCTTCATACTTGAAAGTAGTGCCCTGGTCATCCTCATTCCAGATGATGCTCTTCATCTTGATCAGATCGACCACGCCCTTGAAGGTATCTTCAGACCCGATCGGGAGTTGCATTGGCACCGGAACAGCGCCAAGACGCTCTTTAACCTGCTTAACAACACGCAGGAAATCAGCTCCGGTTCGGTCCAATTTGTTAACGAAAATCAGCCGGGGAACCTCATACCGATTCGCCTGTCGCCAGACGGTTTCGGTTTGCGGTTGCACACCTGAGGACCCACACAAAACCACAACAGCACCGTCAAGTACACGCAGAGAACGCTCGACTTCAATAGTGAAGTCTACGTGCCCCGGGGTGTCGATGATGTTAATACGATGCTCGGGAAACTGTTTTCCCATGCCAGACCAGAAACAGGTTACAGCAGCCGACGTAATTGTAATTCCGCGCTCCTGCTCCTGCTCCATCCAGTCCATGATCGCCGCGCCGTCATGAACCTCACCAATCTTGTGAGAAACACCGGTATAGAACAAAACTCGCTCGCTGGTTGTGGTCTTGCCTGCATCCACGTGAGCTACAATTCCGATGTTTCTATATCGGCTCAAAGGGGTTTTTCTGGCCACGATCGTACCTTCAATTAATTAAATGATTTGAATTCAGTGTTATCAGAAACGGTAATGAGAGAACGCTCTGTTGGCCTCAGCCATACGGTGCACGTCTTCACGCTTCTTGACGGCGCTACCACGGCCCTGAGCCGCATCAGAAATTTCACCAGCAAGCCTAAGCGCCATGGACTTCTCACCTCGCTTACGGGAATGCTCAACCAGCCAGCGCATTGCCAACGCAGCGCGGCGCTCTGCACGCACTTCAACCGGAACCTGATAGGTCGCACCACCTACTCGCCGAGACTTGACCTCAACCATGGGGGCAATCGCATCCAGCGCCTTTTCAAAAACCTCGAGAGGATCGCTTGAATGCTTCTTCACGACCTCAAGCGCGCCGTACACAATGGTCTCGGCAACAGATTTTTTTCCATCGACCATTACGTGGTTCATAAACTTGGCAAGTATTTTACTTCCGTACTTGGCATCAGGAATAATTTCTCGTTTTGCTACTTCGCGTCTTCTTGGCATAACTCACCTCTTTACGTTCAGGTTATCTGAAATCCCCCGCAGCACGGAGTGCACTGCAGACATTCAGCCTTACTTTACATGTACATCGAACCCGAAACCTTTCAGCTACGGGCAAATCTCATTACTTGGACTTTGGACGTTTTGCACCGTACTTGGAGCGACCCTGCTTACGATCAGAAACCCCAGAGGTATCCAGACTTCCACGAATTGTGTGATAACGCACACCTGGAAGATCCTTCACCCTGCCGCCGCGAATCAATACAACAGAGTGCTCCTGCAGGTTGTGACCCTCACCACCAATGTAGGAAGTCACTTCGTAGCCATTGGTCAGACGCACACGACAAACCTTACGCAACGCCGAGTTTGGCTTTTTTGGCGTGGTGGTATATACACGAGTGCATACGCCTCTTCTTTGTGGGCAACCCTGCAAAGCTGGCACGTCACTTTTGGAGACCCTGCTTTGTCTTGGTTTGCGGACCAACTGATTAATAGTTGCCATTCAATACTCCTAACCGACACTTGCTTTCTATTTAAGTTATCCCCCAACAAACAGGTGAGGGAAATCAACCCGGAATCCTCAGGAAACTTCTAAAACCTCAGAAGCATATAGAGATATTCGTACTGCGAGAGCCAAAGCTCTCGCATCAAGGGAGTGAGCAACCTGTCATTAGAATGACAGGCTTCACAAATACCCAGAATAAAGGATGCGAGAGTTTAATGATCCGACACCTCATAGTCAACTTCTTACTATAAGGCGCTGTGCTCGATTGCATCAACCGCCGCTTTTCAAAGCCTCAGTCAATGCTGCCTCAACATCACTGGCACTGACTGAAGAACCCTCAGAGGAAGCGTTTTCAGCAAGCAATTTCTTACGCGCTTCGTGATAAGCAAGACCAGTTCCTGCGGGGATCAACCGTCCTACCACCACGTTCTCCTTTAGCCCACGAAGGAAGTCACGTTTGCCAGTAACTGCAGCTTCGGTCAAGACACGAGTAGTCTCCTGGAAGGACGCGGCAGAAATAAACGATTCGGTAGCCAGAGACGCTTTGGTAATACCAAGCAGCATACGGTGGAAGCGAGCTTCCACTTTGCCCTCGGCACGCATTCTGTCGTTTTCCTCGGCGACCTGAGTCAACGTTACCTGTTCGCCTTTAATGAATCCGGAATCACCGGTTTCAGCAATCTCCACCTTGCGCAGCATCTGCCTGACAATGACTTCAATATGCTTATCGTTAATTCGCACACCCTGAAGCCGGTAAACTTCCTGCACTTCATTGACTATGTATTCGGATAGAGCCTCCACCCCTTTCAGTCGCAGGATGTCGTGCGGAGAGGGAGGACCATCAGATACGACCTCCCCCTTCTCGATATACTCACCCTCAAACACTGTCATGGTGCGCCACTTGGGTATCAGCGCCTCATAGAACGAACTGCCATCGATCGGGTTAACACCATCTTTTGGTGTAATAATCAGACGACGCTTACCTTTGGTCTCTTTACCGAACGAGACTGTCCCGGATATCTCCGCAAGAATTGCGGGCTCTTTGGGTTTGCGCGCTTCAAACAAGTCGGCAACTCGTGGCAGACCACCGGTGATGTCACGAGTTTTGGAGCCCTCTTGCGGAATACGGGCAATAACGTCACCAATATTCAGATTTGCGCCATCTTGAATCGCGATGATTGCATTCGCTGGCAAGAAGTAGTGCGCTGGCACGTTGGTGCCAGGAATACAGAGCTCTTTACCGTTACTTCCCAGCAATGTCACAGCAGGTCGAAGCTCTTTCGCAGCGGAGGATCGCTCTGCAGGGTCGATAACGGACAGACTGGAGAGCCCCGTCACTTCGTCCGTTTGACGTCGCACAGTAATGCCTTCTTCCATGTTGGCGAACGCCACCTTACCGGCCACTTCAGAAATAATCGGGTGAGTATGCGGATCCCAGGTCGCGACTATCTGACCAGCGTCGACCTTGAGATTCTTCCCAAGCGTGATAACTGCGCCGTACGGAAGTTTGTACTTCTCACGCTCACGACCGCCCTCGTCACTGACCAGCAGCTCACCAGAGCGAGAGACCACCACCAGCGCTCCCTGGATGTTTTCTACTGTCTTCATGTTATGCAACTGCACGCTGCCCTTGGTTTTCACCTGGACATTGTCCGCCGCAGTAGCTCGCGAAGCAGCACCACCAATGTGGAACGTACGCATGGTCAACTGGGTACCTGGCTCACCGATGGACTGCGCAGCGATAACGCCTATCGCCTCACCGACATTGGCAATGTGCCCCCTGGCCAGGTCACGACCGTAGCAGAGTCTGCAAATACCAAATCGAGTTTCGCACGTGATAGGCGAACGAACCTGCACCTCATCAACGCCAAGCGCATCAAGCTTCTCTACCAGACGCTCGTCAACCATAACGCCGGCTTCGACGATGACTTCACCAGTGGAGTCATCCACGACATCTTGTGTCAACACCCGACCAAGCACTCTATCACCAAGAGGAGCAATGATGTCGCCACCCTCAATAACAGGTCGCATCGTCAACCCATCCGTTGTCCCGCAGTCGTGCTCTGTAATTACCAGATCCTGTGAAATATCAACCAAACGACGCGTCAGATAACCAGAGTTGGCGGTTTTCAATGCGGTGTCAGCCAGACCTTTTCGAGCACCGTGAGTAGAAGTGAAATACTGCACCACGCTCAGGCCTTCACGGAAGTTCGCCGTAATTGGCGTCTCGATGATTGAACCGTCTGGACGCGCCATCAGGCCTCGCATACCAGCGAGTTGACGAATCTGCGCAGGAGAACCTCGAGCACCAGAGTCTGCATAAATGTACACAGAGTTAAACGACTCTTGACGCTCCTCCTTTCCTTCCTTATTGATAACCGGCTCAGTAGAAAGACCGTCCATCATTGATTTCGCGACCAGATCGTTGGCACGCGACCAGATATCAATGACTTTGTTGTACTTTTCACCTTGAGTCACAAGACCAGAAGCGTACTGGTTTTCAATTTCTTCAACTTCAGAATCGGCTTGTGCAATGATGGCCGCCTTCTCGACTGGAATGACGAAATCGTTTACGCCAATCGAAGAACCGGATCGAGTTGAATATTTGTAACCTGTATACATGAGCTGATCTGCGAAAATCACAGTTTCCTTCAGCCCAACATAGCGGTAGCAGGCATTCAAAATGCCGGATATCTGTTTCTTGGTCATCTTCTGATTGACCATCGAGAATGGCAGACCTGCAGGAACGATATTGAACAAAAGGACTCGGCCCACGGTGGTTTCGACCATCTCACGCGAAGTCACTTTTTGATCTTCGCTGTTGATGATAGTGCTGCTGATACGAGCCTTGATACGCGCCTGCAAATGGACATGACCTGTCTCATAAGCACGTTGAACCTCAGCCGCATCAGAGAAAATCATGCCCTCGCCTTTAGCATTAACGCGCGCACGTGTCATGTAGTACAGCCCCAACACAACGTCCTGGGACGGCACAATGATCGGCTCACCACTTGCGGGGGCAAGAATGTTGTTGGTGGACATCATCAAGGTACGCGCTTCGAGCTGTGCTTCCAGCGTCAGAGGCACGTGAACAGCCATCTGGTCACCGTCAAAGTCGGCGTTATAAGCAGCACAAACCAACGGATGCAGCTGGATCGCTTTACCTTCGATCAGCACGGGTTCGAACGCCTGGATGCCGAGTCGGTGCAGAGTGGGCGCACGGTTCAACAATACCGGGTGTTCACGAATAACATCGGCGAGAATATCCCACACTTCCGCTGTCTCACGCTCTACCATCTTCTTGGCTGCCTTGATGGTTGTCGCAAGTCCTCTGCGCTCCAACTTACCAAAGATGAAAGGCTTGAAGAGTTCAAGCGCCATCTTCTTGGGTAGACCGCATTGATGCAGCTTAAGGGTTGGCCCCACCACAATGACCGAACGGCCAGAATAATCCACTCGCTTACCGAGCAAGTTCTGACGGAATCGTCCCTGCTTACCTTTGATCATGTCCGCCAGAGACTTGAGCGGGCGCTTGTTCGAGCCAGTGATTGCACGACCACGACGACCGTTATCCAGCAAGGCATCAACAGCCTCCTGCAGCATGCGCTTTTCATTGCGCACGATGATGTCGGGAGCATTCAAGTCAAGCAGTCGCTTCAATCTGTTATTTCGGTTTATCACTCGACGATACAGATCATTCAAATCGGATGTCGCAAAACGTCCTCCGTCCAGTGGCACGAGCGGGCGCAGATCTGGAGGCAGCACTGGCAATACTGTCAGCACCATCCACTCGGGCTTATTACCCGACTCTGAGAACGCTTCCAGCAGCTTCAATCGCTTGGAAAGCTTCTTCAACTTGGTTTCAGAATTGGTTTGCGGGATCTCTTCGCGCAGACGTGCAACTTCACCGTCCACATCCATATCCTTCATCAATTGCTGAACAGCTTCCGCACCCATCTTGGCATCGAATTCATCACTGAACTCTTCCATGGCCTCGTAGTACTGCTCATCAGTCAGTAGCTGACCTTTCTCAAGGGTAGTCATGCCGGGATCTGTAACGACGAATGACTCGAAATAGAGAATTCTCTCGATATCGCGCAAAGTCATATCCAACAGCAAGCCGATTCGCGAAGGAAGAGATTTCAAAAACCAAATGTGTGCAACCGGACTGGCAAGTTCAATATGCCCCATCCGCTCACGACGAACCTTCGAAAGAGCCACCTCAACACCACACTTCTCGCAAATAACACCGCGGTGCTTCAATCGCTTGTACTTGCCACAAAGGCATTCGTAGTCTTTTACTGGTCCGAAGATCTTGGCGCAGAACAGGCCATCGCGCTCAGGCTTGAAAGTACGGTAATTGATAGTCTCCGGCTTCTTGACTTCACCGAAGGACCAAGCCCGAATCATCTCCGGGGAGGCGAGCCCTATCCGAATTGAATCAAACTCATCAGATTGTGATTGGGATTTAAGCAACCCTAGCAGGTCTTTCATTCTATATCCTCCGCCTGACGCGCAGTGGCAACAGGTTTCATAAAATCACTAATTCGTTGTGTTACTAAAGCAAACCTTGCAAGGCTTCAGATGCCGACCTGCAGCATCGCTGCAGGCGGCGGCCGCTTTCACTTGCCGGAAACATCCAGCTCCATATCGATAGCGAGCGATCTGATTTCTTTCAACAACACATTGAACGACTCGGGCATCCCAGGCTCCATGCGGTGATCACCATCCACGATGTTCTTGTACATCTTGGTGCGACCAGCCACATCGTCTGATTTAACTGTAAGCATTTCTTGCAGAGTATAAGCAGCACCATAGGCTTCCAGTGCCCAGACCTCCATTTCCCCGAATCTCTGACCACCGAACTGCGCTTTACCGCCAAGAGGTTGCTGCGTGACCAAGCTGTACGAGCCGGTTGAACGAGCGTGCATCTTGTCGTCGACCAAGTGATTCAGCTTCAGCATATACATAATGCCGACTGTCACCTTGCGGTCAAACGCTTCTCCGGTACGACCGTCATAGAGCGTGACCTGACCACTCTCATCCAGCCCAGCCAGCTTGAGCATTTCTTTGATCTCGGACTCATCTGCACCATCGAAAACAGGTGTAGCCATCGGCACACCAGAACGAAGGTTGTGCGCAAGCTCCATGATTTCCTTGTCATTCAGAAGGTCCAGATTTTCCTTTTTGGTACCGACGCTGTTGTAAATCTGATCCAGCAATTTGCGGACCTCTGCAACGTGACGCTTCTCTTCAAGCATCACGTTGATACGATCACCCAAACCTTTAGCTGCAGCACCCAGATGCGTCTCAAGAACCTGACCGACGTTCATACGTGATGGAACGCCAAGCGGGTTCAGAACGATATCAACAGGATTGCCACTTTCGTCGTACGGCATATCTTCAACTGGCATGATGACAGAGATAACACCCTTGTTACCGTGACGACCAGCCATCTTGTCCCCAGGCTGAATACGACGCTTGATCGCCAAGTACACTTTAACGATCTTGAGAACACCGGGAGCCAAGTCGTCACCTTGGGTAAGCTTTCGCTTCTTATCTTCGAAGCGATCATCGAGCTCTATACGACGCTCTTTCAGCTGAGCTTCGGCTCGCTCAAGCTGTTTGTTCAGCTCATCCTCAGCCAGACGTAACTTGAACCAATCATCACGTGGCAATGAATCCAGGAACTCGGCACTCAGCACTGCCCCTTTCTTCAGTCCCGGACCTCCAGCAACGGTCTTGCCAAGCAGCGCACTTCGCAGCCGGTGGAAGGTAGCCCCTTCGACAATCTTGTACTCGTCGTTAATGTCCTTGCGAACCTTGCCAAGCTGGGCTCTCTCGATCTCCAACGCTCGCTGATCCTTTTCGAGACCGTCACGAGTGAACACCTGCACATCGATAACCGTTCCCTTCACGCTTGTTGGCACTCTCAGAGAGGTATCCTTCACATCAGATGCCTTCTCGCCGAAGATTGCGCGGAGCAGCTTCTCCTCCGGCGTCAGTTGCGTTTCACCTTTAGGTGTCACTTTGCCGACCAGGATATCGCCAGCACTGACTTCAGCGCCAATGTAGACAACTCCGGATTCATCCAGTTTGCTCAGAGCCCCCTCGCCAACGTTAGGGATATCCGCAGTGATTTCCTCAGAACCCAGCTTGGTATCACGGGCCACGCAGGTAAGTTCCTGGATGTGAATCGTGGTCAACCTGTCTTCCTTCACAACTCGCTCGGAGATCAGGATAGAGTCTTCGAAGTTATATCCATTCCAAGGCATAAACGCGATACGCATGTTTTGCCCAAGCGCCAACTCACCGATGTCTACAGATGGGCCGTCCGCAAGTATGTCGCCGCGCTCAACCACATCGCCCTGCTTCACCAGCGGCTGCTGATTGATACAAGTATTCTGGTTGGATCGGGTGTACTTGGTGAGATTGTAAATATCGACGCCAGCTTCACCTGCTTGTGTCTCTTCGTCACGCACGCGCACGATAATTCGAGATGCGTCTACGCTCTCGATAACACCACCGTGCTGAGCCACAACGCAAACACCTGAGTCTCCAGCAACATTGCGCTCCAATCCGGTACCCACCAGCGGCTTTTCAGCACGCAAGGTCGGAACAGCCTGGCGCTGCATGTTTGCACCCATCAATGCACGGTTAGCATCATCGTGCTCAAGGAATGGAATAAGCGCGGCCGCCACGGACACCATCTGCTGCGGAGCAACGTCCATGTAGTTGATCTGGTCGCGAGGCATTAAGGTGGTCTCACCCTTATGGCGCACCGTAACCAGGTTCTCGATAAAACCACCATTCTCGTCCAAGAGCGCACTAGCTTGAGCAATTACGAACTCGCTCTCGTCAATTGCAGACAAGAAATCGATTTCGTTGGTCACTTTGTTATTGACGACTTTTCTGTAAGGACTCTCGAGGAATCCATAGGAGTTGGTACGCGCATAAGTGGCGAGCGAGTTGATAAGTCCAATATTCGGCCCCTCAGGCGTTTCAATCGGGCAAACTCGACCATAATGGGTAGGATGCACGTCGCGCACTTCGAAACCCGCACGCTCTCTGGTCAGACCGCCTGGCCCAAGTGCCGAAACTCGTCGCTTGTGGGTAACCTCGGACAGCGGGTTGTTTTGATCCATAAACTGAGAAAGCTGACTGGAGCCGAAAAACTCCTTTATAGCGGCCGCAACTGGCTTGGCATTGATCATATCCTGAGGCATCAGGCCCTCAGAATCAGCCATACTCAGACGCTCTTTTACTGCTCTCTCAACACGCACTAATCCAACGCGGAATTGGTTCTCAGCCATTTCGCCCACGGAGCGAATACGGCGATTGCCCAAGTGATCGATATCATCCACCACACCAAAACCGTTGCGAATTGCGACCAGAGTTTTAACGACATCAACTATGTCGCTGGTGCTAAGCACAGGCGAGCCCTCAGTCTCAACACGACCAAGTCGACGGTTAAACTTCATGCGTCCCACTGCAGAAAGATCGTAACGTTCTGAGGAAAAGAAGAGGTTCGAGAAAAGATTCTCGGCAGAATCCTTTGTGGGCGGCTCGCCAGGGCGCATCATTCGATAAATTTCAACCAACGCCTCAAGGCGAGTGGTTGTTGAGTCAACGCGCAACGTGTCAGAAATAAATGGACCGCAGTCCAGATCATTTGTGTAAATTGTCTCAAATTCTTTGATGCCAGCCTTAATGATGCCATTCACCATGTCATGCGTTATCAGTGTGTTGCACTGATAGATAATCTCTCCTGTCTCTGGATCGATAATGTCTTTGGCTAACGCCTCGCCATAAAGAAATTCGTGCGTCACCTTAAGCTCGGTCAGCTTGGCTTTTTCCATCTGGCGGATATGACGAGCGGTAATACGTCGCCCTTCTTCAACAATGACCTCCCCCTTTTTATCAACGATAGGGAAGTTAACGACCTCGCCGCGCAGACGGGAAGGGATAAGCTGCAGCACAATCTCTGCATCCTTTCCTGTGACCTTGTACACGTCGTTCTCATAGAACATAGACAAAATGTCTTGCGACGTATAATCCAACGCACGCAAAAGTACAGTTGCAGGCAATTTGCGACGTCTGTCTATTCGAACGAACACCATATCTTTAGGGTCGAATTCGAAGTCGAGCCAAGAACCGCGATAAGGAATTATTCTTGCGGAATAGAGGAGCTTCCCAGAACTGTGGGTCTTGCCTTTGTCATGGTCAAAAAATACGCCAGGCGAGCGATGCAGTTGAGATACAACAACACGCTCCGTGCCATTAATGACAAACGTACCGCTCTCAGTCATCAGGGGAATCTCACCCATGTAGACTTCTTGCTCTTTGATATCCTTGATCGTCTGAGTCGTTGACTCCTTATCGAAAAGAATCAATCGCACTTTTACGCGCAACGACACTGAATAAGTAATGCCACGGAGCTGGCACTCCTTCACATCGAATGCGGGTTTACCAAGATCGTAGCTGACATATTCGAGTATTGCTTTGCCGGAATAGCTGACAATTGGGAATACAGACTTGAACGCCGCGTGCAGACCTTGGTCGAGTCGCTCCTGTGCAGGTAAATCAGCTTGGGTAAATTGACGGAAAGAATCTATCTGTGTAGACAAAAGATATGGAATATCCATTGCGCTTGGCAATTTACCAAAGTCTTTACGGATACGTTTTTTTTCTGTATACGAATAGGCCATTAGTGTTTTTCCTAACAAGTGTGTACTTGACTCTCGCCTTTCAGCGGCTCTGCACTACGTGCCAAAAAGCTCTCTGAGTTGAAGTACTTGTCTGAACTTTAGTCCACACTGAACGTGGACAACCCCGCCACCGAATTCTTTTAACTAACAAGAAATTGCATTCTTTAAACGCTATTGGCAAAAAACTCAAAGCACTGAAATCGGACAGAGATATCTCTGTCCGATTTCAGTGTTATACAACAATTGCAACGTGCTTACTTAAGCTCAACAGTCGCGCCAGCTTCTTCCAGTTCTTTCTTGGCAGCTTCTGAGTCAGCTTTGCTCATTCCTTCCTTAACAGTGGAAGGGGCGCCGTCAACCAGATCTTTAGCTTCTTTCAGGCCCAGACCAGTCAGCGCGCGAACAACCTTGATCACGTTAACTTTCTTTTCGCCAGCCGCTTTGAGAATAAGGTCGAATTCAGTCTTCTCTTCAACAACAGCCGCTTCGGCTGCTGCAGGAGCAGCAACTGCTACTGCTGCGGCTGCAGAGACTCCGAACTTCTGTTCCATTGCTTCAACCAACTGCACAACATCCATTACTGACATTTCAGCAATAGCATTCAAAATATCGTCTTTAGACAGAGCCATGACTCATATCTCCTACTTTACAAGGTAAATTTAAAATCGGTTAAACGTAAAATCAGAATTACGCTGCTTCTTTCTTCTGGTCGCGAACTGCGGCAACAACTCTTGTCACCTTGGTAGGAACCTCGTTGAAGGTTCTTACCAGTTTCGTTATCGGACCAAGCATCACACTCATCAACATAGAAACCGCCTGATCGTAGGTCGGTAGATTTGCCAATGCGTCGATCTGGTCAGCACCGAGTAACTTGCCACCAATAGACAGTGCCTTAATCTCAAACTTGTCATTTCCTTTAGCGA